>Ga0315298_1001729_pt1 | contig 39033 bp, 34 predicted proteins | sample WHS_1_MG_FD_203077 | JGI IMG/M metagenome (GOLD analysis project Ga0315298, IMG submission 203077) | Extremophilic microbial mat communities from Washburn Hot Springs, YNP, Wyoming, USA - WHS_1_MG | ecosystem: Environmental > Aquatic > Thermal springs > Hot (42-90C) | place: USA: Wyoming... | reverse complement strand
CCGCGCAAGAGACGCACGAACTCGTTCGTGCTGATGCCTTCCAGCCACCCGGCGGGAAGGCATTTCCATCTACCAGTCCAGACAGCTCCAGACAAGCATAGATGAAAATCCAGATACAAGAGACGCGGAAAATCTGTAGTGCTGGCCCTGCCTGTGCGGGACCGTCGGTGCAACAAAGCAGCCGCTTTAGCGCCGTAAAAAACGGTGAGTTTGGGGGTGAGGGTCGTCCGAGCTAGTTACGGTGCGCGCTTCAACTAAGACCGAACTCTGGCTAACGTGGAAGCCGTCCTTCGAAGCAAATTGAAAGCGGTGTGGGCACTCGCTGACGCTCGCTTTGCCACCGGACTCCAAATTACGGAGTAAGGTAGGGCGCGCAGTCCACTGCGCGCTGGGGGCTGGTCATACAGACCCGGTTCCTTTCAGGTTAAATCTTGTTTTCCGCGCTCGTACGAGCGCGGCTGCGAGTCGCTGGCCTGCAGGTGCAGGAGACATTCTGTTAATTCTGACAGCGGCGCGCACAAGACTGCGCCCTACCAGAGATCTGGTTTCGACGAAGTTTAATAGCCGACATGGAGGGTTAGCCTGCAATTAATGCAAATGCTCGTCTAGCGGACCCGATAATGCCAGGTCATTCAATTTCACCCAGGCAATCCGATTTACACGGAGGGTCGAGTTCAACCTCAACCGATTCAGGCGCGCAGCGGACTGCACGCACTGCCGTGGATTGGGTTTTTGACGAAGCAATAATCCGTTAGTTCACATGGCGGGTTCAGCCTAGTCGGAACCGCAAAAAACACGCTGTAGCGTGGGCTGCAAATGCCTGTTCGGGTTTTGGCTGAGCAAAATCCGCTGAGACAGCCTCTAAAAATTCGCTCATGCAATTTAGGAGCAAAATGTCGTCCGAGAGATTCGCGCTTGATCGCGTCCGAATGCAATCGCCAGCCGTGAGAGCGCATTGCCCACAATGGCGTCAAGGAATTCGGGCTTTAGCCGGCGCTCCTTAAACAACGTTGAATAAAACGCGCCGGATTATTATCTAACAGGTAGGCTGACGATGAACCTGAAGGTAAACATTTCGGTTTTAGCGCTCAGCGTTGCCGTGCTGCCACAATCGGTGTGCAGTGCCGAGTCAGGACAAGGCCTGCCCCCACTGGATGTTGTCCTTAAGCGCGTTGTTGAGCGCGCCGAAAAAGAGGATGAAAACGACCGGCTTTTCGACCAGGCATATGGTTACACACGCGTCAAAATCACCGAATTTCGCAACGTCAAAGGTGAACTCAAAAAGAATGAACGGAATGAGTCACGGCATGATCCGCGTGCGGTTCCGCCACAGCCGCAATCACAACGCCTGGCTACGAAGCTTCATTCGCCAAAGGACACCCCACAAAATCCGCGCACAAGCGACACAGACACCCGAATGCGGGGCAGAGCGGTTGATCGGAAAGATCTAAGGCTTGACGACGATTTGCTTGGTCGGTTCACGTTTACCATCGTGGGCCGTGAGACCGTAAACGGCCGCTCTGCACTTGTGCTGGAATTCGAGCCGAAGCCGCGCAAACTACCCGAGCGATCGTTGAGGGACAAATTTATCAACAAGGCAGCCGGCCGTGTTTGGATTGACGAAGAAGACTATGCAGTTGCAAGAGCCGATCTGCATCTTACTGAAAAGGTTAATGTGGTTGGAGGATTGGTTGGTGCAGTTTGGCAGTTCGAGTACAGATTCGACCGCGAGCGCACGCCTGATGGGTTGTGGTTTACACGTCAAGTACGCTGGCATCTGGAGGGACGCGAAGTTTTCGTCCGGCGCACAGTTGATTACTTTGAAGAAAAGACCGACGTCTGCAAGGTGCAGTAGGTTTGAGATGTGGGGCGGGCATGTTACGAGGTGCGGCTAAAATGCAAACAGAGCGCGGATTGTTCGTGTGTTGTGGCTGTTCCAGACTCTGGACAGTGGTGTCCAAATCTTGGGCAACGGTTCGGGAGATGCTGATAAACAAAGGGAAAAACCGCCTTTGAGACCTTGAAATATCCAGCCCGGTACGCAGCCTGCTTACAAGTTAAGCCGAAAGATGCAAAACCCCAGCTACAGTTTGGTTTTGTGTCGCCTGCCGACGCCGCGTCCGTATGCGGCTGTCGAAAGCCCCACCATCATTCCGCTGAGGGACGCTGTGTTGCTGGCATAGCGGCCTGTCTAACTCGGTTTGGTTTCTGGCGGGTTGCGTGAAAGCAACCCGCCAGTTTTTTGTTCATTCGGGCCACGGCGCTTTCGACTACTGTTCCGCTCTGAAGACAATTGCAGCCAGGGGTGGCAGCGTAAACTCCGCTGAGAAAGGCTGGTTGTGCCAAGGAAACGGTTCGGCAACTACGCCGCCTGCGTTGCCAACATTACTACCGCCGTACCAAGCCGAATCCGAGTTAAGCAGCTCAAGCCACCGGCCAGGTCGCGGCAGGCCAATCCTGTATTTATACCGTGGCACGGGTGTCAGGTTGAAGATAGCCAGCAACAACCGCGATTGCGCATTGTCCTGTCTGATGAACGACAGCACGCTGTGGGCGTGGTCGGCGCAATCAATCCAGTAAAACCCGCCCGGGTCATGGTCAGCTTCCCACAGTGCCGGTTCAGCGCGGTAGAGTGCATTCAGGTCCTGCACAAACCGTTGTAGCCCGGAGTGATACGGCCCGGCGCGCAAGAGCCACCAGTCAAGTGCCGCATTTGCATTCCACTCAACGCGCTGGCCAAATTCGCCCCCCATAAACAGCAGTTTTTTGCCGGGGAACAACCATTGATAAGCCAGTAACGCACGTAGATTTGCGAACTTTTGCCAGTCGTCGCCTGGCATACGTTCCAGCAACGAGCGTTTACCGTGCACAACCTCGTCATGCGAGAGCGGCAAAATAAAGTTTTCATGGTACTGATACAGCATTGCAAATGTCAGATCGTTCTGGTGATAGCTGCGATAGATCGGGTCGCGGCTGAAATACCGCAATGTATCGTGCATCCACCCCATGTTCCATTTGAACGAGAAACCCAAGCCGCCCACATACGGCGGTCGCGTCACGAGTGGCCAGGCGGTGGATTCCTCGGCAATTGTAATCACACCTGGAAACTCGGTATGCACGATGTGATTGAACCGTTTGATGAACTCGATTGCTTCGAGGTTTTCTTTGCCGCCGTATTGATTTGGCACCCAATCGCCCGGCGCGCGTGAGTAGTCTAAGTACAGCATCGAGGCTACTGCATCCACACGCAGGCCGTCGAGGTGATACCTGTCGCACCAGAACAAGGCATTTGCGATCAGGAAGTTTGCAACCTCGTGCCGGCCGTAATTGAAAATGAATGTGCCCCAGTCACGATGCGCGCCTTTACGCGGGTCTTCGTGTTCGTAAAGTGCGGTGCCGTCAAACCGTGCGAGCGCCCAGTCGTCAGTTGGGAAATGTGCCGGGACCCAATCAACTATCACGCCTATGCCGGCTTCATGCAGTGCATTGACGAGGTACTGAAAATCATCTGGTGTACCGTATCGGCTTGTGGGAGCGTAAAAGCCGGTCACCTGATACCCCCACGACGGATAAAACGCGTGCTCTGCAACTGGCAAAAACTCGACGTGCGTAAACCCCATCTTGCGCACATAATCAATCAATTGCCCGGCCAGCTCGCGGTATGAGAAAGATTCTGAAAACGATTTCTTTCGCCAGGAACCGATGTGGACTTCGTAAATGCTGATGGGGGATTTGAACGGGTTAATGCTCCGGCGGCGCTCGAGCCACGCTGAATCGGTCCAGTTAAACTTTTGATTGTTCCACACAATAGCGGCATTTTTGGGTGCTACTTCAAAGAAGAATCCGTACGGATCGGTTTTCAAGACCACCTGACCGTGCGCATTGCGGATTTCGAACTTATAATGTGCGCCCTCGCCAACACCCGGGATAAACAGCTCCCATACACCTGACAACCCGAGCAAGCGCATTGGGTGATATTTGCCGTCCCAACTGTTGAAGTCGCCCACTACACTCACGCGCTGTGCATTTGGTGCCCAGACGGCAAAGCTTGTGCCGGCAACACCGTCAATTATCCGCAGGTGCGCACCCAGCTTGTCGTAAATGCGTCGTTCATCCCCCTTGTTGAACAGGTACAAGTCGAGTTCGCCCACTGTAGGCAAAAACGAATACGGATCGCGCGTGACACGGACATTGCCGCGTCGGTCTGTAATCACAAGTTCATATGCGTAAACGCGGTTGGCCTGCCGTGTAACGCCTTCGAACAGACCAATTTTATGCAGCTTTTTAAGCTCGAACTGTGGTTTATCGTGTTCAATTGTGGGGCGTACCTCAACCTTGGCGGCATCGCGCAACAATGCCCGCACAACCACACCCGAGCCGTCGCCAAGTGGGTGCATGCCGAGCAACTGATGTGGCGAGTTGTGCCGCGCTTCGACAAGACTTTCGAGTTCCTGCGGTGTCAACAGCATTGCGGGCGGAAAAATATCAGCTTCAGATCAACAAAACGAGTCCAACAATGCGCTATTCGTTCGAGTGAAATGGCAGTTGTTTCAAACCGCTGCCCATGATCGGATGCTCATTTGGCCGGAGTGTCGGAGCACTGCCTTATTGCGCGGGGCGATTTCCTTTGACTTGGTAGCCGGCGAGTCCAATACCAAAACGGGTTCAGCACAGCATGCCGACTGCTGCGCCCGACAAAAAAGCTGTGGGCAATCGAGTTTGCTACGAAGGAGTTTGCCGCATTCACAGCGGTCGAGAGCTTTTCCCCACGCGCCAGATAAGCCGCAATCGCAGCGGATAAAACGCAACCTGTCCCGTGTGTTCCTATGCCTCGAATACGCCTACCGTAGATTAATTGGCGGTTTGCGCGATCCAAAAAACAGTTGACCACACTGACCGGGTCCGCAAGGTGTCCGCCCTTGACTAATACCGCACAACCAAACTCAGCATGGATTCGTTCTGCCGCGGTGCACATTTCCTCCTGACTGTTGATCTTGATGCCACTTAATATCTCTGCCTCGTAGAGGTTTGGTGTCACAAGTGTTGCAAGGGGTAACAACCGCTTTTTTAATGCTCGAATTGCGGAGGGTTTTACCAGGGTTGCACCGCTTGTCGCAATCATCACAGGATCAACGATTAGCGCCGGGCGTTTCCGCTGCCGCTCGAAAAAGTCGGCAACCACACGCACAATATCCGCCGAGAACAACATGCCGGTTTTAACAGCCACCGGCGGTAGTTCGGCAAAAACAGCCTCGAGCTGTTGCAGTACGATCTGCGGTGTAACTAGCTGGACACCGATGACATTGCACGGGTTTTGTGCTGTCACACACGTGATCACACTTGTGCCGTGCACACAAAGTGCTGCAAATGTCTTCAAGTCCGCTTGTACCCCTGCACCTCCGCCACTATCGGACCCTGCAATGCTCAGTGCAATCGGAACGGCAATGCGCGCACTCATTGCCGGACAATTTGGCCCATCTCACGCACGGGGACAAATCTAAACCCGCTCCTAATGGCGATTGCGTACCTACTTGCTGCACTTTTGATTTCGCTATATGCGCATGGGCAAAAGTTTTACGTTTTAGCCAACGGTTTCGTGTGGCGCAGTAGCCACGGCACCACGCAGACGAATTCGGCCCTCAAGGTTCAAAGTCAAGGGCGATGTCAACTGCTCTGGCTGAGTGTGTTAGCGCGCCGATCGAAATGTAATCCACACCGGTCTCAGCAACTGCACGTACATTGGCCAGCGTAATACCCCCACTTGCCTCAGTTTTGGCGCGGCCTTTTGCCTTTTGGACCGCAAGTCGCAACTGCACCATGTTCATGTTGTCCAGCAGGATAATGTCCGCCCCGGCATCGAGTGCATGCTGGACCTGCTCGAGTGTATCGGCCTCAACTTCAACTTTGAGCTTTGGATATCTAGCGCGCGCGCGTTGTACCGCTGCAGCAATTGGGTTTGGCTTTTCGTTCTTGAGCACAGCAATGTGGTTGTCCTTGATCAAAACCATGTCGAACAAGCCGACCCTGTGATTTTGCCCACCACCACAACGCACAGCGTATTTTTCAAGCTGGCGCAGTCCAGGTGTCGTCTTGCGCGTATCGGTAATTTTGGCCTGCGTGTCACGAACAGCCTCAACAAACTGTGCTGTCAATGTTGCTATGCCAGACATGCGCTGGACAAAATTAAGTGCAACACGTTCACCGGCAAGGATCGCGCGTGCCGGGCCAACCACACGCAATAACGACGCACCGGCCTCAACGCGCTGACCGTCTGTGGCGAGCATAGTCAGTTGTACTTCATTTGAAAGTTCCTGAAATACCGCCGCTGCAACGTCCAATCCGGCTACCACAAGCGGTTCGCGTGCGCGCATCACTGCGGCTGCAATTGCAGTTTCTGGCACAACTGCAAGCGAAGTGACATCGCCGCTGCCGATGTCCTCGGCCAGGGCGGTCCTGACCGTCTTTCGAACAATCTCAGGCACAAGTTGTTGCATTGCACGTGCAAAAATGCACGGCCTTCCCGCACAGTGAAAGAGAAAATGCAATTTTGCGCGCCCCAACAAATATGGGAACCCGCAGCAAAAACCCAGGCAAGATTACACGTCGAGACTGAGCCGCATGAAATTCGGCAGGCGGCGCGCGCAGATAGTTCAGAAGCTCGCCCTGTAATAGGGGGATTAACTTTACGGTCGGGCTGCTGTGCAAAACAACTTGCCGCATGAAATTGCCGTTGCCTACATTTCTGCTGTTGTGGATTTGGCCGGTACAATTTTGATTTGTGCTGCCGGGTATATGCTCGGTGCGATACCGACAGGTTACCTGCTCGGGCGCGCAAAAGGGGTTGATCTGCGCACGGTTGGCAGTGGCAACATCGGCGCAACAAATGCAATGCGTGTTTTGGGCAAGCCCGCAGGTGCGGTTGTGCTGATTGTTGATGCGCTCAAGGGCTACCTGGCATGTACATTGTTGACGAGCTTGATCCTGGATTTGCTCGGACTAGACCGAAGCCAGGCTGAGCCGTACAGGATACTCGCCGGTGTAGCAGCCGTGCTCGGACACAGTTTCACCTGTTGGTTGCGGTTCAAAGGCGGTAAAGGCGTTGCTACGGGTGGCGGTGTGTATCTTGCGCTTGCGCCCGGTGCAACTGCAGTTGCAGTCGTTATTTGGGCTGTTGTTTTTGCGGTGAGCAGGTACGTGTCGCTCGCCTCGATAACTGCTGCAGTTGCGTTGGCTGTGGCTGTTTGGCTAAGTACAGCCGGCGCATTGTTGCGTGTGATGACTGTTGCCGTGGCGCTCTTGGTTGTGTTGCGGCACCGGTCAAACATTGCCCGGCTGTTGGCTGGCACCGAGCACAGGATCGGCAGCGGCAAACCTGCTCAGGTAAAACAACAATGAAAATCACTGTCTTGGGCGCTGGAGCGTGGGGCACGGCATTGGCGCGTTTGCTGGCCGTGGCCGGCCATGAGGTGATGATATGGGATTTTTTTCCGGAAACACTCGATCAAATCGCGCGCACAGGATGTAACGAGAGATTTTTGCCCGGGATCAAGTTGCCGGACTCGATCAGGTGCGAGCCGGACCTGAGCCGCGCAATAGCACAAGCCGACCTGGTTGTGGTTGCTGTCATCTCCAAGGCAGTTCGTGCCGTGGCAGAACGCATCGCCGGATTCAGCGGCTGCGTGCTCAGCGTCACAAAAGGCATCGAGTACGACACCGGTCTGACGATGTCGGGCATTTTAGAAACTATGCTGCCCGATGCGCGCATTGCTGCGCTTTCAGGCCCGTCATTTGCAATTGAGGTTGCACGCGATGTGCCAACCGCAGTTGTTGTGGCGAGTCGCCACCCCGAGACAGCGTCGTTTATCCAGCGACTTTTTCACAGTCGAAGTTTCAGGGTTTACACAAGCGTGGATGTACGCGGGGTTGAACTTGGCGGTGCACTGAAAAACGTGATTGCAATCGGCGCGGGTGTATGCGACGGACTCGGTTACGGTGACAACGCGAAAGCCGCCCTCGTCACGCGTGGAATCGCCGAGATCAAACGACTCGGCGTGGCTTGTGGAGCGCAACCGGAGACATTCACCGGCCTGAGCGGCCTGGGCGACCTGATGGCGACGTGTTTCTCGCGCCTGAGCCGGAATCGCGGGTTTGGCGAACGCATTGGTCGAGGCGAAAAAATCGCAGACATCTTGGCCAGCATGGTTGGTGTGGTTGAGGGTTACCCGACTGCGCGCGCCGCATATCAACTGGCAAGGAAACACGCCGTAAGCACACCGATCATTAACGAGGTTTACGCCATGCTTTACGAAGGTAAAGATGTCCGGCAAGCTGTGCGTGACCTGATGGCGCGCGATTCAAAACCCGAAGATTAACCGAAAACAAAACTTAAATGCAGCCTGAAGCGATGAACCGCTCGAAATGCAGAAAAGTACAGCCTGCACCCGGCAGCTCGGTTTCGGTGCAGGTACCGGCCAGCACATCCAACATCGGTCCTGGCTTTGACACGCTCGGCATTGCATTGCAGCTTTATGACCGGCTCGATGTTACGGCCACACGAAGCCGGGTTGTGACATTTGTTTCGTCACTTGGCTCGACTGATGATGAAGCCGCCAATTTGATCGTAAGCGAAGCGGCAAAATTGTTTTTCAAGCGGGTCCGTTGCCAGCCATTCGGCATGATCGTGCAACTCACAAGCAACGTGCCCGTCGCACGTGGTCTGGGGGCAGGCGCCGCGCTGCGGGTCGGGCTGCTTGCAGCACTGAATGAGCTGACACAAACCGGTCTTGACCGACAACGGTTGCTCGAGCTTGCAACTGAACTTGAGCATCATCCTGAGAATGCTGCTGCTGCAACTTTTGGCGGATTCACTGCAGCGGGGTTTGTTGACGGCCGCGTCCGATGCTTCAGGTTCAGTGTAAGTCCGCGCGTTAAATTTGTGGCCCTGATACCACGCTATCAAATCAGCACAATGCGCGCGCGTCAGCTTGTGCCGCCCATGTTCAGTCGCGCAGATACATTGCACAACTTGAATCGTGCCGCGCTCATAGCGGTAGCATTTGCCGCCGGCCAATATGAATTACTGCGCGGCCTGCTCGAAGACCGCGTGCACCAACCGTATCGCGAGCGGCTCGTTCCCCGGCTGCACCGCATCATCAAGGCAGGCGAAAAAGCCGGTGCAATTGGCGGTTGGCTCAGCGGGTCAGGGCCGACCGTGATTTGTGTCACGCTGAAAAACGCGCCTGCAATTGCGCGCGCAATGCAACGACAATTGAAAGCTGCCGAAGTAAAAGTTTTAACTCCCGATAACGACGGCGTGAAAATCCTGCACTGCAAATCGGGCTAGGCGCCATCATATTTTGGGGGTATGTCTGTACGTACGGCCCAATCTTCGATCGGTGTTACACTGCCGCACTCAGCACATGACGCCTGGGTAAACTGCGCGCCGCACGCCGGGCAGACGCCGGAAGCGGCGAAGCTGTCGAACTGATTGCCGCAGTTGATGCACCGCCATAGCGGAGCTGCGGGTGGCGGCGTTTTGCACACCGGACACGCGAACCCGGCCCGGCGCGGCAGTTTTGCGATTCGCCCCAAAGCACGCGCCTGGATAAGACCACCCCAGCAACTTGCAAGCACAAACACAGACATTATCCCCAGCCACACCGATTTTGCCAGTACAGCCAATAGAACCAGCCCGGCCACGCCTGCAAAACCAATCACGCACGCTGCAATTAGGCTTTTTACAGGGCCGACAATGAACCAGAGCAGCGACCGCAGGATTTGACCGCCGTCAAGCGGGTAGATCGGCAGCAGATTAAACACCAGAATTGCAATTGTGAGTGCCAGGAGCATTTGTAGAAATGCCCGTAGATCGGTATCGGGGTTAACCCAACCAAAATTGGTGCTCAACAAAAGAAACGCACCCAGCACAATCGCCAGAACAACGTTTACCATCGGACCCGCTGCAATGCTCACCAACTGTGCTCCGGGCCGATGCGGTGGCGAGACGTATGCAACACCGCCCAGTGGCCAGAGCACGATTTGGTTTGCCTTGCCACCGACTGCGCGACAGGCAAATGCATGACCGAACTCGTGCATAAGCACAATGCCGAACAGCGCGATGCATTCCAGCACACTCCAAACAGGTGAGTCATACCCCTTGGCCCGGTTGATAAAATATACTGCGGCAATAAACCATGCCCAGTGCAGGTACACGTCAATCCCAGCCAGCCTGAACAGTCGAATTGAGCCGTGCGAACTCGGCATTGCGACCGCAAGGCTAAGCTTTATTGGTGCAACCACGCAACAATTATTAGAACGGTGCGGGTCCTGCCCGAAAAAACGGCATAACAAAAAATGGAGCACAGACAGCCCACTGGCTGCCGCACCATGCTGTTGCATCGTAGCTGCACGCGTAAATGGCGGCTGGATACCAGATTCAACCTGTGATGCTGGGTCTGCGGTGTCTAACTTGGCGGTGCAACAGAGTTGCCTGCCATACCTGTACTATGCGTTGTGTGTTTTGAAAAATTGGCCGAGAGGTTTTTTGTAGTGCGTTGTTCGAGCACCGCTTTCATACCGGGCCAGGCCTGGCCGAATGGTTCTCAGTTCATACAGCATCTGACAAACGTGGAACTGCGCCGCAGAGGGGCGCGCGCCGGGGTACAACCGCATTTTTGCACTGCGCATGTGTTGTGCTCATTTACAATTGAAGCTCAACTTGAGATTTACACTATTTGTTCCTGACAAAGACCTTGCCGGGTAATTGTTTGACAATTCGTTTCATTTCCAGGCTGAGCAACGCAACACTCACAGCCGAGCTTGGCAAACCGCTGCGCCGGATAACGTCTTCGATGCTAAGTTCTTCATCGCCGAGTGCATCGTAAACTTTCTGTTCGTTCTCAGACAATGTGATTGCAGGTAATGCGCCCGGGTCGGCTGCTGTGGGCGGCCGGTTTGACGGCGGGAACAGGTATTCGAATTCAGTCAAGATGTCTTCGAGACCTTCACACAATTTTGCGCCTTTTTTGATTAGGTCGTGGCACCCCTTGCTGCGGGGCGAATCTATCCTGCCGGGCACGGCAAACACTTGTCGGCCGTATTCGGTTGCGAAATTGGCTGTGATAAGTGCGCCGCTATGAAGCGCGGCTTCAACCACAACAGTGCCGAGTGTCATGCCCGCAACAATCCGATTGCGTATGGCGAATGATTGTTTGTCAGCGTTACGATTGAATGGGAACTGCGTGATCAACGCGCCATTGGCCGCGATGCGGTCGAACAATTCCTTGTTTTCTGCCGGCACAACGATGTTGATGCCAGTGCCGAGCACCGCGATTGTTCGGCCTTTTGCCGCCAGTGCACCCTGATGCGCGGCTGTGTCAATGCCGCGCGCGCCGCCGCTCACGACTGTTACCCCCACATACGCAAGTTGGTATGCGAGTCTGCGGGCCGTTTCAATGCCATAATGTGTGGCTTCGCGTGAACCGACAATTGCAACTGAATTTTTGTCCTGGGTAGTTAGTTTGCCTTTGACATACAGCACAATCGGCGGGTCGTAAATCTGTCGCAGCAGCTCAGGATACTCGGGGTCTGCTTGTGTAATTATCTGACAACCGAATTCGCTCACACGCCGTAATTCACCGGCTAAATCAACCGTTTTTTCCCAAGTTGCGATTGCTTCTGCAGTTTCTTCGCCTATGCCGTGGACCTGTAACAATTGCTGTTTTGTGGCGCGCAGCACGGCTTGTGCATCGCCGAAATATTCGAGCAATTGTCTGACCCTGACCGGGCCGACGTGCTCGATCATGTTCAATGCAACAAGTGCCTCGCGATTGTCCATGACAAACCAAAAGCCTTGAACGCCACCCCAACCGTACGCTGCGCGGCAAAAATGCCAAGTCGCGGTGTCCGGCGACATGTCGAGCCGGACTCTGCGCCGGTCAGCCAATCACAATCAAGCGCATTGATTCAGGCAGATTCGCCGCTACGCGCGCAACGACGTTGCCTTTGAGCAGATTTACCAACGCAGCGCGTTTGCTGCCGCCCAGTACAACCGTGTCAACGCCAAATGTGGCCGCAATATCAATTATCGTGTCTGCTGGCGAATCGCTGATCCCGTACAACGGCCGGATATTTACGTTGCGTGCTTCTGCCAGCACACGAGTGAACAGCTCGCGTGCTACCGGATCTGCACGCCAATCCGAGCTTAACGTTGCCGGTACGGCAACTTCGCGTATGTATAGGACAAGCAACTCTGCACCGCGGACACGGGCTTCTTCGAGTGCAAACTGCAGTGCAGGTGTCCAACCGCGCGCGGCAACCAGGATTTTATCGCCCAAGAACCGTGGCTGTGCATCTGGGGGAGCGCCTGCGGTTGTCACGGGTTCAGCCGCAGCAGGTGCAGCGATTGCCGGGGCAAGACGCGCGCGTCGGCGTGTATATTCACGCAGCGCCAGACCGACCCCAAGCACAATCGTGACAAACAACAACGCATCCGGTTTGCTCCATGCAATTGTAATCCAGATCAACGCAAGCACTGCAGCGGTAAGTTTCATCATCAGGCGCTCGCGGTTTAACAGTGGCAAACCCCTGGCAAATGCGCACGAGCTGATGTTCAACACAATTGCACCGACAACTCCAATTGCATAAAGATGCGCTAGTGCCTCGACCGAGTCGCCGATGTCGAGCACAATCACCGGTAGAATGGTTGCAGCGATGAGCGCCACCCATGGCACACCGAACTTGTTGAGCAGGGTGAAAGTGTCGGGTAATTCACCGTCGCGCGCCATCACATACAGCAATGCAACCATACCGCCTATGGCAGTGTTGACAGCCGAAAGTAACAATAACCCGATTACGACACCGATGATCTTGCCGAACCACGGACCGACGAACGTCTCGCCCATGTAACGCAGCATGTCTTCCTTGTGGTTTGGAAGCTCTTCAGCCGGCAATGGCAGGCACATGGCAAGTACACCCAGTAACGCAGTCGCAAGCACCACCTCGAGCATCACGGCGCCAACTGCACGACGCGACGTGATGCGCACCGACGGTTTGTCTGGGGTCGAACCTGGATCGAGCTTCATCACGCCGGTATGACTTGCTGCAGCTTCAACACCTGACAGGGCAAGAATCATCCCGACAAACGCTTCCCAGTTGTGCAGGAACCCGCCTCGGGGCGGTTCGGCATGGAACTCGGGCAGGTGTGTTAGCCCGGCTGCAATCAAAGCAATCACCATCAGTACAACCGGTGCAGCCAGCCAAATTGCAATGCTACCGGTGTGTTTTGGGCCGAAAAAGTTGAGTGTACCAATGATGAAGATGGCGATTAAGGCCCATTTTTTGGCCTGGAAATGGTCAAAACCGAGGTAAAAAAATGCGTCCAGACAACTTAATGACGCAGTAACGATGTAGTCGGCCAGCAGAAGTAATCCCCCTACAACTGCTAGCCGCCGAGAATGCATACCTGCTGCGGTGTACACGCCACCGCCTGTGGCAAAACACCGGCAAACCCAGATGTAGTTGATGCCTACGATTGCTGTTACAAGCGATACGGCCAGCAGATGCGGCAACGCACTGTACCCGACAAAAAACAGCCCAAGCCCGATTACGTATGCCTTGCTTGTGCCCCAGTCACCGTACAGCAGCGCGGCGGCACGCACCCAGCCAACATTGCGCGGTCGGCCGACCGTGCCTATCGCAGATGCCACGCCTGGCTGCGGCACGTTACCGTGCGGTTGGATGGGCTTTTCCATAGCTCGATGCGGGCGCGCACGGTACATGTTCACGCACCCGTGTGGTGCTTGGGACCGGCCTGGTGTCTGAGCTACCGCGGACAACGGCGTGCACATGTGCTGCACCGCCGGAGACGCACGGGTGAGAATGTGTCTGAACGCTTTTCAAAGCAGTCTGATCTGGTCACGTTCTCTGGCCAAAACTTCGCCCAGTGTCTCGACTCTGGCGCGTTGCCGTTCGATTATCAGTTTGTCCAGCCCGGAATCAAAAGGCACCGGGTAATTGCCGTCGTAACAAGCCATGCAAAATGCGTCCTTTGGCAAGCCGGTTGCCTTGACCATGCCATCTTGAGAAAGATAGTGCAGTGAATCTGCGTTGAGGTACTGTCTGATCTGTTCGATTGTGCAGTTTGCTGCCATTAACTTGCTGCGGTCAGGAAAATCTATCCCGTACACGCACGGGTTCATGTGGGGCGGGCAACTGACCATCATGTGGACTTCTTTTGCGCCGGCTTCCTTGAGGTTGTTTATGCGCGCCCGGCTTGTCGTACCGCGCACAATCGAGTCGTCAATCACAACCACACGTTTACCGTGTACCACCTCGGCAATCAGGTTGAGTTTCATCCGAACGTCAAAGTCGCGGATCAACTGTGACGGTTGCAGAAAACTGCGCCCGACGTAGTGATTGCGCACAAATGCCATCTCGAATGGTATGCCGCTTTCGAGTGCGTAGCCCAGCGCAGCGCAATTGCCGCTGTCGGGTACCGGCACAACAATGTCGGCCTCAACCGGATGCTCGCGCGCAAGTTGTCTGCCCAGCTCGACCCGCACCTTGTACACGTTACGGCCCATGATCGTGCTGTCCGGCCGCGCGAAATAGATAAACTCGAATATGCAAAAGGCACGGCGTTTGTGTTCAGGAAACGCTTGTAAGCTCGTGATGCCCTTACCGTCAATCACTACAATTTCCCCCGGCTCGATGTCGCGGACGAACTTCGCGCCGATCAGATCAAACACACAGGTCTCGCTGGCTAGTATCCATGCATCGTCTTTTTTGGCCAAGGACAACGGCCTGAACCCGTGCGGGTCACGCACGCCCACAATTTCTTTTTCGGTCATTATGACCAGTGAAAACGCACCTTCGAGACAACGAATCGTGCGGATGAGATTATTTTCCTCCCCGGCGATTGTCGGCTGCGCAAGCAGCATAAGGATGATCTCGCTGTCAGAAGTTGTTTGGAAAATCAAGCCGCGTTCTTCGAGACTGTCACGTAACAGGGCTGCATTTGTGAGGTTGCCATTGTGCGCAACAGCAATCTGGCCGCGCCGGCAATCAACCGTTAACGGTTGCGCATTACGGATATGTGACGACCCCATCGTTGAATAGCGCGTGTGGCCGACTGCCATTGTACCGGGCAATTCATCCAAAATCTTTTGGTTGAACACTTGCGCAACAAGGCCCATGCCGTGGTGTTTGTAAAACTTGCCCTGGTGACAGCTCACTATGCCGGCGCTTTCCTGGCCGCGATGTTGCAGCGCGTACAGGCAGTAAAAGGTCAGCTCGGCTGCATGCGGGTGCCCGTAAACACCCACTACGCCACAGTAATGTTTCGGGTAAAACTCTTGTTCGACCATCGCGCAGACCAAATGCAACAGGTCTGGACGGCTGAGTGCAAGCGATAAATTTCTACGCGGTCCCGTTTAACAAGCTACCAGATAACAACACGCGCTTTACAGCCGATATTGCAACAGCGGGTTTTGTGGGCTGGCACAATGTGTCACTGCGCGTTGGCGAACGTTCAATGCACAGCCGGCAAAAAATGCACAGTTACATCGGCAGCCGGGAAAAAACCCGTCATGATCTTTGCACATGCGCGGCACAAGCTCAGTTGTAACGCCCAACACAATGCGCGCTGCGGTTGTCATGCTGGTCGCGCACCTCAGGCCGGGAAGCATGTCACAGGTGCGAATTTTGGGGATTTGGGAATTTTTGACCCAAGTCAAAGCGCGGTTTTCATGACACGCTACGTTACAACTGTCAGTGCGCACCGGTTTGTGCCGTCTGCGCGAACGCAAACAATAACCAAACGATTAAACGAACAATGTTTTGCTATCAATGTGAACAAGTCGCTAGAGGCACAGGTTGCACAGTCATCGGCACCTGTGGCAAAGATGAACAAACCGCCATACTACAGGATGTCCTTGTACACGCCACCAAGGGCATTGCGCAATACAACCATCGCGCGCGCAAACTGGGTGTCAGCGATCACGCGATTGACCGGTTCATCATCGAGGCGCTCTTTAGCACGGTGACGAATGTCAATTTCGACGCGCAAGCCATCGTGCGGATGATCCACAACGCAGCCACCGTACGTGAGCAAGCCCGTGTGCTTTACGAATCCGCCGCACGAAAAGCTGGTGAAGAACCCGAACAATTGCGCGGCCCAGCTACATGGACGCCTGAAACTACAGCCGAAGGATTAGTCGGCCAAGGTCGTGCGCTGTCAATCCTTTCACGTCGCGACCAATTCGGCCCGGACATCACCGGTCTGCAAGAGCTGTTGCTCTACGGGATCAAAGGCGCTGCTGCCTACGCCGACCACGCATGCATTCTTGGTGTTGAATCCGAGGAAGTTTATGCCTTCTTTAGCGAAGCCCTTAACTACCTTGCCGAAGCGCAACCCACCATCGAAGACCTGTTCACGCTGAGCCTCAAATGCGGCGAGGTCAATCTCAAGACGATGGAACTGCTCGACCGCGCGCATACCAGTGCTTACGGTCATCCTGTGCCAACGCACGTGCGCATCACGCCGCGCAAAGGCAAGGCAATCCTTGTTTCCGGCCACGACCTCAAAGACCTCGAAATGTTGCTCGAACAAACCGCTGGCACAGGTATCAACATCTACACGCACGGCGAGATGTTGCCTGCCCACGGTTACCCCGGCTTGAAAAAATACACGCACTTGGTCGGCAATTACGGTGGCGCGTGGCAAGACCAAAAAGACGAATTTGCACGTTTTCCAGGTGCAATCCTGATGACGACCAATTGCATCCAAGAACCGCAGCCGAACTACAAAGACCGTATTTTCACAAGCGGCTTGGTCGGCTGGCCTGGCGTGCGGCACATCAACAACCGCGATTTCACCCCCGTAATTGAAGCTGCGTTGGCCGCACCCGGGTTTCCTGAAGACGGGCCAAACAAAACCATTCTTGTTGGTTTCGGGCATAACGCTGTTCTTGGCATAGCGGACAAGGTAATCGAGGCAGTCAAACGTGGTGAAATAAAGCACTTTTTCCTCATTGGCGGGTGCGACGGTGCAAAGCCAGGACGCGATTATTACACCGAATTCGCCGAGTCAGTGCCGAGTGACTGCATCATACTTACGCTGGCTTGCGGGAAGTACCGGTTCAACAAACTGGATTTTGGGACCGTGGCGGGTATCCCGCGCTTGCTCGACATCGGCCAGTGCAACGACGCCTATTCAGCCATCCGAATCGCGGTGGCGTTGTCAAAGGCGTTCAACTGCGGCGTGAACGACTTGCCCCTGTCGCTGGTGCTGTCGTGGTTTGAGCAAAAGGCGGTGGCCATTCTGCTGACGCTGCTGCATTTGGGCATACGCAACATTCGGCTTGGGCCGAGCCTGCCGGCATTTGTGACGCCGAACGTGCTCAAGGTGCTCAACGAAAAGTTCAATCTCATGCCTATCACCACTGCACAGAAAGACTTGCAAGCGGCGCTAGGGGCTTGATTGCTCAATGATACCACAGACACGTCATTAATTCTTAAAACTGGATTGGCCGGGTTGAAACAGGCGATCAGCCTGTTCGGGTCGGTTACCAGCCGAACCGGATGCTTCCGGCAAGTAGCCGGCAGTGGCGGGGCAGGTTGCCCGCTCCAGCCGCACATAATCCAAGTCCAACTCAGTAATTCAAGTTAAACGCGCCTATTTCAGCAAAGCAGCTCGTTGAGCTGCGCCGGGCAAAGCACCGTCAGCGTCTTGCCTTTTACAGCGAGCAGATTTGCCTCGCGGAATTTCGCCAAGGTGCGTGAAAGGGTTTCGCCGACCGTGCCCAACTCGGCTGCGAGCGCCTGCTTGGTCATGTCCAGCTCGATTCGCACCGGTTGTTCACTGTTCGGATCGGGGCAACGCTGAATCAACCAGCGCGCCAACCGGGTTTCGACATCCTTGAGCTTGAGGTCGTCTAAGCGTTCAACCAGTGCGTGCAGACGACTGCTCATCACCTCGAAGATACGAATGGCAAATTCCGGCTTGCGCCTGAGCAACGCCAGAAAGCCGTCTTTGTGCACCAGCAACACCCGCGATTCTTTCTCTGCTCTGGCATTGGCTGGATAACCTTTGCCCCCTGCCAATGCCGCTTCCGCGAACGACTCGCCCGGTCGGAAGATGCGTACCACTTGTTCTTTGCCTGCAGCGTTGAGTCGGTGCACGTTGATCGCGCCGCTCTGCACAACGTAAAACCCGCGCACTGGATCGCCTTCGTGGAACAGGTATTCACCTTTCTTCAGCGACCGAGCCGTTGTGATCGCCACGATAAGACGCAACTCCGCCGGTGTCAGGCCCGCAAATAACTGACATTGGCTTAGGGTGTTGACGATGCCTGCCTCGTGCAGTGTGCTCGGAGCATTCGGCATGGGTTACTCCATCGCCCGGGCGATGGCGTTCCACCATAGATCGTGCAGTTCGCGCACGTCCCAAGCGAATTGGCCTGCGGCGGTTTTTATTGTCAATTTGTCGCCGCCGACCGTGCCGATACGCATGGCTGGCACGCCCATTAGCTTAGCGCGTTCAATCACTTTAACCGCGTCAAGCGGCGCGCAACTGACCACGACGCGGTTTTGTGTCTCACCAAAGAGCAACGCGTCAAGACGCATTTGCAGCGGCGGTGTATTATCGCCGGTGGTTTCCGCATCGTTGTTCGGGTGGTGACAGACCGCTGCTACAGCGGAAAGGTCCAACGTCGCGCCGATCAAGCGCGGTGTGTTGCGAGCGACCTGATGCGAGATGCAACATTCGGCCAAACACACAGCTAACCCACCTTCACTGCAATCGTGTGCACTTTTGATTAGGCCGGACTGAATTAACCCAAGCAGTGTGGTGTGCAAAGTACGTGCCTGATCGAGGTTGCACCGTGGGGGTGTGCCGGCCTTTTTGCCGTGCATAACTTGCAGATACGCCGAGCCGCCCAAACCCTGTAATGGATCGGCTGTGTCAACCGGTGCGCCCAGTAAAATGACGACGTCGCCCTCGTCCTTGAACCATTGCGTTGTGATGTGCGCGGCGCGTTCGATCAGTCCAACCATTACAATTGTTGGTGTCGGGTCAACCGGCCCGAGCGGACTTTGATTATACAGCGAGCAGTTACCGCCTGTAACGGGCACGTTTAACACGCGACATGCTTCCGCCAGACCGCGCACGCTTTCGCGCAATTGCCAATATATCTCCGGGTTAAGCGGGCTGCCGAAGTTTAGATTGTCAGTAATACCCAAAGGCACTGCACCTGAGCAAGCAAGGTTGCGCGCAGCTTCAGCCACAGCAATCTTGCTGCCTTCGTACGGGTCTAGATAAACGTACGTTGCGTTACAATCTGAACTGATTGCAATGAATTTTTCGGGGGGCGCGGGTGTCTCGCTCGCAGTGGTTGGGGGCGGCAAGACGCCGTTGGCTGCGCCCGAGACGGGTGCACTCCTCAAATCTGGGAGACTGTCCGCCTTGATCCGCACAACTGCAGCGTCGCTGCCGGGGCACACGACTGAGCCGTCGCGGACCATGTGATCGTACTGGCGATAGACCCAGTTTTTGGATGCGATTGTTGGCCAGGCAACGAGCTGCCTGAGCGGGTCTGACTTGTCTGACAGGTCGGACAGGTCGGGCAGGTCGGACAGGTCGGACAGCCTCAGCGCCCGCACCTGTTTCAAGTATTCCGGCTCGCGCGCCGTGCGCTGGCACACAGGCGATTCAGTTGCAATGAGCTTTGCCGGTATGTCAGCTACAATCTTGCCCTTGTGCTTAACCACCATTCGACCTGTGTCAGTTACCACCCCAATCTCAGCCCATGGCAGGTCCCATTTCTCAAAGATTCGCTTGACCTCATCCTCGCGACCCTTGTGAACGATGATGAGCATCCGTTCCTGCGATTCGGAAAGCATGATCTCGTAGCTGGACATGTTCGGTGCGCGTTGCGGTACCTTGTCTAGGTCAATCTCGATGCCTGTACTGGCTCGTGCAGCGGTTTCGCAGGTTGAACATGTAAGACCTGCCGCACCCATATCTTGCATGCCGGCAACCGCCCCTGTAGCAAGCAACTCGAGACACGCCTCGCACAACAGCTTTTCCATGAACGGGTCGCCAACCTGTACCGCGCCGCGCTGGTGCTCGGCCGAGTCCTCAGTCAAATCCTGCGACGCAAACGCTGCACCGGCCAGCCCGTCACGGCCTGTAGGCGGCCCGACGTAAAAGACAGGATTACCAATGCCTTTTGCGCAGGCCCGCACAATCTGATCATGCCGTAACACGCCCAGACAAAACACATTCACAAGCGGGTTGCCCTCGTATGATTTGTCAAAATACACCTCACCTGCAATTGTGGGTATGCCGAAACAGTTGCCGTAATGGGCTATACCTGCCACAACACCAGCGAAAAGACGGCGGTTGTTTGCAATTTCGGATTTGCGATTTCCGGTTTCGGCTTGGAGATGGCTTGCTTCTGGCACGTCCGATCCAGCCTCTCGCTGAATTGAGATGTTATTGTTTTTTTCCGACAGAACATTGGAAGCTCCGACCGGGACGGTCGCGCTCCCATTTCCATCTGTAATCGGCCCGAACCGTAGCGAGTCGAGCGCACAGATCGGTCGCGCGCCCATAGTGAAGATATCGCGTATGATACCGCCAACACCGGTTGCAGCGCCCTGGAACGGTTCGACTGCGCTGGGGTGGTTATGTGATTCGACCTTGAACGCTATTGCAAGCCCGTCGCCAATATCAACTATACCGGCATTTTCTTCGCCGGCACCCACAAGCACCCGCGGCGAACGGGTCGGTAACATGCGCAACAGTTGTTTGGTGCTTTTGTAGGAGCAATGCTCACTCCACATCACCGAGAAAATCCCAAGCTCAGTGTATGTGGGCTCGCGTCCGAGGATTTCCTTGATTTTGGCGTATTCCTCGGGTGTGAGGTTGTGCTGCGCAACAAGCTCGGGCGTGATTGCTGGGTCAGTCATGGAGAATACCGAGAAGCGGTTGTTGGAGCGGGACAAATCTCTTCAAGCCAATTGGGCCACATGTTCCTCTTCGTACTTCTCGAAGCGGGCACAGGTGGTTTCCATGTCGAAAGTGATAGTGTGGTTACCCCTCTGGCCAACCTCCTCAATAACGCGGTCAAGCAGCTTGATGAGTTTGCCATAATTTGGGGCGTTGTGTGTCATCGTGAGAAGAAACCTCAAGCCTCGACCTCGACCGCGCGCACCTCGCTTGGTTGCGGAATCGGTTCGCCACGTGCGCGCATGTTCTCGATGTGCATTTCCAGCGCTTCTTTCATCGGCGCCAGTGTTTCTTCTTCGGTGTCTCCAGCAGCAACACATCCGGGGAAATCCAGCGCATACGCGCTGAAGTTGTTTGGCCCACGTTCGATGATGATAGTGTATCGCATGCTCATTTGAGTCCGGCCTGTCTGAGAATACTATTGAGCGGTTTGGGATGCAAATCCTGCCCTGGATGACTGGCAATGGGCACCGTGCCGCGCTTTGCTCGGGTGATGATATTGGCGCTGACGCCCACGTGTATGCACCTGAAACCAGCCGTCATTTTCTAACAGCCGAATCACATCACGAATTTTCATTTCGCCTCATGCCGCCTTTGCCGTGAGCTTGCGTTCCAGCGCCGCAATCATACTCTCGAAAATCCACCGGCCATCTGTGCTGCCGAGAATTTCTTCGCATGCGCGCTCCGGGTGCGGCATCAGCCCGGCTACATTGCGTGCGTCATTGCAAATGCCGGCTATGTTCAGCAGTGACCCGTTCGGGTTGGCTGCATCGGTCAGGTTCCCGGCTGCGTCGCAGTATTGCCAGAGAATTTGGTTGTTGGCACGGAGTCGCGCCAACGTTATCTCGTCTGCAAAATAACAACCTTCACCATGTGCAATTGGAATTCTCAGCAGTTTACCAGGGGGAATCCGGCAAGTGAACGGCGAGTCGTGTGTTGCGGTTTTCAAAAACACATGCTCGCACCTGAACTGCAACGACCTGTTCCGTACAAGCGCACCTGGCAACAGACCCGCTTCGCACAGGATTTGGAATCCGTTACAGATGCCTAATACCAAACCGCCTTCAGCAGCGAATTGTTGGACAGCTTGCATGACGGGACTGAACCGGGCGATTGCGCCGGTGCGCAGGTAATCGCCGTAACTGAACCCGCCAGGCACAATCACAGCATCGGGATCACCAAGGTCGGTGTCTTTGTGCCAGACGTAGTATGCATCTTGGCCGAGCACGTTCCGCAGTGCGTGCAAGGCGTCCTGGTCGCAATTACTGGCGGGGAACTGTAGAACGGCGAATTTCATTGGCGGCAGGATGTTGAAGCGTTGAAGCGTTGAAGCGTTGAAGCGTTGAATCGTTAAAGCGTTGAAGCGTTAAATCGTTAAGGCGTTAAGGCGTTGAATCGTTAAAACGTTGAATCGTTGAATCGTTAAATCGTTAAAGCGTTAAGGCGTTAAGGCGTACAAACGGCCAAGCGCTGAAGCGATGTGCTGTGGCTGCGTTGGAGCGACGAGACCGGCGCACAAGATTGGCTCGTCACAAGCCCGCCCCAACTGCTGATACGCATGCTTCACACAACCATCCATGGGCAAATCGGATTTCGTTTGTGCATTCCCATTTAACGCTTCAACGCTTCAACGGTTTAACGGTTTTACGTGCGCATGCTCACTCGATCTCCAGCCTGTAATCTTCGATGATCGGGTTGCTCAAAAATTTCCGGCATGCATCGTCCAATTGCCGCCGTGCAGTTTCTTTGTCCGTGCCGGTCAGCTCGATCTCGATGTATTTGCCCACATGCACCGCGGCAATGCCAGTGTAGCCCATATGCGCAAGGGCGTTTTGGACCGTTTTGCCTTGCGGGTCAACAACGGCTTTCTTTGGTAAAATTGTAATTTTTGCAAGCATAGAATCGCCGCAACCGCAGCAATAAAAACGCACTGATGTTTAGCAAACCGACCGCATAGAGCCAGAAAAATTCTTTGTGTTGTGTGCAGGCACAATATCAGCCGGGGCGGACTGGTCTTGGCTAATCCATAGCTGGCGGGCTTATAGAATTCGGTTTCACCCGTCAACCGGCTTGAATCTTGCCAGCCGCTGACAAACCAGGGTACGCTTTGCCATGAAACGGTCGGGAAGAATATTCACTGCCAAGGATTTTGTGCCACGGAGTCCACGTGTCTTGTCAACAGACGCTCTTCAGGCTAGTTTTTTGCGCATGGTTAGCCGGGCCAAAATTCGGGCTTTCTGTGATGCAGTGGCAAAGCTGTTCCGGCCGCGAAAAATCATCTTGTTCGGTTCGCATGCTTACGGTCGGCCGACAGCAAATTCAGACGTGGACATTTTGGTAATCATGCCCCGGACACGGATCCGCGGCGAGCGAATTTCACTGCGGATTCGGCGAACTGTACCACGCGACTTCCCATTAGACTTACTGCTTCGGCCCGCCACCGAAGTAGCCAATGGCTTGGCGTGGGGCGACTGTTTTCTCAAAGAGATAATCAAGAAAGGGAAAGTGATGTATGAAGCTCACGACACTGCAGTGGGGCCAAAAACCTGAGAACGATCTCAAGGTCGCTTCGCAGATCGTCTGCCCTCCCAGCGACGTTGTACCGGATGCTGCCTGCTTTTTCTGTCAACAATGCATTGAAAAACACCTTAAGGCGCGGCTGACTGAGGCCGGGATAGAATTTCCCCGTACGCATGATCTGCGGCAATTACTGAGTCTTTGCCTTGGGATCGAACCACTCTGTGAAAAAGTATGGCGACGCACTGGAAGCGATGTCGGACTATGCGGTTGACTTCAGATACCCTGGCCGATTCGCCACAATACGAGAGGCGAGGTCTGCATTTGAGTATTGCCCCTTGTTGTGTGCTGAGATCAGACGAAGCTTGGGTTTGAAAGTCGAGCGTTCGTGATGTTGGCCAAACGTGTCATACCGTGCCTGGACGTGCACGATGGTAAAGTCACGCGCGGCGTGAGATTCGGTCGCGCTGAAGCGGGCGAGTTGCGGTTCGTGGGCGACCCGGTCGAGTTTGCGCTCAGGTACAACGACCAGGGAGCAGACGAGCTGGTGTTTTACGATATCACCGCCAGTGCACATGGGCGCGCGACGATGATCGAAGTGATCGAACGTACTGCTGCACAATGTTTCATGCCGCTGACAGTTGGTGGCGGCCTGCGCACTATCGAGGACATGTTTGCCATGCTCCGTGCCGGTGCAGACAAGGTCAGCATCAACACCGCCGCAATTGCCGAGCCTGAGCTAATCTTGCACGGAGCAAAAAAGTTCGGCAGCCAATGCATTGTTGTGTCAATTGACTGCAAACGCGTTGGGCCGGACAAATGGACGGTGTTTTCACACGGCGGCAGACGTGCAACAGGTCTTGACGCGATCGAGTGGGCAAAACGCGCAGTTGCACTTGGGGCAGGCGAAATTGTGCTCAACAGCATTGACGCCGACGGTACACGCGCCGGGTACGACATCGAAATCACGCGCCGGATCAGCGACAGTGTCAATGTGCCCGTTGTAGCAAGTGGCGGGGCGGGCTCACTCGAACATATGGCGCAGGTGTTGACCGAAGGCCACGCCGATGCTGTGCTTGCGGCCAGCATTTTCCATTTCGGCCAGTACACCGTGGGCGAGGTGAAGCGCTTTTTGGCGGAGAAGCACATTCCAGTCAGGTTGTAACAGCCTTTGTAAGCACGAGTTGATTCATTGCCGGGCTTTCCTGGGTGAGAACGGGATTTTGCGCCGTGTTCCCTTTGACAACCCCTGGCACGCCAAAAGCGGCGTGCACGGCAACGGATTGATTTCCAGCGGGTTCAAACGCATCTTATCCACAAGAAATTCGAGCGCATTACTGTTGACCCAAAAAGGATGAACGGGCAGCCATGCATCCGTAACTTGCGCCTGACTGTACGCCGCGTGGTCGAAGCCGTTGCAATTTATCCGAATCGCGAAGAATTAAAGCGCGAATACCCCGAATTGGAAGATGAAGACATCCGAGAAGCGCTGGCCTGCGCTGCGGCAAACCCGGACGACAAGGTCATTGACCTGGCCACGACCACTTGAAAACCAATGAAATGGCTTCTTGACCAGGGCCTGCCGCGCTCAATGGCGGCGTTCCTTCGTCAGGCAGTGTAGGATGTAATTCACACCGGCGAGATTGGAATGGCGTCAGCCGATGATCAGCAGGTCTTGGCATGGGCTGAAGCCGAGGGCAGGATCGTTGTCACTCTGGATGCTGATTTCCACGCGCTTCTTGCGCTTTCGCAAGCCCGCGCACCATCCGTCGTCAGGATTCGTGTCGAGGGATTGCGCGCTCAAGAATTGAGCCAACTGCTGCAAAAAGTGGCTGGCCATTGCCGGGCTGATATCGAAGCAGGCGCGATGGTTTCCGTACACCGAAATCGCATTCGGATCGGGCGACTTCCGATTGTCTAAGCCGGTGTGCGAGTTTCGGGTTCTTGGACGGCACACAATGGGAACCGTTGCGATTGCTGCCCTCTCGTTCATCCACAGGCCGGTCGGGGTCTTGCGGCCTGAATTCTCCGGTGTCGCGCACGATTTGCATAGGTAGCAAGTGGCGGGGCGGGCTCACTCGAACATATGGCGCAGGTGTTGACCGAAGGCCACGCCGATGCTGTGCTTGCGGCCAGCATTTTCCATTTCGGCCAGTACACCGTGGGCGAGGTAAAACAGTACCTTGCAAGCTGCGGTATCCCGGTGAGACAATAACGCGCAGGCAACTGAGAGTCTGCAGCAAATTTCCGCCAATATTGCCAGTGAGAAATCCAGGCCGTACCGGGCCAATACGCACGAAACTTTTTTGTGCCAAGTTGCCCGGGTTTTTGTTAAGCTTCGCGCTGGTTATTGTGTGACGATGAGTTTTTACGATTTGCTTAAGTTTGATTCAAACGGGTTGATCCCGGCCATCATTCAAGAAGAAAGCACCGGCCGAGTACTGATGATGGCATGGATGAACCGTGTGTCGCTTGAAAAGACAATTGCAACGGGTAAGACGCATTTTTGGAGTCGCTCACGCCAAAAACTCTGGATGAAAGGCGAGACGAGCGGCCACGTCCAATATGTCAAACGAATTGCATTCGACTGCGACGGCGACGCGTTGCTGATCCAGGTCGAACAGGTCGGTCCGGCCTGTCACGAAGGCTACAAATCGTGTTTTTTCAGGTCAGTTGCGCCGGACGGGTTGAATTTCAGCGTTACCGAACCGCTGCTCAAGCCAGCTTCAACACAGCACAAACCGCAGGTTGACAAGCCGGGTGCCGGCTGAACAATTCGTAGCGCGTGACCGGTGTAGGACTGAAACACTCAACAGATTGAACAATGGACGACCCTCTTGAATTCGGCAGCTTGAAGTATCTGATTTTGCTTGTCCTGTTATTGATCACGCGTGGGATGGATTTTTTGAGCACGTGGATAGCCACGCCAAACCTTGTGCTTGAAGGCAACCCGTTCGCGCGCAGGCTGGGGTGGCGTTTAGGCATTCCGGTGAACATTTTGGTTTGTGTGTTACTGGCATTTCTGCCTGCACCGGCGATCGTAGTGGCAACAACTAGCGCACTTGTTGCAGCACGCAACTTTCAGTCTGCATGGCTGATGCGCTCGTTTGGCGAACACAACTATCGCCACTGGCATACCGAGCGGCTCAGAGAAACGCACCCGGTACTGTTTCTGTTTTGTTTGCTTGCCCAGGTGTTGCTTTTCGGCGGAGTTGGTGTTGCGCTTGTGTATTTTGGCGGGCCGAACAACCAGCTAAGCCTGGCTGATACACTCTCGATTACGCAGGCGATCGGAGTCGGAATCATAGCATATGCGGTTGCGGTGGGACTGTTCACGTTGCTCGGCATTTGGAAACTCCGGCGCAGCATCCGCGACACCGCAGTTGAAGCCTAGCCATGTACAAACCAACACAGAGCGAGTTTTTGAAGCTCGCCGAGCAAGGCAATGTGATCCCTGTGACGTGCCGGCTTTTGGCTGACTTCGAGACGCCGTTGTCTGCCTATGTGAAAATTCGCGGTGCAGGCGAGTCGTTCCTGCTCGAATCGGTCGAGGGCGGTGAACACCTTGGCAGATACTCGTTTGTCGGGTGCAATCCGCGTGCGGTGATCCGGCAGCTCGGCAACCGCGTCGAGGTGCTCAAAGCCGGCAAGGTTACCGAATCGTTTATAGTCCGGCCAAAACAAGCGCACAATCCGCAAACAGCTTTTGCGGAGGATACACGCGCCCGGCCCGGAGCAGTTGCACCGACGGAATCGAACCTGCTTAATGACGGACTTGAAGCCGTCCAGCGTGTGATGGAGCGGTACCGGGTTGTGCGCGTACCCGGTCTACCACGGTTTACAGGGGGTGCAATCGGGTACATCGGGTACGAGTTCATACACGATATCGAGCCTGTGGTGCCGCGCCCGCCGCACGATGAATTGCAAACGCCGACACTGTACTTTTTGATTGCAGATGAGCTTCTGATCTTCGACCGCGTGGCACAAACAATCACTGTGCTTGTGAACGCGTTCCTAGATGAACACGCCGACCCAACCAGCGCCTACGAAGAAGCCGTGAGCGAGATAGACCGATTGGTTACGTTACTTGAGCAACCGACGCAATACATGCCCGTCACCGTTCCAACCGATGTGCCGCCAATCAAGTTCGAGTCGAATGTGTCCAGAGAAAAGTTCCTCGCCAATGTGCTCAAGGCCAAAGAATACATCACTGCCGGCGACATCATTCAAGTAGTCGGGTCGCAACGGTTTTCTGCGCCGGTCAAGGCCACACCGCTGGATATTTACCGCGCGGCGCGCTCGATCAATCCGTCGCCGTACATGTTTTTGCTCGAGCTGGGCGGGTTTGCGCTTGTGGGTGCATCCCCAGAAATCCACGTGCGGTGCGAAGACGGTAGGGTCGAGATCAGACCAATTGCAGGCACGCGCCAGCGCGGCAAAACACCCGAAGAAGACCTCGCACTTGAGAAAGAGCTGTTGGCCGACCCTAAAGAACGGGCTGAACATGTTATGTTGGTTGACCTTGCCCGGAACGACATCGGGCGCGTATGCGAATTTGGCAGCGTGCGTGTCAAAGACCTCATGGTAATCGAGCGCTACAGCCATGTGATGCACATAGTCTCGTCTGTCGAGGGCAGGCTCGCCCCGGACAAGACACTCTACGACCTGATGCGCGTAACGTTCCCCGCGGGTACACTCACAGGCGCACCCAAAATCCGTGCGATGCAAATCATATCTGAGCTTGAAGGTACAACGCGCGGGCCGTATGGCGGTTGTGTGGGCTATTTTTCGTTTAACGGCAATCTTGACACATGCATCACCATCAGGACTGCACTGATCAAGGGTGGCAAAGTCTATGTGCAGGCCGGTGGCGGTTGGGTTGCAGACTCGATACCTGAAACCGAATTTCAAGAAACTGTCAACAAATCCAAAGCCATGTTCAAAGCGGTTGCAATGGCTGAGCAGTTCAGTCGGACGGTGTAGCGTCGCATGCGCAGGCTAGCTTGCCGGAAAATATTGTTTTGGTCTCATGGCGCAGTAAACTTGGGCGCTGTTGCATGAAAACGTTTGCCGCGCTTGGTTTTCCGGGCCGGCTAATAGCAGTCGAAGGGTTGGACGGCTCGGGTAAAACCACCCAGATTTATTTGCTGAAACGCTGGCTCGAAACACGCGGGCTGAAGGTGTATTTCAGCGAATGGAACTCGTCTGAGTTGGTGAAATCGGCAACGTCACGGGCGAAAAAGCTGCAACTGCTCACTCCGACCACGTTCAGCTTGATCCATGCAACTGACTTTGCCGACCGGTACGAACGGCATCTGCTGCCGTTGTTGCGCGCCGGGTTTCTTGTGTTGTGCGACAGGTATATTTTCACTGCGTTCGCACGTGATGTTGTGCGCGGGTGCCCGGCTGAATGGGTTCGCGGCATCTATAGTTTCGCTGCATTACCGGATGTGACATTCTTTTTCAAGGCCGACCTCGAGGTCTCGTTACGCCGCATCCTGGACACGCGTCCGGTACTGAAGTTTTATGAAGCCGGTATGGACCTTGGGTTGTCGCCTGATCCACAGGAAAGCTTCAGGCTATTTCAAGGCAGGTTGCTCCAACAATACCTTGACATGGCAGACGAATTCAAGTTCGAGGTGATAGATGCAAATCAGCCTGTCGAAGTGCAACAGGCCGTCGTGCGCCGAATCGTGTCGCGCCGGATCAAACTCGCACAGTTCAAGTGCAACCGGCCCAGGCCGGTTGCAGTTGCGCATGGTGCGGTTGGTAAGACCGAACCCGTGACACAACAGGTCGAATGAAAAGCAAGATTAAATCCAGCTCAATCAGCCGAGCACTGCCCCCGCGCAGATTTTACGGGCACGGCATACCGGGAGTTAACCTGGACGACCTGGTCGGCACCTTAATTGTAATCGAAGGTGCAGACGGTTCCGGCAGGTCAACCCAGATCACAAAACTTGTTGACTGGCTTGAAAGTCATGGATACGCAACCACACGTGTCGGGTTGAAAGGATCGAACTTGGTCGGCGCAGAACTTGCCAAAGCGCAGCAGGGCAACATCCTGAGCCGTACCACACTCGCACTGTTTTATGCAACGGATTTTGCGGATCAACTCGAAAACACAATCATGCCTGCGCTGCGTGCAGGGTTTATAGTGCTGGCCGACCGATACATCTACACGCTCATGGCGCGTGACATGGTACGCGGCATGGACGAAGCATGGCTGAAAAATCTCTATGGCATTGCCCTTGTGCCAGATGCGGTCTTTTATCTGAACGTAGCGCCCGAAGAACTTGTGCAGCGTGCCCTGTTCAAAAATGCCGCATTGGATTACTGGGAAAGCGGCATGGACATCGGCCTTTCACGCGACATGTTCGACAGTTTCCTCAAGTACCAGGCTGCAATGCAACGCGCGTTTCGCAGGTTGCAGACCATTTACGGGTTTGCTGTAATTGACGGCAACAGACCTGTCGAAACCATCAACCGCGAATTGCGCCAACAAATTAGTGCTGTGTTACGCGGGCGGGTCAGGCCTAGGCCAACCTGGCGCAAGTCACGCTGAACCAGCGTGCACCGTACCGGCCTCAGCGCTTTTTACCGCACATCAATCTCATTTGCCCCGGTGTAAGAAGCCAGTCCAGCCGCGCGCATCGGCCGAACCGCAGCTTTTCAGTCGTAAGTTTGCACAACCCGCCTTTCTTGAGCGAGATCACTGCGCAACGTTTACCAGTCAGAAGCACAGACACTAGCTCGCTCAGGTACGGCTCATGGCCGACAAGCAAAACCGACTTGGGCGGTGGGTCAGCCGCACGCAATCTGTTGACAAGTCGCCTCTGGCTTGCGCCGGGGGCAAGCTCGTCTGCAACCGCAACATGGTCACGCACTTTCAATACGCGCGCCGTAATATCGGCGGTCTGTTTTGCGCGGATAAACGGACTCGTCAGTAACAGGTCAGGTGCCACACACATCAGGCGCATTGCCCGTGCGGCACGCTCGACAGCGCGTTTGCCTTCGGATGTCAGCGAGCGGTCGAAATCTTTTTTTACACCAGGCGCACCCGGCTCGACTGCTTCACCATGTCGCAACAGGTAGATTTCCATGTGAAATATCCTGCTTGAAACAGCCGGGTTTGCAAAGTGCATCGTCGCAACCGCAGGAAAAAACGCGCTGCAAGCAGCTTTGCCGTGCCGGTAACCGGCGAACCCACGGGCCTTTGGCAACCGGCACCCTGTGCCCGGCTTGAAACGCCAAATCAACCCGCGCATGCATCTGTGCATGCAGATTCGGGCTTTGCTGCCGCGACACTTTCAGATACAACGCTGAAGCCAATGTTCGAGCTGCTCAAAACCGATTCACACACAAAAGCGCGTTGCGGCAGGCTGAAAACCGCGCACGGGGTGGTCGAGACGCCCGTGTTCATGCCCGTTGGTACTCAGGCTACAGTCAAGGCGGTTGACCCACGCGAATTGCGCGAGCTAGGTGCACAGATCATCCTCGGCAACACGTATCATCTGTGCATCCGACCCGGGATCGAAGTCATTCGTGCTGCAGGCGGCCTGCATGCGTTCATGAACTGGCACGGACCCATCCTCACCGACAGCGGCGGTTACCAAGTGTTCAGTCTGGCCAAAATCCGAAAAGTCAGGCCGCACGGTGTCGAGTTCCAGTCGCACGTTGACGGTGCGCGTCTTTTCCTCGGGCCAAAAGAAGCGATGCAAATCCAGCGTGAGCTAGGCTCGGACATTGCAATGGCGTTTGACGAGTGCCCGCCGCATACGGCAACACAACGTCAATTCCGTGCTGCGGTCGAGCGTACCATACACTGGGCGCGCGAGTGCCGCGAACAACCACGCGCCCGCGGTCAGTTGGTATTCGGTATCGTGCAGGGCGGCACAGACGCACAGTTACGCCGGCATTGTGCAGAGGCCGTTGTTGCACTCGGGTTCGACGGCTACGCAATTGGCGGTGTGAGCGTGGGCGAGCCTGAACCCGAGATGATGAAAGCAATCGAACTGACTGAACCTTATTTGCCGATTGACAAACCGCGGTACGCAATGGGCTTGGGTACACCAGCACAAATAATTGAAATGATCGCGCGCGGGATTGACATGTTCGATTGCGTTTTACCAACACGCGTCGCGCGCAACGGCGGCGCGTTCACACGCAAAGGTCTGTTAAGTATCAAAACCGCAGCATTCAAGACCGATTTCAGCCCGATCGAAGAAGGGTGCGACTGTTTCGCCTGCAGACATTTCACACGCGCGTATTTGCGGCACTTGCTCAATGTCGGCGAGATACTCGGGTTGCGAATGCTCAGCGTCCACAACACACGCATGTTCATGCGCTTGCTTGCAGACGCGCGGGCAGCAATTGCAGCAGGGAACTTTGACGAGTTTAGACGACAGTTTGTCGCAAACTACAAACCATCCCGACGCATCCTCGCCGCGCGCGGCCCGGATTAAATCTGATCCAACCCTGTAGCGGCGGTCTTGCACCGCCGATCAATCTCTATCTGTAGGGGCGGTGTGTGACCACCGTTCTAACCTCTCCATTGTCCCGCGCTTGTGGGACGCGTAGTGCTTGGTGCACATCGTTGAATCGTTAAAACGTTGAACTGTTGAATCGGTCCTGCATCTTGCGGGACATCCAGTGCTCAGTCGGCGTCAATCGTAAATCGTCAACCCGCTCGCCCGTCTCCATTGTCCCGCCACTGCGGGACGTTCGGTGCGCAGTGCACATCGTTGAATCGTTAAAACGTTGAACTGTTGAATCGGTCCTGCATCTTGCGGGACATCCAGTGCTCAGTCGGCGTCAATCGTAAATCGTCAACCCGCTCGCCCGTCTCCATTGTCCCGCCACTGCGGGACGTTCAGTGCTCAGTCCACCCACCTTATAGGAGGTAAAATATTATGACAAGGACGACAAGTCTCCATTGCCTTTCGGCGTTTAGTGCTCAGTCCACTCGAGCCGCCGCATACACGGCGGCACTAGTGGCCGAGTCTCCATTGCCTTTCGGCGTTTAGTGCTCAGTCCACGATGGAAAATCAGTTATTGAGACTAACGGATGGTATCTCCGTCTCCATTGCCTTTCGGCGTTTAGTGCTCAGTCCACTAAGTGCTCCCTTTGTTAGGTTAGGGGAGCTTGCGGAGTCTCCATTGCCTTTCGGCGTTTAGTGCTCAGTCCACTTGCTCCGCGTGCAAGAATACTCGGACGGCGTGTTGAGTCTCCATTGCCTTTCGGCGTTTAGTGCTCAGTCCACTTCAAGCTCGGTTCGGACCTTGCCTCGAACTGGACTGTCTCCATTGCCTTTCGGCGTTTAGTGCTCAGTCCACGAGCGTTTCCCTCACTCGAGGAAGCGATAGATTATGCCGTCTCCATTGCCTTTCGGCGTTTAGTGCTCAGTCCACATTTTCCGTATGACGAAATCATCGTCATGGAAAATAAGGTCTCCATTGCCTTTCGGCGTTTAGTGCTCAGTCCACCCCGATCTGGGTCCCCTGTGACCCAGATCGAGAATACGTGGTCTCCATTGCCTTTCGGCGTTTAGTGCTCAGTCCACGGCAATCATCCAGGCAATGGGCTCCCTCTGTGAGCTCTTGTCTCCATTGCCTTTCGGCGTTTAGTGCTCAGTCCACCGTAGTGGCCGGCTTCACAAATGGGGGCTGGCCGATCATGTCTCCATTGCCTTTCGGCGTTTAGTGCTCAGTCCACGGGGTCGTTTACGCCGATGGCGATATGCCATCGGATTTAGTCTCCATTGCCTTTCGGCGTTTAGTGCTCAGTCCACAGGTTATGCGATCTTACTAAAGCACGGGTGGGTTAAAGCTGTCTCCATTGCCTTTCGGCGTTTAGTGCTCAGTCCACATCATTCGGCCGGCCAACGACCCCCATGGGGTCGTTTACGGTCTCCATTGCCTTTCGGCGTTTAGTGCTCAGTCCACGGGAACCCTCTGTGAGCTCTTAGATGAGCTCGAGAGGTCTCCATTGCCTTTCGGCGTTTAGTGCTCAGTCCACGATGTAGATACATCACAAGCACGTGAATATGCAAAACAAGTCTCCATTGCCTTTCGGCGTTTAGTGCTCAGTCCACTTGGTACGTATGAATAACAGTTCACAGCAAAAAAATGAGGTCTCCATTGCCTTTCGGCGTTTAGTGCTCAGTCCACGGGGTCGTTTACACCGATGGCGATATGCCATCGGATCTGTCTCCATTGCCTTTCGGCGTTTAGTGCTCAGTCCACTCGAGGAAGCTCAGCGCGGGGTCGCGCAGGGGACGATCCTGTCTCCATTGCCTTTCGGCGTTTAGTGCTCAGTCCACCGAATAGCATCGGCTACACCCCCTGGCGGAGCAGGAGGCAGTCTCCATTGCCTTTCGGCGTTTAGTGCTCAGTCCACGCCGGCTTTTTAACACATTGCTGCTCAATGGTCAACGTAATTGCTGGGTCACGAGGCCGGGATCGCCCTTCACAACTGTGCAAGAGACCGGGTGAAAGATGCACCCCATTTTGCGGGTAACATGCTGATTTTGAAGTAGTTGCGCGTCCGGGTTGTGAGCTAGCACTTTTTGTCGTGTCTGGACTCGTGACCTGGGAATTGGTTTTGCGGCGGCTACACAATTGCACCGGCCTGTTCATGAGTAAGCTGGTGTTCACCGGTGGCGGGCTGGAATCGCGCACGGGAACCGGGTCGGTGCCGCTCGGGCCTAAATCGAGATGGGTTCCTAATCGGCGCATCGTGGCAGGATTTTACTCTGCTGAAAGCTGGCGCAACAATAGTCCGGACGTCCCGTAACGTCGCGGGACATGTTTCGCGCCGCAGGCGCAGAGCGGGACGCGACACTGCCTGGGCCGAGCTGAGCGCCTGCCTGTGCGTTGCACGCAGACAAAGCGGTAGGCAGGCGGCAGACTTGGAAATCTGCGGGACGAAAACCGTGTGAAATATCTGGGTTAAACGTGGTTGGCTGAGGCATCGAAGCCTGCGGCTCATTACGAATTTGAGAGTCGGTCTGCGCAAGAACGGCCAAACGACCGGCATCTGTTCTGTGTAGATCGTACCCCCAACGTGCCTAGATGATTACGGTTGGTGTGTTGCAAAGATAGATTTTCGTTGATACGGGTGCATACCTGCCACGAATCCCGATCAAAAGCCCGTCTTGTCTGAGTGCTTTGTGTCCGGTTCAGTCCGGCCCGGATGTAACCCAGCGGTGACCCACTTTCGGGCCAACAACAGGCCAACTGGCGATGTCATTGCAATGCAGCCGTAGATAAACCAGAGTGTACCTGTCTGCAGGTTTTCAGGGGGTGTGTTTGCCGGGCAATACCGCGCCAATAACAAGCCCGAGTACAGGCCGGTCGTGCCCTTTGCCAGCAACCACGGCACGTTCGCCAGGCCCATGTATTGGGCAATTCGACCGGGTGGCGCAAGTTCGGCGGCGTATTCGAGGAACCGCGCTGACCACAGTGCTTCACCGACCGAAAACAAAACGAAATATGTTATTAACAACGTCAGGTTCGGCCCGCCACATAACAGAAAGGTTGGCGCGGCAGATACAAACGAGCCGATGATCATCATCTTGTACACGTTAACCCGCCGCGTGAGCGCAGTTGCAATCGGCACACCTAAAAAGATTATTGCCGGGTTAATCCAGTTGACGAGCCATTCCATCTTGTCAGCCACAGGTTTGTCGTATGCACGTAAGATGTACTGCGGCATCGTCAACCATTGATGCGCGAAAAGTGTCCGCACCGGTAACAACATGAAAATGAAAAAGATGAAGCGCCAGTTCGAAAACGGCCCATCGGTGAAGTAAGTTTTGAGCCTGGCAGCCAACGGCGCGGTTGTGGTCTTGCGCTGTTGTTCTGCCGTGTCGGGTCTGAGCTTGGCAGATTCGATCTTTTTGGTGAATAGGAGCATGAACAGCACCAGTGCAATGCATGTGATGCCAACGCAAGTCCAGTTGACCGCCTGTACACCCGTGTTTGAAAAACCTGCCAGCAAATCAAGCAACGCCCGCCCGAATTTGTGGAGGTGACCACGCCCGTCTTTGATGTCTTGTACGGCAGGTCGTATCCAGGCTGAAAGTGCGCCGATACCGACGATGCCCAAATTCATGATGGCATAGATCAGGCCATACCCCATCGAGCTGGTTTTGCCGTCGGTATATTGTTTGACGCCGGAATAACAGACCGGTTGAAGGATGCCTTCACCGGCGGCGGTCATAAGCAATGCGCCAAGCACCGCGACCACACATATTCCGCCGCCCACAAACTGCGGTGCCAGACTGTAAATCACGCGCCCACATGCCGTAAGTGCTAAAGCAAAAATTATTGCACGGCGTAGGCCGAACCCTTCGGCGTAGCTGCCCAGCCCGATCATGAACAGCGTAACTAGCATTGTGAAGATCGAAACTGTCAGGCTCGCACGTGCGTCCCCCCAGCCAAGGTCGCTCGACAGGTACGTCGTCATGAGGGTTAGCACGCCAAAGTACGCCATAGACTCGACCACAAACGCACCGATAACAATCCATAGGCCGCGTGGGCACGCGAGAATGTCGGTGAACGACCCGGCAAAGTTCTGGAATGCCAAACCGGCTTTTGTGCGCAAATGCATCGGCCCGTTATTTAGCGACAAAAGAGTGTCCGGCTGCAATAACGTTGTTGCGCATGCTCCGGGTCATCCGGGCGTTTTATAGTTTGGCCTAAGCAGTCGGTTTTCGTCTTCTATCGGTCCGATTTCAGTCGAGACCTCTGACAGTCCACCGCGTGTTTTGTGACTTATGGCGCAGCGGAATCTTAACGGGTCCGTACCGTCGTGACGTTTTTTCGGCTGCTGTTAACTGTTCCCAGGCACAAGACTGCCGTCTGACTTTGGCGTCCCGCAAGGGTGGGAGGCGCCACGGCGGCACCCTGAATTACAAGGCCGCCGGGCAAGTTGCAGTGCAGGCTTGCATTGTGGGGTGAAAATGGTAGTTTTCAGCAGGATTTTTAGGGTGGCCGGCCCTTAACGGCAGGAAGGAGGCAAAGATGAATATATTGACAATCGTGCATGCCAAACGTTGGCAAAGTCAGGTATTGTTCAGCGTCATTTTGGCCTTGGGCTTGACGCCGGGTTTGACTCTTCATGCGCAGGTGATTGGGTGTGGCCAGACAGTTGCGGGCACAATCAGTGTGCGCGGTGAAATTGACACCTACACTTTTAGCGGTGTTGCAGGTCAAGTTGTAGTGGTCAATGCCGCAAGCGCAGATGCAAATCTGTGTGTCAAGGTCAAGGTGTACAGTCCGACCGGTGACTTGCTGGGCACAAATGTGTGTGACAGGGCGACCCCGCCAATCACGTTGCCAATCACGGGCAATTATACAATTCTGGTGCACGACAGCGACTACACGGATACCGGCCCGTATGGACTAAGTCTCTCATTTGTCACCGGCCGGTGCGGTACGCAAATTGATTGCGGTCAGACAGTCACAAACAACATCCTCTTAGCAGGTGAAACACACACCTACATCTTTACGGGTGTGGCTGGGCAGGCGGTTGTGTTAAGCACATATAGTCCGGACACCAGCCTGTGTGTTCGGGTCGAAGTGTACAGCCCGAGTGGGCAATTGCTCGGCACAAACCTGTGCGACAAGCCAACAGGTTCTATTGTGTTACCTGCAACAGGCACATATACAGTGCTTGTACACGACCGGAGCTACGAAGGCACGGGCGCGTACGGACTGAGCTTGTCATTTGTGACCGGGCAGTGCGGCACACAGATCGGTTGCGGCCAGACAGTCACGGGCACAATTGATTTTCAAGGTGAGACAGACACCTACATTTTCAGCGGCGGCGCCGGCCAGGCGATTGTCATAAGCGCCTTTGGCACCTACTCGACTAATGCACCGTATTTGTGCGCTGCAGTTGATGTGTATGACCCGAGTGGCAACTACATCGGGGGCATGAGTTGCAACGATGCCAGCACGAATATTGTGTTGCCCGCGACCGGCACATACACGATCCGTGTACACGACGGTAATTACGAGGACACCGGTCCATACGGATTGAGTTTGTCATTTGTGACCGGGCAGTGCGGCACACAGATTGATTGTGGCCAGACAATCACAAATGCAATCGAGGTGCCGGGCGAGACTGACACCTACGTGTTCAATGGTACAGCCGGTCAGGTGGTTGTAGTTGACGCATATGGGACGTACTCGCCCAATGCACCGTACCTGTGTGCCGCAGTTGACGTGTACGGCCCGAGCGGCAGTTACATCGGCGGAATGAACTGCAACGGGTCGAGTTCGGGTATCCTGCTGCCTGCAACGGGCACTTACACAATCCGCGTCCATGACGGTAATTACCAGGACATCGGCCCGTATGGATTAAGCCTGGCGTCTGTGACTGGCCAATGCGGCACACAGATCGGTTGTGGCCAGACAATAACAAATGCAATCGGCATGCGTGCTGAAACACACGTTTACACGTTCAACGGGTTTGCAGGCGAGACCGTGATTGTCAATGCGAACAGTCCGGACCCGGATTTGTGCGTTCGTGCGAGGGTGTACAGCGCAACCGGGCAGTTACTGGGCACAAATGTATGCGACAAACCAACCAGCATCATCACACTGCAAAACACAGGCACACATACCATTCTGGTCCACGATTCAAATTACCAAGACCAGGGGGTGTACTCGGTGTCGCTTTTGTGCCTTGGGCCGTTCCCGGCGTTGACAATAACCACGAGTAACTCGCTGCCGGTACTGACCTATTGGGGCGTGCCGGGTACATCAAATGCAATCGAATATGCCACCAACCTCGCAACCGGCGGCGGTCAATGGTGGCCGTTGTGGAGCGGCATACTCACATCCAGTCCGTACCAGGTTGTTGACTTGAGCTGGACTAACGTGCCGCAAAAGTTCTATCGCGCTGTGCAATTGCCCTGAGAAAAGGCAGTCGCACCCGGGCATAACAAGCGTTGATGACTGCAGCCCAGGCTGCAACTTACAACCATACCTACCCAGTCGCATCATCTGCAGGTCCAGCCGCGCACGGGCGGGATAAAACCGCTTCGGGTTTCGATCCAGAGCCGGACTCGATTTTGATTCGGCGGAGGCACATGAGCCTGCTGCCGTGCGTAGCTCCGCCTGTAGCAAACTTTGGCCGACGTGGAAGTCGTCCCTTTCAATCGAACTGAAAGCGGTGCTGGAGCACCGCGCTCCAAAAACTTCTCTCCCAATCCTTCACAGCAAAGGCACAGAGAGTAAGGTAGGGCGCGCAGTCCAATGCGCGCCGGTGTGGGTCGCGCTGACCTGGCCTCCCGGGCTGGGAATCCTAGCGTCCGCGCCCTTACGGGCGCGGGTACGTTTAACGGCCGAGACGCTGAGGCGCAGAGAGTAAGGTAGGGCGCGCAGTCCACTGCGCGCCGGTGTGGGTCGTGCAGACCCGGCTTCTCGGCTGGAATCCTGCCGTCCGCGCCCTTACGGGCGCGGCTACGGTGCGCGCTAAATCTGTCCAAAGGCGC
>Ga0315298_1001728_pt1 | contig 39045 bp, 29 predicted proteins | sample WHS_1_MG_FD_203077 | JGI IMG/M metagenome (GOLD analysis project Ga0315298, IMG submission 203077) | Extremophilic microbial mat communities from Washburn Hot Springs, YNP, Wyoming, USA - WHS_1_MG | ecosystem: Environmental > Aquatic > Thermal springs > Hot (42-90C) | place: USA: Wyoming... | reverse complement strand
ATTCGCTGATCAACAGCCGTGTCCGCGGGTTGATGGCCGCCTCCATGCGCGTGTAGTCGCAGGCCGGCACCTGATGCGTTACGATCCCCAACTTGGCCAGGTGCTTGACGCACAACTCGCGGGTGCGATGGTAGCACTCGTCGAACAGCACGATCTCGTCGCCGGCCTGAAGCTTGGCCAGCAGAAACCCGGCGATGGCGGCCATGCCGCTGGAGTACACCACGGCGGCCGTACCTCCTTCCAAGGCGGCCAGCTTGCGCTCGACGACCTTCTCCGTAGGATTGCCGTAGCGGCCGTACTCCTCGCGCGGCAGCTTCTTCTCCACGTACTCCCGCACCGCCTGCGTGTCGGGAAACGTGTACGTCGCCGCACAGAAGATCGGTTCGGTCATCGAAAAGCCCAGCTTCACGCGGTCTTCGCCCGCATGGACAGCCTGGGTCGACAGCCCCGCCGGCCGGCGCTGGGGTTGAGGTTCAGAACTGGGCGTGCTCATGGTCTCTCGATGCGGTCACGCAAAACGAACAGAACAAGAACAAAAAAACCGCGACGGGCGGTCGCGGCAGGCGTCTGCATTCACTCTCCCTTGGATCGCCCAACGGCACTGCACACATGGGCGATGGCACTTTAGCAGATTCTGGCTGCAAGCGGCCACAAATCCCAGTCTTGGCATTCTACTCAGCCGGCCAAGCAGCCACAAGGGCCCCTGCCGCCTCGGCGGCATGGAGAGCGCTGGCACGTGCCAGGCATGCTGCCACCATCTACACCCGGCCCGGCCGGGAGGATGAGCAAGGGTCGGGAGCAAGCCGCCGGCGCGGTTGCCAGCCCTGTTGCCAGTTCCACCGGCCGAACCTGCGGAACGCCGAACGCGGTGGCGTTTGCCCCAAGGAGGGAAGAATCCCCGTCACACCTTCCGAGAAGCTATCGGCCCATTGCGCGGCGCGGAGCGCGCTTGCAGCGCCGCCGAGGCAGCCGGATGACCGCCTGCGCCGCCTCGGCCTCGGGCCCGTCGGCGTCCACGCCTGCGTCGCCAGCGGCCACAGACACCAGGACGGGGGCAGGCTGGGGCTCGGCCTCCGGCGCGACCTCGGCTTGGCGCTGCGTTTGCTTGCGCCGCAGGGCCTTACGCCCCGATTCCCAGAAGTGCTTGCCCGCCGGACTGGCCAACAGCGCCGGCAGCATCACCAGATTGCCGACCGAGGAGGCGGTCAGCATGGTGAACATCAGGTAGCCGAACCGCTGGGTGGGTGTAAATGAACTCAAGGCGAAGGAGAACAGTCCCAGCCCGATGACCGCCCAGCTCTGGTAAATGGCCCGGGCGCAGTCCTCGTAGGCGAACATGATGGCCTGGCGCCGGTTCATGCCCCGTTCCTGTCCGTGCCGCACCCAAAGCATGAAGTGGATGGCATCGTCGACCGTTACGCCCAGGGCCACGGCCGGCACCATCACCGTCCCCACGTCGATCACAATGCCCAGCGCCCCCATCGCCCCGAACACGATGGCCAGCGGAAACAGACTGGGCAGCATCAGCAGCAACCCTGCCGACCAGTCGCGGACCAACAGCGTCATGGCCACGCCGATGAGCACCAGATCGCCCGCGAAGTTCAGAATCAACCCGTCCAGCATCGAGCTTTGCGCCTTGTACACCAGAGGCACCAAGCCGGTGTACACGGCCGCCACGCCCTTGTCCGGCCCCAATTCGGCGGCCAGCGCGGGGTCCTCGATGCGGATCTTCTCGCGCCAGGCGGCCAGCACGGGCTCGACCACAGCCCGGATGTCTTTGACGAATTCGCCGTAATCCAAGTCGGTCAAGGCCGCCACCCGGGCACTGATGCGCCAAAGCTCCTCTTGCCGGCCGCTGGACGGATTGGTAGCGACCACCAGATAATCCCGCAGATCGTCGCGATGCCGGTCGATCTGCCGCTTCCAGGCTTGGCGTTCGATCAGCCCGGCGCGGCGCGGCAGTTCGCGGGCGAAGGTGGGGGCGGCCAGGGTGCTGCCCACGTCCGGCAGACCCGCAATCGCCCGCTGCACGTCGCTCACCAGCAACATGCGGTTCAGCAAGTCGAGGTTCGATCTGCCGTCGATCCGCGAGTCCACCCGCAAGACCACTTCCATGGGTACCAGCGGGCCCAAATGGTCTTCAAGCCATTGGTAATCGCAAATGATCTGGGCATCGCGCGAAAACAGGCGCATGAGCTTGACCGAAGTCCGGGTTTGGGAAACGCCCCAGGCCCCCAAGGCCATCAGCCCCAGGCAACCCGCGGTGACCAGCTTGTTGTGGCCGATGATCCACAGGCCCACCTGCCGCCACCGCGGGGATGAGCCAGGGTCCCATCGCCGGCGGCTCTCGGTGGCGCCAAGAATGCCTCGCAGCGGATAGAAATGCAACAACGAAGGCAAGTACAAGATGACCATCACGAAACCGATCACCACCCCGATGGCCGAGTACATGCCGAACATCCGGATCGGCACCAGTTCGGTGATGCACATCGAGGCCAGACCAATAGCCGTAGTGCCCGTGGCCAGCGCCAAGGGCAGCCAGGCCGATCGCACGGTGCGTTCCGGAGCCCCAGCAAAACCGTGCTGCCGCACCGTGTCGCGATAATAATTGGCCAGGTGGATGGCCCCGGAGGTGGCGGCCACGTACACCAGCGAGGGCATGGTCAGCAGGATAGCGTTCATCGAGTCGCCGTACCCGAAACGCCACACCGCCAGCAGACTCAGCCCGGCGCTGAACAGGGCCGACGTGAAAACCATGGCCGTCAGGCCCCAGCTCCGCAAGCACCACCATGCCAACACCAGCCCCGCAATCCCCGAGAAGCCGGCCAGGCGAAACAACGAACGCTCGCCCTCGATGTCGATGGCCGCATTATCGACCGGTGGCCCGCCCAATCGGATGCTGGAGCGGGGAATAGCGCACTGTTGCTCGGCCACCTCGTACACCCGCTCCACCACCGCGTGCAGGAACTTGGGCTTGCGGTAGCCGCTGGCCGCACGCTGGGCCTCCCAGGCCTCTTCCGACTCCTGCGCCACCGTGAGAATCAGGCAGGTCTGCCTGCCGTCGGGCCCCACCACGAAACCCTTCAGCCGCTCGATAGCCTCCTCTTCGGTAAACCCCTGGCCCGTAACAAGCAGCTTTACCAATTCCGTGCCTGTAATGGCCCGCTTGAAAAACGGCAAAGGAGCCGTTAGCGGGTTCTGCTGGGAATCGGCCGGAGGAACGAGCTTCTTGGCCAGCAGCTCCAAGGCGGGAGAGTCCAAGGTGCAACCCTCCCAACTGGCCAGAATGAACATGTCGCTTTCAAAGTGCTGGCGATACCACCGGTAGGTGGTGGTCTCTTCGTAAGCTTCAGGCAGCCAAGACTTAACGTCGTTTTTGTTGCTTCGCAGCGACCGCCGTGCCCCAACATACATGAAGGGCATGAGAAACGCGACGGTCATCAAAATGACAAGGCCGTAGCGTGAGAAGAACGGGGGCTTCATAAAGGCGTTGGTCGTCTGCGAGGAGCCCCATCCTGGAGTTCTCCCCAGCTAACTAGACAATAATGCCTATTTTAACCTGCCCCGGCCCGGCCGTATATGACCCCCCTGTTCCCCCAATAAAGGTGGCTGCTTTAGCGTCTTCCAGCTCTAAGCCACGAACTAACATAGACTTACTGACGATAATCACCGTCGGACGCCGTGGCATGGCGAGCCGCACCTGGCCTCTTGAGGTTGGTTTTTTCGAAAATACCGGCAATTGCTGCCGACAGAAAAGGGCCGAATTGGCGCCAATGACGCCGCCGCCATCCCTGCGATGTCGCCTGCGGCGGTTGTCGCAAAAGAGCGGAACCGCTCGGCCCAGCCTCCTGCCATCTGCAACTCATCCTGCGGGCCGGGGCTGCCCCGTTGACGCGCCGTGCCGGGGGGAGGATATTCTTGTCCGGCATCCAAAGGGGAGCCTTTGGGAGGAGCGATGATGCAGCCGCGCGGTTTTGCAATAGCCGGGCCGGCCAAGGGGAAGGTCCGGCCGGCACGATGTGTTGGGGACCGATGGACGGTTTGGATGGGCTTAGCCCTTTGCGGGCTATTGGCTGCGGTGGATGTCGCCTGGGCCGGTGCTTCCCGCCCGGCCGGCAAGCCCAACATCCTCTTCATCCTGGCCGACGACCTGGGCTACGGCGACCTGGGCTGTTATGGCCAGAAACTCATCCATACGCCCCGGCTGGACCGGTTGGCGGCCGAGGGGTTGCGGTTTACGGATTGCTACGCGGGGAGCACGGTCTGCGCCCCTTCGCGGTGCGTACTGATGACCGGCCTGCACACAGGTCATTGCCGGGTGCGAGGCAACGCCCTGGTGCCGCTGGAGCCTCAGGACGTGACCGTGGCCGAGGTGCTCAAATCGGCCGGCTACGCCACAGGCATCATCGGCAAGTGGGGCCTGGGCGAGGCGGGTTCGCCCGGCATTCCGAACCGTCAAGGTTTCGACTACTGGTTCGGATATCTGAACCAGAGGCACGCCCACAACTACTATCCGGCGTTCTTGTGGCGGAATCAGGAGCAGGTGTGGCTGAAAAACGAAGTTCCCGGCACGACGCCGGAGCAGCCGTTCGGCTCCGGGGTGGCTTCCAAACGGGTGGAGTATTCGCACGACCTGTTCATTCGCGAGGCCCTGGAGTTCCTCGAGCGGCATCGGAACCAGCCGTTCTTCCTGTATTTGGCTTTGACGATTCCGCACGCCAATAACGAGGCGGGCAAGCGGGGGATGGAGGTGCCGGACTGGGGGCCTTACGGCGACCGCGACTGGCCGGAGCCGGAGAAGGGCCGGGCCGCCATGATTACCCGCATGGACGCCGACATTGGCCGGCTGCTTGATCGTTTGCGCCAGTTGGGGCTGGAAGACCAGACGATCGTGTTTTTCAGCAGCGATAACGGCCCGCACCGAGAAGGGGGGAGCGACCCGGAATTTTTCCATTCTTCGGGGCCGCTGCGGGGATACAAACGCTCGCTGCACGACGGGGGGATCCGGGTGCCCATGCTGGTCCGCTGGCCGGGAAAAATCCGGCCGGGCACCAGCGACTTGGCCTGGGCGTTTTGGGACGTGCTGCCCACACTGGCCGAACTGGCCGGCGTGACTCCGCCGCCGGGCATCGACGGCATCTCCGTGGTGCCGACGCTGTTGGGGGGACCCAGCCAACAACGCCACGAGTTCCTGTACTGGGAGTTCCACGAAGGGGGTTCGCAGCAGGCCGTTCGCCTGGGCCCATGGAAGGCGGTGCGGCGATGGGGCAGCCCGTTGCAACTGTATGATCTCCGCACCGACCTTGGGGAAAGCCACGACATTGCGTCACAGCATCCGGACATCGTGGCGAAGATTGAGGCTTACCTGGCCACCGCCCGCACGGAATCCGAGCATTGGCCGATGCGGCCCGTTTCGTCCAAAGCCGGAAAGCGAAAATAAGCAAGCCCGCTACCGCAAGAGCAGGCCTTCCCGAAAGTTGCTCCACGGGGCGCAGTCCCTGCTGACACCGTGGCGGGATTTGCTACAATGCCGCCTTGGAAAAAAACGCACGTTTGCCGGAGGTTGCCGCCCGTGCCTGCCACGCTGCTTGACGGCAAAGCCATCGCCCAGCAAATCCGCCGAGAGGTTGCGGAACAAACCGCGGAGTTTGTCACGCGGCACGGCCGAATCCCCTGTCTGGCCGCCGTTTTGGTGGGCGACAACCCCGCCAGCCAAGTGTACGTTCGTAGTAAGCAGAAGGCCTGCGGGGACGCGGGCATGATCAGCCAGCTTCATCGGCTCGGCGCGGACGCGACCCAGGAGCAGCTCTTGGCCCTGGTGGATCGCCTGAATAACGACCCCGCGGTGCACGGGATTCTGGTTCAGTTGCCGCTGCCCAAGCAGATTGACGAGGCGCGGGTGCTGGCCTCAATCAACCCGACTAAGGACGTGGATGCGTTCCACCCGGAGAACGTGGGAAGGATCGTGCAGGGCCGCCCGCGGTTCCTCCCCTGCACGCCGCATGGAATCCAGCAGCTTTTGCTTCGCAGCCAGATACCTATCGCAGGGCGCCACGTCGTGGTCGTGGGGCGGAGCGATATCGTGGGCAAGCCCATGGCCATTATGCTCATGCAACGAGGTCACGGGGGCGACGCCACGGTAACGGTCTGCCACAGCCGGACGCATGATCTGCCGAGCATAACCCGGCAGGCCGACATTTTGATCGTGGCCATCGGCCGCCCCAAGTTCGTTACGGCCGAGATGGTCAAGCCGGGGGCGGTGGTAATCGATGTGGGGATCAATCGTACCGAGTCGGGCCTGGTGGGTGACGTGGATTTCGAGGGGGTGCGAGAGGTGGCTGGCCAGATTACCCCTGTGCCCGGCGGCGTCGGCCCGCTGACCATCGCTATGTTGTTGCACAATACGCTTTTGGCGGCCCGGCTTCAGACGCCAGGAGCCGGCGCCCCAACTGGTTGCTGAGAGCGGCGAAGTGTCCGAGGAACCCCCGGTCTCGCTCGACGCCCTGCGAGCCGCATATGCCGAGGCTTTGAGAAAGCCCACCGGCCAGCCCGCCCCGCCGGCCGGAGGCCCGGCAGCCTGCACCGGGGCCACGGACTCCGAGGGGGCCTCCTCTTGCCAGACGGGATCCGATAACGCCGCGGCCGGCATGGGTGCTGGCGCGGAACACGACCCCGGGCAGGTGGAATCGTCTGCCGAGATCGACCCATGCCCCATCAGCCCGCTGACGATCCTGGAGGCCTTATTGTTTGTGGGGTGTCCGGGCGACGAGCCGCTGCGGCCCGAGCGGGCCGCGGAACTGATGCGTGGGGTGGGCCCGGAAGAGATTCCCGACTTGGCCGCCGCGTTGAACCGGCGGTACGCGGCCGCTGGCTGCCCGTATCATGTGGTGTTGGAAGGGGCGGGGTACCGGCTGCGGATTCGGCCGGAGTTCGCGGGGCTGCGCGACCGGGTACTGGGGCGATCCCGCCAGGCCCGGTTGTCGCAGGCCGCCGTCGAAACGCTGGCCATCGTGGCGTATCGCCAGCCAATCTCCGCCGAGGAAGTCAACCGCCTGCGGGGCGTGCCCAGCGGTAGCGTTCTCAGCCACTTGGTACGGCGCCGCTTGTTGCGCCTGGAGCGTCCGGCGCATAGCCCCCGCAAAGCCTACTATCGCACCACGGAAAGATTCCTCGAGCTTTTCGGCCTGCACAGCCTGGCGGACCTCCCGCAAAGCGAGGAGGCCTCGTAGTCCAGGCTTGAGCTGCCGGCCATCCTCCCCTACGCCGGCATTACGGCTGGCGCACGGCTCTGGGCACGCTCACCACCTGCTCGACCGTGTTGAGCAACTGGTCGAGGCGGAAGGGCTTGTAGAGGAAGTGGGTCACACCGGCCTGGCGGGCTTTGACAATCGAATGGGTCGGGTCGTAGCCGAAGCCGGTCATCAGGATCAGCGGCACCGGCTCCACATCCCACATTTCTTGGAGTTTCAGGAGAAAATCGTAGCCGGTCATGTCGGGCAGGCGGATGTCGGCGATGATCGCATCGTAGCCGCTTTCGGCCAGCAGGTTGCGGAGCATGGAGAGGGCCTGGCAGCCGTTGGGGGCGGTTTCCACCACGCAGCCATAGCGTTCCAGCAAGGCATGGGCGGCGCTGCGGACCTGCGCATCTTCGTCGACCAGAAGGATACGCGCGCCCCGGAGCTTGGGCCGCGCGGGCTGCGGCGGCTCCAGATGCGCCGGCAACGGCACCAGCTTCTCGCCCACCCGCTGGATCACCTGCTTGATGTCCCGCGCGTTCCGCAGAATCCGTTGCAGGCGCTCCACCACTTCGGGCTCGTGGCCGATGTACCGCTCCATGATGTCCACGGCGTCGTTGAGGATCTCGTCCACGGGCAGCGCTACGGCGCTGTGGATGGCCTCGACGCTGGCGGCGGCGGCCGACGCCTTCTCGGCCACCAGCAGTTCCAGGGTATTGAGGGCCACGGCCACGTCGCGGCTGAAGATCTCCAGGAACTGCAGGTCGCTTTCGCTGAAGGCCCGCGGCCGGCGGCTTTCCACATTGAAGGTGCCAATCACCTCGTCATGCAGCACCAAAGGCACCGTCAGCGAGCTTTTGGCACCGGCCGCCCCAGGCAGATACAGGGGGTCCTCCGACGTGTCCTCGCACAAATAACTCTTGCCCGTGGCCGCCACAAAACCCGTGATCCCGTTGCCTTGGGGCCGGGCGTAAAGCTCCCGCTGGGCCGCCTCCGGCTCCATGCCCACCGACAACAGGGGTTCCAGCTTGCCCGTCTTCGGGTCCAACAGCCGAATCTCCACCACCTCGAACTTCAACAGGTCTTTGGTGTAGTGGAGAATGTTCGATTTGAGCAGCTCGATCCGCTGCTCCACCGTCATGTGGAACACATCTTCCGGCGTAAGATCGGCCAACTCCATGCCGGCCTGGTGGATGGCGGCCAGTTTGTGCTGCTGCTGGATCTCCGCCGTGGTGTCGCGGACCGTCGCAATCACATACCGCGGCCTGCCCCCGTCGTCGCAGACCGGCGCTACGTGGACCTGAAAAAACCGGTTGTCTTCGGTCCGCAAGGTGGAGTGAGTCCGGCTGCCCGTGGCCAGACACGTGTGGACCGGACAAAAATCGGGCCCTTGAATCTCCGGGCTGCCCAGCACGGCATAGAAGCTGGCCCCCGTGATCTCTTTCTGGCCGCTCCATTCCCGCAGCCGCTGGTTGGCCCACAGGATGCGCTTCTCGGCATCCAACAGGGCCACCCCGTCTGGCATGCTCTGAAGCACCCGTTCGTTGCGCAACAGGCATCCCAGTTCCAGGGCCTGCCGGAGGCAAGCGGTGCTGATGAACACGCCCTCGAACGACTCGTGCCCAAGCCGCTCCAAAGCCTCAATGGGGTCGTCGGTGCGAACAATCTCGCATTGCTCCCGCATGGGAGCCAGACATTCCGGCAGCGCCGAAGGCGCGCTGCCAATACAAAGGATTCGACGTGCTGGCGACAAGACTTCCGCGCTCCGCTAGCGAAACGGCCACTCCCGAAAGCCCCCCGATCTTGCAACTGTCCCAAGCGCAACGACCGGTTTCTACCAGATTATAGGGCGCCTGTGGCCGCCAAACAACCACAGCGCGAAAGGGCCGGCCCGCTTGGCGTCCTGGCGTTCCTTGGGATGGGGTCGCGTCCGGCCCGGCAAGCCGCAACGCTCATGCCCCGGCGCGTCACCCCGGGGGCGGCATGGGCCGTCAAATGAGACCGGCCCGCTAACAAGCGGAACCCTGCCCCACGGCGAGGCACGGTGCGCTCCTTACGGCCGTTACAAGCGGCCTTGAATGTCGAAGCCTCGGGTGGTTGAGACACAAGACCGCCTTCAGGCGGGCGGTCGCCCGGACCGATGCCAATAGAGACGGCACGATGCCCCCCGCGCGAGCCGCCGTGGGGCCAGAAGTCGCGGCCGACTTCCGCACCAGCACGGAACGGAAAGTCCCGCGCGCAGCGCATCGCCTGCACCTGCCGAGAAAAAAATGCGACTGCCCACCTGAACAAGGAAGCCTCCGATGCGACGGGCGTTTTTTTTCGCGATCGGCATTTTCGTGTTCCTGTTGGGGGCGCAGTGCCTGGCGGTCGACAAGTTCGTGCTGAAGTCGCGCCTTCCCCCGCCGCAAAAGAATCAGTGGTTGGTGGGCGACCAGCCCAAAGTCGGTCCCCACCGGGAACTGGTGCCGCCCGACTGGGCCCCGTGGACTCTCATGTCCACCGGTGCGGTGGTGTGCTTGTACTCGTACACCGTGTACCGCTCTCCACCACCCAAGTAGGCCCAGCCCGCGCACTGCGCCAACAGCGCCTCCGGCAAGCTCTCCGCCGCGTGGTTGCGCGCGGCAGATCCGCCACGGTACTCGCTGTACGGGCGGGTTCGAGCCGCCAAGCCACCGCACACAAGCGGATCTAGCGAGGCGGCGGCGAGGGGAGGGCGGGCAAGGGGGTGGGCGAAAGAACCTCGGGCGTAGCCGCCAGCCCCGCCGGAAGGCACTGAGTGCCGGGGCACACCAGCAGCACCCGGCCGTCCCCCAAGAGCACATTGCGGGCTGGTGCCGCAGCGGGCAGCGCCGCGCCCCCCAGCCCGCCGCCAGCCAGATAGGGGAGGGGTTCTCGGCTCAGGGTGTTGGGCAGGCGTGCCGGGTGCTGCTGCATGAGATTCGTGTAGGCGACGCCAATCTGCCGGAGTGTGTTCTGGCACTCGGTCAGCCGGGCATAGCTCCGCGCCCGATGAATGGCCGGCACCAGTGCCAACCCGATGCATACCAGCACGGTGAGAGCCACCGCCATTTCGGTCCACCTCCAGGCCGGGGCCGAACTGGGGGGAGCCACTGCGGGACTCATGCGGCGGACTCGGGGCCGGCCATCAGCACCGGCCTGCGATGAGGCCGGCTTTGCGGGGCTGCCAAACAGGGCCACAAACTCGCAGGTCCGCGCTGCCAGGCCGGGCGGAGGTTTGATCCGCGTGCGGAGGACCCGCAGCGGCGCCAACTCGCTTTCCATCCGTGCCAATTCACGACGCAGTTCCGCGTCGCGCGCCACCTGTTGGTCAAGGGCCCGCTGTTCCTCGGGCTCCAATGCACCAATCAGATAGCCCAGCAGTTGTCCGCGATCCCTGTCACTCATTGTCCGCAACACGCGTGGAACTGAGCATGGCACCGAGCCGCTGGATGGCCGCGTGCAGCCGGCTCTTGACCGTCCCCACCGGCACACCCAGGATCTCGGCCGCCTCGCGGTACCGCAGCCCCTGATAGTACACCAGCAACACGGCTTGGCGAAGTGCTTCGGGCAGGCGATCCACCGCGCGCCGGAGGCTGACGCCCTGTTCGGCGGAATCAAACGCCTGCGCCGGATCTGTTTCCACCCCGTCGAGCAGTTCGGTCAACGTCGCCTCCTCCCAGGCCCCTCCATTGCCGGTGCGGCGGTCCAGGCTCAGCAGCCGATGCCGCCGGTTCCGCCGGTGGGCATCGATCGCCTGATTCACCGCCACGGCATAAAGCCACGGCCGCACCCTTCGCCCCCGCTCAAATTGGCCGCACTTCAAATGAACCTGCAAAAAGGTGTTCTGGAACGCGTCTTCGGCCATCTGGGCGTCGCCCAGATAGTTCCGCAAATAGTTGTACAGCTCGGCCTCGTAGCGGTACACCAGCTCGTCGAACGCCTGCCGATCGCCGTGGTCGCGGTAGGCCAGCAGCAACTCTTCGTCGGTCCGCTGGCCAACAGGGGCCTCGTCGCGGCCAGCAGCTCGTCTCGGGTCAGTCGTGATCGCCATAAACAGATACGGTCCCGGTGAGAAAAGGGTTCATCGCAGCGGGTACGAGGCCGATTGCCGAGCAACGCCTTCGAAGCCGCGCGGCCCTTAACAGGCCATTGTAACACGAACCGCGGCCGCCAGTGCAAGAAAAGCGAAGGCTGCTTGCCGGCGAGCTAGGGGCCTCATGCCCGATACTGTTCATCCGTATATGCAAGCGGCATGCCGGGGTGCCTCACCAGCCAATCTTCCCTCGCGCTGACGGCCAGGGTAAATGCGCAGCTTGTTGCCTGGACAGATGTTATGAACGCCCGCCCCCTAATGCTCCTTGAGGGGCTCAAGGCGTGCGCGACGTGCGCCGCGGGCAAACTCCTTCCGGTCTTTACAAAATCCGCCAAACGGATGGTATGTAATGCGCCAATTTGGGGGAAAACGCCGGGACATGTCCTATGGGCCCACCCCTTCTGGCCTGGGCCGGCCCCAGTGTGCCGCGCTTGGCCAGCGGCAGGGCGTAACCAACCCATTGGCACTGCCTGCCTTGCGGCAAGCAGTCGCCACACTGCCCATCCGATTGGGGGCGAAAGGCCGAGAGGCGCATCCTGTGGGCCAATCGCCGGGTGCCAGCCCCGAGAGGGGGGCGAAGAAGTGCCTCCCTTGAGCCCTGGCGGCCGACTTGTGGGGACCGGGCCTCTCTGGCAATATGACCCGCGGCCCTGGAACCTGCCTCGGTGCAACGGAAGCTTAATTCGTCGAGGAGATCACGCGATGACACACCGCCAGTTGGGGTTAGCAATCGCCGCGCGAAAGTTCGATACGTGCCGACTGTCGCGGCGGGTACTTCTGCAACGTGCGGCGTTGGCGGGGGTTCCCTGGTTGATCCCCGCAGCAGCGCTCGGCCGGGCAGGCACCCTGGCGCCCAGCCAACGGATCACGCTAGGGTTTATTGGCGTGGGCGCGATGGGGCAGGGGCATTTGCGGCTGTTTGTCCATCATCCCGGCTGCCAAGTGGTGGCCGCCTGCGACGTGGACCGCTGGCGGCGCGAGCGGGCCAAGACCGTGGCCGAAGAGGCCTACGCCCAGAACCGGCCCAGCGGCACTTTTCGCGGCGTGGCCGCGCTCCGTGACCTCCGCGAGTTGATCGCCCGCAGCGACATCGATGCGGTGGTCATCGCTACCGGCGATCGGTGGCATGCCCCGGCCACGATCCTGGCCGCCCGCGCCGGCAAAGATATCTATTGCGAAAAACCGTGCAACCTCACGATCGAAGAAGCCCGGGCGATGATCGATACGGTGCGGCGCTACGGCCGGGTGTTCCAGGCCGGGTTGCAACAGCGGTCCGATGGGGCGTTCCGCAAGGCCTGCGAGCTGGTGCAGGGGGGCGCCCTGGGCAAGATCAACTTCGTGTATGTGGGCTTTCCCGGCACCTCGACCGATGTCAGTCTGCCTGCCGAGCCGGTACCCGAGGGCCTGGACTGGGACCTGTGGCTGGGGCCCGCCCCGTGGCGGCCGTACAACCGGGCGTTCCATCCCTACGGTCCGCCGCACGGTGTAGTGCCCTGGCATTTCTGCCGCGATTTCGGCGGACTGAATCTCACGAGCAATGCCGTCCATGCGTTTGACGTGGTCCAATGGGGCCTGAACATGGACCATAGCGGGCCTGTGGAGATCATACCGCCCGAGACGGGCCAAGTGCCCTCGCTCACCTACAAGTACGCCAACGGAACCCTGCTGCAGGTTACTTGGAAGCTGGAGGATGGCAAGCATTACATTCCGCCCGGCTGGGATCTGAATACGACGATCCAGCCTTTCGGCGCCGTGTTTGTGGGCGAGCATGGATGGATCCACGTAGGCCGCAACGGGTACCTCAAGTTCCATCCCCCGCAGGTCATCGAGCGATCGCCGGCGTGGAACGACCATGGCCATGCGGTGCTTGGGCACCACGATGGCTGGTTACAGGCAATCCGCACGCGCCAGCGCACCGCTTGCGATGTGGAGGCGGGGTGTCGGTCGACCATCGTCTCGCACTTGGGTTGCATTGCGCATTGGACCGGCCGCGCACTGCGGTGGGACCCCGAGCGAGAAAGGTTTCTCGGGGATGAGGAGGCCAACCGCTACCTGCGGCGCGCCATGCGGCCGCCATGGACGCTTTAGGACAAACGGGCCGAAAGGGCGGGCTGGCCGCTCACCCCGAAGGTGCGGCAGCCAGCAGCGATTCGAACACTGCCTCCAGTTCCGGATCCGGGCCAAAAAACCGAGTGCGGTAGCGCTCGCCGCGGGTGGTGCGAACCGTAAACCAGTACAGCGACCGCCACCGGCGGATGCAATAGGTGCAGGCAATCAAAACGATCAGCGTCACGGCAGTGGTGAGCATCAGGGTTCCCCAACCGGGGTCCGGGTGCTGCGGTTCCGCGCCGCCAGCCTTGACCGGGGTATGCATCAGTACGGCCAGAAACAGCAATAGCCATACCGCTGTGCCCGCCAGGGCCGCCAGCATCCAAAGGGTATCCAGGGAAAGCAGGCGGGGCGGCCGGATTTCGAAATCCATGAGGGCTGCCCGAGGGAAGGTGCGGCGGCCGATGGTGATCGTGCCCTGGGTAACACGGATCTTGCCGTAGCGGCCGCACTGCTTTTCGTAAAGCACTTCCGGTTGGTTCATCGCTGGCGCGGGGGCTTCATGGGCGCTCGGCCGGCATGGGGCCTTCGCCTGGTTTGGGGGCAGTGGGGCTGCGCGGGTGTGGCCCGGGCTGGGCGAACTCCTTCTGGTCTGCCTGTCCTCTCAGAAGCGCCTCTTCCGATGCCCGCGCCTTGCGGGCGGCTTCTTCCTCGGCGCGGGCTTTTTCCAGGGCGGCTTCGGCCGGTTTGGCCTCGCCCATCTGGCTGAGCGTTGCGGCAAGGCTGCGATACAGGCGGCTGCGGAAAAACGTGGCGATCCGGGCCGGGCCCGGCTCCGCAATCCGCACCGACTCCGCCCACGCAATGGCTTTATCGAGTTCGGCTCGGGCTTCCGGCAATCGCTGGAGAACGCGAAGGTACTCGGCCAACCCATGCCGATACGACGCCAGGAGAAACCCGAACGAAGGCACCGAGGGGTAGCGGCTGACCAGCGGTTCCAAAAGCTCGATGGCCCGGCGGTGCCGGCGGATTGCTTCGTCCGACTGATACTGGAACGCCAGGAGTTGTCCCGACCTGGCCAGCGTGCGGGCCAAGAAGAGCGTGTATTCCGGCACCTGGGGGTAATCCTTGTGGAGTTGCTCGGCCAGGGCCACGGCCTCGTCCAACCGGCGGTTCAAGTCGGGCGGAAGGAAGATCGGGCGAAGGGGCCCGCCCGCTTGGCCCCCACTGGACGCGGCCCCCATGCTGGCCGCGCCCCGCTCCTGGCTTTTCGGAAAACCGGCCGGCGGAGAAGCGGGCGGGGCGGGCCCTGCCACGGAAGTCGGAGGTGCGGCAGGTGGCGCCCGCCCACCTCCGCGCAGAGGACCGCCCAGCTTGGCAGCTCCTGGCAAGCCCGGCGGCCCAATCGGGCCGGGCGGGCCGCCCGGCCCCACCAGGCACTCGGCCAGTTCGCGGCGATAGGCAGCCACAGTAGGATGCTCGGCCGACAACTGGCGGAGCAGCCGGATGGCCTCGGCATTGGCCTTGGCTCCTTCCTGCGGGTTGCGCCATGCCAGCCAGCCCGACAGGTATTCATAACAGCACGCCAGGGCGAAGCGGAACTCGGGGTTGTGGGGCGAGCGTTGCACCAGCACTTCGGCCAGCCGAAGCGCTTCGCGGTGATGCTCGATGGCCTCGGCGCTGCGGTCCGACCAGCCCGGGCGCTCGGCGCCTGGCTTGCCCCGCGGTATGCGCGGCCGGCCCGGGCCGGGGAAGAAGGCCAGGGTCCGGCCCAGCGAGTTGTGAGCCCGAATGCGTTCCAGCCACCCCTGGTCCGAAGTCGCCGCCTCCGCATGGCGGAGGGCTTCTTCGAAGGCCTTGCGGGCCTCGTCGAACCGGCCGGACGACTGAAAGACCAGCCCCAGTTCATTCCATGCGGCGGCCATTTCGGCGCCGTAGGCCGGGCTGCCCCCTTCCTCGGCAGCCAATTCTTCGTAAGCCGCCAAAGCCCGGCGCAAGGCCACCTCGGCTTCTGCGGAGCTTCCTAGTTTCTGCTGAATGGCGCCCACCCGCCGGTAGGCCTGCGCCGTACTGGCCCGCAGCCGGCGGTTGGTGCGGTTGCCTTCCGCATAGCGCTCGTAGAATCGCAACAGTTCTTCCAACAGCGCCAGGTCATGCTCGGAGGGGACAGAGGGGAGCGGCCAATCCATTTCGGGGTCGTCGGGCAGGGCGGCCAGGGCGTCGCGGCCTGCCAGGCGATTGAATATCGTTTCGAAGGCCTCCAGCGAGAGATCCAAATTGGCTTCGGCGCGGCGGGTAGCGGCTTCGGCCTGGGCCAAGGCCGCCGTGGTCTGAAGGTAACCCACCCAGCCGATGGCCGCCGCCAAAACCAGTAACACCACCGCCAGCCCGCTCAACGCTGCCACGGCTCGATGCCGCCGGCACCACCGCCAGCAGCGTTCTACCGGGCCGATCCGCCGCGCGCGGATGGGTTGGTCGTCGAGGAAGCGGCGGAGGTCATCGGCCAGTTCGCCCGCCGTGGCGTACCGCCGATGGGGTTCCCGGGCGATGGCCGTGGCGATGATCGTCTCCAGATCACGGGGTACGCCCGGCCGCACCCGGCTAAGCGGCGGCACCTCGCCCTCCATCACCTGGCGGAGGAGGCGCGCGCGGCGGGTTTCGTCGAAGGCCGGCCGCAACGCCACAAGCTCATAGAGGGAAAGCCCCAACGCATAGATATCGCTGCGGGGCTCCGGCGCGCCGTTGAGCTGCTCGGGGGCCATGTACCGCAGCGTGCCCACCACGTCGCCCGAATGCGTCAGCTCCTCTTCGTCATCCGGGCGGGCCACACCAAAGTCGGTGATCCACACGGTTTGCTGCTCGTCGATGAGCAGGTTGGCCGGCTTGATGTCCCGGTGCAGTACGCCGTGGGAGTGGGCGTACTGGAGGGCCTCGGCGGCCTGGATGCCCACCTGGGCCACCCAGCGGCAATAGCGGGGGATATCGGAGGGGTCCACGGGCGGCAAGGGTCGGGCCGGCGCGAGGTCGGCCGGGGGCCCCGAATCGGCCGGACCGGTCGGCACGCCCGCAGCACCGCCTTCGGGCGGAGCGAGCGATTGGGGGCCGAATGGTTCGGTGCCCGAACGGGCCGGAGGCCGGGCCGTGCGCGGCCGCGTTGAACCCCGCCCCGTGCTCGTCGCCCGCCATCCCCCGATCAGCTCCGCCAGGCTCCGCCCCTCGATATACTGCATCACATAGTAGGCGATGCCCTCCTCTTGCCCCACCCCGAACACGGGAACGATGTTCGTATGGTGGAGCCGGGCTGCGGTGCGGGCCTCCCGCTCGAAGCGTTGCTGGGCCCGCGCGCTGGCCACCATGCCCGGCGGCAACACCTTCAGCGCCACGCGCCGGTCCAGGCTCTCTTGGATAGCCTCGTACACCACGCCCATGCCGCCCCGGCCGATCTCCCGCACGATGCGGCAATCGCCCAGGCGAGGGCGGGGAGGGATGCGGTCGGCCGGGCCGGCCCCCGACGTGGCCGCCAGCAACGTCTCCTTGTGCCGCCGCAAACGCTCCATCGCCGCTACCGCCGGCAGCAGTTCCTCGAGCTGCTCGGCCAGCTCGGGGTAGCGCTGGACGTATTCGGCCACCGAGGGGTGTTCGCCCTGGCGGTGGCGGCTGGCGAACTCTTCGGCCACCACGTCCAGAGGGTCGCGCTGCGGGTCGATGGCAGACATTGGGCCTTACCGCCAATACACCTCGCGTGGATCCGGAACCTCAAAGCGTCTCTGCCCGAAGGAGAATCTCTTTCAACCGGGCCAGCGCCCGCACGTAACGGTTGCTGGCCGCCGTCTTCGACAACCCCAGCACCTCGGCCACCTCGTTGTTGCTGAGTTGCTCGAAATGCCGCAAGGCCAGCACCTCGCGGTCGATCTCCTCCATTTCCTGGAGCGCCGCCTCGATCCGCGCCGCGGTTTCGTCCCGCATCGCCGCCTGGCTGGGCGAAGTGAAATGGCCCGCCAGTTGGGCGGCCAGAAGCTCCGAAGACCCTTCCGGCCCCCGGGCGTACAGCGACTGGTCGCGGGCCGCATCCCGCAACTCCGCCCCCAGGTGCCGGCGGTGCACATCAGCCAGCGTATTGGCAGCAATCCCCCGCAGCCACACAAAAAACGGAGCTTCCGGCTTGGCCAGGTAGGCATCAATCCGCTTGGCGGCATCCAAGTAGGCTTCCTGCAACACGTCGGCCACATCGACCCGCGACGAAAGGCGGCGGTCCATGCGAAACCGCACCATGCGTTCCAGCCGGTCGTAATACTGGGTGAACAGATCGGCCAAGGCCCGCTGCCCTTCCCGCCGCAGCCGATCCAGCGCATCGTCGGGAACATCGGTCGTCATGGGACACGCTCGGGCAGCGACCCCGAGTCCCCATACTTGGTTAAATCCGGTTGCGAAAGCGGGGGACCACAGCCGATCCCACACCCGCCGGCTTCGCGTGGACGGTCCCTCCCCTCTTTCGATTCATACCATGGTGGTTCCAAGAAATCCATAATGGCGCTCGGCGGGATGGGGGCATGTGGGGGTGGGCGGAGCCACCACGCCTGCGAGGCGTGTCGCCCCGGGCCTTTTTGAGCCTTCGATTCCGGAGGTGCTGCTATGAGAGTTCCAGCAATTTGCAGTTTGGCCGTCCTCCTTGTGGCGGCTGGACTCCAGGCCCAAGAGGCCAAACAGCCGCCCGGCAAACCGGGGGAGCGGCCGGGGCCCGAAATGGTTTTCGACAGGTGGGACGGTAATCACGACGGGTTTCTTACTGCCGAAGAGCTGCCGCCCCCTCTTCGCCAGCAGCTAGCGCAGGCCGACAAAAACGGCGACAAGAAGCTCGATCCCTCCGAGTTCGCGGGGTTATGGAAGGACCGGCCGCGATTCCTGCCCCCTGAAGGCCCGATGGCTGGCCCACCGCGCTTCGCCGGCAGAGGCCCAGGCGGCGGATTCGGGTTCGGGGCTGGACCGGGGGGCCCGCCCGGTGGGCCGCCGCCCGGTGGCCCCTTTGCTAAGCCACCCCACCCCCCTGGCAAGCCCTCGGAGGCGGGCCCCAAGGGTTCGGCAGCGGGCGATGTGCAGCAGGAGAGGCCTTCCAGAAAAGGCCCGCCCCGCGACGGGGAGGCCCTCCGGGCATTGTTCAAGCGCCTGGATCGGGATGGCAACGGCCAGTTGAGTTACGAGGAATTTGCGGCCGGCGCGGCACGGCTGCTGCGCGGGCCGGTGGGACCGGCGGCGTTTGGCCCCGCAGGGTTTGGCCCCCGCTCCTTCAGCCCGCCCGGGTTCGGCCCGACTCCCTTCAGCCCGCCCGGGTTCGGCCCGAGACCGCCGCGCCCCTTTGGCCCCTTCGGCGTGGGACCCGCCTCCCACACCCCCCCCAGAGCCGCTTGGTGGCACCGCGGCCTGTGGCCCGGTATGCGCCACGCGATGCTGCATGCGGCGTGGGCGCGGCCGAGAGGTCCTTGGGATTGGACACCTTGGGGCGCATGGGCCCGCTTTGGCCCCAGGTTGGGCTCGGGCGGCTTCGGACCCCGATGGCGTCCCATGGGGCCTCCGCCTTGGGCGGGCGGCGGGGCATCGGCCCTGATGGCCCGCTTCGACACGGACCATGACGGCAAACTCAGCCGCACCGAGGCCCCGCCCCGTTTGGCCGAACGCTTCGACCGCATCGACCGCAACCACGATGGCCTCCTCACGCCCGAGGAACTCCGGGCAGCCGCCCGCGAGACGTTCAAGTGGGCCAAACCCCGCCCCTGGCCTGGAGAAAAGCCTCCTAAGGCCAAGCCGCCGGCAGACAAGCCGAAGGACAAACCGCCGCCGGACAAACCTGCCAAAGATCAGCCGGCCAAGGCCGTCCCTCCCAAAGAGTAAGTAAATAAACTAAGCGAGGCTCGCCCCTGGAAAGCGCGGTGGCTTGCCGCTTGGCCCAAGGGCGCGCAGGCCACCGCGGTTGAGGGCAGCCTGCGCGGCCGCGGGCCGCTCAGCGTTGCGTTACGGAGAGCAGCGGGGCTATACTGCACTTCATGCGAAGGATCCCGCCCGGCGTTTCGGCGCCGACATCGTCTCCCGCCCCCCCGGCCGACCAACCCATTGCCCCGGCGGAAACCCGCAACCTGCTCACGCTGGCGTTGCACCTGATCGTGTTTCGCATCGGGTGGACGTTCAAGCAAGAGTCGATCATCATGGCGGTCTTTCTCGACGCCATCGCCGGGCAGGACTGGGTGCGGGGTCTGTTGCCCACCCTGAGCCGGCTGGGGCAGAACATTCCGCCTATCTGGTGGGCGCGGCCGCTGAAGGAAATGGACCGCAAGAAGCGGTCGCTGGCGCTGTTTACCGTGCTGGTGGCTGTGCCCTTCCTCCTGCTGGCCGGGCTGTGGGCGGCACTCGGCGGCCAGAGCCGGCCTTGGCTCCCCCCAGTGTTCCTGGCGCTGTACTTCGGCTTCTCGGTGCTGTACGGACTCCAGCAGCTTTCACTGGGAACGGTGCAGGGGAAGCTGATCCGGCCCACGCGGCGCGGCCGATTGCTGTGGGTGGCCCAACTGCTGGGATTGCCCCCCGTGGTCGCACTCATGGCGTGGCTGATGCCCCAGTGGCTGGCTGAACCGCAAACCGGTTTCGGGCGAATCTTCTTCTTTGCCGGGGTGAGCTTCGTGGTATCGGGCCTGTTGGCTCAGGGGCTATGGGAACAGCCCGGACGCACGGCGGAGGAAGCGGCTGAGGCCCGGCGGATCGTGGGCGGGCTCCGGGCGGGTCTGGCCGAAACCTGGCACGTCCTCTGCCGCGACGGCAATCTCCGCCTGCTGATCGCCGTGGCATTCCTTCTCAGCAGCGTGCTGGTGCTGGCCCCCCATTACCAGGCCCTGGCCCGCGTCCGCTTCCAATTGGCTCAGGTCCAGATGGCCCGACTGGCCCCCGGTTGGCTGGTGATTCAGACCATCAGCGTCAGCCTGTTCAGCCTGGCCATCGGATTCCTGGCCGATCGGCGAGGCAATCGGCTGACGCTCCGCCTGTTGATTCTCGGAGCCGCCGTGGCGCCCGTGCTGGCGGTGGTGGTGGCGCATCTGCCGGGAGGGCTAGGGCCACGGCTGTATTGGACCGTGTATATCCCCCAGGGGCTCAGCCCCCTGTTGCTGCTGCTGCTGAACAACTACACCTTGGAGATCTGCCCGCCGGAAGATCATCCCCGGTACCTAAGCACCCTGACCATGTGCCTGCTGGTGCCTTTTTTGTCCTCGCCTTTGGCCGGTAAACTGATTACCCTGACGAGTTTCGAGGCGGTATTCGTGATTGCGGCGGCGTCGATGCTGGCAAGCGCGGTGCTGACGTTCTGGCTCAAGGAGCCGCGGCACGAGCGTTGTCCGGCGCACGCACAGCCGGACTTCGTCCGGGCAGGATGTTCCTCGCCGCCGGCGCATGGATAACATAACGATAGGTGGCGACGGCCGGCGCGCTGTGGCGCGAGGCCAGTTTTACTGCGTCTGGCCTTGAAACGAAGCCTTTTGCGAGGGGATGGGGATGATGTCGGCGTGGCGACTGCTATTGGCGGAGATCCGGTATCGCAAGCTGACGTTCGCCCTGAGCGGCGCCGCGGTGTTGATGGCGGCGGCGCTGTTCGTATGCGGGCCCATCGTGGTCGAAGGCTTCCAGCGGACCAGCCAGGCCGAATTGGCGGCCATGGTCCAGCGGAGCAACGCCGAGCTTTCGGGCTTGGCGGAGCGCATGGAGGCAGAACTGGCCACGATGTCGGCCGAGTTGGATCGCTCCGTGGCCGAAATGCGGACCATCGAAACCCGCACTCGGGCGGAACTCGACCGACTGCAAAAGGAAACGCAGCGGCTGATGCGCGATATGGGGTTCAACTTGCTTATCGTGCACCGCGACACCAATATGGCCGATTTCTGGTCCGCCGATTTCGCGGTACACGACATGCCGCAGGAGTATGTGGACCGGCTGGCCCGCGATCCCCGACTAACCCTGGTGCGGCATCTGGTGGCCACGCTCCAAGCGAAAATCACGTGGGAAAATCGCAAGGTGCTATTGGTGGGCTACTTGCCCGAGGCCACGCAGCCGCACCTGCCCGAGAAGTCGCCGATGGGCTACACCATCCGGCCGGGCGACGCTTTCTTAGGGCACGAGCTGGGCGTGGGGCGCAAGGTGGGCGAGACCATCCGTATTCGCGTGGGAGACATCGAACGCCAGTTCCGCATTGCCCGCATCCTGCCCGAAAAAGGCAGCAAAGAGGACATCACCATTGCAGTCTCGCTGGCCGACGCCCAGGCCCTGCTGAACAAGCCTGGCCGGGTCAACCAGATCCTCGCTCTGGGGTGTCGCTGCGAGGGGGATCGGCTGGCCACGATTCGCAAGCAACTGGCCGACGTCTTGCCGGAAACCCGCATAACCGAGTTCCGCTCCATCGCCATTGCCCGCGAAGAACAGCGGGCGCTGGTCGAGGCCCAGCAGGCCAAGATCCTGGGCCAGATGCGGGAAAAGATACGGGCGCAAGAGGCGGCCCTTGCCCAGCGCCGCCAATTCTGGCAGGAAAACCTCCGCCAGCGCCGCGAGGCCCTGGAGGCCGAGTTCCGCGCGCGCCAGGAGGAACTGCAGCGCCAGACGCGCCTGGCCGAAACCCTCACCGCAACTGTCACGCCGCTGGTGGTGCTGGCGGCTGCCGTGTGGGTGGGGCTGCTGGCGCTGTCGAACGTGCGGCAGCGAAAGACCGAAATCGGGGTGCTCCGGGCCTTGGGAAAGCCCTCGACCTGGATCGCAGCGTTGCTGATGGGCAAGGCGGCCCTGGTGGGCCTGCTGGGAGCGGTGCTGGGCGCAGCCGCCGGCCTCGGCCTGGCCTGGTGGCTGTGCACCGCCGCCCTGGGCATCGACCCCCAAACCGTGCCGCTCCGCGCCGACCTTATCGTGGCGGCCATCGCCGGCGCTCCCATCGTCTCGGTGCTGGCCAGCTATCTGCCTACCGTGTTGGCTTTGGCCCAAGATCCGGCACTTGCCCTGCGCGAAGCCTGACCGCGCCGCGACAAAGTTATCACCGGGCCTTTACAGGCCCGGCTCGCCAAACGCACTGTGCCACTGCTTGCCGCAAGGCAAGCAGTGCCCCGGCTTGGTTGGGCACTGCTTCTAGCGAAGCAGTGACGGCTAGCGAAGCAGTGGCACACGGCGGGGCGTCTCGGCTCGCCAAGCGGAGTGGCCGGCTTGCCAGCCGGTTAAACTAGGGTGCTTGCGGGGACCCGGAAGACAGCGAGGATCCCGGCATTTCCAGCTCTAACGCCCCCAACCGACCGCTGGGAGAATAAGCCTCGACTAACAGTCGAACACCGGCGCCCCCGGCCAAGCGATCGAGAACGATCACGGCCTTGCCGCGTGCATCGGTGGGTATCGTGGGGTTCCAGAATGGTGCGTGCCGAGCGGCTTTGGCTATTGGCTGTCCCGCACCGCTTGGCTGGGCCGATTCGGTTCCGGTAGCCGACGGACCCGCAGTAGTGGCCGGTGCCGGGGCGTGGGGTGGCGATTGCCTGCCCGCGGGTCGGCCCACGGCCTGGCTGACGGGGTGCTGGTACGAGGCAAACGCCACGCCCTGGGCAGGTCCCACGTGGCGCTCGGGATGGAGCAGTTCCAGTCCCACGGTCAGACAAATTGCGGCGGTCGCCAGGGTCGGAACCCATAGACGAAGTCCACAAGGAATGTTCAGCAGGTTGGCCATACTGACGAACAGCACCAGGCCCACGCCCCCAAAAATGATCAAGGTAATGAGCGTATTGAGCACCCGGGTGCGGTGCTTGCGATAGCTGTCCAAGCGGTCCTGGTACTCGGTTTTGAGTTGGGCCAGGTTATCGAGAACTGTACATGGCGGCACTTCGCCCTGTGGAGGGCCGGTTGGGGCGCTAGCGGCTCCGGCCGGCTGGTCGCTGGTCTGGGCCTTGGCAGCCTGTGCCGGCTCCGGCGGGTTGGCGCTGCGGGGGGCCCCTGAGGTGGCCAGGACCAGGTCGAGGGTTTTTTCGCTCTCCAGCCGCCCTAGCGGTATCGGGCCCAGGTGCCGCAGCGCCCCGGCTTCTACCAAGTCCGGGCCCAAAAGGACGCTGGCCAGAAGCGAATCGTTTTGATCGGCCTCTTGTTCGGGCGAGCCGGTGCCGGAGAGCCAAGCTGCAAGGAGGGCGGGAGCGGGTTTGCCCTCTTCGTCGGTGACTTGGACGGAGATTTGCCGTGGCAATTGCGAGGAGGCCTGTTCGGCAGTTGGCCGGGCGGTGGTTATGGTTGGGGAGTTTGTAAGCGGGGTCCTGTGGGCGACAATCGGGGCGGCCTGGAGATGCAAGCGTGGCCCTGGCCGGCGGAAAACCAGGCGCTGGGCCACCCGACGCGGCGGGCTGGTGCGATAGTCGAAGATGCACAGGTGGATGACGCCTGCGGCCCAATCATCCACTGGCAGAATCACGGGGTTGGCCGGGGTGGGGCCTGCGCTGGCCTGTGTCTGGGTGACAAAGGCTAATTGTCCCACCGCCACCCCCCGGCACCAGGCCGCTGCCACCAACGGCACGCCAGCTTCTTTCGAGCGTACCACGAATTCCAGCGGTTTACCGGGTTCGAAGACGCTCTGCCCGGTGGACAATGCGATTCCCGAATTGCTTGCCGCGGGCAACTGGGGTGAATCTTCTACCCCCTCAGGCGTTTCGATCTGAAGCCGATACGCTTCGCCCAGCACCGGTTCGATCGAAAAGGCCCCCAGGCCGTGCTCCCCGGTCTCGACCAAAGCCACGGGCCGGTTCTGCCGATCGACCACCCGTCCGGTAATCCGCACCGGGCGTTGGTGAGTGTCTCGCACCGACAAATAGACTCGGTTTTCCAGGCCTGCCACCAGTTCGCCCCCTTCGGGAAAGAACCCCACGTGGAGCTTTCGAAGGGGGGATTTATCACTTTGAGGGGATGGGGCGGATCTGACCAAGAAGGTCCGCCGGACCTCGGGCCCGGTGCCATCGAGCGCGGTGGCGACCACGGTGTACTGTCCGTCCGGCAGTCTTTGAGGGAGCGAACATTCTACCCAGCCCAGGCCCTGCCGGAGGGGACATTCCCGGCGCGACCCGGAGATCACGGCGCCCGAAGGGTCGCGGACCTCGCACCGCAGGCGGCTCATGGGGCCAGGGCCAAGTCGCGATCTCTTGACAGCCAACACTCGCAGCCGCAACGTATCGCCTGGTCGAAGAACCGCCTTTTCCAGGGCCAAATGCAAGATGGTGCCCTCTGGCCGCACGGCCAGCCGGGTTTCCAGGGGCAGGCCAGGCCGGAGCTTTTCCCGAAATACCTGGGCCACCAGCCGTACCTCGGGGGCTTGGAAAACCCGCGAGTCGGCCGGAAGGGTTACCTCCAGCCGGCCTTGTTCGTCGGTCTGCTCTTTATGTCCGCCCAGATGCTGCCCATCGGGAGACCAGAATCCCAGTTCGATCTGTGCGGAGACGGGTTGGCCAGCCAATGAAGTAGTCAGCAGGGAGAACCGCGGCGCGTGTCCGGCTTCCAACCACGGTGGGCCGGCCAATAGCACGCGCACGGGCCCAGCGGCCATGTCCCCTAGTTGGCTTCGGTGATAGTAGTATCCCCCGGCCGCTAGTGCCAGAAGCACGGTGGCGGCGACGCCCACGGTCCAGCCGGCCCACCGTGCCCAGGGCCTGCGAACCTCCGGGCCGGTCCGCACGAGCGGGGGTTTTTGCCGCGGCGTCTCTACCGCAGGAGTGGGGCGAACGAACGGCACCGCCACGAGGGTGTCCGGCCGGCGCAGCGCGATCGGAGGCGCCGGCAATCGGGCGGCCTGGGCCAGCAGGGTTGCCGCAGCCTGGGCCCGGGCGTAGGCCGCTGCTAACTCCGTGTCGGCCGAAATCGCTGTGCGCAGCGCGGCGGCCTCTTTGTCGGGCAACAGCCCGTACACCAGCTCCAAGAACTGCTGTGAAGCGACCGGTCCGAGGCTCATGGGTTTTCTGCCAGCGCCCTGCCCAGGCTTTCCAATGCGGTGCGCATGCGGCTCCTGACGGTTTCTAACGGAATGCCTAGGACTTGAGCGATCTCGTCGTATGAAAGTTGCCCGTTCTCACGTAGGAGGAACACTTCCTGCGGCTCCGGTTCCAAGGCGCGCAGACATTGTCGGATCCGCTGGAGCCGTGGGCCGCCTTCCGCACTTTCCCCTCCGGGGGTGCCACAACCAGGCTGACCGTCGTCTTCCGCCAGCAGGGGGTCTACTGGCCGACTGGTGACCGCACGACGAAGTCGGCGCCCCGCCTCCAGGGCCTTGCCAAACACCCAGGCCCGCAGTGCTTTGGCGTCCGGCACGGCGTCGCGGTTGCGCCAGCAATTGGCAAAGCATTCCTGAAGTGCCAAGCGGGCATCGTCCAGGGTGCCGGTCTGGAAGTACAGCATGCCCAGCAACTCTGCTTGGCAGGAGCGAAAGAATGCCTCCAGCGCCTCGTCGACTGGGGCGGAATTCGCACCGGTGGCATGCCGCAGCGAGTTGGGCGGTTTCATCGTCGGTTACAGGCCCCCGGCCCCCGCCGGGCGGTCCTGCCTTTGCCGAATACGGCCAACCTTTGGGAACAGAAAAGCCAGCCTGTGCGTCGGCCCCGCCGGCCATCCACCCGCGGCGTGTGTCCCAGCGAGGGTTCCGGCAATGCCGACCAGCAGCGGTGCCGAGGCATCACTAAGCATCTTACTGCATCATCGGGGGAAACTATCCGAATCGGCTACGCCCGGCAAGGGGGGTGGCGGAGCGGAATCGGGCAAGTAGGGCAAAATCGCTCAAACCCCCGGTAATGGACAGATACCGGCCCCAGGGCCCCTGGACTTGCGGCTTTGCTGGGCCAGCGCCAATTGCCGGGCTCAGCGGGCCGGTGGATGGCAAACCAGGCAAGCTATGCCAGGGTCGCCCCCCATTGGTCAAGGGCCTTGCCAGCCGGACCGATCAAACAACGTGTGAACCGCCACTCCGGGCACGCTCAGTTCGTGTTCCGAGGCGGGGCAGTACGCGGCAGCGAGAGTCAAACACCCGCTTCGATCTGTCACCATGGCCGACCGATCCGCCTGCCGGTTGTCGCTCCGGGCTCTCCTCTTGGTGGGTATGTTCGTGGCCGGCGGGGGTTGGGGCCTGCCCATCCGCTGGGCCGCTGGGTCGGAACTCCGCGAGACGGCCATCGTCAAGGCGGTGCGCAAGGCCCGGGCGGCGGTGGTGAACATCCGGGGAGAAAAGCTGGTTACCCCCGCAGGCAGCGGGGGGGCGTTCGACGCGGGGCGGCGGGTCAACGGCATGGGCACCGGCGTGATCATCGACGAGCGGGGCTACGTGCTGACCAACCACCACGTGGTCGATGGCGTGCGAGAAATCCAGATCACTCTGGCCGACGGCCGCCGCCTGACCGCTCACCTGGTGGCCCGCGATCCCGAAACCGATCTGGCCATCATCAAGCTCCACGCTAATCCGAACGAGCGATTCGAGGTGATCACCGTGGGCACCTCGGCCGACCTCATGCCGGGCGAGCCCGTCATCGCCGTGGGAAATGCCTTTGGCTACGAGCATACGGTTACCCGGGGCATCATCAGCGCTTTGGGCCGGGCGGTGCAAGTCAGCGACGCCCAATTCTACGAAGACCTGATTCAAACCGATGCTAGCATCAACCCCGGCAATTCCGGGGGGCCGTTGCTGAACATTGACGGCGAAATGATCGGCATCAACGTGGCGGTTCGGGCGGGGGCCCAGGGAATCGGATTTGCCATTCCGGTAGACAAAGCCATGGCCGTGGCCGCCCAGCTCTTGGCGCAATGCGGCAGCAAGAAGAACTGGCATGGTATCGTGAGTGCCAAGCCGGGGCCCGGAAAAAACACGGGCTTGGTGGTGGCCAGCGTCGAACAGGCCAGCCCCGCAGCGGCCGCCGGCCTGCAACCCGGCGATGTGATCCTCGATGTGGGCCAGCCCAGCGGCGCCCAGCCGTGGCAAACTAAAGTCGAACGTCCCCTGGATTTCTATCGGGCCCTGGTGGACCTCGAACCGGGCCAAGAGCTGGAACTGTCGGTCCGGCGAGGTGGCGAAAAGGTTACTCTCCAACTGACGCTGGCTCAGGCGGCGCCGGCCAAACAGCCGACCAACCCCACCTGGGAAATCCTGGGCTTGGAACTGAAACCCATCCCGCCCGCCGAGTTCCGGCGCCAGTTCCAGACCCGGTACGAAGGCGGCCTGTTGGTGGTAGCGGTTCGGCCGGGCAGCCCCGCCGCCGAACAAGGCATCCGACGCGGGGACGTGCTGGTGGGAATGCATATCTGGTCCACCCTCTCGGTGGAAAACGTGCTGTGGGTGATGAAGCGTCCGGACTTTGCCAGCTTGAACCCCATCAAGTTCTTCATCCTGCGGGGCAACGACACGCTGTACGGTTACCTGCCGGTGTCGCTTCATGAGCTAGGCCCGTAGGGCGAGTCGGGCCGTCAGCCACTGCTTCGCAAGAAGCAGTGGGGTACCTGCCGAAAGCACTGCTTGCCTTGCGGCAAGCCGGGGCACACTCTTTACACCTTGCCCTGGCGGCTCTGGACCGAATGGATATACTGCACCGGGTGCTGCCTGGCCGCAGCCGTCCCGGGCGTGCGGATTCCTCTTGGGTCTGTAAGGAGAAAAGGGGGCCCCCTTTGAGTAGTACCGGCACCGAGCGGGTCTTAGTGATCCCTACCAACGTGTTTCATCGCTTGGGTTACTTTCAGGGCTTTTGCGGCGACGTGGACCGGTATCTGGGCGAGTTGCTCCGGCCGGAGCACATGTCCTATCGGCCCCGCCACGAGGTGGAGCACGACCCCAGCTTCAAGCAGTTGATCCCATATATGATTTTTTGCCATACCGACTCGGCCGGCTGCCTCCGGGTGTTTCAATATACCCGGGGCGCGGGGCAGGGAGAGGCTCGGCTGCGGGCCAAACGGAGCGTCGGTATCGGGGGACATATCTCGGCCGAGGATCGCGGTGCGGACGGCTGCGGCGATCCCTACACGCTGGGTATGCGGCGTGAGCTGGAGGAAGAGGTGATTCTCGATACCCCGTACACATGCCGCTGCGTAGGATTCATTAACGATGACCAGACCGAAGTGGGCCGAGTGCACTTGGGCCTGGTGCACCGCATCGATGTGGAGCGTGCGGCGGTGTATCCCCGAGAGTTGGAGATCGTGGCTGCCGGTTTCGAGGCTGTCGAGGCTTTGCTGGCCGATCTGTCGGCCTTCGAAACTTGGTCGCAGATCTGCCTGCGGGCCCTGTTTGGGGGACAAGCGGGCAGGATGGGTCCGGTATGACCACTGCGCCTTGCGCCATCTACCTTGATAATCATGCCACCACGCGGGTGGATCCCCGGGTCGTGGAGGCTATGTTGCCGTACTTTACGGAGTGTTACGGCAACGCGGCCAGTTCGACGCACGTTTTTGGCTGGTGGGCCCGCGACGCGGTGGAACAGGCTCGGCAGAGCATCGCCTCGGCCATCGGCGCCGAGCCCAAAGAGATCGTCTTCACCAGCGGCGCCACGGAGAGCAACAACCTGGCCATCCGCGGCCTTGCGGAGCGCAGCCAGGCCAAAGGGAGGCATCTGGTCAGCGTGATGACCGAGCATCCTTCAGTGCTGGACCCGCTGGAGCGTCTCGGCCGGCGGGGTTACGAGGTTTCCTTGCTGCCGGTCATCCCCTGGCCCGATCCGGAAGCGGGGCGGATCCGGCCCGAACAGGTGGCCGAGGCCATCCGCGATGACACCATCCTCGTTTCGGTGATGCTGGCCAACAACGAGATTGGGGCCATCCAGCCGATTGCCGAAATTGCGGAAATCTGCCATCAACGCGGGGTCCCACTGCATAGCGATGCCACGCAGGCGGTGGGGAAGATCCCGGTGGACGTGCGGCGGCTGGGAGTGGACCTGATGAGTTTTTCGGCCCACAAGATCTATGGGCCCAAGGGCATCGGCGCCCTGTATGTGCGCCGGGGTCGGCCGGTGCTCCGTTTGGAGCCGCTGGTGGCCGGCGGCGGCCACGAGGGAGGCTTGCGGAGCGGTACCCTCAATGTACCCGGCATCGTGGGGTTTGCCAAAGCCCTCGAGCTGTGCCTGGCTGAACTGCCTCAGGAATCAGCGCGCCTACGGGCGCTTCGCGACCGGCTCTACCACGGCCTGGTGCAAGCCGTGCCGCAGTTGACACTCAATGGCCCTGCGTTGGACCCGCCCCACTGGCGGCTTGCGCACAATCTGAACGTCAGTCTGGGCGATCTGGATGGCGAAACCCTCCTATTGAACCTCAAGGAACTGGCGATCAGCACCGGCAGCGCGTGCACGTCGGCCACGCCGGAGCCCAGCCACGTGCTGCGGGCCTTGGGCATCGGCGATCAGCGGAGCCGGGCCAGCCTGCGCTTTGGCCTGGGACGCTTCAACACCGCCGAGGAAATCGAGCGCGCCATCGGTCTGATTGGCGACGCGGTGGCCCGGCTGCGCCAGTTGCTGGGCCCAGTGCCGACAGGCGGATAAATCCCACGCATTCCTTTTCGGGGTCGCATTATGCGGTGCTCGGGAGCCCAAAACTAAAGCGCCAAGGGTTCATTCCACCGCTGCGCAGGACATGGTTTTTACGGGTTTTTCGGCATCGCCTCATGGAGTAGGGGGGCATGCAGCCGATTGTTCGGGCTCTGCCCTTGGCTTTTTGGCTCCAAGCGCCTAGGATTGTAAAGGATGCTGGCGAGGCGTGTACGCGTTCTTGCGGCAGTTGCTAAAAGAAAGAGAGTTTCAGGAGCGCAATTGAAGATGGCTATTACGCTGACCGAAATCGCCGCGGGCGAAATCAAGCGGGTGATGGAGGCTCAAAAGCTCGAGCCGGGGGTGGTGATCCGCATGGGTATTGTCGGCGGCGGTTGCAGCGGGCTGCAATACTCGCTGGGTTTCGACAGGAACTACGATCCAAAATCCGATGCCCGCTACGAACAGCACGGTGTGGCCCTGGTGACCCGCAAAAAGTTCGCCCCGCACTTGGACGGCACGGTGATCGATTTCCAGGACAGCCCCATGGGCCGGGGCTTCACCATCGATAACCCCAACTATGCCCGAAGTGGCGGCTGCCCCGGCTGCGGCGGGCACTAAGGCCTTTCTCCGCTCCCGCCGGCTGAGAGGGCGGGTTGCAAGATCCGCACCCGGCGGCCCTCCACACGCACCCGCCCCTCGGCAATCCATTGCAGGGCCTGGGGGTAGGCCTCGCACTCGGCGGCAAATACGCGGGCGGCCAGCGTCTCGGGCGTGTCGTCGTCCAGTACCGGCACGGCCTTTTGCAGGATCACCGGCCCGTGGTCGTATTCATTGTCCACAAAGTGCACGGTGCATCCGCTTAGCTTGCACCCATACGCAAGCACCGCCTCATGCACGTAGTGGCCGTAGAATCCCTTGCCGCAAAAGGCAGGAATCAGCGCCGGGTGGATGTTCGTCACTCGGTGCTCGAAATCTTGGGGAATAACCAAGCGCTTGAGGAAGCCCGCCAGGGCCACGTACTGGGCCCCTGCCGACCGCACCCGTTCGAAGATCGCCTGGCTGTACTCCGCGTCGCTTGCAAAATGCTTGCGCTGGAGGACTTCGGAAGGGATGCCGGCCTCGGCCGCGTAATCAAGCCCCTTGACGCCCGGGGCACTGGAGATGACCAGACAAATCCGTGCGTCGAGCGTGCCCGCCGCGATTCGCGCGATGAAGTTCTTCAGCGTCCGGCCTGTGCCCGACAATAACACGGCCATCTCCAGCGGTTGCACCTGGTGCCTCGAGTGTGCCATGCCAGCCACGGCCTGTTCTCGGATTCGCTCGGTGGGTTTCTCAGAAAAAAACGTCGCCGCGCCTTGTCGCCAGCCCGGATGGACCCGGTCGATTGGGCGCCCGACGGCAGCGGTCTGGCGGAGAGCATAGCCGGTCTTTGGCTGCTCGGCCAGGGGTGGCGGGGCATTCTCGGGTCCTTGACGGCGGCCGGCCTTTCGGGGGCCGGACAGTTCGCACCGGCCACCGGACTGGCCAGTCGCCGAAGAGCGCCTCGTGGCCACGCACAGGCCGGCTGGCACAAAAAAGTGCCTCTGCGCCCGCCCGGATGGTACCATGGATTTGTGGAGGCATAGCGGTACCCCAGCAGGGTTCGTTCATGTGTGGAATCGTCGGGTTGTGGGATCCCCAGTGGCGCCAGCAGCCGGCCGAACTGTGCACTTGGGTCCAGCGCATGGTCGAGGCCGTGCGCCACCGCGGCCCGGATGACTCCGGCGTGTGGGTTTCGCCCACGGCGGGCTTGGGGCTGGGGCACACGCGGCTTTCGGTCATCGACCTGTCGCCCGCCGGTCACCAGCCCATGGTGTCGGCTTGCGGCCGATATGTGGTGGTATATAACGGCGAAATCTACAACTACCCCGATCTGCGGCGGGACCTGGAAGAGCGCGGGCACAGGTTTCTGGGCCATTCGGATACCGAAGTGCTTCTGGCGGCCATCGCGGAATGGGGCTTGGAAAAAGCCCTGGAGCGGCTCATCGGCATGTTCGCTTTGGCCGTTTGGGATGTCCCGCGGCAACGCCTGGCGCTGGTCCGCGACCGGCTGGGCAAGAAACCGCTGTATTATGGGTGGTGGGAAAGGAAGTTCGTGTTCGCTTCGGAGCTGAAGGCCCTGGCGCAATTGCCGGGCTTTTCGCCTGAGATACATCGCGGTGCCTTGGCTTTGTTTCTCCAGCACAACTACGTGCCGGGGCCGTGGTCGATCTACCGCGATATTTACAAGCTGCCGCCGGGAACGGTGTTGGAATTGAGCGAGCCGGCAGAGCGCCCCAACCCACAGGCTTACTGGAGCCTCCAACAGGCGGCGGCGCGGGGGATGGAAGACCCGTTTCGCGGGACACGGGAGGAGGCGGCCGACGAACTCTACCGCCTGGTGGCCGACGCCGTGCGCCGGCGGATGATCGCCGACGTCCCGCTGGGGGCCTTTCTCTCGGGCGGGATCGACTCGTCGCTGGTGGTGGCGTTGATGCAAGCCCACAGCCACCGCCCAGTGCGGACCTTCACCATCGGTTTCGAGGAGCGCGAGTACGACGAGGCCCCGTATGCAGCGGCGGTGGCCCGGCACCTGGGCACCGATCACACCGAACAATACGTCCGAGCGCGGGAGGCCTGGGCGGTGATCCCGCGGCTGCCGGAAATCTACGACGAGCCGTTTGGCGACTCGTCGGCGGTACCCACGTTTCTGGTTTCCGAGCTGGCGCGGCGGCACGTAACGGTGGTGCTTTCGGGCGACGGGGGCGATGAACTGTTCGGCGGGTACCAGCGGTATCTGCATATTGGCCGGCTGTGGCGGGCGCTGGGCCGGGTGCCGCTGGCGGTGCGCAAGGCGGCCGCAGGAGCCATCGCTTGGGGGGCACACGGCCTGCCCGGGGCGCTGCGCACGAAGGTCGCCGGGCGCGCGGAGCGCCTGCGCATCGCCACACCGGGCGAAATGTACGTGCGGCACAACATGCACTGGCCCGATGCGCAGCGGCTGGTGCTGGGAGCCGAGCCGCTGGAAGCGCTGGCCGACCAGCCCGACCGCTGGCCCAACAGCCGCCACTATCTGGAACAGTGGATGTACGCCGATACGGTAAGCTATCTTCCAGACGATATTCTGGTGAAGGTGGACCGGGCCAGTATGGCCGTGGCCCTGGAAGCCCGTGCGCCTTTGTTGGATCACCGCGTGGTGGAGTTCGCCTGGCGCTTGCCCTTGGAGTGGAAGATCCGGCGGGGGACGGGCAAATGGCTCTTGCGCCGGGTGCTCCAGCGGCATGTGCCCCGGGAGCTGTTCGAGCGTCCCAAGGCGGGCTTCGGAGTGCCCATCGACCACTGGCTGCGAGGCCCCTTGCGCGACTGGGCCGAGGCCCTGCTGGACGAACACCGCTTGCGCCAGCAAGGATTCTTCGATCCCGCCCCCATCCGGCAGAAATGGAACGAGCACCTTTCGGGACGCACGGCATGGCACTACCCTCTATGGGATGTGCTGATGTTTCAGGCATGGTACGAGCGGTGGTCGCGGCCTGCGGCCGGCACGGGCCCGGCATGAAGCCCTCCGAGAGATTGGCTCTCTACTGAACGGCTGGGTCGCATGTCGCATTCCTTGCGCGTTGCTTTTCTGGCCTATCATGCGTACCCGGTGATCGAGCCGGCGGCCGAAGGGGTCTTCGGCGGTACCGAGACCCGAGCGTGGACCTTGGCCCGGGCGCTGGCGCGCCGGAGCGACTTGGCCGTGAGCCTGGTGGTTTACGCGCGCCGGCCGATCGTGCAGCAGATTTGCCAGGGAGTGCGGATTGTCCGCCGCTGCGAGCCGCTGTACTGGGTTCGCCAAGCGGTGGGCCGGCACGTGGAGGTTCTGGGCCGATTTCCGTGGCTGCGGTTTCGCAGTTTCTCGCCGGGGTTGCTGTGGCAGATGCCGCTTCTGGCAGCCGTCCGCCCTTTCCGCCGCGCACCGGATCCCCGCCGGCCCGATCGCTTCCTGCAAAACCTGGAGGCCGACGTGCTTTTGTGTTTTGGCGTGCACCGGCAAAGCGCGGCGGCTGTGGCCACGGCCAAAGCCACCGGCCGGCGCTCGATGGTCTTTCTGGGAGCCGATTCCGATCTGGATTCGCGGTATGCCCCAGACTCGACGTATGTAACTCCCTACGGCGAGCGGGGCGCGGTGTGCTGGTACGCCCTGCACCATGCCGATCGCATCGTGGCGCAGACCCCCTGGCAGCGGGCAGCCCTCGTTGAGCGGTTCGGCCGCGAGGCCCTCGTGCTGCCCAACCCCATCGACCTGGAGGAGTGGGATGCGGCCCAGGCGGGCGAAGAACCCCCGCCAGCCGTGCCCCACTTGTCACGCTATGCCTTGTGGGTCGGCCGGGCCGACAGCTTCCATAAGCGCCCGCTGTTATGCCTGGAGCTGGCACGCCGCTGCCCCGAAGTGCCCTTTTTGCTGGTGGTCAATCCGCGGGAGCCGAGGGTGGAAGAGCAACTCCGCCACCAGCGGCCGGGCAACGTGTGGCTGGTGGAGCGGGTGGCGTTTGCCGACATGCCGCGGGTGTTTCGCCGGGCGGCGGTATATGTCAATACCTCGGCCGCCGGCTACGAGGGGTTCCCCAACGTGTTCCTCCAGGCGGCCGCCTCGGGTGTGCCAATCGCTTCGCTGGAGTTGGATGCCGATTTCGTCTCGCGCGCGGGTGCCGGCAGCGTGGCCTGCGGCGATATGGAGCGCTTGGCCGAGTATGTCCGCCGCATGTGGCACCATCCTGCAGAGGCCATCGCGGCGGGCCAACAGGGCCGCCGCTTCGTCCAACAGCATCATGACGCCACTCTGATTGCCGACCGCCTCGCGCAGGCAATCCTCGAATGGCGCTGAACGCCTGCGGCGCGGGGCCTGTCATTCGGCGGGCTTGTGCCCCAGGCGGCGCCACCGACTGCGTGCCGTAACGTCGCCGCGGCGTGGTACAATTCAGGCATGGGGGACGAGGATCGGGGTGCCCAGTATCCGAGCTATCTGAACCTGTTGGAGGACGGCGAGTTGGCCCGGCGGGCCGAGCAGGCGGTTGCCGGCCTGGCCGAGTGTACGGGCTGTGCCCGCCAGTGCCGGGCCGACCGCATTTCCCTGCGGGGTCGCAAGCCGTTTTGCCGCACGGGCCGGCTGGCGTGGGTGAGCAGCTTTTTCCCGCATCATGGCGAAGAGGACTGCCTGCGGGGCCGGTACGGCTCGGGGACGATCTTCTTCAGCCACTGCAACCTGCGGTGCGTGTTCTGCCAGAACTTCGACATCAGTTGGCAGGCGGCGGGCCGGCCGGTATCGGCCGAGACCCTGGCCCGCATGATGCTCGAACTCCAGGCCCGGCAGTGCCATAACATCAATCTGGTCACGCCCTCGCATGTGGTGCCGCAGATCCTCGAAGCCCTGGTACTGGCCGCAAAACAGGGGTTGCGCCTTCCTCTGGTCTATAACACGGGGGGCTACGACAGCCTTCAGACGCTCCGCCTGCTGGACGGCGTGGTGGACATCTACATGCCGGACCTGAAGTTCATGGACCCGGAGGTGGCCGACGAGTTGGCCAAGGCCCCCGATTATCCACAGGTGGTGCAAGCGGCTATCCGCGAGATGCACCGTCAGGTAGGCGACCTGGTGGTGGACGCGTCGGGAGTGGCCCGGCGCGGGCTTCTAGTACGCCATCTGGTCATGCCGGGCGGCAAGGCGGGTACGCGCGAGGCGATGCGCTTCCTGGCCCAGCAGGTCTCGCCCAATACCTACGTGAACATCATGCGCCAGTATCGCCCCGAGGGCTACGCCTTCCGCTACCCGGAGATCGACCGCCCGGTAACGATGGCCGAATGGCGCGAAGCGCTAGCGGTGGCCCGCCAAGAGGGCATCCACCGTCTGGACAAGTAAGCATTGGTTGCCCGGCGCAACCCAAGCCAACCGCTTGCACCGGGGCGCCTGCCGCCGCACTTACCCATGCGGTGTCCCGGCACCGCACTCCAAAGGAAATCGGGACGCCCGTGACGGCCGCTCGTTCTTCCGCGCGCCGGCCCCCTCAGTAGGGCTTATACACGCCCGGGATGGGAATGGGGTAGTCGCCGTTGGCATCGGGATACACGGGTGCCTTGGCATCCCAGGCCAGCACTTTGGGAAACTCGCTGGTGCCCTTGGCCACGGCATCGTCCCAGCGGACCACCTGGCCCGAGTAGGTGGCCATGCGGCCCAGCACCGCGGTCATGCTGCTGTTGGCGCCGTGCCAGCCTTCGTGGTACTTCTTGTCCTTGCGGATGGCGTCGATGAGGTCCTTGTGTTCTTGGACCATGGCGTTGCCACCCTTCCCCTTGAACCGCCACTCCGTGGCCCCCTTGATCCAGCCGGCGCAGTTCGATTCGCCTTGGGTGCCGTGGGCCGCCTCGCCCACGAAGTTCCACGTATTGGCCATGTGGCGGCACTGGCTGAACATCTTGGTGCCGTCGGCATAGGTGAACTCGACGAAATGATGGTCGAAGATCTGGCCGGTGCCCTTCCATTCGCCGCGGTAGCGGACGCTGCAACCGCCCATGCCGTTGGCCTCGACGGGGTGGGCTTTTTTGGGATCGCCATCGGCGGCCATGACCCAATTGGCCACATCGAGGTTGTGCACGTGCTGTTCGCAGATGTTGTCGCCGCTCAGCCAGCAGAAGTGGTACCAGTTGCGGACCTGGTATTGCATTTCGGTCATGCCCGGCTCGCGCCGGCGGTTCCAGATGCCGCTGCCGTTCCAGTACACCCGCAGAAACATCAACTTGCCCAAAGCGCCGTCATGGATCCGCTTGACGGTCTCGATGTACGCGGGGGTGTGGCGGCGCTGGAATCCCACCCCTACTTTGAGTCCTTTGGATTCGGCCAGTTGGTTGGCCTCCCACAAGGTGCGATACCCCGGGGCATCCACGCAGCAGGGCTTTTCCATGAAGACGTGTTTTCCCGCCTGGATGGCTGCCGCGTATTGCATAGGGCGAAATCCTGGCGGCGTGGCGAGGATCACCAGGTCCGGCCCGGCGGCGATCGCCTTTTGGTACGCATCCAATCCCACGAAAACACGGTCCTCCGGCAGATCGACCCGCTTGGCGAAGTGGGCGCGGAGGTCATTGGCCACGGCCTTGGCGCGATCTTCGAAGGCGTCGGCCACGGCGATGACCCGCACCCCTGGATCGGCCTCCAGGCAATCGCGGACCGCGCCGCCCCCGCGGCCGCCGCAGCCAATCAACGCTACCTTGAGCACATCCGAACCGGCAGCGTGGACCGACCGCGCCAGGTCCAACCCGGCCGAAACGCTGGCCGCTGCCGCCGCCGACATCTTCAAAAACTCGCGCCGATGGGTGTTTCGCGTCATGGGAGGCTCTCCTTGAAGTGCCGAACTCAAAGCCACCATTCTGGAGAGCCCCAAGCCGCCCTGTCAAGCGCCCTGCCACCGGGAGAAATCTGGCGAACGGCGCAATCGGGGCAATCCTTGCCTGCCCTCCTGGCCCAACCGCACTCACGCGGCCCGCAGAGCCGATTCCTTTACAGGCATCGCGCTAAACCGTTTGTCTTGCGCCAAACCCCGACGCCCGTGCCGGAGTCCCTCGCTTTGCCAGTGCTGCCACTCATCGAGTCCGTGCGCCAAGCCGTGCTGGCAGGCTTCGACGATTTGGGCCAACTGCCCGGTTCTCCGGAATTGCTTCGCGAAAGTATCCTGATCCGCGACGGATATTACGCAGGCCGGCGGTTCTCCTGTGGCGACCTCTCGGCCGTGTGGTGCGCCCAGCGCGGCCAGATCGTATTCTTTGCAGGAAGTTCCCGTATCAGGGTGGTGCCCGTCGCGACCAGCCGAAAAGCCGCCTGAGGAACCAACTTTTGCGGCCGGCGCACACAACGCAGGCCTAGCGGTTCTGGACAGTGTCCATCGTGGCCAAACCAGGCCCGCACCGACTCGACTCGGTTTGCCGACGCCATTCCAGCGCGTCCCAGCAGGCATTGCGGCGCCATTGGCCGGGGGCCGGCTCAGAATGGGCCCGGGTGGTTCTCGTCGGCCAGTTCGACGTGCAGCGCCCCCAACATGCGCGTCAGGGCGCTTTCCTTTCGGCTGATGAACGGCACATTGTCGAGGATGATGGCCCGCCGCTCGCTGCTGATCTGCAAGATCAGCCGGCCCGACCCCAACAGCAAGTACTCGAAAACGTCGGTAATCTCCTTGTCGATCCGCAGATTGGGAGCGGGAAACCGCTCCAGGTTGCTCAGGATCCCATGGTGGTGCAGCAGCTCGTTGCGCCGCACTTCCCAGTAATCGAACCGCGTGGTGCAATACGCCAGGAAGAACAGTACGCCCAGCACGCCCGTCACCGTCCAGAAAAAAGTGGCGTTGGCCAGCGGCTGGTACTGGTGCAATAGTGCCGAAACCGCCGGCAGCAAATCAGGCCGCTTGAGGAACAGCAGCCATAGGGCCATGGCTACCGCCACCACGAAGAAAAACAGCGTCAGCGAAATGGTCCTGGGAAAGTCGAACGCCAGGATGACCAGGTTCAACGCCAGCACGATGAGGAACACGGTGGTGATGCTGGCGCCGCGGGCGCGGGCCACTTCAGGGGCCGGGGTGTCGCTGCCCGCCTGCGCCGCCGGGGCAGGGGGAACCCAATCCGGTGCACCCGCGATGCTCAGGTATACCGCCGCAATGAAGGCGGCGATCAGTGTGGGGTAGAGGAATACGATCTTGGGATAGGGGACGATCTTGATCACCTCGGGGGCTTCGTCCCGTTTGCGCGGGGGCTCTGGGGCCGCCGGGGGCGGGGTGGACTCGATCGAGTTCGGCTCCGACATGGATGGTTCTCCCACAAGACTGGCTCGCAAAAGACCGGCGGAGGATTGCCGCACGACACTATCTAGTGTAGCCGGGCAACCGACCAACAAAAAAGGGGGAGCGCCCGGCGGCGGATGAATTTGCGAGTTGGCATCCCGCGGCAGGCGACCATACTGCGGGGATTGCAATATCTCCCGCAGCCGCCGGGGTAGTTGCAACGCGGCGGCGACGCAAAGCCCGGGTTGTTTCGAACCCGCCGGCAGCCTATTTAGCGGCTGCCACCACTTTGCGGGCTGCATCGGTCAGTCCGTCGGCGGTGATGATGTCCAAGC
>Ga0315298_1001726_pt1 | contig 39058 bp, 27 predicted proteins | sample WHS_1_MG_FD_203077 | JGI IMG/M metagenome (GOLD analysis project Ga0315298, IMG submission 203077) | Extremophilic microbial mat communities from Washburn Hot Springs, YNP, Wyoming, USA - WHS_1_MG | ecosystem: Environmental > Aquatic > Thermal springs > Hot (42-90C) | place: USA: Wyoming... | reverse complement strand
ACCCCATGACCTGCTTTGCGCACCAACGCAGCGCGGACCGCATCCTCTACACCATCTTTCAGTACAGTAACAAACGCTGGGCCGGATCCCTCCTCAAGGAGTTTACACACAAAAGTTGACACTACCGTGGAGCCGGCGAAGGGGCACGCGGGCGGGACACAGGGGTGAGGCCGGCAACTACCGCTACTCGGTCACTCGCCAAGTCGCCGTGGATCTCCGGGTAGCGGACGGTGAGTGGGAAGCAAGGCCCGCGGCGACGCTCCGTCCGCAGGTCGGAGGAGAGGTGAGCGAGCACTATCTCCTCGGCGACGACCGGAGTTTGCAACTGGGCGGCGATGTCCCCCGCCGGGTTCCAGACCATGACCGGGACGCAACTGGTCAAGGAAGACGTGGTTGGGGGTGGTGAGCAGGGAGGTGGCCAGGCCCGCCCGCTGGGCGGCCCGGAAGGCGGCGATCTTGCGCTCCCACAGCGCCTGGGGCAGCAGGTACTCGCCGCGGGGGTTGGCGGCGGGATTCTTCAGGTCAGCGGTATCGAACCAATCGCTGTAAGCGGTGAACCCCCACCAGCGGGCCTCCTCCAGCAGCGCCTGCATCTCCCGTTCACCCATCACTTCGTAGTGGTTACCGAAGTGGGCCGGGCAGTACAACTCGCGATGGGCGATCATGAGGGATTCCTCCCGGTTTTCCCGGCGGGCAACAGCGCTCGCACGCTGCGGCGGGGCATGGGTACCTGCCAGCGGCACGGGCTATCCGGCAGCGGCGGGAAAGTCTCCCCACCCAGGGGATCGGTTAGCGTGCGGCCCGCCCAAAGATGCTCCGGGTCGAGGGCCAGGTGGACGGTGGTGGGGGTGTCGCGGAAGGACTCGATTACCATGGGACCGCCTGCGAAGAGATACCAGGCCACGCGGGATGGGTGCTGGGCCTGCAGGCCCACGCCCGGCGGTAGCAGCGCCTGTTGCAGGGCGCCCGCCACCGCGTCGGGCAGGTGGATGAGCGGAACCGGCTCGCCGACGGTTACCCGGGTGCTGTCGGGGCGGTATTCCAGGCTGCGGGCGGCGATGGCCACCACCCGCCCGCCCAGGGCGGGCGCGGCGGTCAGGATGGGGAAGGTCTCGCCCTCGGTGACCGCACTGGCCAACACCTCGCCCGCCGCGGGGTGCAGGCGCCGGGTGAAGCGCACCCAGCCCGGCCCCTTCACATCCTTGTCGCCCACCTGATAGCGGAAGGTCCAGACATCCACCGGGCTGGTGGGGGGACTGGCAAAGCCCAGGTCGGCCAGCAGCGCGGGCTCCAGGGTCTCCAGCGCCCCGGCAGTGAGCAGGGCGGTGCCGCCCGCCGCCAGGAACTGGCGCAGGCGCCGCGGGAACTCGGGGTCGGCCGTCGCCTGCCGGGGGAAGATCGCCGCCCGGCTGCCCGCCGGGAAGCCCGGCGCCGGCGCCGTGGGCAGCCCCCACATCCCCAGGTAGTCGTAGAGGTAGGCCTCATCCCCGCCGTCGCTGCAGGGGGGCTTATAGGCCGGCACCATCATCCGCTCCTTGCCGGCGATCAGTCCCGCCAGCGCCGCCAGGCGCGGCATGTGCTCCTTGAGCAAGTTGAGGTGGGGGCTGTCGGGCCCGAAGAGGGTGGGCGAGTAGCAGAAGAGCACGATCTCCGGCGCCCCCGCCAGCACCGACTGGTAGGCCTGCTCGACATACACCTCGGGCGCGGTGTTCAGGGAGTCAAACCAGGCGCCGGCCATCTTGTCCCCGGCAATTGCGGCCAGCCAGCGGTAGTTGTTGAAGGCCTGGTAGGGCTGGACGTACTCCACCTCCGGGTCACGGGTTTCGGTGCCGGCAAAGACCCGGTCGAAGAGACCGGGGTGGCGCAGCACGTCGTAGCCGAAGCAGTGAAAGCGGTCGTACCACTGCGGGTACTTGATGGTGACCCGGACCTTGGGATTCTCGGCCCGCGCCGGGCTCAGCATCACCCGTTCGGCCACCTCGACCAGTTGGTCTGAGTAGAACTCGCCCCAGGCGCGCCCGCCCCTCCCCGCCGTGCACTCAGGGCAGCGGCACATGGTGGCCAGGAAGTCGTCCACGATGATCTCGTCGGCCAGGCGGGCGGCCAGCCGCATCCCCTGCTCCAGCACGGCCCGGCTCTCGGGGGCGCTGAAGCACAGCCAGTACAGGCCGTGGGTCGAGGGGCGCCCCAGTTCCCGCCCGGCGATGGTGGTGATGCCAGCCGCCACCTCGAAGCCCCGGCCCGCCAGGTAGTCGCGCGCCCGCACCAGCACGGTCTCGTCGCACATGATCCCGCGGTAGACGTCCAGGTAGACCTTGGTCACCCCGGCGGCCGCCAGCAGGTCGGCGGCGCGGGCGAGCCCTTCGGGGGTGGAGAGATCCCGCATCACCTGGGAGGCGACGATGTAGGCGGACCAGCGGGGGAAGGAGGGCATTTGTCACGATCCTTATAGAGTACAGAAGTGGCCCTGCGCCCGAAGACCGACCGGTCGGTTTACCTACTGCTTGGGTCCACGAGGTCAAAGCCCTGTTTCATCTCGGGGCGTGCGGTCCCCTGGTCCTGGGCCGGGCGGCTCAAACGCCGCGACAGGCAAGCAGGGCAATGGCAGGAGCGAAAATCCCTGGTGATATGGACAAGGCCGTGGATGACTCCGTCTTCCGCATGGAAGCGGTCCACGATCTCGTCGAATGCCCGCGAGTCCTTCCACTGGTAGCGGCGGAACACCGCGTGGGCCACGAAGTCAGCAAGTTGTAGCATTCGGGTTGCGGACGACTCAGCGAATAGGGGGACGTCTACCATGTGGAGCAGCCTACCGTACTGGCTCCCGGTCTTCTTATAATCCCGCACGAGTTTGTCGGATGCGAGCATCCTTGTCGCTGTGCGTACGATCGACAACCAGCATGCCCCGTAGCGGGTCCTGTCCGGTTTCCTTGTTGGCGAGGAACAGATCAAACCGGTGGCAGAGCTCGTCCAAGGCCCTCTCAACCGGGTCTTCGTCAGGCCGGGATGGCTTGTGGAACGCTACGCCAAAGAGGTAGACACCCTGGCGGTTGGACTCGGCAATGATGCGGTAGAGCTCCTCAAGCAGAGCGCGTCTGTTGCCCTGGGTAAGGGAGGCCCATGGCTCCTGTTTGCCGGGCAGTATCTCCCGAGCATGGAATTCGACAGGCTCCACGGTGCCCGGCAAATACTTCTCCTGCAGGTGGTCGAGGGTCTCGCTGAGGAAATGAATCTGGCGCTCGAAAACCGCCAGTCCGGCCATGACGAAGTACTCGCTGTCGGCCAAACCAGGGCTTCCTGAGTCGTCAATGTAAAGCACGTACACAGCATTAGTCCCGAAACAAAAGAACAGCCGGTGAAGCCACTGGGGCTTCTCGGACCGATGCTGGGCCCTGCCGACTGTGCTTACTATATACCACAGGATACCGATTGGCGCAAGAGTGTATTGTGCTCTGGGCTTTGCACCTGTGCCGCCAGCCCCCGTTGCGCGAGTCCCCGCACGCAGATGGCCGGCTTCGGGCTGCCCCCCTGCGGCAGGACATTCCCTCCGGCGCGGCATACTACAGGGCTGCCGCACCCGGGCCGCGGGTGCCGGCCGGGAGGGCCGCATGTACCGCCTTTGCTGTACCCTGCTCCTGCTTGGCCTGGGCAGCCTGGCCCTGGCCGCGCCCGACACCGCCCCCGACTGGGCGGTCAGCCGCAGCGCGGGCACCGTCACCCTCACCGCGGGCGGGCGGACCGTGCTGGCCGATGCCCTGCCCGTGCTCAAGGTCGATGGGCAGGCGGTGCCAGCCGGCCGGCTGGTGAGCGTCAGCCAGCAGCCCCGGGACCTGCCCGGGTTGGGCAAGGGGAGGGAGCAGGTGGCCCGGTACGCGCTCCCCTGCGGCGAGGCGACTCTGAGCCTGCTGCGCTTCCCTGGCAAGCCCTATGTGGCCGCTCGCCTGGCTTTCGTGCCCTCGCGCGCCGTGGCGCTCTCCGAGATCCGGGTGCTCGACACTGCGCCGGTTGGCCGCTTCGGCTATGCTCCCGCCTCCCGGGTGCGCATACTGGAGAACGGCCATGACAACTGGCTGGAGCAAGACGTGCGCCTGCTTATGAAACCCGCCGCCTCCAACAGCAACTGGGACCACGCGGTCTACGACACCGCGAGCAAGACGGCACTGGTGGCTGGCTTCCTCACCCACGAGCACGCGCTGACCCAGATGCAGGCAAAGCCGCAGGGCGATACGCTGCAGTGGGCGGCCGTCAACCAGTATGACCCACCCAAGATGCTGGCCGCCGGGCAGACCGTCGCGAGCGAGTGGCTCTACGTGGACGCGGGCACGGGCGATCCCTTTGCCGCCCTGGAGGGGTTTGCGGGGCGGGTGGCGGCGGTGCTGGGGATCAAGCCCTGGCCGCGGGGGGATATCCAGGCGCACTGGGACTCGTGGAACACCCGCTACCACACCGACATCACGCTCGACAACATGATGGAGAACGCCCGCTACGTGGCCAAGTACCTGAAGCCCTATGGGATGCGCTGGTTCTCCATTGACGACGGCTATCAGCGCATGGTCGGGGACTGGTACGGCGATGACGACTGGCCGGGCGGGATGAAGGCCTTCGCCGACCAGGTGCATGCGCTGGGGCTGAAGGTGGCCATCTGGATCGCCCCCTTCGTGGTCCACGTGGACTCGCCGGTGGCCAAGCAGCACCCCGATTGGTTCCTACCGGTGCAGGGCTTCGATGTGCGCGACGAGTGGCGGGTGCTGGATACCAGCCGGCCCGACGTGCTGAAGTACGTGGAGGATATCGCGCACCGCTACACCTATGAGTGGGGTTTCGACTGCTTCAACGAGACCGACTACGTCTACTATGCGCTCTTCGGGAAGCAGTACGCCGGGCAGATGACCCGCTCCGAGGCCTTCCTGGCCGGGCTGCAGGCCATTGCCCGCGGCAGTAAGCCGGGCACCTTCCTGCACGGCTTCTGCCCGGCTGGGCTGGGCTCGGGCCTCTTCCACGGCACCCGCACTGGCGACGACACCGGCCCCCACTGGCAGTCGGGCGAGCAATGGTGCTGGGGCCCGAAGAACCAGGCCCAGGTGGCCGCTCGCCGCTACTACCTGAACCACCGGGTGTACGTGCTGGACCCCGACGCCTTCTACTTCGCCCACCCGGCCACCCTGAAGCGCTGGGGGGTGACCGAGCCGCTTTCCATGGATACCAGCAAGGCCTGGGCGACGCTGGTGGCCATGACCGGGGGTATGGTGAAGGTGGGGGCGGCCTTCGTGGACCTGAGCCCCGAGGAGTTGGCGGTGGTGCGCAAGGTGTTGCCGCCGAGCGGGGTCTCGGCCCGCCCCCTCGACCTCTTCGACCGGCAATACCCCCGCATCTGGCAACTGCCCGCCGCGGCAGGCGGGCCCTGGCAGGTGCTGGCGGTCTTTGACTGGGACGAGCCGGGCGAGAGCGGCCCGCTCACCCTGGGGCCGGAGGTGGGCTTGCGCCCGGAGGGCAGGTACATAGCCTATGACTTCTGGCGAGACCGGGCCTGGCTCTTCACTGGCGCCCTGCAGGTGACTCCGCCCTCACGGGCCTGTAGCCTGCTGGCGGTGCACCCGGACCTGGGGCGGCCGCAGTACCTCTCGACCGACCGGCACGTCACGCAGGGGGCCTTGAGCCTGCAGGAGGAGCGCTGGCAGGCCGGCAGCCACAGGCTAACCGGGGCCATGACCGCTGACCCGGGAACGCAGCAAACCATTATCTTCTATCTGCCGCCGGGCTGGCAGCCGCCCACGGCCAAGGTAGCGGGCGCCAACCTGGTAGGCACTGCCACTGCGCCCTGCCCCGGTGGGGGGTCGCTGCTGAAGATGAGACTGGCGGTGTACGGCCAGCGCCTTTCCTGGCGGCTGGATTTTCGCCGCCCTTTTGACCGGGCCGGGCGACGGCCCGGCAATGCTGGAGGACAGCCCGTGGAGCGCATCATCCTGGACACCGACATTGGCACCGACATTGACGACGCCTATGCCCTCGCCTTCATCCTGAGCCGGCCGGAGTTCGAATTGTTGGGCGTGACCACCACCTACGGGCCCACCGAGCGCCGAGCAAACCTGGCGCGGGCCCTGCTGCACGTGGCGGGGCGCAGCGAGATCCCCGTCTTCGCCGGTCTGCCCGGCCCGGGCGACCCCGAGGAGAAGTCGGGGCAACTGGACTGGGGGGATGCCCACGCGCCAAAGGCCAGAGCCCCTCACCCCGGCCCTCTCCCGGGGGGAGAGGGGGAGGCCAGAGCCCCTCATCCCGGCCCTCTCCCGGGGGGAGAGGGGGAAGGGAATGCTGCCATTCAATGGCTGGTGAAGACGATCATGGAGTCGCCCGGTGGCATCACCCTCATCTCCATCGGCCCGCTCACCAACATCGCCGCCGCGGTGCGCGCCGAGCCGAGGATTGCGGGGAAGGTGCGCGCTTACGCGCTGATGGGGGGCGCCATCCGCCGGGGCTACAACGGCCAGCCCCCCGCCCACCCGGAGTACAACATCAAGTGCGACACCCCGGCCTCTCAGGCGGCTTTCGCCGCCCCTTGGCAGATGCTGGTCACCCCGCTCGACGTCACCATGAAGATGGTGCTGGACGAGGGGATGCGGGCCAGGATCGCGGCCAGTGACCGGCCACTATGCCGGGCGCTGGCCGAGTTGTATCCCACGTGGGGGCACCGGGACCCCATTCTGCACGACCCGCTGGCGGTCGCCCTGGTGCTGCGGCCCGATCTGGTTAGCCTGGAGCGCATGCGGCTGGTGGTGGAGGATGACGGGTTGACCCGTCCGGTGCCGGGTGAGCCCAACGCCCTGGTCGCGACCGAGGCCGAGCCTCAGCCCTTCATGGAGTACTACCTCGACACCATCATTGGAGTGGCGCGATGACCCGCCGGGAAGCCCTGGCCCGCATGGGCAGTCTGGCCCTGGGCCTGCTGGCAGCCGGCAGGGTGGCGGACGGAGCACCCGCCCCGCCCCGACTGCGCTGCCGCCCGGTGATCTCGGGGCCGCTGTGGTGGTTCGACCCGGGCCAGACCCTGGAGTGGGCGCGGGCCGGCTGGCAGCGGGAACTGGACGAGCAGGCGGCCCTGGGCTTTGACCTGCTATGGCTGACCAACGCTCCGATGGGCCTGCATAGCGAGGGCGATCCCCTGCGCCTGCTGCTCGACCTGTGCGCCGAGCGCAAGGTGCAGGTGATCCTGGATACCGGCTCCACCGGGCACTGGTACAGCCCGCTGAACCTGGACCTCGAGCGGGAGGTGTGCTCGGACAACGTCCGCCGGCTGGGCGAGCGCTACCGCGGTCACCCGGCGTTCTGGGGCTGGTATATCCCCCACGAGATCTACATGTGGTGGGACGAGGGCGCCCGCTACATTGACGGACTGTACCCTGCGCTTGCCGAGGCCTGCCGAAAGGCGGCGTCGCTACCGGTCACTGTCTCCCCCTTCTTCATCCTGGATCGCAGCGGGGTCTTCGGCAACTTTCGCTTCAACGAGCCGGACGAGTACCGGGCTTTCTGGGCCCGGCTGATCCGGCGGGCGGGGCTGGACGTGGTGATGCTGCAGGACAGCGGCGAGCACTTTTCCTATGTGAGCAACGAGCAGCGGCGGCCGTTCTTTGCCGCCATGCAGGCGGCGTGCCGGGAGGGCGGGGCCGCGCTCTGGGGGAACGTGGAGACTGCCGAGTTCGTCTGCCCGAGCATCCAGGAGTACGTGCGGCGCTACGGGCGGGTGCACCACTCCACGGTGAAGCATGCCCCCTGGCGCCCGGTCCCCATCGGCCGCCTGGCACAGAAACTGCGACTGGCCGCCGAGTATTCCGAGCGCATCGTGACCTGGGGCTACCGGGAGTTCTGCCGCCCCGCGCTCAGCGCCGCCGCACAGCGGTGGTACGTGGACTATGGCAAGTATGCGAGGCGATTTCACAAGTGAGGTAGCGAAAGCAAGTGCAGGAACAGTGACCTGAGAGCAACCGGCTGCCGGTAGCCCGGCGATGCCGTGAGGTAACAGTCCCACGCGAAGGAGAAGACGTTGAAACCCGGGCCCGAGGTAATTGAGTTTCTGCGCTCCGAACTCACGAGCGAGGCGGCCAAGCGCGTGAACGCCACCGCGCGGGCGGTGGTGGCCGCCAAGGAACGGGGCGGCAAGGTGGTGGTGGTGGTGGGGAGCGGTCCCAACGTGCACGAAGGGGTGACCACGCTCCTGGCGGAGTTAATCCGGCTCGGGGTGGTGGACGGGATCACCACCTCCTCCGCGGTGGTGGCGCACGAGATGGGGGGCTCACTGGAGCGGGTCAAGCGCGTGCCCGGGAAACTGGTGGGCATCGACCAGGCGCTACTCCCCAAGGACGGCATGTTCGAACTCTCTCTGCTCCCCAAGGAGCAGATGGAGGCCATCCGGGCCGAGATGCTGGTGGACGAGGGGCTGATCGGGCGCATGCAGGAGTGCAGTGAGGGTAGCGTCATCATCAAGGCGGCGGGCAATCTATCGTACCCGCTGGGGCTGCGCACGGAGCGGCTGGCGCGGGAGGCCGAGCAGATAGCGAAGGCCGAGGGCTCGACGGTGGAGGCGATAGCGGGACGGGGGGCCGACCCCATGACCATGATCGGGGCGGGGGCGCGGGCGGGCAAGCCGGTGCTGGTTTGCGTGCCGCAGTTGGTGGGCGGCGGTGCGGTGGGATTGGCGATCGGGGATGCGATTCCCATCACCCGACGCAGCGCGCTGGTGGCCGCCATGCTGGCGGACGCCGACGTGATAATAGAGAGTGCAGTGGCGCTCACCCAGGAGATTCACGACGGCCCCTTTGAGCGGTATACCGGCCACGGGTTATGGGCAGCCTGGGACGGCCTGGAGACCTGGTCGCTGGAGGGGAAGACGCTGGTACGCATCGACCTCGACCCGGCCCTGGAGCGCGCCTGGAAGCAGGAGCGGGAGAACAGCCTGGTGCAGGAGGCGATCGCCAAGGGAATGCCCAAGACCAAGGTCGCCGGCGTACCCTTCCGGATGGAGATGTCGGGTTTCTGCCGACTCGAGGGCAGCATCCCCATCATCGCCGATATTGGTACAGTTTGGCCGGTGCTCGCCGACGAGATCGCGACCGGCCTGGGGCTGGAGTTGGGCTTCAACTGCTGCCGCCAGGACCTGCCCGCCGGCCAGGCCATGCGCGAGCGGATCGTGCGTGAGGTGCAGCCGGTGGACCGGGCGCTGATGCAGGGACTATAGGCGGGCGCCCGCCGGGCATGCGCTTATTGGCAAGGGCGGCAGGAGCGAAGCCGCGGCGGTGGAATCCCTGCACCATCTACCTGACGGGAGGGCAAGTTGATGCAGACGAGTCCAAGTCCCGATTTCCCGGCTGAGGCTTTAGGCGTCGTCGCCGCGTTCATGGGAATCTGGCTGCTGGCGATTTTGGCCTTCCTGGTCATCACCGTCATCGCCTACTGGAAGATCTTCTCCAAGGCCGGCTTCAGCGGGGCGCTGAGCCTGCTCATGCTGGTGCCCATCGCCAACTTCGTGATGCTGTTGGTATTGGCATTCAGCGAGTGGCCGCTCGAGCGCGAGGTTGCCCTGCTGCGCTCCGCCTCCAGCCGGCAGCCGGTCGCCACTGTGCCGCCCGCGGCTCCCCCGGCCCCCCAGTACCCGCAGCAGATGTGAGGGGCTGGTGAAGTGGTGAAGTGGTAGAGTAGTGTCCGAGGGAACGGGCAGGCTTGTCCCCCGTTCCCTCACCCAACCCCCAAACCCCAAACCCTATCCCCTGCTACTGGTGCAGTTCGCGCAGTTCTCCCGTCTCCATGTACCAGATGCGCTCGCTGATGTTGGTGATATGGTCGGCAATGCGCTCCAGGTAGACCGCAATGAGCAACAGGCCGGCGCGGGGGCGAGCCAGCGCCGGGTCGCGTTCCACGCTGGCCAGCAGCGCGTCGCGAACCTCCCGGTAGAGGCGATCCACCTGGTCGTCTTCCTGCACCGCGCGGGTGGCCATGTCCAGGTCCCGGCGCACGAAGGCCTGCAGCGTTTCCCTGAGCATCCGCTCGGCAACCTCGGCCATGCGGGCGAGGGCAGGGGGGATGGGCTGGGGGGGCTGGGTGGAGAGCACCTCGGCCTGGCGAGCGGTGTCCACTGCATAGTCCGCCACCCGTTCGACGTCGGTGATGATGCGCAGCACCGCGGTGATGGTGCGCAGGTCGCGGGCCATGGGCTGCTGCAGGGCGAGCAGGCGAACGGCCTTGGTCTCGATCTCCAGGTTGAGCGCGTCCACCCGGTTCTCGATGGCCATCACCTGGGCCACCAGGCCGCCGTCATGCTCGGTGAGCACGCGCACGGCCAGGTGCAGGGCATCCCCGGCCAGGTTGGCCATGGTCAGCACTTCGCCCAGCAGCGCCTCCAGTTCCTCATCGAAGGCATGGCGGGTGGTGGCCGCGCTCATGGCGACCTCCTTTGCCGGGCACCGCCCCGTCCCTGCGCCCGAAAGGATGCAAACCGCGCCGGGGGGTGCTCTCTCGCACAATCACCCCGGCAGGCCGGGGGCCGGCGAGCGGCGAATCAGGGGGGCATCAGGCCCCCCATCTCCCCCCGGCACCTGGGCCTCTCGCGAGGGATGACGTGGATCCTGCCCGCACTGTCGCTGCCCGCCCCTGCCGCGTCCCTGCCGCCTCCCTGCGGCCGGGCTTCCGCTCGCGATGAAGGGGGTCACTCCCCGGGCCCTGATCCTGGGCCTCTTCGCGGTTGCCGCTGCCTGCCTGCTGGTGTGCTGGGCGGACCTGGTGATCGCCTACATGCAGCTCGGCATTCTACAGTTCCCCCCGGGCGCGGTCGGCCTGCTCATCTTCATCTACCTGGGCAACAGCCTCTTGCGGCGCTTGTGCCGACGCTGGGGGCTCACCGGCACGGAGATACTCACCGTCTACTCGATGGTGCTGGTGGGGGTGATGGTGGCTTCCCGGGGGCTGATGGACAAGTGGTTTGGGACGCTGGTGGGGGTGAACTACCTGGCCACCCCGGAGAACGGCTGGCGGCGCATCTTCTACCCCCATATCCGGCCCTGGCTGGTGCCCTTTGACCCGGCCGGGCCGGAGAAGCAGCCGGTGTCCGTGGGCATGTACGAGGGCCTGGCGGAGGGCCAGGCCATTCCCTGGGGGCAGTGGGCGCTGCCCATCGCCACCTGGGGCGTCTTCGTGCTGCTGGTCTTCTGGGGGTTCCTCTGCCTGGCCTCGCTGGTGCGGCGGCAGTGGGTGGACAACGAGAAACTGACCTTCCCCCTGGTGGCCCTGCCCCTGGAACTGGCCCGGGAAGGCGGGCAGGAGCACTTCCTGCGCAACCGGCTGACCTGGGTGGGGTTTGCCCTGGCCACCGCCATCTTTACCCTCAACGGCCTGCATATGATCTGGCCCTCGCTGCCCTACGTGCGCACTGATTTCAACGTGCACGAGTGGCTGCCGCCCACGCTGCCCTGGACTGGCATCTTCTACACGCCCATGCTTTGCTCGCTGGCGGCAGTGGGCTTTTTCTACATGCTGCCGCTCGACCTGGTCTTCAGCCTGTGGTTCTTCTTCGTGCTCACCCGGGTACAGGACTATCTCTACACCCGCGCGGGCATGGACATGGCGGCGATGCCGCTCTACCCCACGCACCTGATGCAGGGCTACCAGGTGATGGGCGCCTACTTCGTGCTGGTGGTGTACCTGGTGCGCTCCGGCTGGCCCCAGGCCCGGGCCATCCTGCGCAAGGCGCTCACCGGCGACCGGGCGGTGGACGACGGCAATGAGCTGCTGCCCTATCGCACTGCGGCCTGGGGGCTGGTGATTTCCTTCGTGGGCACGGTGGCCTGGTGCTGCCTGGCCGGGATGTCGCTGTGGGTGGCGGCGCTGGAGATGGGGGTCTACCTCTTCGTGGTGGCCCTGGTGATGGCCCGCAGCGTGGCCGAGGGCGGGCTGCTCATGACCGAGACATCGTTCCGGCCGCTGGACGTGGTGAACCTGGTGAGCAACCGGGCGCTGCTGGGGCCGGCCAACCTTACCGCGCTGTCCTTCACCGACGCGGTATTCGCCCGCGACCTGCGCGGGCTGCTGGTCACCGGTTTCCTGGATTCCGCCCGCATGGCCGACGGCACGGGCCAGCGCCGGCGCTCGCTGGTGGGCACCCTGGTGGGGGCGGTGCTGCTGGCGATGGTGGCGGCGGGCTTCCTGCACCTCTTCCTGCCCTACACCCGGGGCGCGCTCAGCCTCTACCCGTATCCCTACCAGGCCAATAACATCTGGGGCTTTCAGGAGAACGCCGCCCTCATCGGCGCCCCCGCGCCCTTCGACGTGCGCGCGCCGGCCTTCTTCCTGGTGGGGGTGGTGGTTACCACCTGCCTGGCGGTGGCGCGCAGCCGCTGGCCCTGGTTCCCCCTGCACCCGCTGGGTTATGCAGTCAGCGCCTCGTGGACCATGATCGTCTTTTGGTGGCCCTGCTTCCTGGCCTGGGTGCTCAAGGGCCTGATCCAGCACTACGGGGGGATGAAGGGCTACCGGCGGGCGCGGCCCTTCTTCCTGGGGCTCATCCTGGGCGAGTTCGCCTCCGCCATTGCCTGGGCCGCCTTCTCGCTGATCACCCGCCAGCCCGCGCCTGCCTTCCCCTGGCCGTAGCGGGCTATCCAGCGATACCTCGAGCGGAGTATGATACCCCTGCTGGGGGGCGAACACGCGGGCAAGGGCGGCGGGAATGGGACTGGTCGGCTGGGGACGGCGCAATCTGGAAAGACGGCTCTGGTACCCCGCGCTGCTGCCCCTGCTGCCCGTGCTTTCGCTGTACACGGCTAACCGCAGCGAGGTGCCGTGGCCGCTGCTGCTGCGGCCGGCCGCCCTCGTCCTGGCGGCGGCAACCCTCATGTCCTGGCTGCTGCGGCGCCTCCGTCTCGATCCCCAGAAGGCCGGGCTGATCACCGCGGGCTGCTGGCTGTGGTGGTTCGGCTGGGGCCACTTCGTAGCCATCACCCGGGGCCAGCCGGAGCTACGGGGGGTGCTGGAGATGTACCCGGCAGCGGTGCGCGCAGGCTGGGTGGCACTGTTGGTTGCCGCCGTCGCCGTGATTGCCCTCGGCCGGCGCCCTCCGGCCAGGCTGGGGGTGGGGCTGAACCTGGCGGCTCTGGCCCTGGTGCTGGCGCAACTGGTGATGATCGTACCCCACGCCTGGCGGTCGAGCGCCTCCACCCACGGCCCGGTGGCGGCCCTGCCGGCTGGGTCGGCCCAGCCGGGGCAGCGGCCGCCGGACATCTTCTTCATTGTGCTCGATGGCTACGCCCGCCAGGACGTGCTGGCGCGCATGTACGGCTACGACAACGGCCCGTTCCTGCGCGGGCTCGAGCGCAGGGGTTTCACGGTGCTGGGCCGGAGTACGGCCAACTACTGCCAGACCGAGTTATCGCAGGCCTCCACCCTGAACTGCACCTACCTGGGCGATCTGGCGCACAGGCTGGGGCCGGGCTCGGTAGACCGCGTGCCCCTGGACCGCATGATCCACGACAGCCTGGTCAGCCGCAAACTGCGCCAGCAGGGCTATCACGTGGTGGAGCTGATGTGGTATGCCCAGGGATGGGAGGAGGGCCGGGCCCCCGTTGGCTGGGATACCGGGCGCCTGCTCAACGGCTTTGAGGTTTTGCTCCTGGAGATGACCCCCTGGCCCCCGGCCACCGCGCGGGGTGAGGGCGGGCAGCGGCTGACCCCGCGGGCGGAGTGCACCCTGCGCATGCTGCGGGAGATCGGCAACTACGGGGGCGGGCGGCGACCGGTCTTCCTGTTCGCGCACGTGCTCTGCCCGCACCCGCCCTTCGACCTGCCGCCCCAGCGTGGACAGCGGCTGGCAGGAGTGCCCATGCTCGACCTGGCGGACGGGAACTACAGCCGGATGTCCCGCGCCGAGTACGTGACCCGCTACCGGGCGCAGTTGGAATACCTGAACCGCAAGGTGGAGGCGGCGCTCGACCGGCTGCTCGCCCGGGCGGGGCCCGACGCCATCGTAATCCTGATGTCGGACCACGGGCCCGGCTCCCGTCTTAACTGGGACGACCCGAAACGCACTTTCATGAAGGAGCGCTTCGCCAACCTGTGCGCGCTGCGCCTGCCGCACGGCGGGCAAGCGCGGCTGTGGCCGGAGATGTCGGCGGTGAACATCTTCCGGGTGATCCTCTCACACTACTTCGGCGCCGACTTGCCGCCCCTGCCCGACGACTGCTACTACTCCCCCTGGCTGCATCCCTACCGCTTCACCAAAGTCACCGGCCGGGTCCGTACGGAGGCCTGGCCGGGGGCCAGGTAACCGTGCTACCTGGCCGGCGCCTTCCCCGCGCTCAGCGCGCAGCCCAATCGGTTCCCCCGGCGGTCCGAGCACACCGCCGACTGCAGGCTCATCTGGGGCTTGGGGCCCTTGCCCGTCCGGGCAAAGACGACCTCAACCAGCGTCCCCTGGCCGGCCGGCAGCGGGGTGGCAGTGGGGCTGAAGCACAGCGCCTGGGCCTGGCTGCCGGAGAGGTTGGCGCTGACAATCCAATCCTTGCCGGCCAAGAGGCTGCCCGGCCGCACCTCCACCGGGCTGTAGGCCGAGGCGTCGTAATCCAGGGAGAACTGCGCGCCCGCCAGTCCCGCGGCGTCGTCCACCAGGATGGGCACGGCCACGGTCTTGGCGCCATGCACCGCCTTCCTGCCGGCCTGCACCGCCTGCAGGGAGGCCGTCCGTTGCGGCAGGGGCGAGTCGGTAATGCCCAGGGCCATGTTCTGGATGCGGATGACGTCCAGCACGTTGACCGAACCGTCGTTGTTAACGTCGGCGGCCGCCTCCTGGGCGGGAGTGCCCGTCAGCAGGTCGAGGGCATAGTTGACCGCGCGCAGCACGTCCAGCACGTTGACGGTGCCGTCACCCGTGGGGTCGCCCTTGGCCAGCACCTGGAAGGGGTTGCTGGTGCCGGTGATAGCGGGGTCCGCACTATCGGTGGCCGTGATGGTGTCGGCGGCGTGGGCGGCGGTGACGGTGGCGGTCACGGTAGCCGTGCCATTGGTAAAGGTGACCGCAGCCGGGGCCAGCGTGCCCGTGAGGTTGCTCAGGGTCGCGGTGCCGTTGTAGAGGACTGCATTCGCGCCGAACTCGTCCTTCGCCTGCAGCAGGAGGTCGAAGGGCAGGCCCACGCACTGCGGGGTGGCGACCGTGGTGAACTCGATGCTGCTTGCCGCCCGCGCCACGTAGGCGCCCCCGTCACAGGGGGAGGAGGTGAAGGGCTGCCCCAGTCGATCCGCCAGAATCACCCCCTTGAGGTCGAGCCGGCTGATGGCGCCCGGGGCGGCCGCCGGGTCGACCGCGAAGGTTACCCGCACCACTTCCCCCGCGGCGCCTGTGGGCAGCGGCTCCGAGGTTGTGTTGTAGGCCATCACCTTCAGGTGGCCGGGGGCGACCTGGCGCCAGGACAGCGTCCAGTCGGGGTCGGAGGCGATGAGCGCACCCTTCCCCACCGCGCTCGGCGCGGTGAGCACGGCGGTGTCGTAGTAGAGGTCAAACTGCAGCCCGGCGACGGCCTGGGCGTCGCCAAGCCATACTCCCAGCGTCGCCGGCTCCTCGCGCAGGGCGCGCACCAGGGGGCAGGCCAGCCGCTTGACGTCGTCCGGGGTGCCGGTGACGGTCACGTTGTCGAACTGCAGGGTGAACGAGTGTGAATCCGGCCACAGCCTCTCCCCCCACACCGCGACCACCCCACCGTCGTACGCCTGCCACCCTGGATGGAGCGCATCCTGCGCCACATCGATCACCTTGGCCAGCGCCTCGCCTCGTGGGGCGAACCAGATTTCGAAGTTGGTATCCGTGGAAACGACCTCCAGGCGATACCAGGTGTTGAACTCGATACCGGGGATGACTGTCTCCCCCAGCCGGTAGTGGTTCACCGGCCCGTCGGGCACGTCCTCGTCCAGCAGGATGCTATCGTGCGCCGGGTCGAGGCAGAGGCTGTAGTCCGCGTAGTGGACCGAGCCCATTCCCTGGAAGCCCCAAACCAGGCCGCCGTTACTTCCCGGCAGGATGCAGACGTCCGCGCCGAAGGTAAGCCTGTCTACCTGGTACGAGCGGCCGCGGTCGGCACCCGCGGCTGCGAGGCTGAGATCTCCTCCCTTGCACTGCAGCACCCCGCTGCCGTTTGACTCCACTGACACCGTGGCGGCTGAATGCCACCAGTTGTCCTGGGTCCAGGCGGGATCCTCGAAGTTGTCCTGGAAGGTGGCCGGCGGGTCCATGATATTCACGTGCACGAACTCTGACAGCGCCGCCGACTGTGTCCCCTCGGCATAGGTAGCCCAGATGTCCCGGGTCGTCAGGTCGTACACCGCCTCCAGCAGGCTGCTGGTCATGGCCACGTCCCGGGCGATCTGCATGGCTACCGTGGGCGTGATGCTGCCCCAGTTGGTCGCCAGGTCGGCATAGAAGACGTCCTCCGACATCCCGTGGTACACGATGTTGGGCAGCGCCCAGGAGGCCCCCGAGGGGTCCTCGCCCGGCGCCCAGGTGTTGAAGACAGTGGGGCTGCAGGCGTAGAGGCGGGCATCCGGGGTGTCGGCGTCGCCCACCAGGTACCAGTAACTGCTGGTGCGGTTGGCGGTCTGCAGCATGGTGTTGGCTTCGCTCAGGCTGCCGGCGTGCGCCAGCACGTCGCGCAGCAAAAAGACCATGGGGATGCCGGCCAGGGTTTCATTGGCATAGTCGAAGGAATCGCCCTTCTCGCTCACCCCGATGCCGGCCTCATTGGCCCCCGCGGGACAGCCGATCATGCCCGCGAAGGTGATGTTGGCATAGCGATAGCCCGCGGCCGGCGAGGCCACGATGATCACGGGGTGGTCCTGCATGCCGAACTCCATGGTCCAGTCGAGGTTGCGCAACTGGATCATGTGCCCATCCGCGGTGGCCGGGCCGGAGGCGTTGAAGGCGCTGCAGTGATACTCCGATAACTCGGGGATGGCATGGTACTCATGCAGTTCCGACAGGGGTACGCCGCTGCCGTCCGCCAGCCCCTGCAACTCCTGGTGGAACTCCGTGGGGACGTAAGGCGACATGGTGTCCCAGGTCGCGAGCAGCGTGGCCTGCCCCACCTCCGCACGGGCTAGCGCCAGGGTACTCGCCACATTCTCCTGCACCTCGGTCCGCAGCAGGGTGCCGTGCCAATAGCCCAGTTCGTACGGTGTGCCGCCGGTGAAGAGCACGGTTACCTCGTCCGTGCCCGTGCCGATGGTCTTCAGGCGGCCGTATCCCCCGATCGCCAGCCCGCTGCTGCTCGCCAGCACCAGCGTCGCAAGCATGGTGAATAGAGCCAGACTAAGCCCACGCATTCTGCTCTCCTTTGCCGCGCCCTGCACTGCGGCCGACAGTATCACTGCCCGTTGAACTACCGCACGGGGTGTGCTTTCCCTGCGCTCAATCCGCACGCAATCCTGCCGCCTGCCCCGCCTCCGCACACGGCCGCCTGCAGGCTGACCGCGGGCCTGGGGGCCTTGCCCGTCTGGGCGAACACCACCTCCGCCAGTGTCCCCTTCCCGGCCGGCAGGGGGGTAGCCGTGCTGCTGAAGCAGAGCACCTTGGCCGGGGTGCCGGAGAGGTTGGCGCTCACAATCCAGTCGCTCTTGCCCGACAGCAGGTCTCCCGCCCGCACCTCCACCGGGGTGAAGGCCGAGGCATCGTAGGCGAGCGAGACCTGCGCCCCGGCCAGGCCCGCGGCGTCGTCCACCAGGATGGGTACGGCCATGGTCTTGGCGCCGTGCACCGCCTTCCTGCCCGCCTGCACCGCCTGCAAGGAGGCCGTCCGCTCCGGCAGGGGCGAGCCGGTAATGCCCAGGGCGAGGTTCTGGATCAGGATGACGTCCAGCACATTGACCGCGCCGTCATGGTTGGCGTCGGCGGCGGCGAGCTGGGCGGGAGTGGGCTCTATGATCTCGAGGGCGTAGTTGACGGAGAGCAGCACGTCGAGCACGTTGGTCTCCCCGTCCCCGTTGGGGTCGGCCACCGCCAGCACCTGGAAGGGGTTGCTGGTGCCCACGACCGCAGAGTCCAGGGCATCGGCAGCCCTGATCTCGTCAGCGGCATGGGCGGCGCCGATGGTGGCGCTCCAGGTGGCCAGCCCCTCGGTGAAGGTCACGTAGGTCGGGGTCATCGTTCCCGTCAGGTCGCTCAGATTGGCCCCGCCGTTGAAGAGCACCCCGGGGTCGCCATAGGGGTCTATCGCGTGCAGGGTGACCTCGAACGGGTTTCCCACGCACTGGGGGCTGGGCACCGCGTCGAAGGCAAAGTTCTGGGCCGAGCGGGCTACCCGCACCAGGCCGTCATAGCAGGCTGCCGGCAGCGGGCTGCCCAGGCGGTCGCAGAGGATGGGCGCATCAAGATCGAGGATGGATTCGTGATCGAAGGTCGCGCCCAGGGGGAGCGTGAAGGCCAGGGTGACCATCTCCCCGTGCGTGCCCGCCGGCAGTGCTTCCGAGGCCGTGTTGTAGGCCAGACAGCGCACATGCCCAGGGGCAAGGGTGGAGCACCGCAGGCTCCAGTTGGGATCGGCCGCAATTACGGGCCCTTTTTCCAACTGCAGTCCGGTCAGCAGGGCCGGGTCGTAGTACAGGTCAAACTGCAGGCCGGCCACTCCTGCGGCGTCGCTGAGCCACACCCCGGCGCTGTTGGTAGGGCGCTCTCGGAGGGCCTGCACCAGCGGGCAGCCCAGGGTGCGCTCCGGCAGGGGGTCGCCCTGCACGCTGACGTTGTCAAAGTCGGCGATGGTATCCGTGTGGGCATAGGTGCCGACCAAGCCACTCTCAATCGCCTGCCAGCCGGGATGGAGCGCATCCTGGGGGACGTCAAGGATTTTCACCAACGCCTCGCCGCGCGGGGCAAGCCACACCTCGAAGTTCGTGGCGGTGGAAATGAGCTCCAGCCGATACCAAGTGTTATAAGACACTGGCGTGTAGGCCTCGGCCAGCGGCTCGTCGCCGTCGGCAGTAAGTTCGTTCAGGCCCACGCCGAGTGGGGGGACGATGCCCACGTAATAGACACCGTAGGTAAGGCCGCCTCTGCTGCCGGGGATCACCCCGCGGCTGCCCAGGTACAGGCCAGCAAATTGTCCCTCCACCACCCGGATGTCTGCGCCGATGGTGAGGTTGTCTACCGCATAGCGGCAGCCCTTGGCGGCCACGGTGATGGCTTCGGCATTGTGGTTGCCGCCATAGGCACCGTGCTCGTTGAGGATGCCGTCGCCGCCGTCGCTGGTGTGAGTGATCTTGGGCGACCACCACCACCAGTTGTCCACGGTCCAGGCGGGATCCTCAAAATCGTCCGTGAAGACGGCGAACGACGGCGCAGCCAGCGCCAGGACGAGAATCAGGATACCGATGAGGGAAAGGGTCTGCCGGTTCATGTTAGCCTCCGACGCCAAGGATTGGGACCGGAAAAGAACCGGAAGGGCAACGGGAGAATCCTGCGGGCGCCCCGCCGGGGCTCACAGGCAATCTGCAGCAGGAATTATACCACGCCCCGACCGCTTGTCCTGCCTGCGGCTTCCTCCATCCGGCAGGTGAATCCCCTCCCAACGCCAAGAGCACGGTGAAAGGGGCCGGCATGTCTGAACCCACCACTTACCTGCTCATCCGGGACGCCGACCTGCGCGAGGACCAGCGGCTGGCGCTGGTATGCCTACAGGGGCTGCTCAATCGCGAGGGGCCCCGGCTCTATGTCGTCCGAAACCCCCAGGACGAGCACTGGGCCGATTGGTACCTGCGCTATGGGTACGAACCACGGGAGGTGGGCTGGGAAGCCATGGTGGAACTGCTGCCGGCGGCTTCCGGTGCGGTAATGGTGGACCCGGCGCTACCTGCCACTGCCGGCGTGGCCGTGACCGCCTGCGCGGCCCGGGGGTTGCTCCCCTGGTCGGAGGTGCTGGCCCGAGAGCACCCCGCGGTGCCGGTCACCCTCGACCTGCGGGGCCGCGGCTGGGACAAAGTCGCCGCTTACCGCTGGGCCAAGGAGTTATTCTGGGCCGACTGCGCCCACGACACCCTCTGCAGCGGCCACTTCCGGGGCGACGGGGCTTGGGCCAACCCCATCCTCGACTTCGCGGTGGCGCGCCGCGCCTTCACCAGCAGCCTGGTGGTGAACGAGGTGGAGTTCCCGGAGGAGGCCGCGCTGTGGAGGGGGATGATGGCCGAGACCGACCCGCTGGCGCTGTGCGTGGGCTGGCACCAGCCGGAGGACATCGAGGCCACCTACGTCCAGGCCTGCTCCCTGGCCGGCATGCTCGAGGTGTGCTCCAGCGGGGCAGGCAACCTTTCCTTCCACCGCCACATTGCGGCGCGGGAGCCCCTGCGCCAGGACCACGTGACAACGGCCGACCCCGACCCGCGGGCAGTCTATCTCACCTTCAGCCAGACCGACGGCGACTCCATCGTGGCCATGACCAACCTGCAGCAGCAGCAGTGGGTGAGCCCCTTCCGGGGCACCGTGCCCATGGGCTGGTGGATGGCCCCCAAACTGGCCGACGACCTGGGGCCGGCCCTGCTCGAGTACTACTACCGCACCAAGGGACCGCAGGACTACCTGCTCTGCGGGCCCTCGGGCGCCGGGTACAACTACCCCTCGCGCTTCCGCGACCGGCAGGCCTACCTGGCCCTGACCCGCCGGTATATGAAGACCTGCGACATGCGCACCATCATGGTCATCAACCGCTGGGTGCAGATGCTGCCCGGCCGGCGGGTGGCCCACCGCACCAAGGCCGGCGACATCCCCCTGCCCCTGGAGGGCCAGTTCGGGGGGCCGGTGGAGGCCATCAAGAACCAGTACGGCGCCGACTGGCTGGATGAGGCGGTGGTGCGCGATTACGTGGCCGCGCTCCCGGAGGCGCTGGGCTTCTTCCAGGGCTTCGAGCCGGTGGTGGGGGAGGAGGATCGCTTCGTGGACGGCGTCCCCTGGGTGCCCACGCAGGTGATGGTGGATGACCCCGCCCAGGGCATGGCCGACATCGAGAAGTTCCTGGCCGGCCGGCCCCGGCCCGCCTTCGTCTCCTGCACCGTGAACATGTGCGGCCCCATGAACCGGCGCATGTTCGAGAAACTGGCGCAGTTGCTGGCCATGACCGAGGCCAAGGGCTACCTGGTAGTGCGCCCGGACGAGTTTCTGGCGCTCCAGCGAGTGTCGAGAGGTGCTTGACAGGTTCCTTGCTGCGGCGCATACCAGGGACAATAGCAGTACCCGTCGCGGAGGGGACCATGAGACTCGCTGCCGCCGCGCTGTTGACTGTCCTCGCGCCAGTGCTTGCCTCCGCCCAGCACGCTCCGGCGCCCACGCTCTTCCCCGCCCAAGTTGACGGCATCTGGGGCTACATAGACCGGGCGGGCAAGATGGTGATTCCGCCGCAGTTCCCCCAGGCCCGCCCGTTCTCCGAAGGGCGCGCGGCGGTAAACGACCCCAAGGCCCCGCACCGGTGGGGCTACATTGACTCCACCGGGGAGATGGTCATCCCGCCGGCCTTCACAGACGCCCAACCCTTTTCCGAGGGCTTGGCCCGGGTGAACGTGGGCGAGCGGCACCCCGGCACCTGGGGCTTCATAGACCTCGAGGGCAAGTGGGTGATCAAGCCCCAGTTCGCGCAGGCGGGGGAGTTCTCGGAAGGGCTGACCCCTGCCCTGGTGTCGCAGGGGCGGGTCGGGGAGGACAGATGGGGCTACCTGGATAGGACCGGAGTCTTTGCCATCAAGCCCCAGTTTGCCAGCGCGGAGGGGTTCTCGGAGGGCCTGGCGGCGGTGCAGGTGGGGGACAAGTATGGCTACATTGACCGCACCGGTACCTTGGCCATCCCCGCCCGGTTCGACTGGGCCAACAGTTTCTCGCAGGGGCTGGCGGCTGCCAGCCAAGTTGGCGATCCGGAGGACCGCGCCTACGGCTATATTGACAAGACCGGCCGCTTCGTCATCCCCCCGCGCTACCCGGTGATGCCGTACACGGGGGAACACGCAGAGCAGTTCTCCGAGGGGCTGGCGGCCGTGGCGGTGCTGGATGGAGAAGAGGCACACTGGGGCTACATAGACCCCACCGGGAAGGTGGTGATCAAACCCCAGTTCAGTTTCGCAGGCCGCTTCTCCGACGGTCTGGCCCGGGTGCAGGGGCCGGCGGTGGTTAGGCATGGGTACACCACGTCGGGCCCCTACGGGTTCATTGACAAGACCGGGGCTTGGGTAATCAAGCCCGCGCTCCTGGAGGCGATGAGTTTCTCCTCCGGCCTGGCCCTGGCGCTGGTCGAGTCGGAGCAGTTGGCATACATTGACCCCTCCGGCCGGGTGGCCGTGCGCGGGCATTTCGCACTGGCGACGCCGTTCTCCCAGGGGCTGGCCCTGGTGCAGACCGAGGAGGGCAACTGCGGCTACATAGACCCTGAGGGGAAGATGGTGATCAAGCCCGCCTTTGGCGAGGCCGGCCCGTTTGACGCCTCCGGGATAGCCGTGGCCTCCGCGGGCTTCGGAAAGTATGGCTTCATAGACAGGACGGGGGCCTGGGTCATCAAGCCCACCTACCAGTCTGCCGAGGGCTTCTCCGAGGGGCTGGCCGCGGTCCAAGTGAAGGACAATTACGGCTACGTAGACCGCAGTGGCAAGGTTGCGATCAGACCGCAGTTCGCGACCGCTTGGGCCTTCCATGATGGGCTGGCCGCGGTCCAGGTGGGGGACCGCGAGAGCGGCAAGTGGGGGTTCGTGGACAAGACCGGCCGGCTTGCGATCCCGGCCCAGTTCGCCCAGGTGGGCGACTTTTCAGGCGGCACCGCGCCGGTCAACACCGGCACTGCCGAGCAAGGCAAGTGGGGGTTCGTAGACAAGACGGGGGCGATGGTGATCGCGCCGCAGTTTCCCGAGTTGGGGCCCACCTCGGATGGGCTCACCTTCGTGCCCATGGGGGACAAGTGGGGTTTCATTGACCGCACCGGGCAGGTGGTGATCAAGCCCCAGTTCACCCGTGACTACAAACTCGAGGACGAGGGCCTTTTCTCCGAGGGCCTGGCCGCCGTCGTCACCGGCGAGCGCATGCAGGGCACCAGCGGCTACATTGACAAGACGGGGGCGATGGTCATCACCCTGCCCCCCGAATACTACCCGCTCGGCCGCTTCTCGGGCGGGCTGGCACCGGTAGTGGAGACGGCCGAGTCCAGCCGGATCGCCTACATTGACCGCACGGGTAAGATCGTGATCCCACCTCGCTACCTCATGCCTGGAGACTACTACCCCTTCAGCGTCTTCTCTGAGGAGCGGGCCCTGGTTGCATTGCCGCCCCGGCTGGGCTACCTCGACACGAGCGGCAAGTACGTCTGGCAGGCGCCGGCGCTCTGAGGAGGGCCCCATGGGCACCACGCGCATGATCTGGCTCGGATTGGTGGCGTTGCTGACCGTCAGCATTGCCTTGGCCCAGCAGGCCGCGCCGCCGCTGCGCCCCGGCCCCGCGGCCGAGGTGACCTCCGTCTGCTTCAGCCCGGACGGCAGACTCCTGGCCGGCGGGGTGAAGGACGGTTCGGTCCTGCTCTGGGACCCGGGGAGCGGGCAGCAGGTGCGTGCCCTGGCCGCCTCCTCGCCCGTTTCTGCGGTGGTGTTCAGCCCCGACGGCCGGCTGTTGGCGGCCGGGTATACCGATGGTGTCGTCCGTACCTGGGACCCGGCCACCGGCGCCCAGGTGGGCACGCTGCTGGGCCACGCGGGGGCGGTGAACGGGGTGGCGTTCAGCCCCGACGGCAAGATCCTGGCGAGCGCCGGCGACGACCGCACGGTGAGACTATGGGACCCGGCGGCGGGCACCGAGGTGCGCACCCTGCGAGGCCACACCGCCGCCGTCTCCGCGGTCGCGTACAGCCCCGACGGCAGCATGCTCGCCAGCGGCGGCTGGGATGCTACCGTGCGCCTTTGGGACCCAAACTCCGGCAAGGGGCTGCGTACTCTTACCGGCCACACGGTCGGCGTGGCCGCGGTGGCCTTCAGCCCCCGCGGGGGCATGCTCGCCAGCGCGGGCTGGGACAAGACGGTGAGGTTGTGGGACCCGGCCACCGGCGCCGAGTTGCGTACGCTGGCCGGCCACACGGGGCCGGTGAACGCGGTCGCCTTCAGCCCCGACGGCAGCCTGCTCGCCAGCGCCGGGGGCGACAACATGGTCATCCTCTGGGACCCGGCCCGCGGGGAGAAGGTGCGCACGCTGGCCGGCCATACCCGGGGGGTGAATGGGGTCGCCTTCAGCCCGGACGGCAAGACCCTCGCCAGCAGCGGAGACGACCGCACGGTGCGGGTCTGGCAGGTGGCGACCGGGGAGGAAATCCTCACCCTGGCCCGGGCCGGCCACCAGGACCTGGTGCGGGAGATCGCCTTCAGCCCGGACGGTACCCTCCTGGCCAGCGCCAGCGAGGACAGTACCATCAAGTTATGGCAGATGCCGGACGGCCGCGAACTGCGTACCCTGGCGCACCACCGGGGTGGGCCCACGGCCCTGGTCTTCAGCCCGGACGGCGCCCTGCTCGCGAGCGCCGCCTTTGATGCAATCCGGCTGTGGCAGGTGGCGACCGGGCGTGAGTTGCGGCAGTTGGCGGGCGATGGCTACCAGGAGGTCTCCGGCCTCGCCTTCCGCCCGGACGGCCGGATCATTGCCGGCAGCGGCCAGGACGGCGGCCTCCGGGAGTGGTCGGTGGCAACCGGTGCCGAGGTGCTGCGGATCCCGGCGGGGACGTCGCCCAGCGGCACGTCCGGCCGCTCCCTCTCCTTCGTGGCCTTCAGCCCGGATGGCAAGGCGCTGGCCAGCGATTCCTGGGACCAGAAAGTCAAACTCTGGGACGCGGATACGGGCCAGGAGTTGCGCACCCTCATCCCGGCAGAAGGACCGGCCGTGTTCTCCCGCGGTTGGGGCTTGGCCGCCACCTGGGCATACGGCGGCGAGATCGCGTTGTGGGACCCCGCCACAGGCAAGCGGCTGCGCACCTTGCACTCAGCCGGCAACCTCAACGCTGTGACCTTGAGCCCCGACGGCCGCTTGCTGGCCGCCGGCTCGTGGGACCGCCAAGTGCGGGTGTGGGACACCGCCCGCGGTCGCCTGCTGCACACCCTGCGCGGGCACGAGGGAGAGGTGATGGCGGTGGCCTTCAGTCCCGACGGGCGGATCCTGGCCAGCGCCGGCGCCGACCAGGTGGTGCGGCTCTGGGACCCGGCCACCGGCAAGGAACTGCGCGTGCTGGGCTGGCCGGTGGCCGTGCCTGAGCCTCGGCGGTAGGCGGCACTCGCCTCTCCGTCGAACCCTCCCGCCACCGGAGGAATGCCCACCATGCGCGGGGCTGCCGTCATGCTCACGTTGCTGCTGCTCTTGCTGTTCACCGGGGCCTGCCTGGCCGCTGATTGGCCTGTCCCCCAGGGCGACAGGTGCCTCACTAATCGTTCTGCCGCAAAGGGCGACCTGACCCAGGCCCCGCGGGAGTTGTGGCGCGTGCCGACGGGCGTCTGGTCGGCTGAGGTGGAGGTGGTGGCTGGAGCAGTGGGCGACAGCACCGTGACCATGTCGGCCATGACCGCGGGCCCTCTCCCTGAGGGAGAGGGGAGGGTGAGGGGGAAGGGCGGGAAGAAGCGCAGCCGCCCTCAGCCCGACTGGCGCCGGCTGTCCCTGGATGTCGCGGGCACGGGTGCGCCCGTCACCGTCCCCGACGGCTATTGGGGGAAACTAATCCCGGGCCGCCGCGGCCTGCAGCGGGTGGCCTGGACCGGCACCTGGGGGGAGGGGCCGGAGCGCATTCAGTGCTTCTCCTACGAGGAAGGGCTGGACCACCCGAGACTGGAGTGGGAGACTGAGCCGGTCACGACCGTCTATTCGCCCCAGATCTGCCTGGCGGACGTGAACGGCGACGGGACGACGGAGGTGGTCTCCGCCCTGCACTACCGCATCCTCATCTTCGACGGCGCCACGGGGGAGAGGCGCGCCTCCTTGCGCTACCACAACCTGCGCAACTACGGCTTCTTCGGCGTGTTCTGGGAGCCGGGCGATGAGCGGGCGAAGTTCGCCAACATTTCCGATTTTGCCAACCACTTCGATGTCATCAACCAGGTGGGCGACGAGTTGCTGGTGGCCTTTCGCCGCGACGTGGGGGGCACCGAGGCGGGGGGCATCACCCGGCATACCAAGATCGTCCGCCCCGGCCCCAACCCCCTGGAGGACGTGGATGGCGACGGGCACCCGGAACTGACCTTCAACTTCTTCAACGACCGGGGGGACGAGCGCTGGCAGGTGGTCTCTTACGAGCCGCTCACCGGCACGCTGAAGCACGACCTGGCCGGCCGGTATCTCGTGGGGATGTACGACGTGGATGGCTGCGGCCGGCCGGAGTTGCTCTGCCACACCCTGCGCGACCGGCACATCACCGGCTGGGGCGAGGCCAGTGTGCTCAAGGTGGAGGGGGGCCGGGTCCGCACGCTCTTCACCCAACGGGGCGTGCGCTTTGCCACCTTTGACCTGCGCTACCTGCCGCCCACCGTGGACACCGGAGCCGCCGGGGGCAAGACCACCGCCGCTGCCGGCCGGCTGGGGCCCCGGGGCGAGCCCGGCTTCCTGCTGGAGCGGCCGGGGCGGGACAGGCGGGCGGCCTCCCTGCAAGCCTATCTCTGGGGCAAGGCCGGCTTCACTCCCGGCTGGCAAGTGGTAGCCCCCGCAGGCGGCACCCTGGCGGTGCGGGCCGTGGAAGGGCGGGATTACGGTTTCACCCTTCCCGCCGGCCGCCCGGCCCGGGTGGCGCTGCACGTGACCGCCCCCGCCCCGGGCGCGCAAGTGGCCCTGGCGGGCGCTACGGGCACGCTGCAGTCCTGCTCCCCCCAGGCCCCGCTCGCCCCGCGGCCCATCGTGGTCGGTGAGGGTAAGGCGGCCGTGCTGGTGACCGAGACCGGCAACGAGACCGTCGCCGCCTATGCCCTGGGCGGCGCTCAGCCGCGCCGGCTGTGGGAGCGGCGGTTATGGCATGTCCACCGGTAGCGGACGGCCTGGCGGCCTGGCTGCCGGCGACCTGGATGGCGACGGCCGGCCGGAGGTGCTTCTTGCGGAGGAGGATGCCCGCACCGGCGCGGCGGCGCTGGTGGCGGTGGGCCTGGACGGGCGCACCCGCTGGCGGCACACCTTCCCGGGATTCGACCGCGGCCGCCCGCAGTGGAACTGGGGCGGGCTCACGCTCTGGGCCCCGGCCCATCTCACCAGCAAAGACCGCATGGACCTCTACGTGATGCTGCGGCGCAGCACCATGCACAGCGACGTCTCTTATGCCCTGGACGGGCGCACTGGGGCCGTGCTCTGGTTTGGCGACCAGGTGCCCGTTGCGGGCCAGCCCACCTGGGGCTTTGGCGGGGCGCCGGTGGCCTGTGCGGACCTGGAGGGGACCGGCCTGGAGCAACTGGTCTCCCTCTACCCGGTATGCTACTACGTGGTGGACGGGCGCCGGGGCGAGTTCGTGCGCACCGTGGACCTGGCCGCGCAGACGGTGTTGCCGGGCTGGGCCGCCTACGCGGTGCCGGTGGTGGCCGATTTCCTGGGCAACGGGTCACTGCAGGTCTATGTCCCCTCGCCCTACGTGCACGGCCTGCTCACCCCCCAGGGTGTGGCTATCTGGAGCGCCCCCGCGCCCGCCAACCTGGCCGGCAGCCAGGTCGGCGACTTTGACGGCGACGGTCGGCTGGAGATTGCCCGGGTCTTCGTGCCGACCGGCTCGGAACCGGGCAAGATCGAGTTCCTGGACGGGGCCACCGGTAAGGAGAAACTGCCCGCCCTGTCCCTGCCCGACCCCCGGGGCCAGGCCCTGCTGGCCCTGGATATCAACGGCGACGGCGCGGACGAGTTGCTGCTGCGCGCCTCCCCCGGGCGCCTGGGGGCCGTGACCGCCCGCGGTGGCCAGGCGGCACTGCTTTGGGAGACGGCCCTGCCCGCGGAGCCGGTGTGGACTATCGCCGCCGGCAGCGGCGATGCCCTCCAGGTGATCGTGGGCTGCGAGGATGGCTCGCTGCTGGGGCTGGGGGCCGGAACGCGAGTGCCGGGAACGCAATGAAGCGTTGACAGGCCATCTTGCTCCCGGTAGACTGAGCGTGGCGATGGAGACCGCCCAGGCCCATCGGGCCTGAACAGCCTGCAAGGCTAATGGCTCCTGCAGGCTGCCCTTCTGCTATAGACCTGGCACCGGCAAACTCGTCAGCCAAGACGGCACCGTCGTCTGCAACGACTTTCACCTGCGGGGGGAGGAGCGGCTGCTTGTCGTGACTGGCCCCAACCAAGGCGGGAAGACGACCTTTGCCCGGGCCTTCGGGCAGCTCCATTACCTGGCCAGCCTGGGCTGCCCGGTTCCAGGCACGCAGGCCCGGCTCTTCCTCTTCGACCGCCTCTTCACGCACTTCGAGCGGGAGAACGTCGCGGCACTCGGCCGGGGCAACGTGCAGGACGATCTGGCGAGGATCCATCACATCCCCATGGACGGTTGCCGGACGAGACCGCCCTTTTTTCACTTGCCCCTGGTTGACATCAATGCTGCCCGGCTGTTACTGTTCTGCGGGCGATGGAGACCGCCCGGGCTGGCCCGCCGGCCTGAACAGCCTGGTCCTGAAGGCTAATGGCTCCTGACCACTGCGACAGTGGCAGGAGCCTTTTTCGCTGGAGTTGGCATGGACAAGGGGCTGATCTGGGTGGAGCTAAAGGACGGCCTGGCAAAGCCAGGCTGCCCCGTCTGCAATATCCTCGACGAAGGCATCCGCCGCTACTTCGCCTATTTCCTTGATGAGAGCATCACCAGCGCCGAGGCGAGGCTGCGGCTGATCGAGAGTCACGGCTGGTGCGCGCGCCACACGCTTCTCTTCCTCAGCATCGAGAGCCAGACCTACGGTGACCACATGAGCTACAGCATCCTGGCCGAGAGCCTGCTCAGGGCCGGGGGCCAGCGACTGGCACGGGCCGGGGACACGGTGCGCCGGGGGATCGGCAAGGCGGCTTCCCACCGGTGGGCAAGAGCACGCCAGGCGCTGCTTACGCTGCTGCGCCCGCGCCGCGGCTGCGCTGCCTGCGAGGTGGAGGCGAAGCAGGAGGAATCCTTCCTCGGGTTCTTCGTAGAGGCACTGACGGCGCCGGGGGTGGCCGTCGAGATGGCGGAGTTGTACCGCCACTCCGAGGGGCTCTGCCACCGGCACCTGGTCGGTTGCCTGGGCGCCTGCGCCGAGCCGGAGCAGGCCTTGGCTTTGCTGGACGCGGAAACGCCCAAGGTGGAGGCCCTCGCGGTTGAGCTTGCGGACTACGTGCGGAAGCACGAACACCGCTACCGCAGCGAGCCCTTGGGCCGCGAGCTGGATGCCTGGGCACGTGCCGCCCGCAAGCTGGCCGGGCACCAGGCCCGAGGGGAGGCTTTGGACGAGTTGGCGGAGCGAGCGCGTGCCGCGGAAACGATGCTGAGGACGCCCTCTGCCGGCGGGACGGAGGCGGAGCATATGGCCATGAACCCACCTACCCCGAGAGTCGAGACGGGGGTGGAGCGGAATGTCGTCACCCTGGGCTGGGTGGCCTTCTTCGGGGGGCTCGCGCAGGACATGATCCAGCCGGTCCTGCCCGTGTTCTACACCACGGTGCTGGGCCTCAATAAGGAGTTCATCGGCCTCATCGAGGGCGCGCTGACTACGCTCGTCAGCCTGGCCAAGATCGGCGCCGGCTACCTGTCGGATGCCCTTGGCGTGCGCAAGGCGATTGTCTTCGTCGGGTATGGGCTCTCTGCCGTCGGCCGCTTCAGCCTCGCGTTCGCCGGCTCGGGCGCCGCGGCACTGGGGCTGCGGCTGACCGACGGTCTCGGCAAAGGCCTTAAAGACGCCCCGCGCGACGCGCTGGTTGCCAACTCGGCCGGCGGCAGGAAGCTGGGGTTTGCCTTCGGCGTACAGCGAACCCTCGACACCATGGGCTCGGTCGTAGGGCCGCTGCTGGCATTCGCCCTGCTGCGAGCGTGGGTGGCGCACCCCGACAAGTACCGCCTGCTGTTCCTCACCGCCGGGCTGATCGCGGCGGTGCCGCTGGTGATCATCGGGTTCCTGGTGCGAGAGAGCTCATCCGCCGTGAAGAAGCAGGCCGTTTCCTTGGCGGTGCTGCGGGGACCGTTTGCCTGGTTCCTGGTGGTGATCCTGCTCTTTGCGCTCGGCAACTCCTCGGACGCCTTCATCATCCTCCGAGCGCAAGGGGTCGGGGTGCCGGCTGCGCTCATCCCGGTAATCTATGCTTTTTTCAACCTGGTCTCGGCCTCCACGGCCATGCCCGCCGGCCACCTCGCGGACCGCATCGGCCGGCGCCGGATGATCGGCTACGGCTGGGGAGTATATGCCTTGGCCTACGCCGGCTTCGCGCTCGCCCGCGCCCCCTGGATGATCTGGGCCCTGTACGGCTTCTACGGCCTGTTCTACTCTCTTACCGAGGGCTCGGCCAAGGCGATGGTGGCGGAGTTGGTACCGGAGCAAAGCCGGGGGGCAGCATACGGCCTCTACAGCGCGGCCACCGGCCTGGTCGCGCTGCCGGCCAGTGTGATCGCCGGACTGCTGTGGACGCATATCTCGCCGGCGGCCCCCTTCGCCTTCGGCGCGCTGTTGGCGGCAGTTGCCTTTGTAGGCCTGCAACTCGTCCCCCGAGCAAAGATGAGGTCTTCGTAGGAGGACGCTTCCCGGCACCGCCCGGAAGAGCACACATGAAAGGAGATGTTAAGTATGGCAAGCACCATTAAAGCGGTTTCGGCCCTGGAGATCCTTGATTCGCGGGGCAACCCCACGCTGCGTGTCTCGGTAACGCTGGACGACGGCACCTGCGCAGCTGCTGCCGTGCCCTCCGGTGCCTCGAAGGGCGAGAACGAGGCCGTCGAGTTGCGCGACGGAGATGCCACCCGCTATGGCGGCGAGGGGGTGCGCACCGCCGTCCTGCATGTCGAGCGGGAGATTGCGCCCGTGGTGGTCGGCATGCCGGCGATGGACCAGGCGGCAGTTGACCGCGCGATGGTGCAGTTGGACGGCACGCCGAATAAGGGCCGGCTGGGCGCCAATGCCATCCTGGGCGTTTCGATGGCGGTAGCCCGTGCCGCCGCCCAGAGTGCCGGCCTGCCGCTCTGCCGCTACCTGGGCGGCGCCGGTGCCACCCGGCTGCCCGTGCCGATGATGAACATCCTCAACGGTGGCAAGCATGCCGACAACACCCTCGACTTCCAGGAGTTCATGGTTATGCCAATCGGCGCCCCCTCCTTTGCGGAGGGGCTGCGGTACGGCGTCGAGACCTTCCACGCGCTCAAGGCCCTGCTCAAGACTGCCGGCCAGGCGACCTCCGTCGGCGACGAGGGCGGCTTCGCACCGAACCTGGACACCAACGAGGAGGCCTGCGAGCTGATTGTCCAGGCCATCGAGGCCGCAGGCTACCGGCCCGGTGTGGACGTGGCCATCGCCATTGACCCGGCCGCCAGCTCGTTCCACGACGGCGGCGCCTACCACGTTGACGGCGCTACCGCGTCAAGCGAGGACATGGTCAACCTGTACCGCCAATGGGTCGAGCGCTTTCCAATCGTCTCCATTGAGGACGGCTTGGCCGAGGACGACTGGAGCGGCTTCTGACGCCGGTCACGAGATGGCGACCGCGGTGCTGCCGGGGTTCCTGACGGCCATCGGCGCGCCGGCGGCCGCCCTGGGGGCGATCGAGGGGATTTCCGACGGGGTTTCGAGTTTCGTGAAGCAAGAGCACTATCTGGGGCAAGGGTTTGCTCTCTGGGCTGTCCACTAAGACGGCCAGAGCGTTGACAATCAGCCCGCTTTTCGGGTATAAGAGGTGCGGCGATGGAGACCGCCGGGGCAACGCGGCCCAAACAGCCTTGCACGGCTAATGGCTCCTGATCAGTGCGAACGCATGGTCAGGGGCTTTTTTGTAGGTGCCCCGGGGAGATTGGTTCGTGACCGCGCCCAAGATGCCGGCCAAGCATATCGCCTACTATGACCTGCAGGAGGCCCTGGGGCAGCCCGGTTGCCCCATCTGCCGCCTGGTGGCGCGTGATCTCCGACGCTACCTGGAAACGCTGCTGGATACCGTCAACGATGTGGGCATGCGCCACGAACTGCGGGCAACCGGCGGCTTCTGCCGGGAGCACACCTGGCAGGCGGTCGTGTTGGGGCGCCATCTGAGCGTCGCCATTCTCTGGCACGACCTGCTCTCGACCGTTTTGGAGGCAGGGGAGCAAGGCCTTAGCGGGGGGCGCCGTGCCTGCCGGGGATGTGTAGCCTGTCGAAAGGCGGCTGCCGCGAGCACGCTCTATGCCGAGGTGCTGGGCCGGCATCTGGAGCATGGGGAGCTTGTCGAGGAATACGGCCAATCGGCCGGACTGTGCCTCCCCCATCTGCGGGTGGCCCTGGCCGGGGCGGGTATGGCGGCCAGGAAGCGTCTGGTAAGCAACGAGGCCGGCAAATTGGAGCGGCTGCAGGCGGAACTGCAGGAGATCATCCGCAAGCACGACTACCGTCATGCGGCTGAGCCGTGGGGGGCGGAAAAGGACGCGTGGGCCCGGGCTGCCGCGAAGCTGGCAGGCGAGCAGCCGGAGCGCGGGATGCCCTGACCACAACTGTAATCAGAGGTGATGGAGTCCACCTGGGCAAGCACGCCCGAACCGCCCCCTGCTGATGGCTCCTTAGGTGTGCGGTGGCACGTGCACCGACATGTCATGCGAGAGCAGGAGGTTACCGGTTGAACGAGTGGCTGATCGCGTTTTCCTGGCTGGGTTTGGCACTGATCGCGGCGCTGGTATCGGTACGCACCGCAATCTCGGTTTCCCTGGTGGAGATCGCCGCGGGGGTCGTGGGCGGTAACTTTCTCCACGTCACGACGAACGAATGGACGGGCTTCCTGGCCGGGCTGGGCGCCATCCTGCTCACCTTCCTGGCCGGCGCGGAGATCGACCCCGATGCCCTACGCCGGCACCTCCGGCCGAGTCTTGTCATCGGTTGTATCTCTTTCCTGCTCCCCTTCCTCGGCGCGCTGGCCTTCGCGCGGTGGGTCGCCGGCTGGAGCATGCCGGCGAGCCAGATCGCAGGCATCGCCCTCTCCACCACCTCGGTGGCGGTCGTGTACGCGGTGATGGTGGAGAGCGGCCTGAACAAGACGGAGCTGGGAAAGTTGATCCTCGCCGCCTGCTTTGTCACGGACCTGGGGACGGTGCTCGCCCTGGGCGTGTTCTTTGCCAACTACAACCTGTGGCTGGCACTGTTCGCGGTGGTTGCCGCGGTCGTCATCGCGCTGGCACTGCCCCTTGCCCGCTGGTTCTTCACCCGCTATCAGGGCCGGGTCGCCGAGCTGGAGGCCAAACTCATCTTCGTCTTGCTGTTGGGGCTGGGTGGCTTGGCCGTGAAGGCCAACAGTGAGGCGGTGCTGCCGGCATATGTGCTGGGCCTGGTACTGGCGGGGCTCTTTACCCAGCACCACGATCTGGTGCGCCGGCTCAGAACCATGGTTTTCGCGCTGCTCACGCCTTTCTACTTCATCAAGGCAGGCCTGCTGGTCAGCCTGCCCGCGGTGTGGGCCGGCGCGGGGTTGATTGCGCTCTTGCTGGCAGTGAAGATGGCCGCCAAGATGGTGGGAGTGATGCCCCTCACCAGGCTATTCGGTCTCGGCCGGCGGGAGGGGGCCTATACCACCATGCTGATGTCTACCGGCCTCACCTTCGGCACCATCTCGGCGCTCTTTGGCTACCAGCGAGGCTTCATCAGCCAGGCCCAGTACACCATCCTGGTGACGGTAGTGATCGGCAGCGCAGTCGTGCCCACACTCATCGCGCAAGCCTTTTTCCGGCCACACCTGCCGGCAGAGTTGCCGGCGGCCCAGGAGGCCAAGGGCATGCAACTCTCGGAGGTAAGGCAAGATGTTTAGGAAGATACTGGTTGCGAATGACGGATCCGCGGGCGCCCGGCGGGCGCTGGCGGTGGCGGTGGAACTGGCCGCCCGCTGTGGGGCCGAGTTGCACACCATCTCGGTCGAGGAAGGGGTGCCGCATTACGCGGCCACCATTGACGAGGTGGACGCAGTCAAGGAGCAGGAGAACCATTACTTCGAGCGCGTGGCCGCCGAGGCGCGCGCTGTAGCGGCCGAACATGGGATAGCCTTGCAGGCCCACGTGCTGCCCGGCCACGAGGTGGAGACCATCATCCGCTTCTGCGAGCAGGGTGGCTTTGATCTGCTGGTGGTGGGCTTCATGGGGCACTCGCGCATTTTCGAGCGGGTCTGGGGCAGCACTTCCCAGAGCCTCACCCGGCTCGCGCCCTGCAGCGTGCTGGTGGCGAAGTAGGGAGACTGGCTGATGTCCGGTGACAAAGAGCTCAGAGAGAGGCTGATCGAGGCCCTGGAGCGCCTGTCAGAATTGGCACACGCCCGCGGTGATTTCGCCGCAGAGGAACAGGCGCGCGCTTTGGCCGGCCGCCTGCGCTGTGACCTCTTCAACCTGGCGGTCGTCGGCCAGTTTAAGCGGGGCAAGACAACCCTTATCAACGCGCTGATCGGACAAGAGCTCCTTCCCTCAGCCATCGTGCCCCTGACCGCAGTCGTCACCATCATCCAATACGCTCCCAGCCAATCGGTTCGCATCCACTTCAGCGACGGTCGGCAACAGGAAGTGACTCCGGCTGAGCTGCCCGCCTTCGTCACGGAGAAAGGTAACCCCGCGAACAAGCGGGGGGTCGCGGCGGCCGAGGTGGGCGTGCCCTGTGAGTTGCTGGCCTCCGGCTTACGGCTGATAGACACCCCCGGCGTGGGCTCTGTGCATGCCCATAACACCCAGACCGCCTACGCCTTCATCCCCCACATAGACGCCGCAATCTTCATGCTGACGGCCGACCCGCCGATCGGTAAGGAGGAGATCGATTTCCTGCGCGATCTGGTCAAGGAGGTCGGCACCATTTTCTTCGTGCAAAACAAGGTGGACCAGGTGCCGGTGGCAGACCGCCGGGAATCACTCGAGTTCTCCCGGCGCCAGATCGCCCTTGCCCTGGGTACGGAGGCGCCGGAGGTGTACGCGCTCTCTGCCAGGGAAGGGCTGGCCGGTAAGCGGACGGGCGACCGGAGCCTGCTCGATAGCAGTGGATTGCCATCGCTGGAGGCAGCGCTCCTGGAGTTCAGCAGGGGCAAACGGGGGGAGGCGGCGCTGGCGGGGGCGGAGCGTGTCCTCCGCAGGTTGCTGCAACAGCAGCATGCCGCTATCGGGGTGGAAGCGGCCGCCCTGGAATTGCCACTTGAGGAGCTGGAGCGCAAGCGGGCCGCCTTTGAGGCGCACCTGGCAGACCTGCAGCGTGCCAGCCAGGACCATCGCATTCTGCTCCACGCCGCGGGGCAGCGGGTGATCAGGGAGGTGCTCGACCGGGACTTGCAGGCCATGCAGGCTGCCAACCGGTCCGCATTGCTTGCCGGCCTGGCCCAGGTGGCGGCTCGCCACGAGCGCGCCACCGCGCGCGTCCTGCTGGACCAATTGAATGCCTACCTCCAGGACAGCATCGGCCACCTCTACGAGGAATGGGTGAAAGAGGAGGAGCGCAGGATATCCGCTGCCCTGAGGGATGCTGCCGATAGGTTTGCCGCCGAGACCAACGCACTGTTTGCCGGGCTTACCAGAATCTCTGAGGAACTCTTTCATACTCAGGTGGCACAAGTGGTCCCCGCCGACGAGTTGTCCGGGCACAGTGAGTTCTTTGCCATGCCCTGGCAAATGCAGGTCTCCCCGGATGTCCTGCCGGGCACGCTCCTGTATCTCTTGCCGGGCCGTTGGGTGCGCCGGGTGTTGCTGCGCGCCGCCAGCGACAAACTCCTCGAGCAGCTCGATATGCATGGCGGCCGCGTGAGGTACGATTTCGTGCGCCGAATGGAGCGCAGTTTGCATAGTTTTGAGGAGTCGCTGACGCAGGCCCTGGCAACGCTTGCCGAGGGCGTGCGGGAGGCGATCAGCCGGGCCATCGCCCGGAAGCGGCAGGCAGATGAGGGCGCAGCCGCCCGTCTGGCGGAACTCGAGTGCCAGCAGGCCTCACTGCACGAGATCGGCTTGGCTCTGGGCCAACCGGCCAATGAGGGGGTGTAGCGAGATTGCGCTGGTTCTGCCCCAACTGCTGGAGGGAAGTGCGGCCTACCGACCGCACCTGCCCTGCCTGCGGCACCTCGCTGGAGGCCTGCGATCAGCGTGGGTTCGAGGTCAAACTCCTGGCTGCATTGCGCCACCCTGAACCTGCCACCGGCGTGCGGGCGGCAGAGATTCTGGGTTGGCTGCAGTCCGAGCGTGCCGTGCCCGAACTGGTCCGGGTGCTTGAGGAAAGCAGGGACCCCTATCTGGTGGAGGCAGCGGCTCGCGCTCTGGGGCGGATCCGCAGTCCGGCTGCCGTCTCCCCACTTCGGAGAGTCCTCATCTCCTCCTTCCTGGTGGCCCGCATTGCGGCTGCCCAATCCCTGGGTGAGATCGGCACTCGCGACGCCGTCCGAGCGCTAGAAGAGGGCTCTCAGGACACCAGTTGTCGTGTGCGGGAGGCGGTCGCCCTTGCCCTTTCACGGGTTGGTGACCAGTGTCGCGAGGAGATTGGATAATGCCCGATGACGCCGCCGGAAGAAGCCCGGCCCTGCAACTGCAGGCCTACAACCGCGCCAAGCACATGCTGGGCCGGGCAGCACGCGGTGCCCTGGGCCAGTTGGAGCGTGCCGGTGAGGGCAAAGCAGAGGACTGCCGGCAACTCCTGGCCAAACTCGCGGAGGACCGCTTCAACCTCGTGGTGTTGGGCCAGTACAAGCGCGGCAAGAGTTCCCTCCTCAATGCCATCCTGGGCCGGGAGTTACTCCCTACCGGCATGCTTCCCGTCACCTCCGCCATCACTACCATCCGGTTTGGCGCCTGTGAGCGGCTGGTGCTGGCGCGCGCGGGGCGGCTTGATGAGACGGTCCCGCTGGGCACCCTCGCCCAGTACGTGACCCAGGAGGGCAACCCGGGCAACGTCAAGGAGATCGAGCAAGCTTACCTGGAACTGCCGCTACCACTGCTTCGAGCGGGGGTGCACCTGGTGGATACCCCCGGCATCGGCTCCCGCCATGAGGAGAATACGCGCACCACTCGGGCCTTCCTGCCGCAGGCGGACGCCGTCATCTTCGTCACCGGCGTAGACACGCCCTTGACCGAGGTGGAGACAGCCTTCCTGCAGGAAACCCGGCAATACGTGCGGCGCACTTTCTTCGTGGTCAACAAGGTGGATTTGCTGTCCGATGGCGAGCGCGCAGCGGTGTTGGCCTACATTGCGGCCGGACTGGCGGCCCTGACCGGTGAAGCGAGCGTCCCACTCCACCCGGTTTCCTGTCGCAACGCCCTGACTGCTCTCGCGACAGGTGACAAGGTTCTGCTGCAGCAGAGCGGGCTGCCCGCGCTCCTGGCCGAGATCACCACCTTCATTAGCCGCGAGAAGCGTCAGGTCTTCTTGCTGTCCGTGCTCGATCGGCTCACGGCCGCACTGAAGGCCGCCGGGTTATCACTGGCGGACAACGAGAGCCCCCATATCCGGGCGCTGGGGCCACTGCGGGATTCGCTGCAGAAAGAAGCGTCGCCGCTGCCGGAGTTGCCCGCCGTACCGGCCGCTCCCACCTCGGCACGCCCTCTTGCCACAGAGAAGGCGCTGACGGGTGCCCTATCCGAAAGCCAGAGCGATCTGGCCCAACTCCTGCACGCGCCGGGCTGCCCCATCTGCAGCCGCCTGTCTGCCATGCTGTTCTCCTTCATGGCCGACTGGCAGCACGCGATCAACCACGACGAAACGGCGACCAGCGCTTATCTCTCATCTCAGGGCTTCTGTCCTACCCACACCTGGCACTTTGCCACCCTGGCCTCCACTCAGACCCTGGCCGAAGCGCAGCCAGCTCTGCTGCGTGCCATAGCGGACAGGCTCACGCATGCCGTTGATCTTTCCCCGGAGCAGCAACAGGATGAGGTGGCAGCGGTGTCGCCGGGGACCCCGAGCTGCATCGCTTGTGACCTGCTGAAAGGTGCGGAACAAGCGCTGGTCGCCCGCCTGCTCGGCTATCTGCAGACCCCGGAAGGCCATTCGACATACCTTCGCAGGTCACGCGGCCTCTGCCTGCGCCACCTGGCGCTGCTGCTTGCCCTGGCGCCTGCACCGGCCGTCGCCGGTGACGTGCTCCGGCACCAGGCGGCGAGGCTGACGGAGACAGCCGAGGACATGGAGTCCTTTGCCTTGAAGCACGGCGCGCTCCGGCGCTCACTGCTCCACCGCAATGAGGAAACCGCCGCCACCCGCGCCCTCGTCTACGTGGCAGGTGACCGCAATCTTGCTCTTCCCTGGCGCGTGGAGGGCGGATGAGGAGACGCCATGCTGCCTCAGCATAAATCACACCTGATTGCCGTCTATACCACGGCTCTCGAATACGCCAAGCAGATCCGCGAGGCCGCGGTCACTGGTGTTTCTCCCACCGGAGTCCCCCTGACGCCACTGCCCTCCCCACAGCAGCAGGAGTTGGTGGCATTGCTGGGCCGGCTTACCGGGCGGCTGCATGATACGATGGCCGTGCTCTTGCCTGACCGGGAAGAGACCAGGCCCGCCCCGGTTTCGGCTACCCGTATGTGGGTCAACGTCCTCCTCGGGCGCCTGCATGAACTCATCGAAGACCTCGAGCCCGGTCGCTTCTCCCAGAAATACGGAGCGCTTGATCCCCAAACCGCACGCATCTTGGGGTCGGAAGTGAAGGAAATGCTCGAGGACCTGAAACGCACACTCTGAGAGCGTCGGCAGGCCCGCACAGGAGGAGGCCGGGTGCGCCCCCGGAACCTCCTCCACCATGCGCATTCTCAGCCTGAGCGCGGCATACCAGGAGTTGCCATTTCGCACCCCACTGGTCTTTGCTACCGGCGAGGTGCGTACCCACACCCTGGCCACCGTGCAGGCTCGCGTCGAACTGGGCTGCCGGCGGGCGGTGGGGTGGGGGAGCATCCTGCTGGGCACCACCTGGGCGTGGCCGGACGACCTGCCCCATGAGACC
>Ga0315298_1001725_pt1 | contig 39069 bp, 32 predicted proteins | sample WHS_1_MG_FD_203077 | JGI IMG/M metagenome (GOLD analysis project Ga0315298, IMG submission 203077) | Extremophilic microbial mat communities from Washburn Hot Springs, YNP, Wyoming, USA - WHS_1_MG | ecosystem: Environmental > Aquatic > Thermal springs > Hot (42-90C) | place: USA: Wyoming... | reverse complement strand
TATAATCATATTAATAATTTTAAATTGGAGGTTTATATGGAGAAGATTTTGGGAGAAGAAGTTTTAAGAAAAGCAATTCAGGGTGAGATACAGGCAATGGATTTTTATATGGATGTTTCAAATATGATTATAAATAAAAAAGCAAAAAATTTGATGGAAACTCTTTCAATGGAAGAGAAAAAGCATAGAGATATTCTTGAAAATAGATATAAATTTTTATACAAAAAAGAGTTTGAAGAAATTCCGGGATTTATTTTTGATAAAAATCTTAATATATCAAAACTTGGTTTAAACTCAAAAAGCGATGCAATTCAAATTTTAAGTTCAGCAATAGAAGCAGAGAGTAATGCAATTAAGTTTTATAGTGAGTTATTGAATGAAACAGAATCTGATGAAGATAAAGATTTACTAAAATCTCTAATAAAGTTTGAAGAAGGACATAAGCAGAAACTACAAGATGAATATTTATCTATAAATAAAAATTATACCTGGCAATCTCCTTAAAATTATAATAGAGGTAGAAAATGGTAGTAGTTTCAGTAAAAAATTTGGTCAAAGATTATGTGAATTTAAGGGCTGTTGATAACATCTCTTTTAATATTGATGAAGGTGAGATTTTTGGTTTAATAGGACCAAATGGCGCGGGTAAAACTACAACTTTAAGAATTATTGCAACTATATTAACACCAACATCTGGTGATATTAAAATATTTGGATATGATTTAAGAAATGAAAGTCAAAAAATTAGAGAAATTATAAGTTATTTACCTGAAGAAGCAGGTGCTTATAAAAATTTATCTGGTCTTGAATATTTAAATTTTATGGCATCCCTTTATGCAAAAAATAGAGTAGATAAAGAAAAATTTATAGAAAATGCAATTAGTATTGCAAAACTTGATGATAGAATAAAAGACAAAATCTCTACCTATAGTAAAGGTATGGTAAGAAAACTTCTTCTTTCAAGAAGTTTAATGTATAAACCTAAACTTGCAATATTGGATGAACCAACAAGTGGACTTGATGTTATTAATTCTATTGAAATAAGAGAAATAATCAAAAGTTTTACTAAACTTGGTACAACAGTTCTTTTATCTTCGCACAATATGCTTGAAGTTGAATTTTTATCAGATAGAATTGCATTAATTGATAAAGGTAAAATACTTGTTGAAGGAAAACCAGAAGATCTGAAAAAAGAATTTAAAGCAAGAAATATTGAAGAAGTATTCATAGGAGCCATAAAATGAAAAAATTTTTAATATTGTTTAATAAAGAGATTAAGAATCTTATAACAATTCAATTGATTTTACCACTGGTTATTATGGTTTTACTTTTTTCATTTCTTGGAAATGTGATAACAAAACAGGTAAAAAAAGAACAGGAGCCAAAAAAAATTGCAGTGGTTGATTATGATGGAACCTTTTTATCAAATGATGTTATTAATTCTCTTAAATCAGGAAACTTTATAATTGATAAAATTTCTTTATCAAAAGATGAAGCATTAAATTATGTAAAAAATAATAATATTTCCACTTTAATTGTAATACCTTCTGGTTTTCAGGATAATGTTAGTAGATACTTTCAAAATGAAATTGAGGTTTATAATATTATGAAAGGTATCTCTTATGCAAGCATTTCAAGTTCAATATCAACTCAGATTATACTTTCAAGTATTAATGAAATTATTTCAAATAGATATATAGCAGAAAAATTTTTAGGAATGAATCCAACTGTTATAAAAAATCCTGTTAAAATAAAAAGTTATGTAATGGTGAAGGATAAAATTGCTAATACTACTGTTGAGACAATTTCAGGTGCAGTATCATCTCAGAATATATTTATACCAATAATATTAATGATTGTTATAATTTTTTCTTCTCAGATGATTGCTTCTACAATAGCAAGTGAAAAAGAAAACAAAACTCTTGAAACATTATTAACAATGCCAATAAACAGAACATCAATAATATTTTCAAAAATGCTTTCCTCAGGAGTTGTCGCTCTTTTAATGTCAGTAGTTTATATGATAGGAATGAGAAATTATATGAGTGGAATCACTGGAGGAATAACTTCAGGAACTCAGGTCACTTCTGAAATATCAAAAATTTTAGTAGAACTTGGCTTAACCTTTAGCGCAAAATCTTACATTTTTTTAGGAGTATCATTATTTTTTGCTATATTATGTGCTTTATCTCTTTCAATGATTCTTGCTGTTTTTGCTGAAAATGTTCAAAGTGCACAAACTCTTTTAACTCCAATTATGGTACTTTTAATGATTCCATATTTTTTGAGTCTTTTTATGGATTTAAATTCACTTCCTTTTATAGTTAAGTTATTGCTTTTCTTAATACCTTTTTCACATCCTTTCTTTGCTTCTCAATATTTGATTTTTGGCAACACACTACCTATAATATATGGGATAATTTATATGGCTATTTTCTTTGGTATATGTTTGGTTATTGCAACAAAAATTTTCTCTTCTGATAGGATTTTAACAGCAAGAATAAAAATAAAAAAGGGTTTTTTAAAACTCAGATAATAATTTATCCAACTTTTTTGATAAAATTATTATATGAACTTTATAGACGGGGTAATAATATTAATTTTGATTTTTGCCTCTTTTTTTGGTTATAAAAAGGGTATTTTAAAAACTGTTATTTCTATTGCAGGTTTTATTCTTAGCATTTATCTTGCTTATAGATTCTCATCAAATCTTACACTTTTTCTTGAAAGCAGAATGAACTTTGTTTCTAATATAAAAAACTATATTTCAAATCATATAAATCTTCCCCCAGAAACAAAAATAGTTCCTTCAACTATCGAGAATTTAAAATTATATATATCAAACCTTTTCCTTCCAAAATTTTTTAAATCATGGCTAATAGAAAATTTACCTTTTATATCATCTTTTCAAAACCTTTCAACAGTATATGATTCATATTTATATCTTTTATCTATAGTTATAGGGGAGATAATATCTTTTTTCATTTTATTCCTTATTTTTATGATAATTTTTTCAATTATTAAATCAATTTTAGGTGGAATTATCCATAAAATACCAGTTTTAGGAACTATTGATAGAATTTTAGGTCTTATTTTCAATTTAATTTTGTATTTCTCTTTTATTGTTTTTTTAGTTTTTATTTTATCTAATCTATTTTTAAATTATCTTGCTCCAAATTCAAATTTTTATCAGGTTTTCAACAGTTCATTTTTTGTTAGATTTATACAGGAAAATATGGTATTATTTAAAACACTTCTCAATCTTTTAATAAGAAAGGTAATGGAGGTTTTTATTTGAAGAAAATATTTATATTTATATTAATTTTAACAATATTTAAGATTAATGTAATATATAGTGCGAATAAGGATGTAAGAGTTTTATTATTTAAAAATCCATTTAATATACAAATTGAAGGCAATTTAAATATATATTACTTAAATCAAAATATTTTAAATGAATCTATAATATACTGTTTTAACAAAAATGTGGAATCTTTAAGATTGAGAGTTGGTATTTTTTTAAATCTTTTTGATGCTATAAATTATTCTAAAAATTTAATTAATACTTTCTCAAACAAAGAAATTTTTATTTCATCTGAGAATGAAAAGTTCAATGTAGATATTGGTGAATTTAGTTCAAATGAGGAAAGGGATCTTTTTAGAATAATAAATAAAGATAAAATTCCTTTTAGTATTGATGTTTCCATTCAAGGTAACTATCTTTTTTTTGGTAGCGAAAGAATAAAAATTACTTTTGATAATAATTATAAAGATGGAGTAATCTTTGAAATTAAATCTGTTGATAATTATTTAAAAGTTAATAATAGAAACTATAGAGGTTATATCTATATATATAAAAATTTTAATAATTTTTATATTATTAATAAACTCAATATAGAAGATTATTTAAAAGGAGTTGTTCCCTCAGAGATGCCTGATAACTTTAATTTAGAAGCATTAAAAGCACAAGCAGTAGCATCAAGAACTTATGTTTTGTCTCGTATTAAAGATAAAAATATTTATGATGTGACTTCAACACCTGATACTCAGACATATCTTGGTATGGATAAAGAAAATGAAAAGACAAATAGAGCGGTTATAGAGACAGAGGATGAGGTTATAACTTATGACGGAAAATTAATTGAGGCTGTTTATCATTCCACATCAGGTGGTTATACTGAGAATAATGAAAATGTTTGGAGTTCCAACCCATATCCATATTTAAGAGGAGTAGAAAGCCCTTATGAAGAAAAATCTCCACATTTTGAATGGAACAAATCCTTCACAAATTATAAAGTTCAAAGATTAATTAAAAAATATATTCTTGATAATAATCTACCAGATATTGGAGAAGTTCTGAGTTTTGAAGTAATTAGAAGAGGTGTCTCTCCAAGAGTTGTTGAAATAAAAATTGTTGGTATGTATGATGATTTAATTTTAAAAGGAACAACTTTCCAATCTATTTTTGGATTGAAAAGCACATGGTTTGATTTTGAGTTTAAAAACTATACCTCGCCATCTATCACTTCATTTATATCAATTCTTGAAATTGTACCACTTTTTAAACCAGGTTTTGAATCTATTGTTAATAAATTCACTCCATATGAGAATAGTGTTTATGATGCAAGAAAAAAAAGATGGGATATTGTGGTTTTTACAGGAAAGGGTTGGGGTCATGGAGTTGGAATGAGTCAGTGGGGGGCTCAAGGATTGAGTGAGAATGGCTATAATTATAAAGATATAATCAAACATTATTACACTGGAGTAGAAATAAATAAATTTAATTATGGATATTGAACTTTTCAATTATAATCTACCAAAAGAACTAATCGCTCAAGAGCCATTAAAAGATAGAGATAAAGCAAAATTAATGATCTTAAAAAGGAATAACGATGAAATTATACATACATATTTTTACAATCTTGCAGATTTTTTAGATAGTGGTGATTTATTGATACTGAATGATAGTAAAGTTATAAAGGCTAAATTAGAAATAACTCTTGATACAGGAGGAAAACTAAATGCTCTTTTTCTTAAAGGAGATGGAAATAAAATAGAGATATTGTGCGAAAAAAGCAGAAAATTAACATTGGGTAGAAAAATTTTCTTTAAAGATAAAACAGAAGGAGTTGTAAAAGAAATATTAAATGAAGGAAGAAGAATAATTGAAATTAAGGATATAAAAGACTATTTAACTTTTCTAAATAAAGTTGGTGATGTTCCTTTACCTCCATATATTAAAAAAAAGAATATAGAAAGCAATGATTATCAGACAATTTATGCCAGAGTTGATGGTTCAATTGCTGCTCCAACTGCTGGTTTTCATTTTACTGAGAAACTTTTTGATACTTTAAGAAATAAAGGTATAAATATAAAATATATAACACTTCATGTCGGAGTACCAACATTCAAACCTTTAAAGGTGAAAGATATTGATGATTATGAAATTGGAGAAGAGTTTTATGAAATTGATGAAGATGTAATTAACAAAATAAGAGAAACAAAAAAGGAGAAAAGGAAAATTATTGCTGTTGGTACAACCGTTGTTAGAGCGCTTGAATCTTTGAATATTGATGATGAGATAAAAAGCGTAAGAGGAACAACAAATATTTTTATTAAACCTCCATATAAATTTAAAATTGTAGATGCAATTATAACAAATTTTCATTTACCGAAAACATCTCTTCTAATTCTTGTTTCAACTTTCGCTGGTAGAGAAAAAATACTTAATGCATATAAAATTGCAATAGAAAATAGATATAGGTTTTATTCTTTTGGCGATGCAATGTTAATTTTATAATTTTATTGTTATAATATTTTAGGTTAGTATGGATTTTATAATTTAATAAATATAAAGGAGGAAAGATGATTAGATTTGCAGAAAGAACATCAAAGATGGGATCTGAAGGGGCTTTTGAGGTACTTGCAAAAGCCAAAGCACTTGAGAGAGAGGGTAAAGAAGTTTACCATTTTGAGATTGGTGAACCAGATTTCGATACTCCAGAAAATATAAAAAAAGCAGCCATTGATGCTTTAAACAAAGGTTATACACACTATACTCCATCAACTGGATTGATGGAAATTAGACAGGCAGTTGCAAAATATATATCAAAAACAAGGGGCTTTGATGTAAGACCAGAAGAGGTTATTGTTACTGCTGGTGCAAAACCAGCAATAATATATTCAATATTATCTCTTGTTGAAAAAGGCGAAGAGGTAATATATCCTGACCCAGGATATCCAATTTATAATTCTGCTGCAAAAATAGCAGAAGCAAAACTTGTACCTCTACCTCTTTTGGAAGATAAAGATTTTAGATTTGATTTATCTGATCTTGAAAAAAGAGTAACAGATAAAACAAGAGTAATAGTATTAAATTCTCCTCAAAATCCAACAGGTGGAATTTTAACACTCGATGATTTTTATGGAATTAGAGATATTATTAGAAATAAAGATATATATATTCTGGCAGATGAAATTTATTCAAGAATTGTTTATGATGGTGAATTTGTATCAATTACTAAAGTAAAAGAGTTAAAGGAAAGAACAATTATAATTGATGGATTTTCAAAAACATATGCAATGACTGGTTGGAGACTTGGTTATGCAGTTGCAAATCCAGAAATAATAGATATGATTTCGAAATATGTAATTAATAACTACTCATGTCCAACTGCATTTGTCCAGATTGCTGGCATTGAAGCTCTTGAAGGTGATCAGAGTTCTGTTGATTATATGGTAAAAGAGTTTAAAGAAAGAAGAGATATTATTGTTCAGGGTTTAAATGAAATTAATGGTGTTACTTGTAAACTCCCAAAAGGTGCTTTTTATGTTTTTCCAAATGTAAAGAGTTTTGGAAAAACTTCAAAAGAGATACAGAATTATCTATTAAATGAGTATGGAGTTGCCTGTCTTCCAGGAACAAGTTTTGGTGAATATGGTGAAGGTTATTTAAGATTTTCATATGCAACAAGTAAAGAAAATATTAAAAAGGCATTATTAAAACTTAAAGAAGCCTTTTCTAAACTAAGATAATGGATTACCTAAGTTTAATACTTTGGCTTGCAATTTTTTTATCACTATTCTATCCAGTTCTCCAAAGAAGGCAGATTGAACTTAATAGGTTAAGAGTTATTGCTAATCTTCAGAAAAAACGTGGATCAAGAGTTATAACTTTAATTCATAGAGAAGAGTCAATTTCCTTTTTTGGTATACCATTTAGAAAAATGATTGATATTGAAGACTCAGAACAAATTTTAAGAGTAATAAGAGAAACTCCTGATGAGATGCCAATTGATTTGATTCTACACACACCAGGAGGTCTTGTTCTTGCTTCAGAACAGATTGCAAGAGCATTAATAAGAAGAAAGGGTAAAGTTACATGTTTTATACCTCATTATGCAATGTCTGGAGGAACTTTAATAGCACTTGCAGCAGATGAAATTGTTATAGACAAAAATGCAGTTATGGGACCAATTGATCCACAATTAGGAGGATATCCAGCAATTTCAATATTAAAAGCAGTAGAAAGAAAAAATATCAATGATCTGGATGATCAAACTCTTATTCTTGCAGATATTGCAGAGAAAGCCATGAATCAGGTTTATGAACTTGTTATTGAAATTTTAAGTGACAAAGAAAAAGAAGGAATTTTATCAAGAGAAAAAATTGAAGAAATTGCAAAAGAGTTAACTTCTGGTAAATGGACTCATGACTATCCATTAACTTGTGAGAGAATAAAAAATCTTGGTTTAAATGTTTCATTTAATATGCCTGAAGATGTTTATATATTAATGAACCTATATCCTCAAGCAGGAGTTGGAAGACCATCTGTGCAATTTGTGCCTCTTCCTCCAGTTCAACCTTCAAAAAAGGGTAAAAGTGAACATGAAGAATAGTTTAGAAAATTTAATTGAAAATATTGAAAAAGTAATTGTTGGCAAAAGAAATGTAATAGAAAAAGTTATTATAACTCTAATTTCAGGTGGTCACCTTTTAATAGAAGATGTCCCAGGTATTGGGAAAACTATGATTGCGAAAGCCCTTGCAAAAAGTATTAGTCTTGATTTTAAAAGAATACAATTCACACCAGATTTATTACCTTCAGACATAATTGGAATAACAATTTATAATGAAAAAACAAGAGAGTTTGAATTTAAAAAAGGTCCTATCTTCTCGAACATAATTTTGGCAGATGAGATCAATAGAAGCACACCAAAAACACAATCTGCACTTCTTGAGGCAATGGAAGAAAGACAAGTAACAGTTGATGGAATTACTCATAAATTAGTTGAACCATTTTTCGTTGTTGCAACAGAAAATCCAATTGAATATGAAGGTACTTTCCCTTTACCTGAGGCTCAACTTGATAGATTTTTTATGAAGATTAAGGTTGGCTATCCTGATAAAAATTTTGAGATTGAAATGCTAAGTAGACTTGAAAAAACACATCCAATTTTTTTAATTGAAGATGTTGTGTCAAAAGACAAAATAATAGAAATTCAAAATGAGGTTAAAAACATTTATGTAGATGAAAGTTTAAAAGAATATATTGTAAATCTTGGAAGAACCTTGAGAGAAGATGATGATATATATTTAGGACCATCACCAAGAGGACTTTTAATTTTAATGAGAGTCTCTCAGGCAAGAGCATATCTATATGGTAGAAACTATGTTATTCCAGACGATGTTAAAGAGTTATTCTATCCTGTAATGTCACATAGGATTATAGTTAAACCAGAATCAAAAATAAAAGGAATAAACGAAAAGGATGTTTTAGAAAGAGTTTTATTAAAAGTAGAAATTCCAATTGATAAAAAAGTATAGAAGAGAGATTCTATTTATAATTTTAATCCTTATTGGATTTCTTATTCATTCTTATATAATAATCTCAATTTCACTCTTTTTTTTACTCTATATTGTAATCCTTAGTAATATATTAAAGATAAAAGATGACTATTTAGAATATAAAATAAAAATTAGTCCAGAAATTATAATAGAGGGAGAAAATTTAAAAATTTCTTATTTTTTTAAATTTAATTATAATTTTCCTCCATTATGTGAAGTAATACCAGATTTACCAATATATTTTGTGCCATTAGATAAAAAAAATATAATTTTTGAAGTTAAAAAGGGCATAAATTATGAACATACTTATATTGTTAGGGCTAAAAAATTTGGAAAATATAAAATTGGAAATTTTAAAATAAAAACTATAGATCCACTTGGATTAATTCAGAAAGAAAAATATATAAATTTAGATATTGAAGTTAATGTTTTTCCAAAAATTATTAGAATTGAAAAATCTATAATTAAACTTAAAGAGCCATCATTTGGTTTAAAAGTAAAAGAAAAAATTTTTGAAGATTTTACATCTATAAATGGTTTTACAGAATATAGTGGTAATGAAGAATTAAAGAGAATAGATTGGAAAATTTCAGCCCATCTGGGAAAATTAATGGTTAAAGAGTACCCACCCACAGCAATAACTTCTATAACAATGCTTGTTGATCCTTTTGCTTCAAAAAATCCAAGAAACCAGGAAATTTTTATAGAGCATATTTCAACTTTACTATCTTCTTTTTCCTATTATTTTGAACTTAATAAATTCAACTATGGATTATGGATAATTGGTAGAAATAAAATAAAAGAAGATAATGGTAAAAGTCATCTTCTAAAAATATTCTCTGAAATTACAAATATAAATCAAGAAGAAGAAATAGATTTTAATGAATTTCTTCAAAATAATAAAAAAGAGATGAAAGATTTAAATAATATTCTTCTATTAAAACAAAAATTATCTCCAGATGAATTATTGAATTTAATAAAAATAAAATCTTATAATACTAACTACACAATATTTTTACTTCCAGATTATGGGTTTTTATTTCCGTGGGAGAAACCTCATCCATATATACTTTCTGAGACTGAAGAAATCGAGTATTTAAGAAACATCAAAAATAATTTAAAAAAATATGGAATTAGTATTATAATATTAAGAGGAAATGAATCAATCAAAAATTTCATTTTTGTTTAAATTAATTAATTTATTCTTATTTTTAACTGCAATCTATTTGCATATTAATATATTTATGCCAGAAATAAAAATATTATATTTAATTCCTTTAATTAGTTTAATTCTATTGATTGATAGAAAGAATAAAATTATATTACCCCTATTATTAATATTAATATCAATAACTTTTGTTTTCTATTTTAATAAGCCAATAACTTTTATAAATTTCCTTGAGAATATCTCTTTTATTTTTTTATATTTATTATTTATAATTTTAATAGAAAAAAGTTTTGTTAATTATATCTCTATACCAATTTTATTTTTTTATTTAATACTATATGAAAAACTTATTGGAGTAAATTTATTTTTAGTAATTTTTTCTGCCTTTTTAATTGTATTAAATATATTTTTAAAATTCCTAATTTTTAAAGGTTTTTATTTCTGGGAAAATGATTTTGCCATTAAAGGAGATCCTTATAAAAGGAGTTTCAAATATTTACTTTTATCACTTATCTTTTTTCCTGTATTTTATTTTATAACTTTTATTAATTTTCCTGATTTGAAAAACATTTTAATTTTTCATAATGATAAAATTCCTGAAAAAATAGATGAGATATCTCCAAAAGGTTCTCAAATAACAATTTCAAAATATATATTTACTATAAAAATGAGCACTCAAAAAGTTATTAATTTTCTTTTAAATTCATTTTATCTGATTATCTTTCTTGGTTTTTTGATTTTCTTTATTTTTATAGGAATAATTCTTTATAGATTTATTCAAAATATTTATGGTAAATCAAAAGCAAGAAACTTTTTGATTTTTTCATTTTCTTTATCATTAATTTTTATTTCATCTTTATATCTTTTATATAAACCTTTTGAGAAATTAATATTTTTTATAAGAGATAAATTTAATATACAATCTACAGGATTTTTTCCCTTTGAGAAAATATCAAATACAATTAATAAAATTCTACCACAAACTATCGCAACAAAAATTTCTAACATTTCAATTGATATAGGAATAGTATTAATAATAATTCTTTTTATTCTTCTAACTTCCATATCTCTTTACTTTATTATTTTCTTTTTATTCAGACAGGCTTTTGATCAGAGAAAGATTGAACTGAATAAAGTTATCGAAAATTTAAAATTAAATGACATAAAACTATATGAAATAGAAGGTTCTCCAAAAGAAAAAATCATATTGTTATATAATAATTTAATTAAAAAGATTAGTTCAATATTAATGAAATTTATTTATGAAACTCCTTTAGAATTTAATTTAAGATTTAAAAATGAGAAACCAAATTTAAGCAAGGAGTTTGATATAATAACAGATAATTTTGTTATTGCGAAATATTCAAATATTGAAATTGAAGACAATGTTTTTAATGAAACTTTGACAAATTATAAAAAATTAATTGAAAAACTCTTTAAGGAGGTGTACTTTGGAGGAAAAATTTAAAAGTGCAGATAAACCTGAAACTGAGGAAGGAAAACAATATCATATAGATTTAAAACCAGGCGATCTTGCTCCTTATGTTTTAACTCCTGGAGATCCAGGTAGAGTTGATAGGATTCTAAAAACATGGGATGAAGGGAAAATTTTATCTTTTCATAGAGAATATAAATCTGCGACTGGTAAATTTAAAGGAGTTGATATATCTGCTCTTTCAACTGGAATTGGTGGTCCATCTCTTGCAATTGCTGTTGAAGAAGCGGCAAGAATAGGAGTTCACACATTTATTAGAGTTGGCACAACAGGTTCAATTCAAAAAGAGATATCTCTTGGAGATATTGTAATTATAAATGGATCGGTTAGACTTGATGGGACCTCGCATCAATATGTAAGGGTTGAATACCCAGCAATAGCATCATTTGAAGTAACAATGGCTTTAATTGAAGCATGTGAAGAACTTGGTTATAAATATCATGTTGGCATTGGTGCATCAACAGATTCTTTTTATTCAGGTCAAGGAAGACCAGGTTTGAATAATTATCTACCATCATTTGCAAAAGAGATTTTTAATGATTTACAGATGGCAAATGTTATGAACTTTGAAATGGAGTGTGCTACTCTTTTTACGATAACATCTATTTATAAATTAAGAGCAGGAGCTCTTTGCGTGGTCATTGCTAATAGAGTAACAAATGAATTTCAATATATTGGAGAGGAAAAAGCAATAACAGTTGCAAATTATGCAGTAAAGATTTTAAATGAATGGGATAAAATAAAAAGAAAAAAAGGTAAAAATTTCTTCTATCCAGGTTTAATTAAATAGAGAAATTAATTATTTAAACTTTTATTTCTTTGAAAATCAATTTTGAAATAAAGGTAACCCATAATCCAATTAATAAATAAATTAAAACAAAATTTGTTATTTTTATTAAATATATTAAGATAAAAATTATCGGATAACCTATTAAAATCCTTATAATCCCTTTTTTTATATCTAATTTACTATTTTGATATTTCTTACTTAGATTTACTCCAATTAAAATTCCAGATAGAGAAATTAATATGAAAGAATATTCTTTAATAAAAAAAGAAATTAAAAGAAGAACTAAAGAGATAAATAAAATTTTCCAAAAATCCAACAAAAAAATTTTTTCAATTAATCTATCGATAGGTTTGAAAAAAAAGAATAGTATAAAAATGCCAATTAATATTCCTCCAATAACATCAAATAGAAAATGTAATCCAAGATATAACCTCGAAATAGATATTAAAATTATTAAAATAATAGAAATTATTATCAAATAATATTTTTTAAAAATTAAATATAATCCTATCCATAAAACAGTTGAGTTTTGAGAGTGTCCGCTTGGAAAACCATAACCTCCTCCTGATTCTTTATAAATAGGTTTAGTTATAGTTTCGTTTGGTCTTGGAAGTTGAAATAAATTTTTTAAAAAAGTGTTTATTAAGTATGAAATTATTAGCAAAAAAAGTAATTTTAAAGTTATTCTATCTTCAAAAATAAAAAAGAAAAAAGCAATAAAAATAAGATAAAATTCTAGACCACCAAGATTAGTCATTGTAATAAAAAATTTATCTAAAAAAGAGTTTCTTATGTTGACAAAAAACTTTAAAATTGTGTAACTAAAAAATATATTCATAATAATTCACCTGTTTCTATGTTTTAATTTTAAACTATATTTTATATTTTTCTAATTTAAATGATATAATGATTCATTATGAAAAAGGAAGATTTCATTCTCTTTTTACCACCATTTTTATGGGGATGGACTTTTGTAATAGTAAAAAATGGTGTATCAAATTATGACCCTTTTTCATTTATTTTTATAAGATTTTTCTTTTCTTTAATATTTCTTATTCCTTTAATTTATCTATTTAAAGTAAAAATAACAAAAAAAATTTTCTTTAAAGGTCTAATTCTCGGTATTTTTCTTTTTTTTGCATATTTTTTTCAAACAATTGGTTTAAAATACACAACACCATCAAATAGCGCCTTTATAACTTCAATTTCAATTATAATAACTCCATTTTTCAATTTTCTGATAACAAAATCTAAAATTAAAATCCAAACATATTTTGCAATAATAGCATCATTAATTGGACTATATTTTCTTTTTGGAGGAAATTTTCAAAAAATAAACATAGGAGATATATTAACACTTATTTGTGCAGTTTTTTGGGCTTTACATATATCATTTATCGGTCATTTTTCTTTGAATAGTGATTCTCTTGCCTCTCTTTTTGTCCAACTTTGGATTGTTTTTCTTTCATCATCAATATCCATTTTATTAACAAACAAAACAATATTGCCAATCCCAAAAAATTCTTTATTAGGGGCATTAATTGTTTCAATTTTTGCAACAATCATACCTTTTTATATTCAGATTAAATATCAAACAAGGAAAAATACCATTAAAACTGCATTTATATTTTCAACAGAGCCAATTTTTGCAAATATTTTAGAACTTATTTTTCTCGGTTCAATTTATACAATTATTAACTATTATGGGATGATATTAATATTTTTTTCATCTTTAATTGCTCAAAGAGATTAACTTTTAATAAATTTTTCAAACTCTTTCATAGAGAGAGTGTTAATTACATCATTTTTTGTAAGCCAGCCTCTTCTTGCAACACCAATTCCATATCTTATGTCAGAAAGTCCATATATAGAGTGAGCATCTGTACCAATAGCAAATTTTAAACCATATTGTTCTTTTCCATGCATAACATTTATGTCATTGAGATCTAATCTTTCTGGATTGGCATTTATTTCAAGAATTATTCCATTATTATTTGCTTCTTTAAATATCTCATCAAGATCCACTTCATATTCATCTCTTGAACCAAGAAGTCTTCCTGTTGGATGAGTTATAATTTTTATTTTTTTTATATTCATTGCTTTTTTAATTCTTTCAGTCATTTTCTTTTTATCCTGATTGAATCCAGTGTGTATGCCAGCAAGACATATATCAAAAATTGAAAGTTCTTTTTCTTCAAAATCAACTTTTCCATCTGATAATATATTTAATTCACAGCCAAAAAATATTCTAAATTTATCACCAAGTTCTTCATTAATTTTATCTATTTCTTTTTTCTGTTTCTCATAATCTTCTATTGAAAGACCAGAAGCAACACCAAGTGCTTTTGCATGATCAGCAATAACTATATATTCATAACCCATATCGATCGCTTTTTTTGCCATTTCATAAATTGTATTTTCTCCATCTGAATATTTTGTATGAACATGTGTATCACCCTTAATATCCTTAATTTCTATTATTTCAGGAAGTTTATTCTCAAGTCCAAGTTCAACTTCCCCTCTATCTTCTCTCATTTCTGGTGGAATTAATGGTAATCCCAGAATATTATAAACTTCTTCTTCTTTTTCTCCACAAACCCTTTTTTCATTATCTATTTTAAAGACACCATACTCATTTACTTTTAATCCCTTTTTTATAGCAAGTTCTCTTATTTTTACATTATGTTGCTTTGAACCTGTAAAATATTGTACTGCTGCTCCAAAAGATATTGGTTCAACAACTCTAACATCAATCTGTATACCTTCAGGAGTTATAATTGTTGATTTAGTATCACCTTTATTTATAATCTCTTTTACAATTTCCATATTTGTAAAATAATCCATAACTTCATTTGGATTATTGCTTGTCACAAGAATATCTATATCGCCAATAGTTTCTTTCATTCTTCTTATGCTTCCACATATTTCAATTTTATCAATTGATGTTCCATTAATAAGATCTTCCTTAACATATTCTGCAATTGGCAATGCAACTCCAAGATTAATTCTTCTTGCTTCTTTCTTTTTTGCATCCTGAAGGGCTTTGAGAATATTTTCCTCTTTTTTTGGACCAAAACCATCCAGTTCCCTGATTTTACCTTCAAGTGCTGCTTTTTTTAAATCTTCAATATTTTTGATTCCAAGTTTTTTATACAAAGTATATGCACCTCTTGGACCAACTCCAGGAATATTTAGAAGTTCTATTAAAGTTTCAGGTATCTGTTTCTTTGCCTCCTCAAGTTTATCTATTTTTCCAGTTTCAAGATATTGAATAATTTTTTTAGCAATTCCTTCTCCAATGCCTTTAATTTCAGTCAATTTCCCTTCCTTTGCAAGATTTTCAATCGGAATTGATAAATTCTCTATTCTTCTTGCTGCTTCAATATAAGCATTTATCTTAAATTTCATTTCACCAAGAATCTCAAGATAAGAAGCAAGTTCATAAAATTTTTGACTAACCTCTTTATTTCTCATAATTAAATTATATGACATATTTAATCAATTATTAAGGTTATTGAACTTTAAATTTAAAAAAGATAAAATTTTAAATAATATATATTTTACAAAATTAGAGACTCTAATTTTGTAAAAAAGGAGGCTTTATGAAAATAACAGATTTTTTGAAAATTCCTGATATTTTTACTTTCAATAGATTTTTAATTTTCGAGCCACATCCAGATGATGCTGATATATTTATAGGTGGAATTATAAAAAAATTGACAAATATGAAAAAAGAAGTAATTTTAATTACTGTAACAGATGGTAGCAAGGGTACTTATGATCCATTTGAAAATGAGAATAGTATAAAAGAGAAAAGAAAAGAAGAAAGACTAAATTCTTCATTTATTCTTGGAGTCAAAGATACAATTTTTTTAGAATATCGTGATTATGATTTACCAGATAAAAAAAATCTTGTTGAAAAATTTATAAAACTTATCAGAGAATTTAAACCAGATTGTGTTTTTACAGTTGATCCTTTTTTATCATATGAAGTACATCCTGACCATAAATTGGTTGGTGAATCCGTTAGCGAAGCATTCTTCTTTGCTCCAATGCCATTAATATACAAAGAATATCCTCCCTATTTTGTAAAATCAATTGTTTATTATATAACCCAATATCCAAATAGTTTTATAGATATTACAGAAACCTATAATTTTAAAATTGAAGCAATAAAAAAACATAAATCACAATTTAATGAAGAAGATTTAATAAAAATGGAACTCTATTTGAATTATAAAAATGGAGAATATGGCAAAAAAATTGGTGTAAATTTTGCTGAGGCTGTTAAAATATTAACTCCACTTCACATTCACACCAATGTCGATACTATTAATTTATAGAAAGGAGAGGTTATGGATGACTACAAAATAATGTATGACTCAATTTATGGCATTCCAGAGGACATAGAAGAAATTAAAGTGAATTTAAAAAATTACATAATTCCAGATTTCAGATTTAATAAAATCGTTTTTCTTGGAACAGGAGGAGGTTCAAGGGCAGCATTTGATATTTTATCTACATACTTTTTTGACAAATCAAATTTTCCTTTTTTAATTCATCAGGGATATGATATACCTGAATTTATTGATAAAGATACACTTGTTATAGTTTGTTCTTATTCTGGTGATACAGAAGAAACTTTGTCCTCTTTTGAAAAATCTTTTAAGAAAACTGATAATTTCATTATATTTTCTTCAAATGGTAGATTGGAGGAGATTTCAAAAGAAAAAAATTTACCTTTCATTAAATTAAAAAGGGGATACGAAGCAAGACAGGCAATGCATATTATATTTTTTTCAATACTTATTATTTTAGAGAAACTGTTTAAATTAGATTTTTCAAAAGATATTGATGAAGTTATAGAATTTCTAAAGAATGAAAGAGATAAAAATGATCAAATTGTAGATGAAATTGTAAATGAAATTTTAAATAGAATACCTATAATTTATGGATCATATGGTTTTTCAGATTCTATAGCAGAAAGATTCAGAAGGCAACTAAATGAAAATGGTAAGATAATAGCACATACAAATATCATCCCAAATCTTCACCACGATGAAATTGTTGGTTTTATGGATCAAAAATTGAAGGATATCTTATATATAATCTTACTGAGAGATCATTTTGAAGATAATAGAATAAAAAAGAGGTTTGATATAACAAGAGAAATATTAAAAAATTATGGATTTAGAGTTAGGGAAATTTATCCAGTTTTAAATAATTCAAAACTTGTGAGAATGTTTTCTTTAATTTTTAAAATCGATCTTATTTCAATAAAATTTTCTAAAACAAGGGGTTTTAATCCGAAAGATGTTGAAATTATAAAGAAATTAAAGGAGATGATGAAAAATGGGTGATTTCGGAATAGGAATAGATATAGGTGGAACAAAAATATTATTTAATTTGATTGATGAATATGGGAGAGTTTTTAAAAAAGGTTTTGTAAAGACAGGAGATACAAATGAAGGTGATAGAATTATAGAAGATATTATTAAAATGATAAATTCTATAAAAGAAGGCTTTGATGTTAAATCAATTGGTATTGGGTGTGCTGGTTTTATAGATTATGAGAAAGGTATAGTTATCAAATCTCCAAATATAAATTTTTTGGTAGATTATCCACTAAAAAATGTAATTGAGAGAAATATTCAAATACAAACATATATTGATAATGATGTAAAAATGGGTGCTATTGGCGAGATGTTTTTTGGCGAAGGAGTAAACTCACCTTTTTTCATATTTTTAACTTTGGGTACAGGAATTGGAGGGGCAATAGTTTATAAAAATAAATTAATAAGGGGGATGGATAATCTTGCTGGTGAAATAGGACACTTAACTCTTGATAAAGAAGGATTATATTGTGGATGTGGCAAAAGGGGTTGCTTTGAAAAGTTATCATCGGGTGGAAGTATAAAAGATTATGTTATTCAGGGAATAAAAATGGGAAGAAAAACAAAAATTTTAGATAGAGTTCAGAATGATATTCAAAAAATTGATACAATAGTTATAATGGATCTTGCATTTGAAAATGATGAGTTATGCGTAGAGGCAGTATTAAATTCACTTCATTATGTAGGTTTAGTTGTATCTTATCTTATTAACATATTCAATCCTGATAAAATTATAATTGGCGGTGGTTTAACAAAAGGTCTCGGCTACTTCTTTAATAAAATTATTGATTTTGCAATGTTATATTCTTTAAAAATACCATTTGAAAGAGTAAAAATTGTAAAAGCAAGTTTAGAAGAAGAAGCAACTTCAATAGGCGCAGGAATATATGGTTTAAAGAAATTAAAGGGAGAAGATTTATGAATAAAAGTTTGAAATTTTTAATAAAAATATTTAAACTTAAAAATCTAATTCCTTTTCTTGAATCAATTTTAAATATGGGCAAAAAAAGTGAAGTAACTTTTCCTAAAGAATTGATTCCTTTAAATCTTGAAGTTTTATTGAAAGGTTTATTAACTTCAAGAGTTTTTGAAGTTAACTCAAACTGGATTTTTCCATACTGGATAGAAGAACAGTTAAACCCAAATAAAGATGTTTTTGTTCCAAGAGGAGCAAATATTTTTGCTATAAATACAACTTATAGAAACTGGACTATTTTAGGTTCAGTTGAATCTGATGAAAAAGGTGTAATAGATTTAAGAGGAATGATCTCGCCAAGAGAAAACTCACCGTCTCTTGATATTTTTATTCAATTTGATGGAAAATATTTTTTCCCTCCAAGAGAGAAAGTTGAGCAGACAGTTGATTCTTTAACAGGAAATATTAAAACTTTTTATAATGGATTAGATTTTGAATATAATATTGAAACTTTCTCTTCTGAAATAGATAGAGGGATTTATTTAAAATATAATTTTAAATCTAAGAAAGACGGATTTTGTAAATTATTCTTTCTTATAAGACCATTTAACCCGGAGTCATTTATTCCAATTTTTAAAATTGAGATTAAAGATAATAAAGTTTTTGCTAACTCTAATCCTTTTCTTATACCATTAACTGAAGGTTATAAATTCATATTATTCGATGATGAATATGATATTACAGATTATAAAGTAGTTAATGAAAATATTGTTAAATCCAAATATGGTTTAATTACTGGAGGATTATTTTATGAATTTAATATAAAAAAAGATGAGGAAAAAAGTTTCGAAATTTTTTTACCACAGGAAAATTATTATCCCTTAGAATTAAAATTTGATAAAGCAAAAGAAAATAAAATTTCTTTTATGAAAAATGAGAGAGAGAATGAATTGATAATAGAAGTTCCAGATGAAAATATAAATAGAATTTTTAATTCAAATAAGATATATCTTAAAAGTTTAATAAATTCAGAATATATTACACCTGGCCCCTTAACATATAAAAAATTTTGGTTTAGAGATAGTGCTTATATGATTCCTGCTTTAATGAAAATTGGAGATTTGAAAAGAAGTAAAAAGATAATTGACTATTTCAAGAAGAAGATAAAAAAAGATGGCTATTTTCAATCTCAAGTTGGGGAGTGGGATTCTAATGGACAGGCAATATTTACTATTTCTCAATATTATAAGTTGACTGAAGATAAAGAATTTTTGAAAGAGTTTTATCCATATATAAAAAAAGGCGCAGAATGGATTGAAAATAAAAGAAAAAAGTATAGTGATAGTTTTGGATTACTCCCTTCAAGTTTTAGTGCAGAACATTTTGGTCCAAATGACTTATATTATTATGATGATTATTTTGGCTTAAGAGGTCTAATTGATGCCTCGTTCCTTGCAAATGAAGTTGAAAATAAAGATGATAGTGAAAAATTTTTAAAATATTATACAGAATTTAAAAAAGATATAAGAAAAGCAATAGATGAAGATCAAAAAAGATTGAATAGAAAAATTTGTGTTGGTGCTTTTGGTAGAAATATTGATGCATCAATTATTGCAACATTCACATCAATTTCTCCACTCAATCTTGATCTTTTATCAAAAGAAGAGGTTATGAATAGTTACCAAATTTTAAAATCAAGATTCTTTGTGAATAACTGTTTTTATCAGAATATTACACATTCTGGAATTAATCTCTATCTTACTTTAGAGATTGCTAATGCATTACTTTATTTAAATGAAGAAAAAGAAGCGGTCAATCTCTTTAATAGTGTAATTTCTTTATTAACTCCAACTTATACAGGACCAGAAGCAATAAATCCAAAATCACTTGGTGGTTGTGAGGGTGATGGACATCATGGATGGCTTATTGCTGAGTTAATTCATTTTATTAGGAACTCCCTTCTTTTTGAGAAACAAGATAGCCTGGTTTTACTTTCAGGAAGTAAAAAAGAATGGTTTAAAAATGGAAACAAAATTTTATTCAAAAATGGACCAACATATTTTGGAAATATCTCTTATGAAGTAAATATAGATAAAGATATTATAAATATAGAATTTCTAAATGATTTTAATGAAAAACCAAAAGAGATATATATTTATTTACCAGTTGAGGTTGAGGAGATATTAAGCGGTGACTTCAAAAGAAAGGAAGATAATTATTTAATTTTTAATAGAAGCAAAAAAATAATATTAAAAGGGAGGTTATCTTTATGAAGTTCTTTCAATTAATTGGGCTTGATGAGGTTTACAGTTTTAAAAAGGGAGTACTTTTTTTATTTGTACTTCTTTTCTTCACAGGAATAATATTGAATGCAGATCAGAATGTTATGTCTCCAAGTATCCAATTTATTGAAAATGAATTCAAAATAGGTGATAAGGAGATAGGAATTGTTGGTTCTGCATTTACACTTGTTGCCGCAGTTGTTACTCTTTTATGGGGTTATTTAACTGATAAGTTTTCAAGAAAGTGGTTACTTATTATTGCAATTTTATTAGGCGAGATACCCTGTCTATTAACAGCATTTGCTCAAAATTATCAACAATTGCTTATATTAAGAGTTTTAACAGGTGTAGGAATTGGTGGTACAGTTCCAGTTGTATTTTCAATAATTGGAGATCTTTTCACTGAAAAGCAGAGAGCAAGAGCACAAGCATGGTATGATGCAATAATAGCAATTGGAATTCTTTTTGGCATGGTAATTGCAGGATTTCTTGCTCCTGTTTATGGATGGAGGTTGCCTTTCATAATAGTTTCTGTTCCTGACTTTTTATTTGTCCTTGGTATATTGATATGGGGAAGAGAGCCAGAAAGAGGAGCAGGTGAACAGGAGATAAGAGAGTTAGTCATATCTGGAAAAAGATATGAAAGTAAAATAAAAATAAAGGATTATATACAGTTAATAAAAATTCCTACAAATATCTGGCTTTTTATTCAGGGAATTCCTGGAACAGTTGCTTGGGGGATAATACCTTTTTATCTAATAACATTTTATTATAGACATAAACATTATCCAATTCAATTAGGCACTGTCCTGTTAATAATTCTTGGAATTGGTACTGTTCTTGGGAAATTTGTTGGAGGATATTTAGGTAATAAATTATATTTAAAAAAGAGAAGTTATCTTCCTATTTTATGTGGACTGTCTCAATTCATTGGAGTTATACCAATTCTAATTACTCTCTTTTGGCCAGGTAAAGTAAATCCCACTTTTGTTGATATATTACCACCAAGTATATTTGGGTTTATAGGAGCATTCTTTATTTCATTTGCAGGACCGAATGTAAAGGCGATGTTAATGAATGTGAATCTTCCAGAACAGAGAGGAGCAATTTCTTCAATTTTCAATTTGACCGATTCAATTGGTGCAGGTTTTGGTCCTTTTATTGGAGGTTTAATCTCTTCAGTAAGAGATCTTGATTTCGCTTTAAAAGTGTCATCTTTATTCTGGATTCCATGCGGTGTTTTATTCTTTGTTGTTGCAATTTTTATAAATAGAGATGTTGAAAAAATAAGAGAAAAAATGGAAAAAGTTAGATTAGAGATGGAAAAAAATGAATGAATTTTCAATAAAATTTAAAAGTATAATTATTGAATCCAAAAAAACATATAAATTCAATGAAAAAGAGAAAATTTTAGATGATTTTGGATATGATATAAAAAAAAATCTATGTTTAAGTTTTGATCCAAAAAAGAGTATATATTTAAAAAAAATTATAATTCAATATGAAATATTAAATCCAAAAGATTTCTTAATATTTAGAAATGGCTTTCAGTCATGGTCACCATCATATTTTTTTAAAAATGAAATTAAAGAAAGAAAACCAATTCTTCCTATTTTAAAATATGATTATCTTGATCCAGTTAATCAATCTCCAAATATAAGTTATATTTTTACATGTTTAAAAGGTAAAGAGAAATATCTAATATTTTATCCAAAGGATTCTAATTTTTATAACTATTTTCAAATAAATGGAAATGAAATAAACATTGTTTTCGAAATTTTCAAAAATATTTCTTCACCATTAGAACTTGATATAGAGATTTTTGAAAATGAAAATCCGATAATAAATAAAGATTTTAGTAAAAAATTTTTTGGATGGACTTCCTGGTACTATTACTACAGAAATATTACAGGTGATGAAATTTTAAAGAATATTGAATCTATAAGAAATATTCCAATAAAATTAAATTATTTTCAAATTGATGATGGCTGGCAAAAAAGTATAGGAGATTGGGTTGAAAATGATAAATTTAAAGGATCTCTTGAAAAAATTTGTGAAAAATTAAATGATGTTAATGTAATTCCAGGAATCTGGCTTGCACCATTTATAGTTGAGAAAAATTCAAGTTTGTTTCAAAAAAGAAAGGACTTACTTTTAAAAAATTATAAAAATAATATTTTCCCATGTGGATATAATCCATTATGGAGTGGTTATTTTTATCCACTTGATATAGGAAAAGATGAAGTTAAAGAGATGATATTTTCAACTTTAATGAGTTTAAATAAAATTGGATTTAAGTTATTTAAACTCGATTTTTTATATAGTGGATTTATAGAAGGTCTTGAAGATTCAAGATATGAAAGATTTATAAATTTCTTTAAAGAATTGAGAGAAAATATTAAAGATATTACTATTTTAGGCTGTGGATCTCCTTTTATTTTGAAAGAAAACTTATTCGATATTTTAAGAATAGGACCTGATACAATGGATGGCTGGAAAAATAATTTTTTAAGATTGATAAGTTTTCCTGGAAGAGTTGAGGCATATAACTCTTTAAGAAATACTCTATTTAGAAATATTTTAACTGTTCAAAAGTTTCTTTTTGACCCAGATGTGATATTCCTGAAACCAAAAAAATTGAATTCATATGAAAAACAAACAATAATTTTAACTAATTTTCTCTTATCAAATATAATTTTTTTCTCAGATCCACTTTATAATCTTAAAGACTCAGACTTTTCACTACTTTTAAAATTAAAAGAGTTTAAAAATATTGAATTATTAGATTTTAATTTTGAAAATGAACTTCTTATTTATGATTTTAAGATAGATGGTTCAATTTATAAATTTCTTGTTAATTTAGGAGATAAAAAAATAAATAGAGAAAATTTATTTTTGAATCCGCATGAAAGTGTTCTAATTAAAATATGATTTTAATTGTCTCTTTGAATCTTGCAATTGATAAGGTTTTGTATATTGATGAGTTCAAACCTTTTGCTGAAAATAGGGTAAAAGTTTTATCTTCTTTACCAGGAGGTAAAGGAATAAATGTTGCAAGATCTTTAAGGTCATTTAATAAGATTTCAACTGTTTCTGGTTTTAAAGGTGGATTTAATGGAAAGTTTATTGAAGAGAATTTAAAAAAAGAAGGAATTTTACCACTTTTATATGAAATAGAATCAGAGAATAGAGTTTGTAATATTGTTATTGATAAAAATCATAATGTAACTGAAATTTATGAATTTGGACCAGATGTTAATAATGAGGATTTTTATGGATTATTAGAAGAAATAAAAAAAAGAGAAGAAACCTTCCAATATATTGTAGTTTCTGGAAGTTTTCCAGGTGGTATCAGTGAAACACAGATTTTTGATCTTTTAGAAATTTTTAAAGATAGAAAAATTTTTCTTGATATTCATGGTAAGATTTTATTAAAATTAGCCAATAAATTTGAAATTTTCTTCTTAAAAATAAATGAAAGAGAATTTAGATCCACCTTTGGATTTAATAATGAAATTTCAGAATCACTTTTAAAAATATCAAAAAATTTTAAAATTTTTGTTTTTGTAGTAACTCTTGGAGAGAAAGGAGCAATTTTTACTTATAATGGGAAAATTTATAAGATCTATTCTGATTATAAAGTTGAAGTTATAAATCCAGTAGGTGCTGGAGATGCTTTTATGGGTGGCTTTGTTCATGGTATAGATGAAGGTATGAACATTTTTGATGCTTTAAAGTATGGTATTTCATCATCAATAAGTAATATTACCTTATATGAGGGTGGAAGAGTTAATTTAGATATTTTTTATGACATTTTAAAAAATGTATATATTAAGGAGGTATAAATATGGAAAATTTTCTATGGGGTACTGCTACCTCAAGCCATCAGGTAGAAGGTGGAAATTTTTATAATGACTGGTGGGAATGGGAAAAGATGGGCAAAATTAAAACCAATGATTCATCTCATCCTTCTTGCGACCATTATCATCTATATAAAGATGATTTTAAATTAATAAGATTTTTAAATAACAATGCTTATAGATTTTCAGTAGAATGGAGCAGGATTGAAAAAGAAGAGGGAAAATTTGATGAAAAAGAGATAGAACATTATGTTGATATGTTAAAAGAGTTAAAAAATTTAAATATTGAATCTCTTTTGACTCTTCACCATTTTACAATTCCTATCTGGTTAAAAGAAAAAGGTGGGTTTTTGAATCCTGAATCCATTGAATATTTTTCAAGATTTGTTAAAAAAGTCATTCCATATTTTAAAGATTACACAAGATTCTATATAACAATAAATGAGCCAGTTGTACTTGCTGTTTTAGGGTATATTTTTGGATGGTGGCCACCTGGTGAAAAAAATATAAAAAATGCTTTTAAAGTTGTTAAAAACTTAATCTTATCACATGTTGAGGCATATAAAATTATTAAAGAGGAAAAAAGTGATAGTTTGGTTTCAATAGCACATAATATGCAACTTTTTTATCCTTCAAAAAATTTCTTTCTTGATAAAAAGATCGCAAATTATTTAAGAGATTTATATAACTTTAAATTTTTAGATTCTCTTATTGAAGGTGTTATTAAAAAGCCTTTTGGAAATAATGAAACTATTCCATCATTAAAAGATTCCCTTGATTTTATTGGTGTTAATTATTATACAAGAGCATTTGTAAAATTTCATCCATTTAAAATTTTCTCTGAAGCAAAAAGAAAAGATGCTGTTCTTACTGATTTTGGATATGAATATTATCCAGAAGGTCTCTATGAAATATTAATGAGTTTAAAAAAATATAATAAGAAAATTATTATAACAGAAAATGGAATAGCAGATAGAGAGGATAAATTGAGAGGTGAATTTATAAGAAAAAGTATAGATGCATTAAAGAGAGTAAAAAAAGATGGAGTTGATATCATTGGGTATTTTTACTGGTCATTAATGGATAATTTTGAATGGGCAGAAGGATATTCAATGAAATTTGGATTGTATGAAGTAGATTTTAAGACACTTGAAAGAAAAATTAGAAAAAGTGCCTATGTCTATAAAGAAATATGTGAAAAAGAGATTATTTAAATTAATTTTTAATCTTTTGGATAAGTTATTGTAACCGTTTTTGTATTAGCATCCCATCCAACATCACATCCTAAATTTTCAGCAACAAAACGAACTGGAAGCATTGTTCTTCCATTTAAAATTAAAGGAACAACCTTTGGATTATTAGGATCTATTGCTTTATCTTTTCCATTAACTTTTGCTATGCTTTTTCCTATCCATAGGTCAATTGTTATATCTTTAAATTCAATTGTTACCCTTTTTTCAACATCGTCCCAGAAAATTTTTGCACCGAGTGGTTCTACAACATATCTAATTGGAAGAAGAGTTCTTCCTTCAATTATAGTTGGAGGAACATCAATCTGCTGAGGTATATTATTGACATACATTGTTTTATTACCGATTTGTAAAGTTAAAATTATTTTTTGTGGTTTTTCCTCTTTTGGTAAAACTTTTACATAAACCTCAACACTATAACTTCCTCCATTTGAACTAATATCAATTTTTCCAATATAAAGTTCATTTTCCTTTAAATTTGATGTATTTATTGTAACCTGTATTCTAACTTCATTTCCTGAAAAAGTTTTATCACTTAAAATTATCCATGGTTGAGATGGTATTATATTTCCACTAAGAATGCCTCCTCCTTTATTTGAAATTACAAACATTTTTGTAGGTAAATCACCCTTTTTAACTTCACCAAAATTTAAAGTATTTGTATCAACATAGATTTGTGGATTTGGCTCAACCACATTTATATTTATTTCAACTGTTTCTTTTCCTCCATTTGATTCAACATAAACAAATCCTTTATATTTCTGATTAGGTGTAAGATTAGAAGCATTTATTGTAACATTTATAAGCAGATCGTTTCCTTCAAAATTTATAGATTCAAATTCTATCCAGTTTACATCTGTTGATAAAGTACCAAAAAGTTTTCCTCCGCCTAAATTTTTGATATTTAATTGTACAGTTTTTTTATCACCTTTATTTATATTTCCATAATCAAGTAGTTTTGGAGTTACAGATAATTTTGGAGGTAAACTTGCTGTCAAAAGAACTACTGATACTTCTTGATTTCCACCATTTGATTTAATTGTAATTTTTCCCTGATAACTTTTTTCCATTTCAAAACCTGTTGTATCAACAGTTACATTTATCACGACATCATTTCCTGAAAATTCTGTGGGAAATACCTTTATCCAGTAAACAGAAGATTCAAGAGTTCCTGTTAATGTTCCACCTCCTACATTCTTTATATTTAAACTTAAAGTTTTTTTATAATTAACCGCAACTTCACCAAAATCTAAAGTTATTGGTTCAACCTTTAAAGATGGAGGAGGTTGAGATACAAAACACCTTAAAGAAAAGTCCAAACCAACTGTGTATAATCTATTATCTTGTATGGAAAAATCATTATAAAATCCTTTTTCAAATTTCTCAAACCATGATGTTGATCCATTCTCTATTGAAAGCATATATAAAGTTGAGGCACTATCACCAATAAATATATATTTATCTGTAACAACAGGAGATGTATCAAAATTTCCAGGTAAATTTTTCTCCCATCTTGCTTTTCCAGTTTTCAAATCAATACATGCAATTTTTCCATTCTTTCCTAAAATAATTGCTAAATCACCTGAGATTGCTGGAGTTGTATTTGTATCCTGATTTAAAGAATAATACCAATCCTGATTTCTTGTTGTTCTATTAATTGCGAGCAGTTGTCCCATATTATTTAAAACATAGACATAATTTTCTTTTATAACAGGTGTTGATTTAACATTTGGTCCAACAATTTTTTTCCATAAAAGAGCCCCTGTTAGAGGATGAACTGCGTATAGATTTCCATCCTGAGAGATAAAAAATATCGATGTATCATCACCTGAAATTGCCGAATTTATTTTATCATTTGCCTTAAAAGGGGCATTCCATGCTTCTTTTCCTGTTATTTTATCAAAGGCATAAACAAGCCCATTGTCTGCAGCAAAATATACAATATTTCCAATTACAAGAGGCGCAACATATATTTTTGAATAAGTTATGTATCTCCAAAAATATTTTTGTGGGTTACTTTCATCCAGACAGAAAAAATAGCCATCAACGCTTCCAAAATAAAGTTTTCCATTATCATATGTTGGAGCACCAATTATTGCTCCATCAGTTTCATATGTCCATAAAACATTCCCAGTTTCTGCATCAAAGCAATATAAATTTTTATCTCCAGAACCTGCAAAAATTTTTCCATTTGCATAGATTGGAGATGAAAAAGTTGCATTACCAATATATCTAAATGCTTGCATTAAAGGTGGAGAGAATTGTGAATCTGAATATCCCCATCTCTGTGTATTTCCACGATATGTTTTCCATACAATTTCACTACTAAATGCAACTCTAAAACTCAATAAGAGAATAATAATTAAAAATAAACAAAAATTTTTTCTCATAGACGCACTCCTTTCATTTTTTTATTAATCTTTTAATAAAATTATATCATTTTTTTGAATTGAATATTCTTGACAAATAATCAAATTATTATAATATAAATTGAGAGTGGGCGGTTAGTTCAGAGGGAGAACGCTTCGTTGACACCGAAGAGGTCAGTGGTTCGAGTCCACTATCGCCCACCATTTTTTTATTTTTTAAAATGAGGAGATTTATGAAAGTAGAGATTTTCTTGGAAGATCTTAATAAAAATTATATTATTGATGAAGGTGAAAATCTTTTTTCTATTTTAGATGAGATAGAAAATAAAGATGAAATTATTGGTGCCAAAATCAATAATAATTTAATTGTTGATTTTTATTATAGACCATTAGATAAAGATAGAATAAAATTTTTAAAAAAAGATGATGAAGATTCTTTAATGATTCTAAACCATTCAACTTCTCATATAATGGCATATGCAGTGAAAAAACTTTTTCCTGAAGTAAAACTTGCAATAGGACCATCAATTAAGAATGGTTTTTATTATGATTTTTATATTAATAAAACTTTTACACCAGAAGATTTAATAAATATAGAAAATAAAATGTATGAATTGTTAAAAAATGATTTAAAATTTGAAAAATATGATATAGAAAAAAAAGAAGCAAAAGATTTATTTAAAGATGAAAAATTTAAACTTGAACTTATAGATGAGATTGAGGGAGATTCAGTAAGTATCTATAAAGTTGGTGAATTTTTTGATTTATGTAGAGGCCCACATTTAAGAGACACAAAATTGATCAAAAATTTTAAGATTTTATCATCTTCATCAAGTTACTGGAGAGGAGATGAAAAAAGAGAAGTTCTTCAGAGAATTTATGGCACTTCATTTTTTGATAAAGATTCATTAAATAGTCATCTTGAAAGATTAAAAGAAATTGAAAAAAGAGATCATAGAAGACTCGGCAAAGAACTTGACCTTTTTAGTATTCATCCAGAAGAGGCAGGTCCAGGTTTCATCTTTTTCCACCCAAAAGGTGGAATTATAAGAAAAATAATAGAAGATTTTGAGAGAGAAGAACATTTGAAAAGAGGTTATCAATTTGTCTATACCCCACATATTGCAAAAGCAAAATTATGGGAAATTTCTGGTCACCTTTCATATTATAAGGATAATATGTATTCTCAGATAGAAGTTGATGAGGTTCCTTATCTTGTTAAACCAATGAACTGCCCGGGTCATATATTGATTTATAAATCAAGAACAAGAAGTTATAGAGAACTTCCTTTGAGATTTTTTGAACTTGGGACTGTTTATAGGTATGAAAGATCAGGAGTTTTGCACGGATTATTAAGAGTTAGAGGATTTACACAGGATGATGCTCATATTTTTTGTACTGAAGATCAACTTGAAGATGAAATTATCGGAGTTCTTAATTTCGCTTTATTTATGATGAAAACATTTGGTTTTGAAAATTATGAGATATATCTTTCAACAAGACCAGAGAAATATGTTGGAACACTTGAATTGTGGGAAAAAGCAACTAATGCTTTAAAAAAAGCACTTGAAATTGAAAAAATAGATTATAAAATAGACCCTGGTGAGGGTGTATTTTATGGACCTAAAATTGATATTAAACTTAAGGATTCTCTTGATAGATTATGGCAGGGACCAACAATTCAAGTAGATTTCAATTTACCCCAAAGATTTAATTTAACATATATGGGTAATGATGGAAAGGAGCATACTCCTGTTATGATTCATAGAGTTGTTCTTGGATCAATTGAGAGATTTTTTGGTGCTCTTATTGAAAATTTTGCAGGAAATTTTCCTTTATGGTTATCTCCAGTTCAAATAAAAATCTTAACAGTTACTCAGGATGTTGAAGATTATGCAAAAGAGGTGTATAATAAACTTCTTGATTTTGGTTTTAGAGTAGATGTTGATTTTTCAACAGATGCTTTGCAGGAAAAGATAAAAAATGGAGAAATCGAAAAGATTCCTTATTTATTTGTTATTGGAAAAAAGGAAAAAGAAAGGAAAGAAGTTGCTGTGAGAAAAAAAGGACAAGGAAATCTTGGAAATTTTTCTATTGAAAATATAATTGAAAATCTTAAAAAGGAGGTTGAGAGCAAAAAGTGAGTGATGTGTCAATGGGGGTGATTTACTATTAAAGAGGTTTCTTTAAGAGTTAATAAGGCGATTAAAGCAAAGGAGGTTAGGGTTATAGATAGTGATGGAAAACAATTAGGTGTTTTTCAAATAAATGAGGCCCTTTCTCTTGCTGAAGGAAAAGGTTTAGATCTTGTTGAAATAAATGCTAATATAGATCCACCAGTTTGTAAAATTATAGATTACGGAAAATTTAAGTATGAGTTAACTAAGAAAAAAAAGGAAGCAAAAAAGAAACAGGTAACTTTTGACGTTAAGAACCTTGAATTAAGACCTTTTATAGGAAAAGGAGACTTACAGCATAAAATAAAAAATGCTAAAGAGTGGTTAATTGACGGTGATAAAGTTAAAATATCAATTTTTTTTAGAGGCAGAGAGTTGTCGAACAAAGAAAGAGGTTTTGAATTAGTAAGAAATATCATTAACCAACTTACAGAGGTTGGGGTTATTGAAAAAGAGCCCTTTTTTCAGGGTAAGAGGATTGAGTGCCTAATAAGTCCGTTAAAAAAAGGAGGAAGTAGCAATGCCCAAGTTAAAAATCTCGAAAACAGCAAAGAAGAGGTTTAAAACAACTGGTAGTGGAAAGATAATGAGAAAAAGAACAGGACATTCTCATCATCTTGAAAAGAAAAAATCAATTAAGAAAGTTAAACAACTCAGATATAAAGAAGTTTCTAAAGAAGACGAAAAAAAGGTTAGAAAGATATTAGGATCAAGGAGGTAATTTATGTCAAGGATTAAAGGTGGCCCATATACAAGAAGAAGAAGAAAAAAAATTTTAAAACTTGCTAAAGGTTTTAGAGGAGCACCTTCTATAAGATATCGTATAGCAAGAGAAGCAGTTGAACATTCTCTTCACTATTCCTATGTAGGTAGAAGATTAAAAAAGAGAGATATGAGAAGTTTATGGATTACCAGAATTAATGCTGCTCTTAAAGAATTTGGAATTTCTTATTCGAGATTTATATATGGGCTTAAAAAAGGTTCAATCCTGATTAACAGAAAAATTCTTTCAGAACTGGCAATTCATGATAAGGAGAGTTTTTCTTATATTGTTAATCAGGCAAAAGAATTTTTAACAAAGGAGGCTTAATATGGTTGAAAAAGATGAGGAATTTTCTAAAAAAGATGAAGAAGTCCTCAAAGAGTTAGAGACAAAAGAAGACGAAGAGAAGATTGAAGAAGAAAGTTCAGAAGATGAAAAACTCGGAGAAGAGGAAATCAGAAACATCATATCAGAGATGGAAGAAGAAGTGAAAGAAGAGGTTGAAGAAGAAGTCAAAGAGGAAGTAGATGAAGTAAGAAAAATTACTGAAGATTATCTTCCAAGAAAATTTAAAAAAGGAGAAATAGTATCAGCAGTTGTTGTAAAAGTAGAAGATGATGGTGCTCTTGTCAGTGTTGGTAGGAAATTTGAAACTTATATACCACTAAAAGAGTTAACAAAAGAAAAACATGTTTCTGCAAAAGACATTGTTAAGGAAGGAGAAGAGATAGATGTTTATGTTGTAAGAACAGAAGGTCCTACAGGAGAACTTGTACTATCAAAGAGAAGAGCAGATTACGAATCAGCATGGAGAGAACTAAAAGAAGCATTTGATAATAAGAGAGAAGTTGAAGGAGTTGTCACAAGAGTTGTTAAAGGTGGATTACTTATTGATTTAGGATTACCAGCATTTTTACCAAGAACTCAAATAGAGTTAAATGTTGTAAGAAGAAAAGAATTAAATAATTATTTAAATAAAACTCTTAAAGTAAAAATAATTGAATTTGATAGAGAAATAAGAAAAATTATCTGCTCAAGAAGAGTTATTCTTGAAGAAGAAAAAGAGAGACAGAGAAAAGAATATTTTTATGAATTAAAGAAAAAAGAAGGGGAGATTGTTATTGGTACAGTTGTTGGTATAGTTGAATTTGGTGTTTTTGTTGATCTTGGCAAAGGAATAGAAGGTCTTATTCATCTTTCTGAATTAACCTGGGGTCCAAGAAAGCCAGCAAGAGAGATTGTGAGAAAAAAACAAAAAATTAAAGTCAAAATTTTAAATGTTGATCCTGAGGAAGAGAGAGTATCACTTTCTTTAAGACAAACAAAATCACATCCATGGGAAAATATTGAAGAAAAATATCCAGTTGGAACAATTGTAAAAGGAAAAGTCATCAGATTTTTACCTTTTGGTGCTGTTATAGAAATAGAGGAAGGAATTACAGGACTTATACATATTTCTCAGATCACTTTAAAGAAAATTAAAAAGCCAGAGGAAGCCCTTCAGATAGGTCAAGAAATTGAAGCAAAAGTTGTCGAATTAAAACCTTTAGATAGAAAAATGCGTCTTTCAGTTAGAGCACTACATGAAGAGGAAATCAGAAAAAAAGTTGTTGATGAAAAGAAATTTGAATCTGAATATATAGTTGATGAAGAAGAAGTAGAAAAATTAAGATACCTTAAAGGTTAATATCAATTTTAAATATTTTTCAATAAAGAAAAAATTTCCTCTTTTTAAAATAATATTAATTAATAAATTTAATGCTTGATAGGGAAATTGAAAGAAAATTATTAGAGAGGGCTAAAGACGATAAAGAGGCCTTTGGAATAATTTTTGAAGAGTATTTTTCTTTAATATTAAACTATATTTTTGGAAGAATTGGCAAAAAAGAAGAAGCAGAAGATTTAACAGAAGAAGTTTTTACAAGAGCATTAATTTCTATTGATAAATACAAAGATAAAGACCTACCTTATTCAAATTATTTAATAAAAATAGCAACAAATATTGTTAATGATTTCATAAAAAAGAGTAAAAGATTGATATTAAAAGATGATATTGAAATTGAATATAAAGAAGATTTTTTAAACTTTGAAGAAAGAAAATTTTTTCTCATTCAAAAAACTTTGTTAAAACTTCCATTAAATTATCAAAATGTTCTTGCATTGAAAATATTTGAAAAGAAGAAAATAAAAGAAATAAGCGAAATTTTAAACTTAAACGAAAATACAGTTAAAACACTTTTAAAAAGAGGAACTGAAAAGTTAAAAAAAGAACTTGAAAAAGATGAAACTTTTTTAAAAAATTTTAGTTTATAGATATGATGGAAAAGTTTGATGAATTTTTAGATAGCATTAAAAAAGTTGAAATTGAAGACGAAGAGTTCAAAAAAGAACTTAAAAATAAATTATATTCCATTTATGATAAGAGAAAAGCATTAAAGAAAAGAAGTTTTATTTTTAAGAGTTTATCTTATGCTGTTGTTATTTTATTAATTTTACTTCCTATTTTTTTCATATTGAATAAAACATTTATCAAAAAACAAACAGGAGAAAATAGTTATTTAGTGAGAACCCTTAAGAGTCCATATGAAGAAAAAATTTTAAAAATAGTTGAAAATGATGAAATTTTAGAAGAGAAGATGGAAAATAATGAGTTAATAAAAATTTATAAAAGTGGAATAAAAATTTATGAAAAAGATGGTAATTTTGTAAAAATAATTGCGGGTGAAGAAAATTTAAAAGAATATAATATAGATTTAAATGACATAAAGAAATTTGTTGGTGAAGAAGAAATTAAAAATTTAACCCTTGATTCAAATTATTTAAATAAAATTTTAGAAATTTTTAAAAATGATAAAAAATTTGATTTTGTTGAAAAAGATAAGATTAAAAATATATTCAATTACAATGAAAATTTAATATTAACATTAATTAATAGTGAAAATGGGGACTGGCTTTTTCTAATTGATTTAAAAGTAAACAAAATAATTTATTTTGAATATCCTTTCCAAAAGTAATTTCTTTTAATTTTGAAACTTTTTTTATTAATTTAAGTTATATTATCAGGAGGTGAAACTATGAAAAAAGTTTTAACACTTTTCTTGGTTTCAGTTTTAATTTTAACAGTTTCCCTTGTGGGAATAAGTTTTGGTAAAAGTAATGTAAATGAGGTCTCAGATGTTACTTCAGAAAATTCAATTACAGTAACTGGTCAGGGTGTGGTTTATGCTAAACCAGATGTAGGTTTCATTAATGTTGGAGTTGAAATCCAGAGGAAAACAGCAAAAGAAGCATCTGAAGAAAATGCTAAAATCATGAATCAAATAGTTTCTGCACTGCTTAAATTAGGAGTAAAAGAAGATGATTTAACAACAATTGATTACTCAATTCAACCTGTTTATAATTATCCACAGAATGAGCCACCGGTATTAATTGGTTATATGGCAAGAAACTATTTAAGTATAAAAATAACAAAGAAACTTGCTAATGGAAATCTTGATACTGGTTTTATGGGTGTGATTCTTGATACAGCAACATCAAATGGAGCAAATTTAATTTCTGGAATAAGTTTTGACATTTCAAATAAAGATGAATTAAAGTTAGAAGCAATTAAACTTGCTATGGAAGATGCTAAGAAAAAAGCAGAAGTTGCTTTAAAGGTTGTTGATGAAAAGATTATGGGAGTTGCAGAAATAAATATTTCTGATATCAGTTATCCTGTTTATGGAAATATGAAAAATTTAGCACCAGAATCAGCACCACCAATTTTTACAGGGTCAGAGTCAGTTCAAGTAACTGTTAATGTAAAATTTATCTTTTAATTATATTCAATAAACTAATTAATAGGGAGATCAATTGATCTCCCTTATTTTTTTAATTGCATTTTTTAAAATTTTTTTATCATTTTTAAAAGTTAAAGTTTTCAATGCTTCATCAAAATAAAACCATCCATATCCTAAAAATGTTTTTTCAATATTTACTTTTTCATCTTCAGTAAAAAATAAAAAATAATAAACTGTCTTTTCAAAACTTTCATTATTTATTTTATATTTATAATTTGAAGTTCCAATTTCTATTTTACTTTCATTAACTACGATACCTGTCTCTTCATAGATTTCTCTTACAGCAGTTTGAATTAAATTTTCACCCTCTTTTACCTTTCCTTTTGGAAATACCCAGGTTTTCTCCCTTTTTAAAAGAAGAACTTTATCTCTATTTATTACTACTCCACCAGCAGAAATTAATTTTTTCATATTTTTATTATATAATTAATTATTATATAATTAATTAGTATAAAAAAAGTTTAATGGGTTTAAATTATTTATAACTCTTTGAACTTTTTTATAATTTAACTCTCTAAAAAATATGTAAAAATTTTTTACCAAAATTTTAAAAATTTTGGGAAAGGAGATTAAAAAATGAAAAAAATTAAAATTTTTCTTCTTTTACTAATTCTTATTCTAATACTTCCAGTATTTAGAATTAGTTATTCATTTACCGATAACTCTAATTTGAATTTAACTCTTGATAAACCAAAAAATGCAACAGCATATGCTGTTGGGACCAACATTACTATAAAATGGGATTATCCATCATCTGTTTCTTCAATAGGAACTTATTCTGTTGAGATTTATGTATTTCAAGCACCAAATTGGGTTAAATTAACAGAAGTAGTTTATCCAAAAACCTCTTATTCCTATACTGGGTCATACGGATTATATAGTTATGCAATTAGAATGAAGTACAAATATTTATTTATCGAAGATTATAGTGGATGGGTTTATCTTTATGCATATGTGTTAAAAAAACCAACAGGTTTAAAAGTTAATTATGATATATCTCTTATTCTACTTGATCCAGCATCATTAAATTTAATTCTTCAATGGGATCCAGTTGATTCTTTAGCAACAAATATTCAAATATGGAGTAGAAAACCACCTTCTGTGTGGCAACTCAGAGCAACTTTAGCAAATACTGAAACAAAGTGGACAGATACTGGTGTTTCACCTAATACACAATATGAATATATGATAAGGGTTAAAGGAACTGATGAAACTCATATTCAAGACGATTATTCTGATTATTCAGACAAAGTTACCATTCTTTCATTGCCAGAAACACCTACAAATTTGCAAGTTTATGCAGATAAAAAAACAATACATATTTACTGGTCACACACTGGGAATTGTGATGGTTTCAAAATATACATTAAATCAGGTTTATTAATATGGGCTTGGAATCTTGTTGATACATTACCCAATACAACATTTAGTTACATAATCAATGCAGCAAACTATGGCGCATATACATACAAAGTTGCTGCTTATAATTCAGGAGGACTATCTCCAAGTAATCCTTCAGGAACTGCTTATGTACTTTCTCCACCTTCAGGACTTTCAGCAACTGCTTTATCTTCAACTTCAATTAAACTTTCTTGGAATCCAGTAGATTCAAATGCAACTCAAATTGTAATATTTAGAAGTGAAGATGGAACAAGTTGGACTAATTATCAAACGATATCATCTTCTTTAACAACATGGACAGACACAAACTGTTTACCTTCAAAAACCTATTGGTATTCATTATGGGCAAAAAGAGACAAAAATAATTCTGATTGGTCTAATAAAGTTTCTGCAACAACTTTACCACTTGGTTCACCTCCAGCATCTCCGTCTAATCTACAGGGTAGTGCTATAAGTTGTAACCAGATCGATCTATCATGGCAAGATAATGCGACTGATGAGACGAATTATATAGTTGAAAGAAAAATTGAAGGAGGTTCTTATTCAGTAAGAGCAACTCTACCTGCAAATACAACTGTTTATTCTGATACTGGTTTATCAGCAAATACAAAATATTATTATAGAGTTAAAGCAAAGAATGGTTTTGGTGATTCAGGATATTCAAATGAGATAAATTTGATTACTCCTCCATGTGGAACACCTCCAAATGCTCCAACAAATTTAATTCTTACAGTGGTTTCATCATCTCAAATTAATCTATCATGGAACGACAACTCAGATAATGAGACAGGATTCAAAATCGAGAGGAAAATAGAAGGCGGAAGTTATTCTGAAATAGGCGAAGTTGGTGCAAATGTTACATCTTATAGTGATTCATCATTACTACCAGATACAAAATATTATTATAGAGTAAGAGCATTCAACTCTTTTGGTTACTCTATTTATTCAAATGAAGCATCAGCAAAAACTTTACCTCTTGGAACTCCTCCAAATGCACCTTCAAATTTAAATGTAAGTGCAATATCCTGTGATAAGGTTCAATTAATCTGGACTGATAATTCTGATAATGAAGATGGATTTAAGATTGAAAGAAAAGAAGGAGGTGGAACTTTTGTTCTTTTGACAACTATTGGACCAAATATAACTTCATATCTTGATGAAACAACTTCTGAAAATAAAAATTACACATATAAAGTCACAGCATATAATGAATTTGGAGAAAATTCTTCAAGTGAAAAACAGATAACAACTCCTCCTTGTGGAACTAAACCAAATGCACCTTCAGATCTAAACTTAGAAGCAATATCTCCTACTCAAGTGAAAATTACTTTCACTGATAATTCTGATAATGAAGATGGATTTAAGGTTGAGAGAAAAGAGTTGGGTGGAATTTATAGTGAGATAAAAGCTCTTTCTAAAGATATTACAGAATTTACTGATAGTGTTAATCCAAATACAACATATTATTATAGAGTTAGAGCATTCAATACCTATGGATTTTCAGATTATTCAAATGAGGCGAATATAACAACCCCACAAATTGGAATTCCTCCAAGCCCTCCAACAAATTTAATTGCTTCAGTAGTATCTTGTAATGAAGTATCTTTAATTTGGGTTGATAGTTCAAATAATGAAGATGGATTTAAGATTGAGAGAAAAGTTGAAGGTGGAACTTATAATTTAATTGCAACTCTTACTTCAAACAATACAACATATTCTGATAAATCTTTATTAGGTAATACAAAATATTATTATAGAGTTTTAGCATTCAACTCATATGGTTCATCAACATATTCAAATGAATTTATGATCTTAACTCCTCCATGTGGAACTAAACCTAATGCTCCAACAAATCTATTTGGTGAAGCAATATCTTCTACTCAAATCTCTTTATCATGGAAAGATAATTCAGATAATGAGGATGGGTTTATCTTAGAAAGAAAAGAGGAAGGCGGAACATACCAAATTATTAATACTCTTCCTAAAGATACAAATAAATATACTGATAAAAATTTGATTCCTGATAAGACATACTATTATAGAGTTAAAGCATTTAACTCTTCTGGAGAGTCAGATTATTCAAATGAGGTAAAAGTAAAAACTGTAACTGAAATTGAAAAAATAATTTTAAGATTCTATATAAATAAAACAACCTATTATGTTAATGATGAAATGAGAACAATGGATGTTGCTCCAATGATTCTTGAAGGAAGAACACTACTTCCAATTAGATATGTAGCGGAAGCATTAGGAGCAGATGTTGGATGGGAAGCAAAAGAAGAAAAAGTCACTATTAACTTTAAAGGAATAAAAATTGAGTTATGGATTGGAAAAAATCTTGCAACAGTAAATGGTGAATGGAAACTAATTGATCCAGGAAATCCAAATGTTAAACCAATTACAATTCCTCCAGGTAGAACTATGTTACCAATTAGATTCATAGCAGAAAATCTTGGATGTAAGGTTGATTGGGATCCTAACTTAAAAGAGGTTAAGATAACTTATCCAGGAGATTAGAA
>Ga0315298_1001723_pt1 | contig 39086 bp, 41 predicted proteins | sample WHS_1_MG_FD_203077 | JGI IMG/M metagenome (GOLD analysis project Ga0315298, IMG submission 203077) | Extremophilic microbial mat communities from Washburn Hot Springs, YNP, Wyoming, USA - WHS_1_MG | ecosystem: Environmental > Aquatic > Thermal springs > Hot (42-90C) | place: USA: Wyoming... | reverse complement strand
GTCCACGGCGACAAGCTCGGCAAGACCCTGGGCTACCCCACGGCGAACATCAGGCTCAAGCACAACAAGCCGCCGCTTTCCGGCATCCACGTGGTCGAAGTGCACGGCATCAATAGGGACCCCGTCAGGGGAGCGGCCAGCCTGGGGGTGAGGCCCACGGTGGTTCGCGGCGGCAATCCCGTGCTCGAAGTGCATCTGCTGGATTTCGAAGGGGGGATCTACGGCGCTCGCCTGCGCGTCGATTTTCTGTTCAAATTGCGCGATGAGGAACAATTTCCCGATCTCGAAACCTTGAAGGCCCGGATAGGCAGGGACGTGCAGGACGCCAGACGATATTTTGAAAATTGACATGACAGACTACAAGCAAACACTGAACCTTCCGGATACGTTGTTTCCCATGCGGGGCGATCTCGCAAAACGCGAGCCGGGCATGCTGGAATCCTGGCGCCAGAAGAACCGCTATGGAAAAATCCGCGAAATCGCGGCAAACAGGCCGAAATTCATCCTGCACGACGGCCCGCCCTATGCCAATGGCGACATTCACATCGGACATGCGGTCAACAAGATCCTGAAGGACATCATCGTCAAGTCGAAGACGCTTTCCGGCTTCGATGCCCCCTATGTCCCGGGATGGGACTGCCATGGCCTGCCCATCGAGCTGATGGTCGAGAAGCAGCTCGGCAAGAAAGAAGTCGCTCCCGACGAATTCAGGCGCCTGTGCAGGGAATATGCGGCCGTGCAGGTCGCGCGGCAGAAAGACGACTTCATCAGGCTCGGCGTTCTCGGCGATTGGGAAAACCCCTATCTCACGATGAACTTCAGAACCGAGGCCGACATCGTCAGGGCGCTCGGCAAAATTCTCGGGAACGGCCACATCTACAGGGGGCAGAAGCCGGTCAACTGGTGCCTCGACTGCGGCTCCGCGCTCGCCGAAGCCGAAGTGGAATACGAGGACAAGACGTCCCCCGCGATAGACGTGAAATTCGAGGCGATGGACAGAGATGCGTTGGGCAAGGCATTCGGTCTGTCGTTGTCTGAAACCGCGAAAATTTATGCGGTGATCTGGACCACGACGCCCTGGACCTTGCCCGCCAACGAAGCCGTTTGCCTCAACCCAGACCTCGATTACGTTCTCGTTGAAACGTCGAAAGGGTTGCTCGTCCTTGCCCAGGAGTTGATGGAATCCTGCCTGCAGCGCTACGGGATGGAGGGGGAGGCGCTTGCGGCATGCAAGGGCTCTAACCTCGAAAATATCGCGCTGGCTCACCCCTTTCTGGAAAAGACGGTTCCGGTTATTTTGGGGGGACATGTCACCCTGGAAGGAGGGACTGGTCTCGTGCATACTGCGCCCGCGCACGGCGTGGACGACTATCTCGTCGGACTCGAGTACGGGCTGAAAGTCGAAAATCCCGTGGACGGCAACGGCAAATTTTTCGATTCCGTGCCGCTCGTGGGCGGGCTTTCCGTCTGGAAGGCCAATGCCGTCGTGATCGAAGCGCTGCAGGCGAGCGGGCATCTCCTGAAGGTCGAGCAGATCAGGCACAGCTATCCCCATTGCTGGCGCCACAAGAGCCCGATCATTTTCCGCGCCACCGCCCAGTGGTTCATCGGCATGGATTCGGGAGAAAACCCCCTCAGGAAAATCGCCTCCAGTGCCGTGGAAAGCACCGAATTCTTTCCCTCATGGGGGAAGGCAAGACTCGAAGGCATGATAGAGAAAAGGCCGGACTGGTGCATCTCCAGGCAGAGGAACTGGGGAGTGCCGATTCCCTTTTTCGTCCACAAGGAAACCGGCGAGCTTCATCCCGACACCCCCGGGCTCATCGAAAAAGTCGCGCAGAGAATCGAAAATGACGGCATAGAAGCCTGGTTCTCGCTCGACCAGAAGGAGCTCGGCGTCGATTCGTCCTATGAGAAGCTGAGAGACACGCTGGATGTCTGGTTCGATTCGGGAACCACGCATTTCTCGGTATTGCGGACAAGACCGGGTCTCGCCTATCCAGCGGATCTCTATCTCGAAGGCTCCGACCAGCACAGGGGCTGGTTCCAGTCCTCCCTGCTTTCCGGCTGCGCGATCGATGCAAGGGCGCCCTATGCCGCCCTTCTCACCCACGGCTTCGTCGTCGACGCCCACGGCCACAAGATGAGCAAGTCAAAGGGCAATGTGGTAAGCCCGCAGAAAGTCATGGATACGCTGGGCGCGGACATATTGCGCCTGTGGGTTGCATCGACCGACTATTCCGGGGAACTCACGATCTCCGACGAAATCTTGAAGCGCGTCACGGAAAGCTACCGCAGGATCAGGAATACGATGCGCTTTCTGCTCGCCAATCTCGCCGATTTCGATCCAGAAAAGCACGGCATGCCCGTCGAGCAATGGCTCGAAATAGACCGGTATGCGCTGGCGCTTGCGGATTCCCTGCAGAAGGAGCTGGCGGCGCATTACGATCGGTACGAATTCCATCTCGTCGCGCAGCGCCTGCACCATTTCTGCTCCGAAGACCTCGGCGGATTCTACCTCGATATCCTGAAGGACAGGCTCTACACTTCGGGAGAGCATTCTGTCGCGCGCCGCTCCGCCCAGAACGCCCTTTACCATGTGCTCCACAGCCTGCTGAGGCTGCTTGCCCCCATCCTTTCCTTCACCGCCGAGGAAGCCTGGGCGTTCTTCACGAATGACGCGGAAGAAAGCGTGTTCTTCCATACCTGGCATTCGTTTCCCGGGCAGGAGCAGGGGGATGCCCTGCTCGCGAATTGGGCAAAGCTCAGGGAATACCGCTCCGAAGCCCAGAAGCATCTCGAAGAAGCGAGACAAGACGGGCTTATCGGCTCATCCCTCGCAGCGGAAATCGAAATCCGCGCCAGTGGCGAAAAATACCGGCTGCTGAGCTCCCTGGGCAATGACCTGCGCTTTCTGCTCGTGACATCGCAAGCGGTTCTTGTCGAATCGGCAGAGGAGAGCATCGTCGTGAAGGCGAGTCCCCACCAGAAATGCGAGCGCTGCTGGCACTACCGGGAGGATGTCGGGGCAGACAGGCAGCATCCCTCGATCTGCGGGCGTTGCACCGCGAATCTGTACGGGGCAGGCGAGGAGCGGACCCATGCTTGAGTGGATGCGCTGGCTTTTCCTGAGTTTTGCCGTCGTCCTGCTCGATCAGGCGAGCAAATGGGAAATCGTGAAAATGCTTTCCGAGAAGGGGGAGTTTGCGTTCACTTCATTTTTCAGCTTTGCCCTTGTCTACAACGAAGGTGCAGCTTTCAGCTTCCTCAACGATGCCGGGGGATGGCAGAGGGAATTTTTCATGGTCATCGCGGTTGCCGCATCGATCCTGATCCTCTTCTTGCTCAGGAAGCACAGGGGAGAATTCCTTTTCAGCCTCGCCCTGAGCCTCGTTCTGGGCGGAGCGCTGGGCAATCTTGTCGACAGGGTCAGGATAGGACACGTCGTCGACTTCCTCGACTTCCATCTCGCCGAACATCATTTTCCGGCCTTCAACCTGGCCGACTCGGCCATCACGCTGGGAGCGGCGCTGCTGATTCTGGACAATTTGCGCAGAGGCAAGTCATGAAGGTGCTGCTTGCCAATCCCAGAGGATTCTGCGCGGGTGTCGACCGTGCCATCGAAATCGTCGAGCGCGCGCTCGCCAACTTCGGCGCGCCGATTTACGTGCGCCACGAAGTCGTCCACAACAAGTTCGTGGTCGACGATCTCAAGAAGAAGGGAGCAGTCTTCATCGAGGATCTCGCGGAGGTTCCGAAGGGTGCCACGCTGATATTCAGCGCCCACGGCGTTTCCCTTGCCGTGCGCAAACAGGCGGAAGACGCGGGATTCAGGCTGTTCGATGCGACTTGCCCGCTCGTCACGAAAGTTCATGTCGAAGTCGTCAGGATGCGCGAGCAGGGCAGGGAAATCGTCATGATAGGGCATGCCGGACACCCTGAGGTGGAAGGCACCATGGGCCAGTCGGCAGGCGGAATGTATCTCGTCGAAAAGCCCGAGGACGTGCCCCTTCTGAGGGTCAATGACCCGGATAACCTCGCTTTCGTGACCCAGACCACGCTTTCCGTGGACGATGCCTCCAGAATCGTCGAAGCGCTCAAGGGGCGCTTCCCAAAAATCGTCGGGCCGAAAAAGGACGATATCTGCTATGCCACGCAGAACCGCCAGGATGCGGTCAAGATGCTTTCGGAACAAAGCGATCTCGTCATCGTGGTCGGCTCACCGAACAGCTCCAATTCGAACAGACTGCGGGAGGTTGCAAGATCCCTCGGGGTGGAATCCCGCATGGTCGACAATGCGAGCGAGCTGAAAGCTGAATGGCTTTCCGGCAAAAGCAGGATAGGCGTTACAGCCGGCGCATCCGCTCCTGAGCAGCTGGTTCAGGAAGTGATCGAAAGGCTGAAAAGGTTGGGCGCCGACGAGGTTTGCGAATTGCAGGGCATTCGCGAAAACGTCTCCTTCCCCATCCCGAAGCAGCTGAACGGCTGAACCGAACTGGAAAACCCCTTCCATACTCCCTATAATGGAATCGGAAGCAAGTTATTTCACGAAAAGGGATTTCATCATGAATGCAGCAGAATCAAAGGAAAAACTCGTGGCGGATTTCAAGATCGTCATAGCCGATGCCGAAGAGTTGCTCCAGGCGACGGCAAGCGAAGCCGGCGAGAAATTCTCGGCAACTCGCGTCAAGCTCGAGAAGAAAATCACTGAAGCCAAGGCGAAGCTCAGGGAAGCGGAAGGACTTTTGCTCGACAAGGGCAAGGAAGCTGCCAAGGTTGCGGACGGCTACGTCCATGAAAATCCATGGAGGTCCGTCGGAATTGCGGCCGGAGTCGGTCTCGTCATCGGCATGCTGATCGGCCGCCGCTGAGCGATATGGGCAATGATGGGTCGGGGCTGTTTTCTTCCGTGAAGCGGCTTCTGGCGACCCTGGTCGGGATAGCCAAAACGCGCATTGAACTGCTTTCCGTCGAATTCGAGGAGGAGGTGGCGCGGCTTGCAGGGCTGGCTTTTTGCGCGGCGCTTTCCCTTTTCTTCATCGGGATCGCAGTGATCCTGGCCGTTGCTCTGATTCTGGTGGCGTTCTGGGACGACAGGCTGCTTGCTCTGGGTGTCCTCGCTGCCCTGTTCGCGGCAGCCGGCCTCTATACCGGAGCGATTTTCCTTAAGAAGGCGAAATCGAAGTCCGGTCTTTTCTCGCAGAGCCTTGCCGAGTTCTCCCGGGACATGAGCGAGCTGGAATGAACGCGACTGCCCTGCGCAAACAGGCAATTCTGGCAAGGATCGCCAGGCAAAGACGGGAGCTCGCCGACGAGGCGCAGATTCTCAAGCCTCCCCTTGCGGCGATCGACAGGGGAATTGTCTTTGCCCGCTACCTCAGGGAGCATCCGCTCGTTCCCGCCCTTGCCGCTGCAATGATTGTCGTGCTGAGACCTGCCAGGACTTTCAGATGGCTGAAGCGAGGCTGGTTTTTCTGGGGGATCTACAAAAATGCCAGGGGAAAACTCGCAGGCGATGCGTGAACGGGATTCCGCGGAGACGCTTACGCCGGCGATCTATGCGCTGCAGGCGGCATCCTTTTTCTTCGGCATCACCTACCTGATCGCAATCATCATCAATTACGTCAAGCTTCCCGACGTCAGGGGAACCTGGCTCGAATCCCACTTCAGATGGCAGATGAGAACATTCTGGTACAGCCTGCTGTGGGGGATCATCGGCTCCATCACCTATTTTCTGCTGATAGGCTGGGTCATTCTGGGCATGGACGCGATATGGGTCATCTACCGCATCGTCAAGGGCTGGCTCTATTTCAGCGACAGAAAGGAAATGTATTCTTGAAAGACTGGCAATGAAATACGGCGACCTCAGGGATTTCATCGCGCAGCTCGAGGTGCGCGGCGAATTGAAGCGCATTTCCGTCGAGATCGATCCGAATCTCGAAATGACCGAAATTTGCGACAGGGTCTTGCGCTCCGGCGGGCCTGCCCTCCTTTTCGAAAATCCGAAGAACTCGAAAATCCCGGTGCTCGCCAACCTTTTCGGCACGCCGGGGAGGGTTGCGCTCGGGATGGGAGAGGAAGATGCAGGAGCGCTTCGGGAAATAGGCAGGCTGCTCGCCTATCTCAAGGAGCCCGAGCCGCCCAGAGGGCTGAAGGACGCCTGGGAGAAGTGGCCAGTCCTGAAGCAGGTGCTCAACATGGCGCCCAAAACCGTCAGGCGTGCGCCATGCCAGGAGGTCGTATGGGAAGGATCCGAAGTCGATCTGTCGAAGCTTCCCATCCAGACTTGCTGGCCTGAAGACGTCGCCCCGCTCATCACCTGGGGTCTTGTGGTCACGAAAGGGCCTTTAAAACCCCGCCAGAATCTCGGCATTTACCGCCAGCAGGTGATCGCAAAAAACAAGGTCATCATGAGATGGCTGGCCCACAGGGGAGGCGCCCTGGATTTGCGCGATCACATGCATGCGCATCCAGCAGAGCCTTTTCCCGTTGCAGTTGCACTCGGGGCCGATCCAGCGACCATACTCGGCGCAGTCACCCCGGTTCCAGACAGTCTGAGCGAATACCAGTTCGCGGGGCTTTTGCGAGGATCGAAGACGGAACTCGTCAAATGCCTGGGTTCGAATCTGGAGGTGCCCGCTAGTGCGGAAATCATCCTGGAAGGGGCGATTCACCCCGGGGAGACTGCGCTCGAAGGGCCTTTCGGGGACCATACCGGCTATTACAACGAGCAGGACCGGTTTCCGGTATTCACCATCGACCGCATCACGATGCGCGAAAATCCGATCTACCACAGCACCTATACCGGAAAGCCTCCCGACGAACCCGCCATACTGGGCGTGGCGCTCAACGAGGTGTTCGTGCCGCTTTTGCAAAAACAGTTTCCCGAGATTGTCGACTTCTACCTTCCTCCGGAAGGCTGCTCCTACCGTCTCGCCGTGGTTTCGATCAGGAAGCAGTATCCGGGCCACGCGAAGCGGGTGATGTTCGGCATCTGGTCTTACCTCAGGCAATTCATGTACACGAAATTCATCGTCGTGGTCGACGACGACGTCGATATTCGCGACTGGAAGGAAGTCATCTGGGCGATCACGACCCGCATGGACCCGGCGCGCGATACTCTCATGGTCGAGAACACGCCCATCGATTACCTGGATTTCGCCAGCCCGGTATCCGGCCTCGGAAGCAAGATGGGGATGGATGCGACCAACAAGTGGCAGGGGGAGACCAGCCGGGAATGGGGGAAACCCATTGCAATGGACGGCGAGGTGAAAAAACGCATCGATGCGCTCTGGAGTGACCTGGGGTTATAAGCCCCGACGCTTCTTCTTTTTGCCGCCCGCTTCGGCTGCCATGGCCTTGAACTGCCGGAGCCTGGCTTCAACCATGGAGTGCGAATAGAAATCCCCGTCACCGGATTTCTCGGCAAGCTGCAGCTGGTCTATCGCGGCGGGAAGGTTCCCCGCCAGGTAATACACTTCGGCCTGCGCCTGGTGCTCGAGCAGATTCTTTCCGAGCGATGCATAAGCCCGCGCGCTCAGCTGATAAAGGTCGATGTCGTCCGGATCCTGGCGCAGCCGCGATGTGGCGAGGCGGGCTGCCTCTTCAGCATGCCCGTTGTCGATCAATGCCCCGGCGTAATCGTAGATGAGCGCCTTGTAGTCCGGGTAGGATGCCAGGGCATCGGCATAATACGCCAGAGCCTCCTTTTTTCTGCCGAGCGCGAGCAGAACTCGTCCCTGCATCGTGGCAATGATGGGGTTTGGCCCGAAGGCTTTTTGGACCTTGGCGAGCTCCTGCTCGGCCCGGCTGTATTTCCCGAGCCGCATCAGCACCTCGGTGAGGCCGAAGCGGTAAGCTGCTTCGTTCTCGTATTTCCCCTGCTTCAGCGCCGTCTCGAAGTAGTTTAGGGCATCGTTCGGCTCTCCCTGGTCGGCGAGCAGTCTCTCCCTGAGCAGCCAGAAGTCCGGGCTGTCCACGACCTGTTTGTAGGGATAGCCCTGGACCCGGTTCTCAATCGCGGCGATACGCTGGCTGGTGAGCGGGTGGTCGCGCAGATAAACGGGGGCGTTGTTTTCGTAAAGCCGCGTCGATTTTTGCAGGCGCTCGAAGAAAGTCGCCATTGCCCTGGGATCGAATCCGGATTTTGCAAGGACACCGAGTCCCACCCTGTCAGCCTCTTCTTCGTGCGCTCGGGTGACATCCAGCTGGGACTGGATGGCATTGGCCTGCGCTGCAGCGAGGGCTGCACCGCTCACCTGGCTGCCCCCTCTGGCCGCCAGTATTGCCACGGCAAGGGCGGCGAGGGACTCGAGCGAGCTTCCCTTGGTTTCGACCCCCATCCTCGCATAATGCCGCTGTGTGATGTGGCTGATTTCGTGTGCAAGCACGCTTGCCAGCTCGGACTCGCTTTCCGCGGTCAGAATCAGCCCGGTGTTCACCCCGACGAAGCCGCCTGGCAGGGCGAAGGCGTTGACCGTATTGTCCTGGACCATGAAGAAATTGAGGTTCAGGCCGGGCATGGTGGTGTTGATGACGAGGCGCTGTCCGAGGTCGTCCAGATATTGAACCAGTTCCGGATCGTCCAGGTAGGAAGGGTCGGCGCGAATCTCCCGCATGATCTGCTCGCCAAGCTGCTTTTCCTGCTCGGGAGACAGCGCCGCCTGGGACGCATCCGCGATGTCGGGCAGTCCCTCGGCAAGGCCGGCAAGGGAAAAAAGAAGCAGCAAGACAGTGATCGCCAATTTCATGGCAGCTATGATAAATCTTTTGCGAATGAGTTCCTACAGGTGCTTGAAAGAAGCGGAACGATCCCTATCTAGAAGTGCGAGGCTTGCCATATCGGCAAACCGTCTTTAGCATAGCGGGGGCTACGTTTCTTTAGGGCAACAGGATGAGCTTCAATAATGTCGATGCAGCGGAACTGGTGAGGCTGCAAAAATCGGGAAATATCAGGCTGGTCGATGTCAGAACGGATGCGGAGGTGGCAAGGGGGGTCATACCCGGAGCGATCCATATTCCGCTGCACCTCATTCCCGTCAGGATGAACGAACTCGACGGCAGCACGCCCACCGTCATCTATTGCCAGTCCGGAGGCCGATCAGGTCAGGCTTGCGGCTTTCTCGCAGCCAAGGGCTGGAGCAATCTTGCCAACCTTCAGGGCGGGATCATCGGCTGGGTCGCATCGGGAAACGCGCTGGTTCAACTTGGCTGAGACCTGCAAGCGCCCCTTTTCGGTTCTGGTCGTCGTGCATACCGGTGACCTCGATGTTCTGTTGCTCGAGCGCGCGGACCACCCCGGATACTGGCAATCCGTGACCGGCAGCCTGGAAGCGGGGGAAAGCCCGAGGGATGCGGCGATGCGCGAACTTGGCGAAGAAACGGGACTCCAACAGGGAGAGCTCCTGGATTGGAAAATCGAGACCGAATACGAGATTTACCCCGAATGGCGCCATCGCTATGCGCCTGGCGTGACCCGCAACGTCGAGCATGTCTTCGGTTTCAGGTTGGAGAAGCCTCAACCTGTCAGGCTTTCTCCCAGGGAGCACCTGAATTACCTCTGGCTCCCTTTCGAGGACGCGGCCGCCAAGGTTTTTTCCTCGAGCAATGCATCTGCCATACTGAAGTTGCCCGAAATGCTGAACATATGACTGGAGCGAAAATGGCCATTGCCTTCGATCTTTACCGGAATCTGGATGACGAGAGTTGTCAGGCGCGCATTCTCGCCGCTAAAAGCGCTTTGGGAAAGCAGGCCGTCATCCTGGGCCACCACTACCAGCGCTCGGATGTTTACAGGCATGCCGACCTGACGGGAGATTCGCTCAAGCTATCGCGCCTGGCGGCAAAGTCGGAAGCGGAATACATCGTGTTCTGCGGCGTACATTTCATGGCGGAGGTGGCGGACATCCTGACGGGACCGGAACAGGTCGCCATCCTTCCCGATCTTTCTGCAGGGTGCTCGATGGCTGACATGGCCAATCTGTCGAAGGTCGAACGCGCCTGGCGCGAGCTTGCTGCTATCCTCGATCCGGACGAAACCATCACGCCCGTGACCTATATCAATTCAGCCGCCGACCTGAAGGCGTTTTGCGGCGAACACGGCGGCATCGTCTGCACTTCCAGCAATGCCGGAAAGATCCTGGAATGGTCCTTTTCGAAACGGGAAAAGGTGCTGTTTTTCCCGGATCAGCATCTGGGACGCTGGTCCGGTCACAAGATGGGAATCCCCTTGGAAGAGATGCTGGTATGGGATTACGACCAGCCGATGGGCGGACACAGCGAGGAGGCCATCAAGCGGGCGAAGATCCTCCTGTGGAAAGGGCACTGCTCTGTCCATCAGATGTTTCAGCCGCAGCATATCGAGAATTTCAGGAAAAGCTACCCAGAGGGCAGGGTAATCTCCCACCCGGAATGCAGCTTCGATGTCTGCAGGCTTTCCGACGAGGTGGGTTCGACCGAGACCATCATCAAGACCATCGAAAACTCCCCTGCCGGCACGCATTGGCTGGTCGGGACGGAGCTCAATCTGGTCAATCGACTGGCGGAAGAATTCAAGCCGCAGGGCAAGACGGTGCGGTTCATGTCGCCCACGGTGTGCATGTGCTCGACCATGGCAAGGATCGATCCGCAGCACCTCGCCTGGACGCTGGAAAACCTCCTGGAGGGCCATGTGGTCAACAGGATAACGGTGCCTGAAAGCGAAGCCGAACTCGCCAGGCTCGCGCTTTCCCGGATGCTAGAAGTTTCCTGAAATGTCCAGAACGCTGCATATCGCGACCTACAATATCCACAAGGGATTCTCGCACTTCAACAGAAGGCTGATGGTGCATGAATTGCGCGAGAACCTGCACGGCATCGGGGCCGATCTGATTTTTCTCCAGGAAGTGCAGGGGGTAAACGAAGAGCATGCGCTCACCCATGAGAACTGGCCGGAGGCGCCCCAGTACGAATTTCTGGCGGAGTCGGCGTGGCCGGAATTCGCCTACGGCAAGAATGCAGTCTACGAAGAAGGCCATCATGGCAATGCGATCCTGAGCCGTTTTCCCATTCTGAACTGGGACAACTTCGACATTTCCGGACATCGCTTCGAAAGCCGTGGGCTGCTTCACTGCGAAGTCGAGGTGCCCTCGTGGGACAGGCATTTGCACTGCATCTGCATCCACATGGGGCTTTCTTCCCGCGTGAGGCGAAAGCAGATCGCAGCGCTCGAGAAAAAAATCGAGGAGATCGTCCCTCAGGATTCCCCGCTGATCGTTGCAGGCGACTTCAACGACTGGTCATGCAGGGCAGGGAAGATCATGGTCCACGGCAAGCCCCTGAATGAGGTTTTCGAGACCACGCGGGGCAAGGTGGCAAGGAGCTTCCCCTCCGCGCTTCCGCTGTTGCGCCTCGACAGGATATACGTCAGGGGATTCAGCGTCAGGGCTGCCGCAGTTCATCAGGGACAGCCCTGGTCCAGGATTTCCGACCACGCGCCGCTCTCGACGACGCTGGTTCTGAAATGAGGGGCGAGCGCTTCGTTTCCGGAAATGCCATCGGGCTACTGAAGAACGGCGACAGCTATTTTCCTGCACTCGAAGCTGCCCTGGACGGCGCCGCGCATGAAGTTTTCCTGGAAACCTACATCTTCGAGCAGGACAGTGCGGGGGTCAGGATTGGAGAGGCATTGATTCGCGCCGCGAAAAGGGGGGCTTCCGTTCATCTCATGATCGACGGCTTCGGTTCCAGGAAGCTTCCTGAGGCGTTCGTCGAGACATTGGAAAATGCCGGAGTCCATGTGCTCTTTTTCGGGCAAAGGACTTCCCCCTGGACCCTGCGGCGCAGCCGCCTGAGAAGACTGCACCGGAAGCTCGCCGTCATCGATGGAAAGATCGGCTTCGTCGGCGGAATCAATGTGATCGATGACAGGAACATCCCGGGCATCCCGATCAAGGGAGGGAGCATCCCTCCTCGCTTCGACTATGCCGTCGAAATCCGCGGGCCCCTGGTGTCCGACATCCATCGGTCGGTCAGGAATCTCTGGATCCTGCGCGCGTGGATACACCTGAGAAAGCCCTGGAAGGAAAAATTCATTCCGAGTCACCATGAGACGCCCGGAGATCAGGTTGCGGCATTTCTGGTGCGCGACAACCTGCGCCATCGCCGCAATATCGAACTCGCCTATCTGCGCGCCATCGCCTCCGCTAAGCGGGAAATCATCATCGCGAACGCCTATTTCTTTCCCGGGCTGAGCTTCCGCCATGCGCTCGTCGATGCCGCCTCGCGAGGAGTGCGCGTCGTCCTGCTGCTGCAGGGGAAGGTGGAATACCTGCTGCTGCACTACGCTACCCGGGCGCTTTACGGAAAATTCCTCGATTCCGGAATCGAGATCCACGAGTATCACAGGAGTCTGATGCATGCCAAGGTTGCCGTGATCGACGGGCGCTGGACGACCGTCGGCTCGTCCAACATCGACCCATTCAGCCTGCTTCTTGCCAGGGAGGCCAATGTGGTGATCAGGGACGAGCCTTTCGCGCTCGAGCTGAGGCAAAGCCTGCTGGAGGCGATCGCAAACGACTCCAGCAGACTGCTCCCGGACAGCTGGGCGAGACAGCCGATCACCACCCGCTTCATGACATGGTTGAGCTACGGATTGATCAGATTCCTGACCGGCATGGCAGGCTATGGAAGGGATCATGAGTTCAGGTAGGAACGACTGGAAAACTGTCAAGGCCCTGATTCCTTACCTCCTGGAATTCAAGGGAAGGGTGGCGCTCGCGGCGCTCTTCCTGATCCTGGCAAAGGCTGCAGGCGTCACCGTGCCCATTATTTTCAAGCATGTCGTGGATGCCCTCGATGCCAGAAACAGCGCGGTTTTCCTGCCGGTTTTCCTGCTGCTTGCCTACGGACTGCTGAGGTTTCTGGGCACGTTTTTCGGCGAACTGCGCGATGCGGTATTCGCCAAGGTGACGCAGCGCGCGATACGCCGGGTCGCGCTGAAAATATTCCTCCACCTGCATTCGCTCAGCCTGCGCTTTCATCTCGAGCGGCAAACCGGCGGCATGTCGAGGGACATCGAACGCGGCACCAAGGGCATCAGCTTCCTGCTCAATTTCATGCTGTTCAACATCATTCCGACCATCGTCGAGATCGCGCTCGTCGCGGTGATACTGCTCTCGAAGTATGATGTCTGGTTCGCTGTCATCATCTGCATCACTCTCCTTGTCTACATCGGCTTCACCCTCGCCATCACCGAATGGCGCATGATTTTCCGCAGAACCATGAACGACATGGACTCGAAGGCCAACACGCGCGCAATCGATAGCCTGCTCAATTACGAAACGGTCAAGTATTTCTCCAACGAAGCCTTCGAGGCGGGGCGCTACGACGAAAGCCTGGGAAGCTGGGAAAACGCAGCGGTGCGCAACCAGACTTCGCTGGCCTGGCTCAATGCCGGGCAGAGCGCGATCATCGCGGTCGGGATCACGATCCTGATGTGGCTGGCCGCCAAAGGCGTGGTCGAAAAGAAAATGACCATCGGGGATCTCGTCCTGGTGAATGCCTACATGCTCCAGTTGTACATGCCGCTCAATTTCCTGGGATTCGTCTACCGCGAGATCAGGCATTCCCTCGCCGACATGGAAAGAATGTTCGCCCTTCTGGAGCAGTTTCCCGAGATCCGGGACAGGGAGGATGCGCAGGATCTGGTTCCCGGGCAGGCTCAGGTCCGGTTCGAACATGTCGATTTCGGCTATGAAAGAAACCGCCAGATCCTTCACGACATCAGCTTCGAAATTCCGGCGGGGAAGACGGTTGCAGTGGTCGGTCACAGCGGCTCCGGAAAATCGACCCTGGCGAGACTGCTCTTCAGGTTCTACGAAGCGGACAGCGGCAGGATAATGATATCCGGCCAAGATGTCCGGGACGTCACGCAACAATCGCTGCGCTCGGCGATCGGGATCGTGCCTCAGGATACCGTCCTTTTCAACGACAGCATCTATTACAACATCGCTTACGGCAGGCTCGCCGCGAGTCGCGAGGAGGTTCTGGCAGCCGCAAAAATGGCGCATATCCACGATTTTGTTTCTTCCCTGCCGCAAGGATACGACACCCTGGTCGGAGAGCGCGGGCTCAAGCTCTCCGGAGGGGAGAAGCAGCGCGTCGCCATCGCCAGGGCAATATTGAAGAAACCTGCCGTGCTGATCTTCGACGAGGCGACTTCGGCACTCGATTCGAAATCGGAAAAGAACATCCAGACCGAGCTCAAGAGGATTGCCAAAAATCGCACCACCCTCGTCATTGCGCACAGGCTTTCCACGATTGTCGATGCCGACCTGATTCTTGTCATGGACAAGGGCAGGATCATCGAGCAGGGCACGCACAGGCTGCTTCTCGAGAAGGGCGGCATCTATGCCGGCATGTGGATGCTGCAGCAGCAGGAGGAGGAAAAGATTACGGCGCCTGAAAATAATCAGGTAGAATAATCAATTTTCAGAAGTTCGGGATTATGCTCAAAGGCAGTCTGGCTGCGATAGTCACGCCCATGCAGGATGACGGGTCACTGGATCTCGTGGGGCTCCGCTCGCTCGTCGATTTTCACATCAATGAAAAAACGGACGGCATCGTCGTCGTCGGCACGACGGGCGAGTCACCCACGGTGGATTTCGAAGAGCATCGTCTCTTGATCGCCACTGTCGTCGAGCATGCGGCAGGACGGATTCCCGTGATCGCAGGAACCGGAGCGAATTCGACGCGGGAAGCGATTGAGCTTTCGCGCTATGCGAAAGAGGCCGGTGCGGACGCGACCCTTTCCGTCGTTCCCTACTACAACAAGCCTACCCAGGAAGGGCTCTATCTGCATTTCAGGGCGATCGCGGAAGCCGTCGATATGCCGATGATCCTCTACAACGTTCCCGGCAGGACCGTTGCGGACATTGCCAACGAAACCGTACTGAGGCTCGCTGAAATTGCCAACATCGTGGGCATCAAGGATGCGACCGGGAACATCGAGCGAGGCTCCGATCTTGTACGCAATGCGCCGGGGGATTTCTCGGTTTACAGTGGAGACGACGCGAGTGCGCTTGCCCTGATGCTCCTCGGCGGGCGAGGCGTCATTTCGGTCACTGCCAATGTTGCGCCGAAACTGATGCATGAAATGTGCGAGGCCGCTCTTGCCGGGAACGTGCCCCTTGCGCGCGAAATCAACGACAAGCTGCTTCCGCTGCATCGCAAGCTTTTTGTCGAGGCGAACCCGATTCCTGTAAAATGGGCCGTTTCGCAAATGGGACTGATCGGCCCCGCCATGCGGCTGCCCATGACTCAGCTCCAAAGCTGCCATCACGAAACCGTGCTCGCTGCAATGAGAAGCGCCGGGATCACCCTATGAAACGTAAGATTCGGAATGGAATTATGAAAAATCACCGCCTGCACTTCATGATCGCCCTGTGTTCTTCGATGCTCCTGGTTTCGGGATGCAGCCATTTGCCATTCATGAAGAAGAAGGACGACGCATACAAGTCGGCGAAGGAGGGCTCTCCTCTGGAAGTGCCGCCCGACCTCACGAAGCCTGCGGAAAACGATCGCTACAGCGTGCCAGCGGCCCCTGCCGGCGGCAGCGCTGCCGCCACCGCGACTGCCTTGCCTGTGGCCCAGCCCATCCAGGACAGCGCGCCGCCGGAAGCTGTACATGCCAAGCTTTCCGAGCAGGATAACGATATCCTGCTCGACATTCCGGTCGATCATGCCTGGCGGCGCGTGGGCGTCGCCCTCGACAAAGCCGGCTTTACTGTCGACGATCAGGACAGAGTGAAGGGGATCTATTTCGTGAGCTATGCCGATCCCGAAAAGAAGCAGGAAGACAAGGGATTCTTTTCCAGCCTGGAGTTCTGGAAGGACAAGAAAAAAGCCGAGCCCCAGAAATACCAGATCCAGGTTCAGTCATCTGGTGCAGGCAGCGCAGTTTCCGTGCTCGACAGGGACGGCTTCCACGAACACACCGAAACTTCCGCAAAAATACTGGAAATGCTTTACGAACAGCTGAAGTAGCCCCATGCGCTTCGCCTCTCTTGCCAGCGGCAGCGAAGGCAATGCGCTGGTTGTCGAGTCGGGCGGGACATGCATCATGCTCGATTGCGGACTCGGGTTACGCGAGACCGTATCCAGGCTCTCCCGTCTTTCACTGTCCCCCGAAGACCTTTCCGGAATTCTCGTCACTCACGAACATGAAGATCACGCGAGCGGCGTTGTCCGCTTCGCCAGGAAATTCAACCTTCCCGTTTGGATGACCCACGGTACTTTCAGGGCAGATCAGGATGCCTATTCGCCCCTGTCGAAGGTTTGCATGATAGAAGGCTATCAGCGCTTCGGTATAGGCGGCATCGAAATCGAGCCTTTCCCCGTTCCGCACGATGCGCGCGAACCGGTCCAGTTCGTATTCGGAAACGGCGCGAGTCGGCTTGGCGTGATCACGGATGTCGGCTGCTCGACCCCTCATATCGAGGCGATCTTGAGCGGATGCCATGCGCTGGTTCTGGAGTGCAACCATGATGCGCAAATGCTGGCGAACAGCAACTACCCGCCAAGCCTTGTCAGGCGAATTTCGGGCCGTTTCGGCCACCTCGAAAACCGGGGCGCTTCCGAATTGCTTTCAAGGCTGGACCGGAGCCGCCTGCAGCATGTCATCGCCGCGCATCTCAGCCGGAAAAACAATACCCCTCAGCTGGCCAGGAGCGCATTGAGCAAGGCGATGAACTGCAGCGAAGAATGGATAGGGATTGCCTGCCAGAAGGAAGGGTTCGGCTGGCGCCAGATAATAGCCTGAAACAAAAAAGCCGGCGCAAGGCCGGCTTTTCTGTACTTTGACGCTTCTTAGTTTGCAGCAGGAGCGGCAGGTGCAGCAGGAGCGGCAGGTGCAGCAGCGGATGCATCGGCAGCAGGAGCGGCAGCGGATGCGTCGGCAGCGGGCGCTGCGGGAGCAGCAGCAGGCGCTTCAGCAGCAGGCGCTTCGGGGGCCGGAGCAGGCTTTTCGCCACAAGCGGTCAAGGTAAGGCCAAGCAAGGCAGCAAGGAGGAGCGAGCGGTTCATTATATTATTCCCTAAATTAAAGTTGATACAAAACCTGAATAGCAATCGGTCATCCGAACGCTTCCGGTTTGACCGACTCTGCGATTTTAGCAGGTTTGACAAAATTTTCCAGTAGTCTATGCATTTTTTCTTATAGCCCCGCCAAATCGGCCGGAATCGCGGCTTCCGAAGCTGCCCAGATATGCTCGAAACGCTGCATGAGCAGCCTGCCTTCGTGGGGATCATCCTTGCCTGAAAGGCCTCTCGGGTCGTCGAAATGGAAGCGGCGCACATAATGGTTGTCGTCTGAAATGCAGAAGGGCGCGCTGACTTCTGAAATTTCCGGAAGAGTGCGATGGATCGCCATGTTATGGCCGAAGCGCTGCAGCAGCATGATCATGCGCGGGCAATGCCTGTCCAGATAGTCCGGGCTGTGCACGACGATCGACAGGCGGTTTTCTGGATTGGCGAGCAGGAAGGCGTGCAGCCTGTCATGCCTGTCACGGGAATTGAATCCCATATTCTCAAGGTTGTAATCGAAAATCCGGATATGGTGCTTTGCCAGTCCGATCACTTCGTCGATAGCCGCGGAGTATTCGGCGAGGCCGTCGAGCTTCTGGTGGATGGGTTCAGTCATCGGTTTGCCTCCCGATTCCAATATAGCCGTCCTTGTACCACTGATAAAGCAGAGATGACGTCGCCAGATCGGTTTTTGCCGGAAACAGTTCGCGCCGGTCCGCAAGCGCCATCAGGAAGGCTTTGTCCAATCCGTCGAAAGACACGATTTCTCCATTGATGAAAAGATGCTTGCTGGCAAAAAGCATTTGCGACTTGAGGTCGAGATGGATGCCGGATTTTTCGATTTGCCCCCGGAAGCGCATTTCCGATGCGGGGCGCGCGGGCGGATCGAAAAAAAGATGAGGCTTGGGTTCGGAAAGGTACATTCCGAGAAAGCGCTCGATATCGCCGTCATTCCAGCGTATCCTCTCCAGGATGCGGGAAACCTTTTTCTGCATGGCAGCCCCGATCTCCGCAGGATGCTCCTGTGTTTGCAGATCGGGGTCCTCGTACATCCCTTCCATTTCGAGATGATCCTGCAGGTGAACCAGGAACTGGGTCGCCAGTTCCTGGTGGGAGGGAGCCCTGAAACCGATCGAATAGGTCATCGAATTCCCGATCGCCACGCCGTTGTGCGCGTATTTCGGGGGGAGATAGAGCATGTCTCCGGGCTCGAGTATCCATTCCTGCTCCGGTTCGAAGCGGGCAAGTATCCTGAGCGGCGCATCCGGAATCAGTTCGCTGTCCTGTTGCGCAGAAATCTGCCAGCGCCGGCACCCCATGCCCTGGAGCAGGAATACGTCGTAGGAATCGAAATGCGGTCCGACCCCGCCACCGTCCGGAGCGAAGCTGACCATGAGATCGTCCAGCCGCGCATGAGGAATGAAATCGAATTGCCCGAGCAGTTTCGCGCCCTCGGGCAGAAAATGATTGACGCCTTGGACCAGGATGGTCCAGTATTCCGGCAATTTCCTGAAGCGCCTTTTCTCGAAAGGCCCGTTTTCCAGGGACCATCGATTCTTGTCGAAAGTCACGAGGCGGGATTGCGCATCTTCCAGCGAGGCGAGTTCGATCAGTTCATCCGGGTTCAAGAGCCCCTTGAAGCCCGGAATGGCGTTGCGGATCAGAAGCGGCTTCTTGTGCCAGTAATCGCGCAGGAATTCGGATGGTTCGATATCTCCCAGCATTATTCGCATTATATCCAAAAAAACATCGTGAAATGGGTTAGAATCCTGGTACCAACTCAATTTCACGGACGGCCTCTCAATGCGTATCGAAAAAAACACTGTCGTGTCTCTCGACTTCGAACTGACCGACGATTCTGGCAATCTTCTCGAAAAGACGGAAGCGCCCGTCAGCTACCTTCACGGCGGTTACGACGGGATATTTCCCCAGGTCGAGGAAGCCTTGCACGAGCAGACAGTGGGGTTTTCCTGCGCGGTCGAAATGGAGCCGGAAAACGCCTTCGGCGAAATCGACCCCAATCTGATCCGCGTCGAGCCGAGAGAGCTTTTCCCCGCCGAAGTCGAAGTCGGCATGCGCTTCGAGGGGGGGGAGGAAGAGTCCGAGGATATGCTGATTTATACCGTAACCGACGTGACGCCGGACAAGGTCGTGGTAGACGGCAATCATCCTCTGGCGGGGATGAAGCTAACCTTCAGCTGCACAGTGACGGCAGTCCGTCCTGCCACGGAGGAAGAGATCGAGCACGGCCATACCCACGACGAGGAACACCACCACTAGAGTCCGTCATCACTCGTCCGGTGCACCAATCGGGGAAGTGCTGACAGCCTGCTAGGCTGGCTGAAGGGGGATGCTGCTGCGTTCCCCCACGATGCGGTTGGCTTCGTCCACATAGATCAGCTTCGGCTTGAAGCTGGAAAGCTCGGATGCGTCGTAGCACGCATAGGTTGCGATAATCACGATGTCTCCCGGGGAGGCTTTGTGCGCAGCCGCGCCATTCACCGAAATGACACCCGACCCCCTTTCCGCCCTGATCGCGTAGGTCGTGAATCTTTCGCCGTTGCTCACGTTGTAGATGTCGATTTGCTGATACTCGCGAATGTCGGCTGCATCGAGCAGGTTCTCGTCGATCGCGCAGGAACCCTCGTAATGAAGTTCGGCGTGCGTAACCGTCACTCTGTGAAGCTTCGAACTCAGCATGGTTCTTTGCATGAAAGCCTCTGATATCGAAAAGCCTTACAGTATAAATCGACTCGATCCACGAGACAAATATCGGTTGGATGCCGGTCAGTCTTGCCCATCCAGGAAAGCCTTGGCATCATCGACGATCTCCGCGAATTCATCGGTGGACAGCCCCAGATGCTGCAGCGCGATTTGCCCGCCCTTGTGCCATTCCGCGGAGTCGGAGAGGCCGGCATGAAGCTGGATGGCGCGCTCGGCAAGGAGGGCAAGGGCAACCAGATGCTGGCCTTCGACGGGCAGCAGGGATTGTGACTCCGAGAGCAGGTCGTACTCGTGGTGGAACCGGATTGCGCTGGAAAGCGTATTCGGAAGGTTCCAGTTTTTCGCGAGCAGGTAGCCTACCGTGGCGTGATTGGTTTGGTAGCACTCATCTTCGATTTCGGTGAATTTCCTGTCCATGGACCGTTCGGCTGCACCGAATGTCTTCTTGTAGTCCGGAAAGCGCTGCATCAGGATCGGAATGCCGCAGTTCTGAAAAAGCCCGAAGGTGTAGGCTTCGTCCCGATTCATGCCGGGAAGCTGTTCGGCGATATGGGAAATCATCATGGCGACCTTGGCGGATGTGTCCCAGAAGCTCTCCATGTCGATCTGCCCTGCCTTGGCGAAAACCTGCCTCAGCTTCAACCCGGTTATCGTCCTGGCCAATGCGGACAAGCCCAGCACGGATATCGCCTGGCTGATCGTGGTAGCCTTGCTGCGCAATCCGAAGAAGGGGGAGTTGACGGTCTTGAGGAGCGCGGCGGAAAGCCCCACGTCCGACGAAACCAATTGTTCTATCTTTCTGTAGCTCGGTTCGTCCTTCCTGATTTCGGCATCGAGTTCGATCAGCATCGTCGGCCTGGGGGGTATCCCGACGCTACCGATGACTTTTTCCATTTCCTGGTCTAGTAGTTCCTGTTCGCTCATGAGTAGATGCAGCCATAAAATTGATAAATGCCCATGCACCGCCTATGCCGGGAGGCTTGCCGGAGAGTATAGCAACATGAGGCGGTGGTGTCGTGGTTGTGTTAGATTGCGTACATACCGTTAAGAGAGATATCGCTATAATTTCTAGTTAGTTAGATTCTGTCGGTAGTCCAAATGAATAACAAAATAGCTGATCCCCGTCAGAACCGTCTTCTGAATATGCTGCCGCCTTCCGAATATGCGCGGCTCCTCCCTTCCCTCGAGCGGGTTTCTCTCAGGGTGGGCGACATCCTTGCCGAACCCAACAAGATGTCGCGTTTTGTATATTTTCCGGTGGACAGCATGGTCTCCCTCTATTATCCGATGGACCATGGAACGTCGTCCGAAATCGCCCTCATCGGGAACGAGGGAATGTTCAGCATCGTTCCGATTCTCGGAGGGGAAACCATGCCCTATATGGCCGTGGTGGAAACTTCCGGTCAGGCTTTCCGGCTGGATGGCAGAATTCTCAAAGGGGAACTCGACCGCTCCAGGCACCTGAGACACATCCTGCTTCTCTATACCCAGGCGCTTTTCACCCAGATGGCTCAGCTTTCCATTTGCGGGCGGCATCATTCGCTGCGTCAGCAGCTTTGTCTTCATCTGCTGCTGATTCACGACAGAGCGTTGTCTGACAGGTTCGCCCTGACGCAGCAAACCACGGCCCACATGCTCGGCGTTCGCCGCGAAAGCGTGACCAAAGTGTCGGGAGAATTGCGCAGTGACGGGCTGATCGCCTACAGACGCGGGTACGTCACGGTGCTCGACAGGCAGCGCCTGGAGTGCGAGTGCTGTGAGTGCTACAGTGTGGTGAGAGAGGAATTCTTTCGCCTGCTGGGCTGAATTCCTGTTTCTTCTGCAATATCCATTTCCCTTCGAGTTGTTCCGTAAATCCTTCCCCACAAATAACCATGCCACTGATAATGTTAATTTTTTGGAAAAATAATGCCATAATCTGATCTGCCGAAAGGCACGGAGCAAGTTGTACCAACATAACTACTAAAGGAGAGATATCAATGGCTGATGCAATTCATTTCACGAATGCAGGCGGGGTAGCCGTATTGATCGTTTGTGCCGTGGTTTATCTGGGAAGCAGTTACCTGTATCAAAAAGGCAAGTGAGCGGGGAGTCGGCCGATTGGCCGGCATATCGCAGAAACGGGCCTGCCGGCCCGTTTTCATTTGGAGCGCCTGTGGGCCGTCATCGCCTTTTCTGGAGGAAGTAATGGCACGGCTCTCCGGAGGCTTCAACGACGTCCAGGATCGGCAGCCTTTGGCTTTTGAATGCGAATGCACGGCAGCCATATCTGAAACTGGCGTCGTGGGTGATGTAGTAGTGGGCGCAGCTGTTGCAGTCCGGGCGCTGCTTGTCCGGTTTCGTCGTCATGGGATTATTATGCTCGAATCCTGCCCGATGGAAAATGGCTATGGCTAAAGAATCCGGATTGAGCGCCGATAATGCCGTCATGGGCAATAATCTGCATGCGGAAAATTTTTCTCTTCGCCAGCAGCTCGAGGCGCTTCTTCACGAGGCGCGCTGCAACGAGGACAAGATGCGTCGCTTCGACCAGATCGAGCGCCGGCTGATAGGCGCGGGTTCCCTGGCCGAACTGGTGCGCACGCTGCTCTCGGAATACAAGTCGGCTTTCGGGGTGGAGCATGTGACTCTGGCGCTGGTCGATGCGGAATACGAAGTGGCCAGAATTCTTGAAGCCGAGCCGGCATCGGCTCGGGGGCTGACACTGCTCGGGTCGGAGGAGGCACTCGAAAAATTGTATGGCGAAAATCGAAACCCTCGTTTGGGGAGGTTCGATGCTTCGGTCCACGGGGAGCTTTTCGGGGAAAATCGCGGCAATATCGCCTCCGTTGCGCTTTTGCCGCTGGCCCGGCAAGGCGCATTGATCGGCAGCCTCCATTTCGGCAGCGACAATCCCGAGCGATATGAAAGCGTCAGCGGGACCCGATTCCTCGAACGCCTTGCCGCAATAATCTCCGTTTGCCTTGAGAGCACCCTGAACCAGGAACGCCTGAAGCTGCTCGGTCTGACCGACGGACTCACAGGGGTCCAGAACAGACGCTATTTCGAGCATCGCTGCCAGGCGGAGATCAGCCTTGCGCGCCGCCACAAGCATCCGCTTGCCTGCATGTTTCTCGATGTCGACAGATTCAAGCGGATCAACGACAACTACGGCCACCAGTTGGGCGACGAGGTATTGCGCAGCGTAGCCCGCATCATCCAGGGGCAGCTGCGCGCAGGGGATACCATTGCCCGTTATGGCGGGGAAGAATTTGTTGCGCTGCTCCCGCAAACTGCGGTCAATCATGCGCTGGACATTGCAGAACGCATCCGCGCCAGAATCGCCGTCGAGCCTTTCGGGAGCGGAATGCCCGGGGTAACCATCTCGATCGGCCTGTCGATGCTGTCGGCAGATGGCGCAGGCGACAACCGCGCGCTGGCCGAGCGCATGATCTCGGATGCCGACAGGGCCCTTTACCAGGCCAAGCACACGGGCAGGAACAAGGTGGTCTGCGATGGCGCAACGCTCCCCGTTCCTGCAGGCAAGGCGGATCTGATGGAGTCTCTGGCGAGAAGCTTATCCGCTGCGATGCGGACTTTCCTCGGGTTGTATTCGAATCTGTTGAAACGCCTCATGCATTACGGTCCCATGTGACCGTCAGGCTTCTCCAGGATGCGCGGAGAAGCCCAGACCCCTTTCGCATTCGGGGCGCTGGCAGGGCGGACGCGGATCATGTCTCCCGCAACTTCGGCGACGCTCAAGGTCGCGGCAGAGGGCAATGTCGTGCAAAGGCCGCCGCCATCCAGAAGCAGCGAATTGTAGCCCTTCTCGTCCTTCGTTGCGGCGTATTGCCTGATTTTTCCGAGCAGATCTTTGGTTGGGCAGGTGACGACATCGGGATTGGGGGAAAAGACGGCCCCGACCTTGATGCTGCTCCCGCTTCCCCCCGAGCATGCCGCAAGCGGCAGCAGCAGAATAAAAATCATGAATCGCATAGGACTTTTCCGTGAAGTTTGCCCAAGCATAGCAAAATTCGGCGAAACGGTCAGGATGGTCTTGAAGAAGTCTGGCGTCATGCCGCGCCGTTCTGGTGAAAGGCTGGCGTAAGCTTGCGTGGATATATTAGGGCAGTTTTCTAACCACCGCACTGGGGAATACCAATGAAAGTCGCAAAAATCGCCCTATCCATTGCCTGCATGACAGCTTCTGCGACGGCGGTTGCCGATACGGCAGACATCGTGGCGGTCAACAATCAGGTCGGCATCCAGCTCATATCCACCAGCGTCAATTACACCGAAACGGCTAACGGCACTACCGCGGATACGGAATCCGGCAGCGTTCCAGGCTACGCGCTTTCCCTCTCCACCATGCAGGATCTGTGGCTCGGAAACGACTATATCCAGGTCGAATACGACCACAACAGCGGCCATACCAATTATGTCGGAGCCCTTTTAAACGGGGGACCATACGGCTCGGTGGTCGGACAGTCCGGGGCGACGCTTTCCAACTACAGTGCGCGCTACGGTACAGGGTTTGCTGTCGGGGATGGGGCGATGCTGACGCCCTATATCGAAATCGGCCACCACAGCTGGGACAGGGGCGTCAACTACGGTGAAACCTACACGCACAATTATTACGGGATAGGCGCGCTTGGCCAGTGCACTTCGCCGGTGAGCGGATTGGTGTTCACGGCCAACGCCCTGATCGGCAGCACTTTCGGATCGAATATCGATGTCGGGTCCGGCCCCGGACTGACCGGATTCTCCGGCGCGCTCGGCAATTCCACCCTGTACAAATTCGGCCTTGCGGCGGATTATGCCTTCACCCAGAATTTTCATGGAAACGTCGGGGTGGATTACACGTCCTTCAAATACGGGATGAGTGCGGTTTACGGCGTGAGTTACGAGCCGGACAGCAAAACCAGCTACACGACGCTCAAGGTCGGATTGGGCTACGCGTTCTGATTCGGCAACCCACTCAACAGCGGCCTCATTTATGCGCCAATTGAATCAGCATGGTTTCCGGATTGATGAAATGCCCATCCTTGATGATTTCATAATGGAGATGGGGGCCGGTTGATCTGCCCGTGTTGCCGGTCAGGCCGATCAATTCGTGCTGGCCGACCGCTTCCCCGGTCTTGACGAGCAGGCGGCTGAGATGGGCGTACCTGGTTTCGTACCCGTCGCCATGATCGATGATGATGTTGTTGCCGTATTCGGCGTCCCACCCTGCGTTCTTGACAATCCCCTTTGCGGTGGAGAAAACGTTCGTGCCTATCGTTTCCTGAAAGTCGAGGCCGGGATGAAACCCGAGCCTGCCTGCGATGGGATCGATCCTTTTGCCATACGGACTGGAAATGGCAATGCTGCCCTGCAATGGAAAAAGGATCGGCTTGGTCTCGAGCCACTGCACTTCACTTTTCCAGTAGTCGATGGAGGTGTCGGTGTATTTCAGAAGCAGATTTTCGTTTTCGTAGACATCGCCAAGATTATCGATCAGGTCGGCGTCGCTCCTGGGGGTGAGATTCAGCATCGGGCCGCCTTGGGCAGTTGAAACGCCTTTCTTGGTGATGAGCGGGGGCGGGGTCGCCATGAACTTGAGCTTCTTGTTCAGCTTGTCGAGGGCAGTCAGGCGATCCTGGAAAGCGGTCAAATCCTGCTCAACCTGGCTCATCCTGCTTTCATACTGGTTTTTCAGCTTGTTGAATTCCGTTTCGGAATAGAGATTGCCCATTTTGTGGGCAAGCTGCGGGTCATATTCGATGGCAAAACGGAAGCCGGCGAATTCGAGGCATACTCCCAGAAGTATGCATGCGAACACCGAGATTGCGGCGATCGTCAGCAGATTGCGCAATGTCAGATTGATCCGCCTGATCCGCCCCACCGGGCCGGAAACCCAGATAAGTTGCATGATCTAAGATTGCTGCTTGAGTTTTCCGTCGGAAACCAGAAGATTCAGGTTGCCCGGCACAGCTTTTTCCTCGGCCTGCGGCTTCTCTTCGGTCTGGTTGAGAAGACCGAAGATTTTTGCCCCGGACTCGATTCTGATCGACTTGTATTTCAGGTCGCCGTGGATATGCGCGGTATGCAGGACTTCGATTCGGTCCGCAAAGATGTTTCCGGTAATTTCACCCGAGATGATGACGTGCCCCGCCCGGATGGTGCCATGAACTTTGGCGCCCTGGGCGATGGCGATGGTGGCCGCATGCCCGTCTTCCTGGGCAATGTTCCCGTCCAGATGGCCGTCTATGCGGATGCCGTTGCTGACCTGGATGTCGCCAGCGATGCGTACCGATTTGCCGATGATGGTTTCCAGGTTCTTGATCAGGATTCCATGGTCTGCTTTTTTGCTCATGCCAAACATCACAATATTCCTTTACATGCTGATGACGCAAGCCGGAATTGCGCTCTGTTGCCGGATACGGCCCTGATGCGAATCCGAAGCCTACCAATAAAATGCTTTGCAATCAACAGGTAATTTGATTATCTGGCGATATTTTGACGGTGACTTTAGAAAAAACAAAGCGCAAGCCGCCATACTTTATGTAGTTTCTAGGCCGGAGATTTTGCGACGGCCGGCTCTGCCCGGCACGTTCGGCCAGTTGCAAGCAATTCGTGGAGGGGCTGCAGATAATCACTTGGGGGCCGGCCCGGCAGCAACAGGTTTGGGGACTGCGCCAAGCTCCAGCTTTGCCGGCACGCCTTGCCCGTCGCTGTCGACCTTTTCAGGCTGCGCGAGCACGAGGCGGTCGGGCGGGATGCCTGCAGCCTGCAGCGAAGCATAGGCGTTTTCGCCCCTGGCCTTTCCCAGCGACTGAAGCGCGTCTTCCGCTATGGGCTCCTTGTCGCGCAAGCGCCTGAATAGGACGATGTAGAAATCGGCGCCTTTCAGTTGCGCCAGGTCTCTTTCGTTCAATGCCCGCTTTTTCCGGAACAGCCCGGACAGCCCGGATATCATTCTTGCCGAAACGCTTTCCTTGAGCTGGCCGGGATTGGCCTTGCGAAAACCCGCTTTCAGGGCGGCGAGTTCTGCGCTGCCCATCCGGTCTGAATACAGGCTTTCCAGGGCATCCTGGATTTTCGGCGATCCGGTGGACAGGGGGCCGGGGTTCTCATGCGCGCCCAGGTGCTCGCCGGCCTTGACGGCCACTTGCCTGCGGAGTTGCAGATCCTGCAGCGCGACCCTGTCGGCATCCGAGTAGACGCCGTGCACCGTCAGGGCCAGGCCGGGGCGCTTGCCGAGAATGCCTGCGATCCGCACTATCTTTTCCTGTTCTGGCGGGGAGAGCCTGGCCGCTCCGGGATCGAAGTGGATGCTGCCGATCTGCTCTCCGCCGCCGCCAAACAGGGCGCCCAATGCCTTGAATGGCGCGGTGGCGATCTTTTCGAAGATGCTCACTATGGCTTTCCAGATGATGCCGCCGTAGCTGAACTGCGGGTCGTCCAGATTGCCGGAAACGGGAAGGCCAAGATCGATTCGGCCATCCGGATCCTCAAGGATGGCTATCGCGAGATCCAGCGGAAGATCCTTCGCCTGCGGACTTTCTACCCTTTCGCCGAGCTTGATGTTGTCGATGATGATCTGATTGTCGCCTTCGAGCTGGCGATGCCTGATCTTGTATTCCAGATTCAGCGAGAGCTTGCCGGCATCGATCTTCCGTCCGGCGAAGGTCGACGAGTAGGGCGTCAATCTGGGCATGTTTACGTTGCGGAACATGACCCTGATGTCGGTCAGATCGGCGGGATCGAAAAGATCGATCTGGCCGGCTGCGTGCGCGGATCCGTATTTGTCCACCTGTCCGCTCAATTCAAGCTGGCCCGAAGATCCGGGACTGGTGGACAGGCCGTTGATATAGCCGTGCAGCTTGTGGATGCGGGTGGCGAAGGGCAGGACGAGGGAATAATCCGCGTAATCCATTTCGCCATGGCGAACCCTGATGCGATCGATGCTTATCGGAAATGGCTTCGATTTGCCTGCCGCGGCTGGCGGAGCGTGCGCCTCGGATTTTAGCAGTATGCGGGACAGGTTGGTGGACTTGTCCCTGGCGATGTTGAGCTTGGCGCCGAGATGGTCGACGTCGAGCCGCCCGATGCTCAGCCTGGCCGGGGTCGCTTTCAGATTGCGGCTGCCGACGAACTTCCACTTCAGGAAGACAGCGTTGGTATCGGCTTCCAGAAGACGCACGTTGCGCAGGGAGAAACTGCCGGCGTAGGACGCCCCCTGTCCGCCGTAGGCGGCACGGCCTTCTGCGTCGAGCTGGCCGCTGGCAAGCTTCAGCTTCGCCACCGAAGCCAGATAGGGCTGTGCGGGCTTCAGCGCAAGGTTTGCGAGCTTGAAGTGCAGCTCTGCTGAGGGCGCGGCGGGAGCGACCTGTCCGGAAGCCGTGAAGCTGCCGCCATCCTGGGCATGAAAGGAAAGCTGAACAGGCAGGGGGGCGGCCAGGTTGTCGCTCAGGTCATCCACGCTCATGGCAATATCGTTCAGTGCCAGATTCGCAGCGGGTTTTACCGAATCGTCGTGGAAGAAAACTGCGGAATTGGCCAGGTCAAGCCGGTTTATCCGGAAGCGCCAGCGCTGCGATGGCTTTTCCTGATTTTTTCCGGGAGGCGGCATCGCCGCATGCAGAGCATCGACAAGATCGATGCGTCCATGGACATTTCGCGCCACATGAAGCTGGCCATTGCTCAAATCGGCATGATCGAGCGCGATGCGTTTTCCGGTCAAATCCGCCCGGGTATTCGTGAGCGTCAATTTTCCCAGCTGCAGCAATTCGGGAGCGGCTCCGTTTGAGGAGGGCAGGGTGATCCGGCTTCCGGAAATCGATAGCGTGCCCAGGGCGATCCTGTTTTGGGCCAGATCGTATTGTCCGTTCTTCGCTTCGATCGCCTTGATCGAGAGACGGGGCCCGCCGATGCCGATCCGCAAATCCGAGAGCCTGCCTGCGAGATTTTTCAGGACAAGGTTGGGCCGATTGCCCGCGTAGGATAGATGGTAGTCGGTCGAAACCGAGACTGTTCCGGCTGGGGCGGAGTTCGGCAGGATGTCTTTGAAATAGGGTTTCAGCGGCGACAGATAGAGGTTTTCCACATTCAGGCTGCCGTCGGCGGACAGCGGGTTGAGCGAGGACTGACCTTGCCATGTTACGAGGGCGCCGAAGGAGGTGCGTGCCGAAATCCGGTAGCGACCCTTGTCGTTCGGAAGCGTGGAAATGTCTCTCAGGTTCAGATCCAAGGGGGCGATGCGCGCGGTGAATCCGGTTTTTTCGTCGGCAAAATCGATGCGGCCGCCCTTCAAGCCGAAGGACCGGATGGCTATTCTGGGCAATTGCGAGTCCTGTGCGTTCGCTGCCTTGGCATCCTTTTCATCAAGCGAATCGATCAATTGCGACCAGTTGAGCCGGTTGCCAGGCTTCAGGACGATGGCTGCTTCAGGATCGTCCAGCTCGATGACATTGAAGACCAGGGCGCGCCTGAAGAGGCTTGCCGGAGAAAGTTCCACGGTCAGCTTCCGGAAGGCAAGGAGCGGCTTGCCGTCGGGCTCCTGCAAATGAAGGTTGGATATGCGCAGGCTGAGGGTGAAAGGATTGAATTCCGGTCGGTCCAGGGAAAGGCGATGTCCGGTTTTCTCGGAGATGTAGCGTATCGACTGGGACTGGAGTATGCGGGGAAGCATCAGCCAGCCAAAAAGCGCATAGGCAACAAGCAGGCCGGCAAGCGATATCGCCAGCGTTCTTATCGAGGGCAGACGAAGGGACATGGCTTACCTCTTGATGTTATCGCCGATGCAGCCCCCATCATACATGGGTTAGTGCCAAGTTTCATAGCGGCTGCCTTGCGTCGGGAACGAATCAAGGGTCAGGAAAAATCATCAGGGGTAGTCCTGCCGCGTCGGCCTGACCATGATGTCGCTGACGTGGACATGAGGGGGCTGCGCCACAATATATTGAATCGCATTCGCCACATCTTCGCCGAGCAGCAGCGGGCCGAACTTGTCGTCGAAATTCCGCACCAGGTCCTCGCCATATCCTGCGCCTTCCTGAAATCCGCTGATGACGATGCCGGGTTCGACCAGGGAAACGCGAACCCCCTTCGGCCCGACTTCGCGACGCAATCCTTCTGCCAGCGCGTGGACTGCGAACTTGGTGGCGCCATAAACCGCGCTGAATGGCGAAATATGCCTTCCCACCACCGAGCCGATGATCACGATATCCGCCGCCCGTTTCGGGTAGGAAAGGCCTTCCAGCATTTTCCTGGCTGCCTTCTGAAGCAGGGCCAGCGTGCCGACCACGTTGAGTTTGAGTATTTCCTCGAACTTGGACAAATCAGCATCCTTGACCGAGCCGCCGAGGCCCCGTCCGGCATTTGCCACCACAATATCCGGGGACCGTCCGAACTGCCCGATTGCAGAGGAAAACAGGTTGTCCAGCACGGTGTCGTCGGCAGCATCGCCTGCCACGCCGCGAAATGCCGGTCCCAGCTCCAGTTCCAGCGCCTTGAGTCTGCCGGCATTGCGGGCATTGCCCATCACGGCATAGCCTTCTGCAACGAATTTTCTCGCTGTCGCCTCTCCGATGCCGGAAGAGGCGCCGGTGACGACGGCAATGCGCGAGTAGCGAACGGGCTGATCCTTGGACATGAGATTCTCCTCGATAAATTCAGGCAGGTTCCATCGTCAAGGCAGGATAATCGGTATAGCCGACTCTGGGATCCGGCATGCCGTATCCATAGAAGCTCTCCGGATGGAAAGGGTTCAGGGGCGCATTGGCTTGCAGGCGATGCGGAAGATCCGGGTTGGAAATGAAAAGCTTGCCGAAGGATACGGCATCGGCTTCTCCTGCCGCGATCACTTGCCGAGCGGTTTCCCGGTCGAAGCCTTCGTTTGCGATGAGAACGCCGCCGAAGCGCCTTTTCAGTTCCGGGCTGATGCGGTTTTCCCCCAGGGATTCGCGGGTGAAAATGAAGGCGATGCCGCGCTTGCCCAATTCCGCGGCGACATATCCGAAAGTGGACAGGGGGTCGGAGTCGCCCATGGTATGGGCATCTCCCCTGGGCGCGAGATGCATTCCCACGCGAGCCGCACCCCAAACCGAAACGACGGCGTCGGTCACTTCCAGCATCAGCCTGGCCCGATTCTCGATCGTGCCGCCATAGGCATCATCCCGCTGGTTGGTGCTGTCCTGCAGAAATTGATCCAGCAGGTAGCCATTGGCGCCATGAATCTCCACGCCGTCGAATCCGGCATGCCTGGCGTTTTCCGCCCCCGTGCGGTAGGCCTCGACGATGCCCGGAATTTCCGAAGCCGCGAGGGCGCGCGGCGTGACATACTCGCGCTGGGGGCGCAGCAGGCTGACATGTCCATCGGGTGCGAGCGCGCTCGGTGCGACCGGCAGGTTTCCTTCCAGGTAGTCTGGATGAGAAACCCGCCCTACATGCCAAAGCTGCAGGAATATGCGCCCTCCGGCATCGTGAACGGCCTGGGTCACCCGTTTCCAGCCTGCCACCTGTTCGTTCGACCAGATTCCGGGTGTGTCGGGATATCCGACTCCCTGGGGGGAAACCGAGGTTGCCTCGGAAATGATCAATCCTGCGCTGGCGCGCTGGGCATAGTATCGCGCCATCAGTTCGTTGGGCACCCGCCCCGCACTGGCACGACAGCGAGTCAGAGGTGCCATCACGATTCGGTTGGGCAGGTTCAGGTCTCCGATCCGGATTGGCTCAAACAGATTGCTCAATGGGTTCTCCTTGCGTTAACGGGCTGGTTCATCAATTCAAGTGGTTCTTGAGGAAAGTCAGGGTGCGCTTCCAGGCCAGATCGGCGCACTTTGCATCATACACTTCGGGACGCGTCTGGTTGAAAAATGCATGGCGGGCTTCATAGCGGTGAATTTCGGGAGGGTTTCCGGAAGCCTGCATTTCGGATTCTAGACCGTCCACGGCAGCTGGCGTGCACCAGTCATCCTGGTTGGCAAAGTGTCCCTGGAGGGGGATGCGTATCCTGGCAGGATCGGCGACCGATTTTGGCGGCATGCCGTAGAAACAAATGCCTGCAGCCATTTCGGGAATCCGCACGGCACTGGCAAGGGTGAGTGCGCCGCCCATGCAGAATCCCATGACAGCGACTTTGCCTCCCAAATCCTGCAAGTGCTTCACGGCGCCCCTGATGTCCTGATCGGTCGCCCCCGTGAAATCCAGTCCGTCCATCATGTGCCTAGCTTCGTCGACATTCCGGGCGACGCGCCCGTGATACAGGTCAGGAACCAGGGCATTGTAGCCGGCTGCCTTCAGTCGATCGGCGATGCTGCACATGTGGGGATTGAGCCCCCACCATTCCTGGATCACCACGACCCCCGGCCTTTCCTTCCCGAATTCGGCAAGATAGCCTCGGCATGGACTGCCGTCGATACGCTGGAATTCGATCATGCCCATAAAAATGCTCCATCCAATTTGAAAACAGTCGCCCTGATCCTCAGGTCGTGATCGGTTCGAGCGGGGAAGGGTGCGAAAAGTTCAGTCGACAAAGGCTGACCTCAGGTTTTCCCCGGCAGAGGCGAACCACCCAATGCCACGAAAAGGCGCACGCAGTCCCGGTAGCGCTGGTGCCGTGCGCGCACCAGTTCGAGCTGCGCGCTTGCCCAGGCGCGCTGTGCATCCTGCACCTGCAGCAGCCCCGATGCCCCCGCCCGGTAGCTTTCCAGAATCAGCCCCAGGCTGCTTTGCGCAGTGTCTGCCGCATGTTGCATCATCGCGACAGATTCTTCGTCGCGGGCTAGCGAGGTCAGGGTGTCGGCCACCTCCCCGAAAGATGCCAGTATGGTTTGCCGGTACTGGGCCAATGCAGCCCGGTAGGCATGTACCGCCTCGCGCTTTTCCGCTGCGAGCGTGCCGCCATTGAAAATCGGCGCGGATATTCCCGCAGCCAAGGACCAGGCATTGCTCACGCTTCTGAATATTCCCGCCGGAGTCAGCGCTTCCTGCATCATGTTTGCAGTGAGCGTGATTCCAGGGTAGAGATTGGCTTCGGCCATCCCGACTGCGGCGCCTGCCGCATCCAGATTGGCGCGGGCCGCGAGAATGTCGGGCCTTCTTTTGACCAGATCAGAAGGAAGGCTCAGGGGCAGCGTTTTGGGCAAGGCAAAATCCTTGAGCTCTAGATCGGGGGGTACCCAGTTGGCGGGAGCCTTCCCGACCAGAATCGAGAGCGCGTGTCGGCTGACGGCCAGCCGTTCTTCCAGCGGAGGGAGCATGGCGCGGTCTGAGATCAGACGGGTCTGCTCACTCAGAACGTCCGTTTTCGACCCCGTGCCGATTTCGTAAGCCGCCTGCACGAGCTCCAGCGTGCTGCTGTCCTCGGCCAGGATGCGCTTGACCATGGCGATTTCTTCTGCGGCGGAAGCCATGTCCAAAGTTGCCGCGACGATATTGCCCGTCAGCGCGAGATAGGCTGCATCGAGCTGATGCGACTGGTATTCTGCCAGGGCGCGTTGACGTTCGACCGCGCGGTGCCCTCCGCCAAAAATATCCGGGGTCCAGCTGACCGAAGGTCCGGCTTCGTAATAGGAAAATGGCGGGATGCTGAAGTTTGCCGGGCCGAACAGCGCGGCGCCGTACTTCTGGCGTCCCGCCAGGGCGCCGATCGAAGCCTGTGGCAGCAGGGCACCGCCGGCCGCATTGACCGCCTCTTCAGCCTGTGCAAGCGTTTCGCGGGCTGCGGCCAGATCGTAATTGTTCCGGACGCCCATACGGATCAGGTCATTTAGGGGCTGGGAAGCGAAGAACGTCCACCAGTCGGACATGATTTGCTTGCCCAGGGCAATTTTTCGATTCAATGGAACCAGTTCGCCCTTTGCAGCATAAGAAGCCGCATCCGGAATGGATGGGGCCTTGATGGGCGGAGCGACGCTGCAGGCGGAAGCCAGCAGGGCGGGAATCAGAAGCAGTTTTTTCGCCTTCATTCCATCACCATCAGTTCTTTTGATTTTTGCGCTGGCGGGCGCAGCAATACCAGCAGCGGCATGACTGCCAGAGTCAGCACCATCATCAGCTTGTAATCGTCGAGATAGGCGACCATCGCCGCCTGGTGGGTGATGGCGTGATTCAGCGCGGCCAGCCCGGAAAGCGTGTCGGGATCGATGTGGCCGGATGAAAAGGCCGGATTGTCCAGGTTGTATGGCGTGACATGCCCGGCGAGGGTCGCGTGCACGATTTGCGTGTTCCGGGTCAGGAGCGTCTGGACTACCGAAATGCCGATGGCGCTGCCGATATTGCGCTGCAGATTGAAAAATGCCGTGCCCTCGTTCCTGAGCGCGGGAGAAAGCGTGCTGAACGCGACGGTTGAAACGGGCACATAGGCGAGCCCCACGCCGAATCCCTGAATGATGCCGGAGATAACAATCAGCCGCTCGTCCATCAGCAGATTGAAATTCATCATTTGCCACAGCGAAAAGGCCGTCATCCCCAATCCTGTCGCCAGTATGATCCGCGAATCGATCCTGCCCACCAGCCTGCCGACAACCATCATGCCGAGCATCGTGCCCAGACCGCGAGGCGCGGTCACCAGGCCGCTGACCAGTACGGGATAATTCATCTCGTTTTGCAGCATGGGGGGGACAAGCGCAAGGGTTGCGAACAACACCACCCCGATCAGGAAGATGAACAGGTTGGCTGTGACGAAATTGCGGTCGGCGAACAATGCGGGACTCAGAAAGGGGCGGGAATGCGTGAACGAATGAACCAGAAAGAAATAAAAGGCCAGGCCCGCCAGCAGGGCTTCCATGACGATTTCGGTCGAACCGAACCAATCCTTCAGTTCTCCCCGGTCAAGGAACAGCTGCAGTGCGCCGATGCTGAGGGCAAGCGTCGCGAATCCGAAAAAATCGAACCGATCGAAATGCTTTTTCGTTTCCGGCATCGAGGCGGTAAGCCCCAGAAAGGCGATGATGCCGATGGGCACGTTGATGAAGAACACCCAGCGCCAGGAGTAGTTCTGGGTCAGCCAGCCACCAAGCACCGGACCCAGTACCGGGCCCAGCGTGACGCCTACCCCCCAGATTGACATGGCCCTGCCATGATTTTCCGGAGGATTGATGTCGAACAGCACGGCTTGAGAAAGAGGAACGAGCGCAGCGCCGGACATGCCCTGCAGCAGCCTGAACAGGACGATCTCAGGCAGATTCGTTGCCAGTCCGCACAATGCCGAAGTGACCGTGAATCCGACGATCGAGATCAGGAATACCCTTTTGCGGCCGAATCTTCCGGCAAGCCAGCCGGTCAGGGGAATCATGATGGCGGCTGCAATGATGTAGGAGGTCAGCACCCAGGCCATCTGATCCTGCGTGGCCGAAAGCGTTCCCTGCATCTGGGGCAGCGCCACATTGGCGATCGTCGAGTCCAGGGATTGCATGATGGTTGCCGCCATGATGGAAAAAGTGATCAAGGGGCGATTCAGGGTTTTTTTCGAAATCGCGTCATGGGGGGGATGGGGCGTTGCGGCTCCTTCGCCGGCCTCCTCGATGACTGCTTCGAGCGGATTTTCGGATTCTGTCATGGCCAGAGATCGTTCAGCCTGCTGCGATGGGTGTCGACCTTCACGAAGGCGCTCAAGCCTGAGTGCAGGGGGAATTTCGGGTCGGGGGCGGAAAGGCTGATCCGCACCGGCAGTCTTTGCACGACCTTCACCCAGTTTCCAGTGGCATTTTCTGGCGGGAGCAGGGAAAAGCTCGATCCCGTCCCGGGACTCAGGCTTTCTACGCTGCCGTGGAAATCGTGCCCGGGATAGGCATCGATTTCTATCATGGCATGCTGGCCTGCCTTCAGATGGGCAAGCTCGGATTCCTTGAAGTTGGCCTCGACCCAGACCGTTTTGTCGGATATCAGGGCAAATACCGGCGAGGCGGCCTTGATGTAGTCCCCTGTCTGCAATCCTGCCACCTTGGCGACGATGCCGTCGATGGGCGCGCTGACGACTGTATAGGACAGGTTCAGTTTCGCCCGTTCGAGCGCCGTCTTCGCCTGCAGCACGTTCGGATGCGCATTGACGTCGATGGCGGGATCGTCGTCGAGCAGGGCGCGCAGGTTCATTTTCTCCTGCCTGACGGAAGCCACCTTTTGCTTCGCTTCGGCAAGGGCGTGCCGTGCCTCGTCCAGTTGAGCCTGGGAGGCAATTCCCTTGGCGGCGAGGCGCTTCGTGCGTTCGAATTCGTGCTGTCGATAGGACTGCGTCTCCATGGCCGAAGCCAGGTCAGCTTCCTTTTGCCGATAGCTGGCCTTCAGCGCGGCAACTTGCAGCCTGGCGCTTGCAAGCTTTGCCCTGGCCTCGGCCACGGACAGCATGAATTCACGCCTGTCCAGTTCGAACAGGGGGGTGCCGCGCTTGACCCGCTGATTGTCCCTGACATAAATTCGGGTGACGCGTCCGGGAATATTGGCGCTGATATCGACGCGGGAAGATAGGACATAGGCATCGTCGGTCGAAACATAGCGTCCGCCCATGAAATAGTAAGCTGCGCAGATCGCCGCGAGCACCACAGCTCCGCCCATGAGCAAACGCTGTCGAAGCCGGTCCATATTCGGGGTATCCATAAGTGCATTCCGCTGCAGATCGATTTGCCGATTCTAGCGGACCTGGATTGCGAATATAATACCCAATAATGCGCATGCATTGTTTTGCCGTGACGAACAATTGGCGCCCACCTTTACGGGAACGGAATGCGGGGAACCGAGTTTGCTGAATTGCGTATCTTCATGGAAGTGGTCGAGCAGGGAAATTTCGCCCGTGCTGCGGCCTACCTTGGACTTGCGCCGTCGACCTTGAGTCAAACCATGCGGTCTTTGGAGGAGCGGCTTGGCGTGCGTCTGCTCCATCGCACGACGCGCAGCCTGTCCCTCACCGAGGCCGGCGAGCATCTCCTTGCCCGGATCAGGCCTGCCTTCGGGGAACTGCTCGCTGCAGTGGAATCCATCAATGATTTCCGGGATACTCCGGTGGGAACCTTGCGCCTCAGCGTTTCGACCATCCCCGCGCAAATGATTCTGGCGCCGCTTCTGAAGGGCTTCTTGGGCGAATATCCTGGCATCGGTCTCGACATCACCGTCGACAGCACCCATGTGGATATCGTCAAAGGAAGATTCGACGCGGGCATTCGCTATGGCAGGCTCATTGCCCAGGACATGGTGATGATCAAGGCGAGCCCTCCCTCACGCATCATCGCAGTTGCATCTCCCGGGTATCTGGCGGGTCATTCCGTTCCGAAAACGCCCCTGGAATTGCAGAAGCATGCCTGCATTCGATTCAGGATGGGGAACCAGCAGCTGCTGGTATGGGAATTCGAAAGGAACCAGCGGAAAATCGAAATCGGAGTGAGCGGCCCGCTGATCGTCAATGATGTCGACCTGATGGTCAAGGCGGCCCGTGACGGGATCGGAATTGGCTATATGGCGGAAGCTTACATAGAACAAGACATCGCCGATGGCAAGCTGATTCCGATGCTGACCGACTGGTCTCCGGTTTACGACAGCTGGTATCTGTACTATGCCAGCCGCCACCATCTGCCCGCCCCGCTCAAGGCGTTCATTCAGTTTCTGCGGGAAAAGGCGGATCCCTAGGGGGCGAGCAGCATTCCGGTGAGGATCGCGAAGAGGCGCACCACCAGCATCACCTTGCCCTGAGAGCGATGGGCGATTCTCGCTTCCGTGTCGCCCTTGACGATTTTCATCGCGGTGAAGATCTGAGCCGCATCGAGCGCGTACATCGTCAGCAGGATGCCGACATGCATCCATAGCAACGAAGAAAAGATTTCCTGCTGATCGATGAGGCGGTGCCACCATTGGCGGTGGGAATAGAGATAGAAGGGCAGGGACAGGTCGAAAACGATGATGGCTGCCATTGCCGGAATGTGGAAATAGCGCTTGCGGTTCAGGAAATAGGCGGCCAGCATCAGGAGGTAGCTGAAGATGGCGGCGATGAAAGTGCCGGGAATGAGAGGATGTTGGTTCGGCATGAGGCTCCTCAGAGGGTGGCGAAGTGAAAGCGGAAGCTGCCGCTTTTCAAGTCCTCGAAATAACGCTGCAAGGTTTCTTTGACCACAGTGAAGGCGATGCCGTTCCAGGGCACCTCGTTTTCAGAGAAAAGGCCGACTTCCAGGGTTTCCTCCCCGGCGCAGAAGTCGCTGTCCACCAAGGTTCCCCTGAAGATCAGGTAAACCTGGCTCAGGGCGGGCAGATTGTAGAATGCGTAAAGGGGGCCGATCTCCACCCTGGCGCAGGCTTCTTCCAGCGTTTCCCGCGCGGCGCCCGCATCGGCTGCTTCGGAGTTCTCCATGAATCCTGCGGGGAGCGTCCACAGTCCGTAGCCGGGTTCGATTGCGCGCCTGCAGAGCAGCACGCGGCCACCCGTTTCCGGGATGCATCCCACCACGATCTTGGGGTTCTGGTAATGGATGGCATGGCATGCCGGGCAGACATGTCGCGGCAGGCTGTCGCCGGAAGGAATCCTGAATTCGACGAGCGAGCCGCAGTCGCTGCAATACTTCATCAATGCTTGCCGGTGCTGCCGAAGCCGTTCTCGCCGCGGTGGCTCGCCTCGAATTCGTCGACGATGTTGAATTCCACCTGAGCCACGGGAACGACGACGAGCTGGGCGATGCGTTCGAGCGGGCTCAGCACGAAAGTTTTCTGGCCTCTGTTCCAGCAGGAAACGAAAATCTGCCCCTGGTAGTCCGAATCGATCAGCCCGACCAGATTGCCGAGCACGATGCCGTGCTTGTGGCCGAGCCCGGATCGGGGAAGAATCATCGCCGCATAGCCGGGATCGGCAATGTGGATCGCAATGCCCGTCGGGATCAGATCCGCTTCCCCGGGATGGATGGTGATGTCGTTCTCGATGCAGGCGCGCAGGTCAAGGCCTGCCGAACCCGGCGTGGCATAGGCGGGAGGGTTGGCGCGCAGGCGCTGATCCAGGATTTTGAGGTCGATCGCTTTCATGTCGAATTTCCCTTTCGCGTTGGATGGCACGATGCGCGTCTTCAGGTTGAGGCTCTGCGCTATGACGCTGAAGAGGCGATCGATGTTGGGGTGCTTGCCGGGATGGCGCTTCGCATCTTCCACATGCTCCGCATAGAGTTCGAGTCCGTGAATCGCGCTTGCCGGATTGATGGCGCCGAAAGTTCTGGCCAGATGGCAATAGACGGCCAGAGATCCCGCCTGCCCCGGCCTGTTTGCTATGAATGCAGCCGGCTCGTCAGGACCGCTTCCGGCTATTTCGATCCCGTCTATGCCCTCCACGGAAGGGATCGTTTTCAGGTTTTCTGCAAAATTTGTCATCTCTT
>Ga0315298_1001721_pt1 | contig 39142 bp, 31 predicted proteins | sample WHS_1_MG_FD_203077 | JGI IMG/M metagenome (GOLD analysis project Ga0315298, IMG submission 203077) | Extremophilic microbial mat communities from Washburn Hot Springs, YNP, Wyoming, USA - WHS_1_MG | ecosystem: Environmental > Aquatic > Thermal springs > Hot (42-90C) | place: USA: Wyoming... | reverse complement strand
CGGACCGCATTCTCTACACCATCTTTCAGTACAGTAACAAACGCTGGGCCGGATCCCTCCTCAAGGAGTTTACACACAAAAGTTGACACTACCACTACGCACCTCCCGCAGGCGCGCGGCCATGCGCTGCCCGATGGCCAGTGGTGAGAAGTCGGCCTGGATAGTGGCCTGCGCGGCCTTCCCCAGGCCCACCGCAAGATCCCGGTCTTCCCAGACCTTGCGCATCATGCGGGCGGCGGCCTCCAGTTCCGGCTCGGCCCAGAGGCCGCCCGGGCGGTAGGGGCCATGCTCCTCGGTGATTTCCACCAGCCGGTAGGGCGCCAGCAGCGAGTTCTGCTCGGTCATGAACTCCAGGTTCCCGGAGTAGCCGGTGGCGATGACCGGCTTGCCCAGATACATCGCCTCCGCCATGGTCAGCCCGAAGCCCTCCGCCCGATGCAGTGACACGTAGCAGTCGCCCCGCCGCAGCAGGGCGTTTACCGTCGGCCGGTCGAGGTAGCGGGCAATCACGGTGGACCGCCCCCGAGGGCACGCCTCCAGCAGTCGGCGGTGATAAGCCGGGTTGCGGGCCGGGTCGGTGGTCTTGAGCACCAGGTGTACCCGCTCGTCGCCGGGGAAGGCCCGGCGGAAAGCCTCCACCACCGCCAACGGGTGCTTGCGCTCGGGATAGGAGTAGTAGTCGAAGATGAAAAGGAAGGTGAAAAGGTCGTCCGGCAGTGCCGCCGCCTCGGCCGGCAGCGCGCCGAACTCGCGCACCTCCACCGTATGGGGGGCCGCGGTCACGGGCAGCCCGGCGGGGGCCGCGGCAGCCACCGCGTAGGACGTGAACTCCGAGGGCACCCACACCTCATCCACGCATGAGAAGGCGCCCTGCCACTCCTCGGGAAAGCGCTCCAGCTCCCAGGCCCAGTAGCCGATGTTGTACCGGCTCTGCCAGGTATCCGGGTCGAATCTCCCCATTGCCTCGGGCATGGGCTCGGGGTTCAGGTGGATGAGGTTGATGGGATAGCGGAAACCTGCCTCGGCAGGCAGGGCCGAGCAGTCGGCCTGGCGCTGCGCGGTGGGATTATCGAGGGTCACCCCCGAGACCGGAATCCTGGCCGCCTGTAGCGCCCGCAGGGAAGACCGCGCCGCCTCCCCCAGGCCGCTCTCGGTGGTGAGGTAGCCTACCAGATTGACGCCCAGCGGCCCCGCGTCCAGGGCCGCCTGGACCTGCTGGCTGCGTTCGGCGCTGCGGTCGAGACCGGGGAAGAGGGAAATCCGCCCCCATCTGATGCGATCGCGTAGGGCTTCGGCCCGGCGCGCCCCCAGCATCCGGCGGGCAAGGCGTCCCAGCCCCAGTGCCGCCAGCCACCCGGTCAGCCGCGCCCTCACCGGCGAGAGCCCCCGGGCAGGAGGCGGCGGATGCCGCGCGCCAGCCTGTCACACCACCGATACAGCCGGCGGGAGGTAACCTGCGCGAGCAGCCCCTCCAGGTAGCGCACGCGTGTCGTAAGTTGGGATACCAGGCGCTCGCCCGGATCGGCCTCCGACCGGCGCACGTAATCGGCCCAGGCCTGCACCTGGCCGGCCAGACGGGCGGCACGCTGCTCCGGCGGCTCTTCTCCCTGCGGCGTTCGCGCCGCGGGCTTGCGGGCGATGGCCTCGCGGATGCGGGCCAATGCCAGGTCCGGGCGCCCCACCGGGATCAGGTAATGGTAAAGCAGGTAGGAGAGAAAGCGGTCTCGCCGCTCCTCGTCTTCCTTCACCAGCCGCGCGGGAAGGGCGCGGATGATCTCGCCCAGGTCCTCCAGCCTTTCCACACGCCGGGTGAAGCCCGCACGCACGTAGAAGCCCGTGCCCAGGTTCACCACTGGCTTGCCGTAAGTGGTCGCCTCCAGACCCACCGTGGAGTTGATGCAGAGCACCGCGTCGGCCGCCTGGATCGCCGCGTGGATGTTCATCGTGGGCGGCAGGCAGCGGCAGCCGGGGTGGCGCCGTGCCAGGTCGGCGGCAAACTCCTCACCCTTCATACGGTAACTCATATCCAGCGGGTGCGCCTTGAACCAGAGCACCCACCCCCGGGGCAGGCGGGCGGCCGCCTCATTGACCATCATTTCCCAACCGTTGACCACCGCCTCGCCATAGTAGAGGCTTGAGTCCCAGTCCAACTGCCCGCAGGCCAGCAGCACGCGATGCCCCTCCGGCCTCACGAGCGAGCCGGTCTCTGCTTGGCCGCCCCCCTGCTGTCCCGTGGTGATACGGCTGATATCTGCGGCGTTGAACTTCGACTGCCTGCTCTCCTGCAACTCCCGCAGAAACACGTGGAGGTCGGGCGCCACCTGCGCCGCGGCCCATTCCTCGGTGATCTGCGAGGGCCCGGTCTGCGGCCCGCACACCCGATCCCACACCATCACCCGCAGCGTGTAGCCATCGGGTAGGGTAAGCCCGGGGCTCTCGGCGGGCATGCCCGGCAGGCGCGGGAAGAAGGGCGTTTCCAGGGTGACCACGGCCACGCCCATGGCCCGGGCGGCCGCGGCTACGGTGCGCGAGTTGAGGCGGGTGCCGCTCCACACGACCACGCAGTCCACCAGGTGTGCTGCCAGACAGCGCTCAGTCTCTGCAGCCAGCGCCCGTGCCGCGTCCCCATAGCGCCCGGCAAAGTAGTTCTCCATCCCGGCCAGCGAGCGGCGCTCGAAGCCGGTCAGATCGTCCCAGTCGTAGTCGCCCCGGGGCAAGTCGGGGGCACGCTCGGACAGGCGATGAAGGGGCCAGGGAAGCGAGGGTTCGGGAATGTCGTCACGGCACAGGAGGACACTGGGCGCTACCTCGCCGGTGCCTGCCAACAACTCCCCCAGGCCGATAATGAAGGGCAGGTAGCCCGCATGTTCCGTCACCAGGGCCACGCGTAGCAGTTCGGGCATAGTCAGGCCCCCTTTGCCCGGGAGATAGCCTGCTCGATCCGCCGCACCGCCCGCGTTGGTGACCCCACCGGGATCACGTACTCGTAGGCCAGGTAGCCCACAAAGCGCCGCAGTCGCTCCCGCTGCCCCTCGTCCAGGCCCTTGGGGCAGCGCCGCAGGAAGCCGGTCAATTCGTTCAGGGATGCCAGGTCGTGCGTGAAGCCGCGCCCCCGGCTGAAGCCGGTGCCCAGGCTAATCGCCGGCCGGTCGTACATGGCCGCCTCCACCAGGGCGGTGGAATTGATGGCCAGGAAGGCATCACACCCCGCGATCGCCTGGTGCAGCGCCGAGCGTCGTGGGAGGAACGCGATGTTGTCGAAGCGTTGCAGCGCCTCCGCCTCAAAGTCTTGCCCGTTTCTCTGCCAGTAGACGCCCAGCGGGTGGGGCTTGAAAAGCACGAACCAGTCCTGGGGCACCCGGAAGGCCACCTCCTGCACCAGGTCCATGGGCCCCTTCACCGGCGCCCGGCAGAAGAACATGCTCGAGTCATAGATCACCTGCCCCGCTACCAGCAGGATGCGGGCCCCCACAGGCGGGGTGGGGCCCTTGAGGGTGGGTTCCTCGGCAAAGCCGTACTTGCTGCTGCGCTCACGCTTCAGGGTCTCGATATAATCCCCCACCCCCGCAGGTTCGGGGTAGGATTCCCACTCTTCATCTATCAGCGAGTGGCCCTGGGCCGGGGCCCCCACCGGGTCCCAGATCAGCGTACGCAGGGGCACCTCTGCCATCACCTCGCGGTCGCCCAACTCGCTGGGCACGGGGAGGCGGGAGAAGTAACCAGATTCCAGCCACACCACCGGCCGCCGCTGCACCCGGGCCATGGTGACCAGGGCCCGGGTAGCCAGGGAGGCCCCGTTCCACACCACGAAGCAGTCGGAGGGGAGGGTGGGCAGCAGTTCTGCCAGCTGCCGGCAATAGCCCGCGGCTGCCCGGTGTTCCCGCCCGGCGAAGTGGGGTCCGGGGACGTATTGGGCGGCATAGCGCTCGTACCCCGCGACGTCTTCCAGGTCCACGCCTGGCACCGGTTCGTCGCTCTCCAACTCGGGTACCCGGATGAAGGGCAGGTCGGGGCAGGGGTCGGGGGTGTCGTCCCGCATCACCAGCAGGTCGGGCTCCACGCGCCCGGTCTCCTGCAGCAGCCCGGCAAGCGAAACCATCATCTGCAGGTCGCCGGGGTGGCCGCTCACCAGGGTGGCCTGGATGCTCATCGCGTGCCCTCCGTGCGCCTTCGCAGCCAGGCAGGAAGAGGGTGGTGGAGGCATTCGCGGACCAATGCCGCCAGCAGCCGCCGCTTGCCCATGGGCACCATGGCCCCTCGCCAGGACTCTGATTCCACTGTCCGCTCCGCCAGTTCGGCCACCAGGTCGTGCACCTGCCGGCCAAAACCTCGCGCCCGCAGCAGGTCGGGGGCTGACAGGGTTACCTGGGAGTTCCCGCCTGCGGCTTCCGACAGTGCGGCCAGCAATCCCCCCAGCCGGCGTCGAATCTCCAATATCTTCCGCCGTTCCCGCTGCAGGTCCGGCCGCCCGGCCACCAGCCCGGCATAGCGGTCGTATAGCATCTCGGTAATCACCGCGAAACTCGCGAAATCTCGGGTAGACATGTTGGTGGGCGCCAGGTCCTGGTACACCAGGCAGGTTGCCCCCTTGGCGTGCGCAGTGGCGACCGCCGGGAACACCCGCAGCCACAAATCCCAGTCCTCCATGCCCTTGGTAAGGGCCTCGTCAAACCTGCCCGTGCGGTCGAGCACCTGCCGCCGGTGCACCACAGAGCAGACGGGCACAAAGCACTCTACGGCAATTCGCTCGGGCGGGAAGCGGCCCGTGTCCCGCTCCTGCCGGTCCACCTCCCGGCCATTCTCGCGGTCCTCATAGACAAGCGCGAAGTCGCTGTAGGCACAGTCCGCCCCCTGCTGCTCCAGGGTGGCAATCAGCGCTGAGAGGTGGTGGGGGAGGAGGGCATCGTCGTCGTCCAGGTAGGCAAGGTACTCTCCGTGGGAGGCCGCGATTCCGCTGTTGCGGGCGGCGGGCAGCCAGCGCTGCTCCCCGTGCTCCACCGCATGGATGTCGAGCGTGCCTGCGAACTCCGCCAGCACCTCGCCCACCGGCATGCCGCCGTCATTGACCACCACCGCCTCCAGCGGGCGGTAATCCTGGGTGGCCACGCTTGCCAGCGCTCGCCGTAGTAGCCCCGGCCGGTTGTAAGTGGGGATGATGACCGAGGCCAGCCCACTCATGCGTGCTCCTCCAGCACCTCGGCATAGAGCCGTTCATGCTTCGCAGCCGCCGCCTCGGGGTCGGGCGGCGCGGGCAAGGCCGCCGCCAACTTGCCCACCAGCCCGGGGTCATCCGCCAGGCGCTGGAAGCAGGCCCGCATCGCTGTCACGTCGCCTGGCGGGAAGAGCAGGCCGTTGACCCCGTCCGTGATCACCTCGGGAATGCCGCCGATATCTGAGCCGATCACCGGCCGCCGGGCTGTCACTGCCTCCTGTACCACCAGCGGGGCGTTCTCGAACCAGATCGGCGTAACCGCCAGCGCGTGGATGCGGCCAAAGAAGTCCGCCAGCCGGTCCCGGGTGACCTCCCCGATGAACTCGATGGAGGGATTGTGCGCATGCGCCCTTAGCCGTTCGGTATAGCGGGGGTCGCCTTTACCCGCGATCAGGAAGCGGGCGCGTCCAGGGTCGATCCCGTTGGCCGCCGCCACCAGGTGGTGCACCCCCTTGTGCGGGAAGAGCGTGCCGATATAGCCGATCACCACCGGGGAGACGGGCTCCGGCGGGGAGAGCCGGGGCAGGTCCTCCAGCACATAGGGCATGTGGATGATGCGCTCGGGTTGGATGCCGTTGGCTATGAAACGCTCCCTCAGGTGGTGGCTGGGCGAAATCCAGCGGTCCGGCAGTGCCAATGCGTCCAGGAAAGCATGGGCGCGGTCCCGGTACAGCAGCATCTCGGGGGTCACGGCCGGCTCCGCGGGCGCCTCCGCCTGCGGGCACATCTGCGCCGCCACCCGGTCCTTCAGGCGGCCGGGCAAGGCCCGCTTGACCGGGCCAGGCGTCAGCCGCACCAGGCACTTGAAGGCTCGCTGCTTCCAGGACGTGCGCGACTGAGGCGTAGCCACTCTCACATGGTAAGGGTCAAAGGTGGTGCCCCGGTAGCACCCCTCCCGTACGCACGCCTCGCCCCCCTCCGGGCCCGGGCAGGTCCGGCTATCCGGCCGCAGCAGCGTGATCCGGGGGCAGAGCATCCAAAAGTCGTGCAGCGTGTATACAAAGGGGAGCCCCAGCGCCCGCAGCCGCCACATGATCCCCAGCGACGAGCGCGTGATATGCTGCACGTGCACCAGATCGGGTTGGAAGCGGGAGACCGCCTGCAGGAAAGTATGCTCCAGGGAGGGGTGGCACAACCCGATCCGGGCCGCCGCCTCCTGCCGCGGCCGCGCGTGCAGCCGCATTACCGGTACTCCGCGATAGTGGCCCAGCGAGAGCCCATCATGGTCCCGCTGGTTGCTGACGTACGCCACCGCCACCTCGTGGCGCGACCCCAACCGTCGGGCAAGGTAGTAGGATGCCAGCTCCGCCCCCGCCGTCATCTCCGGCAGGAAGGCGTGGGCCAGAAAGAGTATGCGCATGCCTGCTCCGATAGCCTGTGGTTACAACTGGGCGAACACCTGCTGCCAGCGCAGGGCCACGGCTCGCATCGAGCAGTACTGCTCCACCGCCGCCCACGCCCGCTCGCCCATCTCGCCCCGCAGGTTGGCGGAGGCCACCAATGCCGACAGCGCGGCCTCCCAGTCCTGGGGCGTGCGGCACAGGAAGCCGTTCGTCCCATGCTCGATGATGCGTGCATATTCCAAGGTGTCGCTGGCCGCCACGGGGATACCCATGGCCATGTAGGTGGCGGCCTTGTTCGCCGACTTTATGATACCCGGCGGAACCGGGGCCAAGCCTATATCCCCCCGGAACAACTCGCTCCAGGCCCGATCCAGGCGCCACTCGGCAAAGCGGGTGGGGAAGTGGTACCCCGCCACGATCTCCCGGTTATCCCAGCGCCCCCGGTAAATGGTCCTCCGCCCCACCGACGTCACTACCGATAACTCGATCCGGTGCTGGGCGCTCACCCGCTCCAGGGCCTGCTCAACCTGCTCCAGGTATACCACGTTATCCAGGTAGCCGGTCCACACCAGCGACACCGGCTCGTGCTCGAGGTGCCGGCGCCGCAGGGCAAAGAACTCGGGGGCAATCACGTCCGGCACCACCGTTGCCTGTCGGCCCCCGCGCGTCGCCAGCGGCAGCAGCCGGTCTGCAGACACCGTCACCCAGTCCGCGCTGGCCAGGATCTGCCCTATCGCCTCACGGCAGCGGCTCGCATGCCGCCAGGCGGCCAGCCGGTCGCCCCAGGGCACCCCGCGGATGTCGCGCCGGGCCTGGCGCAGCCCCCGCTCCAGGTCGTCCGCAAAGTCAAAGATGACCTTGGCCCCGGCGTTCTGCCACCCCCGGATGCAGTCCAACAGCGCAGGCGCCTCGCCCACCTGGTAGCGCCCGAAGACCACGACGTCGCATTTACCCGCCGGTGCCGCCGGCACCACCTCGGCATCCACCCCGGCCGCCACCAGCCCCCGCACCACCTCAAAGCCGCGCAGCCGGCTGGCCGGGTTGGTGATGTCCTCGTCAAAGGGCACGACGCCGACTCTCATCGCCGCCCCTCCACCCCCGCCGCCTGGCGATATTGGGCCTCGAGCGCAGCAATAGCCTGGTCGAAGTCCGGCGCCATCTCCCGCGCGCTCTTCGCCAGCCGCGCCCGTAACTCGGCATCGTCCGCCAGCCGCCCCAACTTGCTCGTCAACTCCCCCACGTCCCCCGGCCGGTAGAGCAGCCCGGTGAGCCCATCGCTGATGGCCCGGGAGAGGTCGCGCGAGGCGGCCGCTATCACTGGCAGCCCCCGCGCCCGGGCCAGCGCCAGCGCACTGGGCAGCGGCTGCCGGGCGCCTCCAGGCAGCACCAGCACGTCCATTTCAGCCAACGCCTGCTCCAATTGTTCTGGCAGCACTTGCCCCAGCAAAGCCGCCTCCGGCCCCCGCGCCTGCTGGCGCAGCGCGCCTACGTACTCCGCCTGCCCGCCCCCGATCATCAGCAGCCGGGTATCCTTGCGCCCCAGCAGCCCCGCCGCCCTGATCACATCTGTCACCCGCCGGCTGGGCTCCAGCCGACCCACGTAGCCGATCGTGAATCCGGCGTGGGGGGCGAGTCCCGGCTCGGCCCGCGGCGGCATCACCTCTGGCATGACCAGGGGCACCACCCGCTCCGGCAGCATGGAGGCAAGCGGCTCTCGTAGCGACTCCGAGGTCACCATCACCCGCGCTGCCAGCCCCAGAGTCTCCCGCAAGAAGCGCCCGCGCCATTCTGCCGCCCAGGGCAGCAAGGAATCTGGCATGAAGGCCTGCCCGCTAGCCGGAGTGGGGGCCGCGGGCCCACCCCCTCCCTCCGCCCGTCCCCTGGCCGCGCGCCGCAGCGAACCCGGCGCCAGGTTCTTCACGAAGGGGGGCATCCGCCGCAAGGCCTGGTACCACGGCGGCAGCGGCGGGGTGGTGCTGGGCGCCTGTTCGGCCTCCGGCTCAGCGGGGGCCGGTGCCGCGGGCGCCTGGGCGCCCAGGTAGGCCGCTGCAGGGTGTTCCATGCACCCCCGCAGCAGGCACTCGGCGCCGCCTCGCGGCCCCGCGCAGGGTCGGCCCACCATGTCATACAGCGTGCCCCGGTGGCACAGCGGCTGGAAGTCGCGCACCGTGACCACGGTCGGGATCCCCAGCCGGGCGGCCACCCACGCCGACCAGGGCGTGAGCACGCCCCACGCCAGCACGTGAATCACCTCCGGCCGCCAGTGCTGCAGGTATCCCCCCAGCAGCCTCCCCGCCGCGCGGTCCAGCAGCCCGAGCGTCCCGGGCAGGTCTTGCGGCGGCGGCAGCGAAATCCGTACCCCCCGCAGGCCCTCGCAATCCTCGTAGCGCAGGCCGGGCGGGCCTGATTCGTGCTCCCCCCACACCACCTGCACCTCGTGCCGCCTGGCCAGGGCGCGCCCCAGGGTCAGGGCCGCAGCGGCGGCGCTGCCGACGGGCGGGAAGCGGTCGGCCATAAACAGGATCCGCATGCTATCCCTCCGGCGGCTGCCAGCAGGGCCGCAGGTGCCCCGGGCTCAGGTACACGCGCAGGATGGCAGCCAGCTGCGCGGCCTGGGCGTCCTCACGGGGCGGGCGCCCCAGCAGTCGCCGGGCCCGCTCCCGCAGCACGCGCCGCAGCCACGCTGCCCCCAGGAACGTGACATTGAGCAGCCAATAGCCAGGGTAGCCCCACCATCCCAGCCGCTTGCGGAAATAGAGCGACTTCCCCCGGTGGTGCTCTACCAGCCGGCGCGCCCCCAGTTTGTCGCTGGCCGCGCGGCGGTGGTGGACGAGCGGCGCCTCTGCCAGGAACACAATCCGCCAGCCGGCCCGCTTGATCCGCCAGCACCAGTCCACGTCATTGTAATACAGCGGAAAGCGCTCATCGAGCAATCCCACTTGCTCCACCACCTCCCGCCGCAGCAGCAGGCACGACCCCATGGGCTGATCCACCTCCCGGGTGTCGTCGTGCGCCCAGCCCGCCATGGTGTAGCGCGCCCAGAACGGGCTGGCCGGGTGCCGCCGGGCCATCCCGGTCAACTCCGCAAACTCGGTGAACAGTGTGGGAAAGGCCAGGCAGGAGGCCTGTGGCGAGCCGTCAGGGTATACCAGCCGGGGGGCGACCATCCCCACCTGCGGGTGCGCCTCCAGGTACGAGAGCATGCGCTCAAAGGTCCCGACCGGCGCCTCGGTGTCGGGGTTCAGCACCATCAGGTAACGCCCCTGCGCTGCTCTCAACGCCTGGTTGTTGCCTGCAGCATATCCGGTATTCTCCCGGTTGGCCAGCAGTGTCACCTGGGGGAACTCGGCCGCCACCATCTCCGCACTGCCATCCATGGAGGCGTTGTCCACCACAATCACCTCCCGGGCACGCTCGCCGGCATTCGCTGCCAGCGACCGCAGGCAGGCTCGCAGCAGATCCCGGGTGTTCCAGTTGACGATGCAGACAGAAAGGTCGGGCTGCCCCACGTAGCCCATCCTCGTGCTTCGGCGTTATGACCGCAACCCTCTCCCTCAGCCGCAGCCCACCTGCCATTATACCAGAATGACTGCCGCTGCAGACCAAAGCCGTCCGCGGCGGCATGCCGGTTTCGGTTGACGGGCGGGGGGGCCTGTGATAGGGTGACTGCACTCTCGGGGCAAGGAGCGGGCTTGGGCATGGACCGGGCGGTAGTGGCGGGAGGCGCGGGCTTTATCGGGTCCCATCTCTGTGAGCACCTGCTGGGACTGGGGATGTCGGTGGTCTGCGTGGATAACCTCCTGAGCGGCAGTCTCCGCAACATCCGCCACCTCAGTGGCAACCCGGACTTCTCCTTCCTGGAGGCCGACGTTTGCAGCCACCTGACCATCTCGGGACCTGTCACCTACGTCTTCAACCTCGCCAGCCCCGCCAGCCCCCGTGATTATCTGCGCTGGCCGCTGGAGACCTTGCGCGCCGGCAGCCTGGGCACCATGAACACCCTCGAACTCGCCGCCCAGAAGGGCGCTGCCTACCTGCTCACCTCCACCTCCGAGGTCTACGGCGACCCCCTGGTGCACCCCCAGCCTGAGTACTACTTCGGCAACGTCAATCCCATCGGCCCCCGCAGCGTTTACGACGAGGCCAAGCGTTTTGCCGAGGCCGCGGTCATGTGCTACCACCGCTCGCGCAGCACCAACACCCACATCGCCCGCCTCTTCAACACCTACGGGCCCCGCATGCGCCTTGACGACGGCCGGGTGGTCCCCTCCTTCATCGGCTCCGCCCTCGCCGGCGAGCCGCTCACCGTCTTTGGGGATGGCAAGCAGACCCGCAGCCTCTGCTACGTGGCTGATATCGTGCGCGGGTTGTGGCTGCTCATCCAGTCCGACGAGCACACGCCCGTCAATCTGGGCAGCATAGACGAACGCACCGTGCTGGACCTGGCCGAGATCATCAAGCGGCTTGCCGGCTCTTCCAGTCCGGTGGTGCACAAGGAGGCCCTGCCCGACGACCCCCGCGTCCGCCGCCCGGACATCAACAAGGCCCGCATGCTCGGCTGGCGCCCCACTACCCCCCTCGACACCGGCCTCCAGGCCACGCTGGAATACTTCCGCCAGCAGATTACCTGACTTCAGGCCGTGTAGCGGTCCCCCGCCCCCGGGTAGCGCCATGCCCGCTCCCGCAGGTGCCCCCGCTCGTCTGCAAGCAGTACCACCGGCGCCCGCATCGCCCGCGCCACCATCTTTTGCATCCTCACCGGCTCATCTGTGTTGTGCACCAATACCAGCCCCAGGTCATAGCGTCCGGCCAGCGTCGCCAGCAGGGTCTTGGGGTTGCCTGCCGGCATCAGCTGCCTGAACCGCCCCCGCCACGCGCCCTCCCCCTCCGGCAGCGAGCGGTACAGCAGATCCACCTGCTTGCCGATGACCTCCGGCAGCCGTTCCATGGCCGCCAGGAACTGCTCGTTGCTGCACAGTTTCACCACCAGCACTCGCTCTGGCGCCCCCTCCAGGGCCTTCGCCAGTCGCCGTCGGCCTTGCGCCCGCCGTTCCAGCACCGCCGTCTCCCGGGCCAGCAGGTCCGCCCAGTGCCGGGCCTCGGGCCTGGGGCACGCTGGCCAGTCGGGCTTGGCCTGCCGCGTGCGCGCTACCATGTAGTCCCGCTTGCGCTGATTCGCCTCCCAGCGGTCGTCATCGGGGTTCAGGAAGAAATGGTACCGGCTGACGAAGTAGGTCAGGAACAGGTCGAACTGCCGCTGCTTATCGGCCGGCAGTCCCGCGCCTGCCGTGATCTCGGCCAGCGCCGCTGCCAGCCCCGCCGCCTCCGGCACGTCCCAGGTGAATCCCTTGTGCGAGTAGATAGCCCGCCCCAGCACCACCGCCGGCTTGCCCCGCAGCAGCCCCTCGAACCCCACCGTGGAGTTGCGCACCACCGTGCAGTGGGCGGCCTCCAGGAGCGACTGCACGTTGATGTCGCTGATGACCGCCCCCCGCTCGCCCAGGATGGCTTGGTAGTCCTGAGCCGGGGCCGTGTCCTCCGGGTGGGTCTTGAAGACGGTGAAGCACTCCGGCGGCGCCGCCGCTACTACCGCCCGCAGCACCTCGGCGTTGGAGCGGAAGCCGTCACAGTAGAGCACTGTGTTGGTGTCGTTCTCGATCTGCGCGGGGCACAGGATCAGTTTTCGCTCTCGCCCTATCCCTAACCGGCGATAGACCTCGGCGGGGGTAATGAAGTCCGGCTGCCCCACCACGCTCGCACCCGCCGCCAGGTGGGGGCGAATCAAATCCCACACCTCACCCAGCCGCTGCTTGTCCACCCCTGCCTGAACGATGCTATCCCAATACGCTCCGCAAAGGTAACTGCCCGCATTGACCCGCCGGCTGTCCACCACGATCGTGCCGGGAATGAATCCCCGCTCGCACACGAAGGTGGCCCCCCCTGCCGCCTCTACCTCCGCCACGCACACACTCCAGGGCAGGATGTAGCCGTTCCAGGCCACCAGCAGGTCGGGCCGGTACCACGAGGCAAAACTGATGAAGCGGTCCAGGTACTCGGCGGCGGAGTTCATAGCCTTGGCTGCCAGGCTCAGGTCCCGCGCCCGCGCCGCCGACCGCATCTCAAAGTCAATTACTGGCCACGGGTCAGCATGAGCCCGGGCGGGGATGCCGCCCGGAGCGGTGCCCGGGCGGGGCAGCCGCCGCAGCAGTAGCCCCGGCAGGGACCATCCCAGGACGTCCCGGCTGGAGAGCACCGGGAAGCCCGCCGCATGCACCTGCTCCAACGCCGCCTCGTGCTGCACCAGGAAAAGCGACTCCACCTCCGGTCGCAGCGACTGGGCCAGCGCCAACAATCCCGGCAGCACCGTCTGCTTGTCATAGGCCAGGATCAGGGCACGCTGACTCACGTCGCTGCCTCCCGGTGGAGCCCTTCGCGGCGCACCCGGATCCCCCGCCGCAGCACCTCCACCAGCGGCGCATAGGCCACCTTGGGCGAGTACCGGGCCTGCATGTGCTCGTAGCCCTGCCGTTCCATGCGGTGCCTCAGGTCGGGCCGCGCCAGCAGGGTCAGGATGTGGTCGGCCAGCCGGGCCGGCTCCGCGGCGATGAATGCGGTCTCCCCGTCCACCAACCCGGTCCCCTCCGCCCCAATAGGTGTGGTCACGACCGCTCGCCCTGCCGCCAGCCCCTCCAGCACCTTCACCTTCACCCCCCCGCCCGCCCGTACCGGGCACACCACCACCGTGGCCAGGGTCACGATCGGCATCACCTCCGGCACTCGCCCCACCGCGATCACCCCCGGTGGCGGGGGGTCGGGCAGCGAATCGGCCACCGGTCCCACCACGTTGAAGCGGGCCTGTGGCCGCATCGTGTGCACCCGCGGCCACACCTCTTCCAGGAACCAGCGCACCGCATCCGCGTTCTCCGGGCGGTTGATCCCCATGAAGAGTACGATGTCGTCGTCGGCTGAGGGCCGGTACTGCGGGGCGATGGGCACCGTGATGGGCACGGTCATGGCCCGCGCCCGGTTCAGGTAGGCCCGGAAATAGTCCGTGTCCACCTCCGACACCCCCAGCACCACGTCAAAGCGGTCCAGCAGCGTGATCTCCTGCTGCCGCAGTTCCTCGCCGGGCTCAAAAGTCGGGTCCGACAGCCGCATCAGCCGCTTGAGGAGCACGTAGTACACGTCCATGGTGTCCACCACCCGCAGCGTGCGCCGGGGCGCCCCCCGGATGCACGAGCCCAACTTGGCATAGTTCACCAGGCAGGCGTCGTAGTGGTGCGTGCGCAGTAGCCGCCAGGCTGCCAACCGGAAGTTGGGGGGGTTGGTGATCCAGTCCTCCACCGCCATCATGCTATGCCCGTGGGCGGAGAGCCGGTTCTGCAGCATGCGCAGCCTCCGGAGTTCGCTGATGCGCATGTGCCGCACCGTGTAGACCTTCCGGCATAGCCGCCCCAGGTGCTGCTCGGCGCTCTCTACCCAGGGGCGTCCGTCCTCCTCCAGCAACTGCAGCAGGTCCACCCCAAACCCTTGCTCTGCCAGGTGAGTGAGCACCTCCAGGATCCGCCGCTTGTTGCCCCGGTCGGGGGGATAGGGGAGGACCGGCGATATCACCAGCACGCTGGGCATCAGGCTCCCCCTTCCGACCGTCGGCGCAGCCGGCGCTCCCGGAAATAGCCCAGCGCCCACGCCAACTCCGTCATCCGTTGCACTGCCTGTGGCTCGTTCCGGCGGGCCTGCAGCCGCAGCAACTCCCACAGCCGAAGCGCCGTCACCCGGTAGCCGATCATCACCCGCGGGGGTAGGGGAGGGGTCGCCTTCAGATCCATGCGGGCGGTGGCGATCCCTTGGGCATAGATGCGCCGCAAGAGCCACGAGCGCTTCATCCGGCTCCGCGGCACAAAATGCTCGACGCTCGCCCTTGGGCAATAGTAGAACCGCCCGCCCGCGGCCGCCAGCCGGGCGAGAAGGTCCGATTCCTCGGAGGGCACCAGGGCGCTCCCGGCATACCCCAGGGCGGGGTCAAAGCCGCCGGCTTTGCGCACCTGCTCCCTGATCACCGCCATGTTCCCCCCGAAGGGGTGCTTGCCCTCCGGGAACCAGCCCGCCTCATCGCCGTAGTCCAGCCGGCCATAGGCCCCCGCCAGCCGCTCCGGCAGCCACACGGGCGGCTTCCCCTCCCAGTGGGGGATGATCTTGCCCCCTACCGCGGCCGGGGTGGGCTCGACCGCGAAGGCCCCAAGCAGGATTTCCAGCCACTCCGGGCAGGCCGCGGCGTCATCGTCCAGGAACGCCACGATGGGTGCCTGCGCCTCCTCCAGCCCCCTGTTGCGGGCGGCCGAGAGGCCGATCCGCTCCTCCCGGGTGTAGCGAAACGGCCCCTGCTCCAAATACCGCGCCACCGCCCCCCTGGTGTCGTCCCGGGAGTGGTTGTCCACCACCAGCACCTCGTAAGCGGCGCGCGGCAGCGTCTGCGCGGCCAGGCTGTCCAGCGCCAGGTGCAGCGTGCCCGCCCGGTTGCGGGTGCATACTACGGCGGTGATTTGGGGTGAGGAAGGTGGCATCGGTGCCCCGCGGCGGCCCGGGCTTCCCAGCCACCGGGCCATGCTGCCCACCCCGCAACCTACCATAGCCCCCCGCCAGCGTCAAGGTTACGCGGCAGGGCTCCTCTGTAGGGCGGGCACTCGGCAGCCAGCCAAGCGTCGCCAGGCGCGTTCTCCTCCCTTGTAGGGGCGCGTGGCGATGCGGCCGTCCCCCTGTGCCATTTCGACCGCAGGCGTGCCGGGCCGCGCCCGGCGACGGCCGCAGCGGAGAAATCCCGCTCCCGGGGCACGCTGCTGAGGTGAGAGCCCGCCATTGCCCCCCCGACCAGCAGGTCAGGCCGTACGTTAAACAACACTTTCACGGAGGGGCCTGGCGGTGTTTCTTCGATCACCCCCACCTTCACCACCTGGTAGCGCGCATCCCTGACCGGACGCCCACCCACCGGGCCGTCCACCAACGCAATGATTACTTTGGGGGCCTTGCGGCGGACATAGTTGATGTCCCACTTCTCATGGCCGGCCTTCCCTGTACCCAGGATGCCGGGAGAAAGGCAGTGTGCAATGTGGACGTCACACAGCCCCCGCTCGTCAGCAGGGTTGTGGCCACAGGAGATACGGCACTGTTCCAGCCGCACTCACCGCGACCGTTTCGTGGGGTGGAATGTGCCTGGCGATCCATCGCGCGGTTAGCGCCGCCCCGGCTGATAGCACCTGCCTATTGTGCACCACGCGCGCGTAATTTCCGGATCACGGTAGCGACCCGCTGGCCAGCCACACCCCAACAGGCAATGCCGCCGCTGCTGCCAGCGCCTTTCGCCGTGCCAAGCGCACCCGCGCCACGGTCGCGACGGCGGTTGGCAGGCCCACCACCAAGCATGGGACGAGGAAGCGGTAGTCCGGCATGAAGTCGCCTCCCACCAGCGCCCCGTAGGCCAGCCACCCCCAGCATAGCAGGGCTGGAGGCCGCAGCGCACCTGCCTTGCGCCACCATAGTGGCACGATCACGGGGATCAGCAGCAACCCCTCTCCCCGCAGGTAGCCTCCGACGTACTGTAGCCCCCGCGTCAACGCGGGCACGGTTAGCCCCACCTTCGCGTAGTAGGTGTTCGGCAGCCACCAACCGTAGTACCCATGCCGCCACCACAGGTAGGCGCCGTAGCAGGCACCCAACGCTAAGACCGGCGCCAGGTCCTGCCGGCGAAAGCCCCACCAGCAGGTATGGGCCGCTGCAAGGGTGAGCACCAGGACTACCCCATCGGCGCGGCTCAGGCTCAGTGTCAGTGCCGCCAGCGACGTTAGCCACAACCCTCGCCCCCGCGCCTGCTCCCAATCGTAGGCAACTACCATACCCAGCAGGCCCGCGCACAGCAGGGGTACCTCCATCCCGGATGTTCCCCAAGCGGCAAAGTGCGTGGACAATGCCAGCCACATGGGTGCCAGCAGTGCCCACCAGGGGGAGAGCCCCAGACGTCGCCCCAGCATCCAGGCCAGCACCAGACATGCACTTCCGAACACAAGCCCCAGCACCGTGGCGGCGAGGGGTATCTCAACCCCCATCCGGTTTGCCAGCGCCAGCAGGACCATCCACAGGAAGTTCGTGTAGCCCTCGACAGGCTTCCCCCCGGGGTTCCACACCGGGCCATACCCGTGTGCCAGCGAAAGCGCGAAGCGGTAGGTGATGTAGCTATCGTCCGGTTGATAGCCTATCCAGAGTGCGTGGGCCACGTACCCGAAAACGATAAGGAGGAGTGAAAGTGCTACCGGAATGGCGAACCTCCCCTGCGCCATGGCACCTCCGATTAGCGGTCCCTAAGCAAGCCGTCGGCACCAGATTATACGCCCCGCCACTCCGGGCTAACAAGCGCCCTCGCCAAGAGAGAGGGCAGGCAGGAGGCGCTCAGGCATGACAGAAAGGTCAGTCTGGCGGGCAGTACACGTCTGGGGCAGCACCATGCCGTAATGCTCCACGTTTGTGCAACGTTTGCTCGGCCTTGTGTAGGGAGACTTGTCACTCCTCGCTCGGCTTCCCGCCTGCCCTCTATCTGCCCGCGGCAGGGCGCCGCCGGGGGCGGCTGGAAATAATCGCGACTGCATCACCCTGCCCCCGGGAGTCTCATGGGCAATCGCTTGGCACGATTGACGGCCTGCGCGGCCTCGCCATCCTCATGGTTACCGCCATGCACCTCTGGAGCGGTGCGGGCGGCGCCCCCACGCCCCTGCGCCCCTGGTTCGCGGCCGGCGGCGCCGGCGTCTCCCTGTATGCTTTTTCACCCTGTCTGGCTTCTGCCTTTTCTACCCTCTTGTCCGCGCCTCCGCCCAGGGTCACCCCTGGCCTCCATGGAAGCGCTTTGCCGCCCGCCGCGCCCTGCGTATCATCCCCGCCTACCTGGTCGCCTTGCTCGTCATGACCCCCATCTGGGTGCACTACCAGGGCGATCGGGACCTCGCCCGCCACCTGCTGTCGCACCTCACCTTCACCCACACCTTCTCCAACGTCACTTTCTTCAGCCTGAATGGGGTGTTATGGAGCTTGGGGGTCGAGGTCCACTACTACCTGCTCTTTCCCCTCTTCTGCCTGCTCCTCTGGCGCTGACCGCTGCCGGCGCTCGTGGGGATGGCCCTGCTCAGCCACGGCATCGCCGCCGTCAACTGGCACCGCCTCATGGACGCCGACCTCTATCGCCTGCTCCAAGGCTCTGTGCTCGGTCGCTCCACCGAGTTCGCTTTCGGCATGTATGCGGCCATGGTGGCCGTGGCTTTTGCCGGCAAGCCCCTGCCACGCTGGGTGCCGGTGGGATGCACGGTCGCCCTTGCCTGGTGGGCGCTTGGCCTGCCCTTGCTCCACCACGCGCTCTACACCCACCGCCACTCCACCTGGCTCGATCTGCTTTCCGCACCGGCCTGGGCAGTGCTCATTGTCGCCTGTGCCGCGTGGGACTGGCGACTCCCGCGGCTGCTGGCTTGGCGTCCGCTCGCCGCCCTCGGCCTCATCTCCTACAGTGTGTATCTCTACAACCCGCTGACCATCTACCTTCCGCTCAACCTCGTACCCTGGCTGCCGCGCGGCTCGGCTTCATCTCTGGCGCTCACCGGAATGGCCGTCTTGGCGGTGGGCTGCCTGGGCTACTGGCTGGTCGAGCGTCCCTTCATGGGCTGGCGCGCCAGGCTGCGCGGCGAGACCCAGCCCCAGCCTGCCATCCTGCCCCGGGGTATAATCACCGGAAATGACCTCGCCAACCACTGTGAAGGAACGACTGCCCGCCGTTGACGCCCTGCGTGGGCTGGCGATCCTCATGATCACCGGCTTCCATCTCGGGCGCCTGCCCACCGAGCCCCTGCCTTTCGTGGGGCCCATCCTGGCCGCCGCCATCTCCGGGGTCGCCCTCTTCTTCACGGTTTCCGGCTTCTGTCTCTATCTCCTGGTGGCCCAGGGCAAGACCTTGCCCCCACCTGGAGAGTTCTACCGCCGGCGTCTCGCCCGTATCGTCCCTCCCTACTACGTGGCCGTGCTGCTCTGGCTCCCGCTCTGGGCCATCACCCCCAGCAACCACGAGGGCTGGGCCCATTGGCCCCGCAACCTGCTCGCCCATCTCACCTTCACCCACACCTTCAGCACGGCCACTATGTACACCATCAACGGCGTGCTCTGGTTCATGGGGCCGCTCATCCTGCTCTACCTGGGCTTCCCCCTGCTGGCGCGCGTCTCCCCCTTCTTCCTCCTGGGGGGCGCGCTGCTGGTGCGGGCCCCTATCGAGTTCCTGGTCTCGCCCGCTCTCCACACCGTCACCCGCAGCGCCCTCGTCCAGGCGGCTCCCTTTGCGGCTGGCATGGCGGCCGCGCGCCTCTATGTACGCGGGAATGGGCGTGAGTGGTGGTCGCTGCTACTGGGGCTGGGGTTGGCCCAGGTGGTGCTGGCACCGCTCGTCCCCGGTTATGCGGCGGTTCCCGGAATCCATCTGGTTCGCACCCTGGGCTGGGGCTGCCTGGTGCTGGGTGCAATGTGGTGCCCCTGGCCGGGCCCGGCTCCCCTGCGCTGGCTCGGCCGCATCTCCTACAGCGTCTTCCTCTACAACTACCTCGTCTACTGGATCCCCCGCTGGCTCTTCCCCTCGCTGGCCGTCGGCAGTGGCCTCTGGTGGCTGCTCACCCCCGCCTCCCTTTTCGCGGCCGCGCTGCTGCTCTACTTCCTCTTCGAGCGGCCGGTATGGCTCCCCCTCGTCCGCCGTCGCTTGTCCCCCGCTCCTGCTTCCTCTCCTTTCTCGCCATAGCCCCTGCGCCGGAGCCCCGTTCTCCTTTTTGCTGTCCACTTTCTGCTCTCTTGGCCGCAGGGCGGGGCAGGGGGGTGAGGTTCGCTTCGCTGCCCCAACCTGTCTGCCATCCGCCCATTCGCTACCCGCCGATGCCCTCTCTCAGAACGTCTTGTCGCGAAACGGCCCATACAGGCATTGCCAGGGCGCCGTCTCCTCGCCGTCATAATCCACGCCGTGTGCGTTGACCCAGTCGCTCAACATCCTCTCCAGCCGCGTCGCCAGGCGCCGCCGCCGCGGCCACAGGTTGTGCGTCTCGCCCGGGTCTCGCCGCAGGTCGTACAATTCCCGGGCAGGCGCCCGGGTGTAGGCTGGCTTGATCGATTTCACGAACTTCCAGCAATCCGTGCGCACGGCTCGCGTGCGCTGGTGCGTCCCCTCCTCCAGCCACACCGCCTTCCGCCCTGTCTTGCCCCGCGCGATCGCCGGCAGCAGGCTCTCCCCCTCCACTCCCGCCGGGCAGGGGATGCCGGCCAGGGCCAGGATGGTGGGCATGATGTCCACCTGCGAGCACAGGCCCCCCACCTGCCGCCCCTCTGGCAGCCGCCCGGGCGCCCACATCAGCAGGGGCACGTGCACCACCGGGTCGTGCAGGTTATAGTGCTGCAGCATGCAGTCCTTTTCCCACAGGCTCTCGCCATGATCCGCAGTGAAGATAATCAGGGTGTCCTCCAGCATGCCTCGCTTGCCCAGCGCCTCCACCAGGTCCTGCGCCAGCCGGTCGTTATGGGCAATCTCGCGGTCGTAGTTGGCGATCTGCTCCCGCAACTCGCCCTCCGTGTAGGTGCACGCCCGCAAGATATCGAGGAAAACCTTGCGGGGCAGGGGCATATCCCACAACTCGTCACTTTCGAATAGCCGACTGAAGGCGACTGGAGGCTCGTAGGGCGCGTGCGTGTCCCAATAGTGCACGAAGAGGAAGTAGGGCCTCCCCGGCCGGTAGCGCTCCGCCCAGGCCAGCGCGGCCCGGTTCACCACGTCGCCGGTGAAGACGCAGCCCGCAATGGGCACCTTCTTCTCCCCGCTCTCCGGCACCAGGTAGCGTTCGAACCCCCGCTTGTGCCACTTTTGCAGGCTGTCCACCGCCGCGGTCACGTAGCCTTGCCCGGCCAGCGCCTCCGCCAGCACGGGGGCATCGTCTGCCAGCCAGCGGTCGTTGCGCTCGGGGCCATACATGCCGATGATCCCGTGGGTGATGGGGTACTGCCCGGTGTGGATGGTAGTGAAGCAGGGGTCGGTGGCGGTGGAGGCGGCAAAGCAGTGCGTGAAGAGGCACCCCTCCTCTGCGAGGCCCGCGATGAAGGGGCTGGTCAGGCGCGGGTAACCATAACAGGTCAGGTGGTCGGCGCGTAGGCTGTCGGCCACCAGGAGCACGATGTTCATGGGCTTTCCAGTGTCGGCGCCGTTTGACCATGCGCGCCGGGTGTCACTATACTACCCTACAGGAGTCCTCTGTGGATACCGAAGGCTTCGCTTACCTGCCCGAGGAGCCGGCTTCGCGCCACACCCGCTCCCGGAATACCCTGGTCTTCAGTGACGAGCGGCAGCTCCTGCCGCATCACCGCGACCACCCTGCGCGCTATCGCTTCTGCGCGGCCCGCCTGGGTGCAAGGGACCGGGTGCTGGACTGCGCCTGTGGCTGCGGCTACGGCACGGCGATCCTGGCCGGCCGTGCCGGCGAAGTGGTGGGGGTGGACCTGCATCAGGACCTGCTCGATTTCGCCCGGGCCCACTGGAGCCGTCCGAATGCCAATTTCACCCGTGTGGACGTAGCTCGGGAGCCGCTGCCCTTCCCCGACGGTCACTTTGACGCAGTCGTTTCCCTGGAGACCATCGAGCACGTGGCCGATGCCCGTGCCCTGCTCGCCCAGTTCCGTCGGGTGCTGCGGCCCGAGGGGTCGCTCATGCTCTCCACCCCCCAGGCCCCCCTGGGCAACCCCAACCACGTGCACGAGTTCACCCTGGGCGAACTGGCCGCAACGCTGGAATCTGCCGGCTTTCACCTGCAGGATGTCTTCCTGCAGACCGAGCCCGAGCAGATCATCGAAATGGCCTTGCCCCGGCCCGGCCGGCCCCTCCTGGTGATCGCCGGTCGCCCCGGGCCGCGCAATCCCCTGGCCCGCCTGGTGGATAACCTGGAACGCGAGCTGCGGCGAGTGTCCGATGATGCCCGCCAGGAGCGCGCGGCGCTCTATCGCAGCCTGGAGCAGGCGGCCACCCGCCGCCAGCGTCTCGAAGACGCCCTGCGCGACCACCAGCAGGCCGTCGCTGACCTGAGCGCCCGCTCCCGGGAGTTGGAGACGGAGATCTACCGCCTCACCCACCTACGCTTCTTCCGCATCTACGAACGTTTCGTCAAGACCCGCCTCTACCGCCTCCTGCGCCGTTCCGGCAAATAGGCATCCCCTTCCCCGCAGCCAAAGCAGACGAGCCCCGGTTACCCCGATGACGTCTGGGCGGCCGCTCCCCCCTGATCCCGGGCTCACCCCCGGGCGCCGTCCCCTATCCCGGTGCCTGCTGGGAGAGGGCGAGGGTGAGGGGCGGTGCCTCCCGGATACCGTCCTCCATGCTCTCTGCGCGCTGGGAGAGGGTCGGGGCTTGCCCTCCGAAGCCGGCCGGTGGGCCGTCTGGCGAGCGGAATGAGGGGATGACGATCGTCCTGTACGCAGGCTGGCCTCCCCATGCGCGCCCCTGCATCTCGACCGCGGGAGCCGCTCGGCCCCTCTCCTTTCTACTTTCCACTCTCCCTCTTCTCGTGCGCCTTGCGCACGAGCCACACCTCCGCAATCTGGGCGTCGTAGCCGTGGACGTTTTCCCAGCGCACGTCGAGCGTCCCGTCGGCCACCGCCGCTGGCGGCACCTCAAACTCCCGTATCACCGGCTCCAACCCTGTGAAGGACACCGGTTCCCCGACCGGCTGTCCACCGAGCACCAACTGCAGGGTCATCCTGCCGCGGCCGGCGTAGACCGCCCGCAGCAGGTAGCAGGCCTGGGGGTCCAGCCCCTCGTAGCGCATCTTCAGCGGCGAGCGGTAGACGTGCGCCTGGTAGGCCCAGGAATGGCGGTGCCGCTCGGGGAAGCCCGGCCCGTAGTGCGAATCCTGCACCGAGCGCAGGAAACTGGGGTCCTGGTCCCACAACTTCTCCCGTACCAGGTGGGGGTCGGTGCCGTTGGCCCGGTTCCCCAGGTCGTCGTAGAAACCGCCCTCGCCGGCATCGGTCCAGTGCAGCACCCGCTGGATGGCCTCGCGCTGGGCTGCCTCGCTCTCGAGCGTCTTTATCCGCCCCAGTTCTCCCCGCAGCCAGGCCGCGTCGGTAAGCGGGGCATCGTTGTTGTCCAGCATGGCCCCCCGTGCCCGGTCGCTCGATCCATGCCGCTCCAGGCTCAACTGCATCCCGATGCTCTGGAAGAGGTCGTCCGCCAGTTCATGCGTCCTTTGCCGCAGGTCGGGCGCCGCGGTCAGCGGATTGGCCGCCGCCAGCGCCTTTTCCGCATCCGAAATCGCCTGCTTCACGCTCAGGTGATCCTGGTTCAGCGCCGCGTAGGCCGCGGCGAGCGCCTTCTGCTCCTGCTGTACCCGCCGTTGCACGTAGGCATCGCCATATGCCCGGATCAGCCCCTGCTGGAACCGCCATGACCCGCGCTGCCAGTCGCCCGCCCGGCGTTCCATCTCCTGCCAGTGGGCCAGCGTGCGCGGGACTTGCGGGCTGGATGCCGCCGGCTCTGCCCAGTTTTGCTCCAGCATCAACAGGCCGTCCGCTACCCCTTCCGCGAAGTCGGCCCCGCAGAAGCACCGCCCGTATTGGCGCAGCGTCTCCCGCACGTCCGCCTCCGGATCCCACAGCCGCTCCAGGGTGATGACCTTGTTGACGTCGTCTCCGGTGCCATCCGAGTAGGCGATGGAGCCTGGCGTGTAGGGCGCGTGGTAATTGGTGATATGCGCGTACTGGGTCGGCCGGGGGTGGATGGGCTGCCGCTCGTAGGCCTGGGACCAGACGTCGTCCCAATAGGGATATGGAAACTGGCATACTTTGGCGTGGGTGACGTCGGGGTAGTGGCGGATGGGATAGCGCCGGGGCACTCGCTCCCGGGTCTCCGGCAGGGTAATCAGGCAGCCCGGCCCCCACACGATGCCCGCCAGCCAGTCGGGTGACTCGCGCTCCAGGTAGGTGAAGAAGCGCTCCAGTTGGTCCCCTCGGAACTTCTGCGGCGACACCCACATCTCGGCCTGGGGGTGGTGGCGGCGCAGCAGCACCGTCAGGTCCTGCAGATAGGGCATCAGCAGGTCGGGATCGGTGTCGCCGGGGTCACCTCCTGGAACAAACACCGCGTCGATGCGCTGGCAGGCCGCGAAGAGCAACTCGCGCTCTCGCAGGCTGCAGGCCCGGTGCTCCGGGTCCTCCGCGGCGCCGGTTTCCAGTGGCAGCCAGAACCAGACGTCCATGTCATAGGCATCCAGCACCGCGCACAGGGCGACATTCATATCCCACGGGGTCATGGGCATCAGCGGGTCCACCTCGGCCATTCCGACGTTGCCGGGGGAAACCGGGGGGATGAGCTCGATGGCGTTGTTGCCGAAGAAGATCAGGTCCCGGATGTACTGGGTGAAGCGCCCCACGTCCCAGGCATCGCACGTGTCGTTAAGCCGCCGGTAGCCCAGCTGGATTCCGCGCATGGGGTAGGCCGGTGCGGTGCTGATGGCACAATCGGCCGGCAGCGCCGCCTCGCCCTGCCGCCACTCCAGCATCCGCAGCAGCCGCCCCACCGCGAAGAGCACCGCCCGATGGTCATTACCGATCAGGCAGACCGTGGGTCTGGGCCGCGAGGTGGTATCCACGCTCAGCACGAACCCCTCGGCAGCCGGGGCGCCGTCTTTCAGGGGCGGATCGGGCAGGCGCAGCCCCTGCGGCAGGGCGGGCATGCGCTCCCGCGAGCCCAATACCACCACCGGTCCCTGCGCGGGCATCTCGCTCGTCTCCGACCATACCAATCCCGTCCGGCGCTTGATTTCCGTGCGTAACACCAGTGAGGCCTGGCGCTCGATGGCATCCGCCTCCCCCGCGGCGGTGAGCACGACGGCCTGGCGCAGGTCCACGAGTTCGGGCTTGTTGTTGGTAGGCATGGGCAACCTCCGGGTGGGGGTGAGGTGTTTGCTGCTGCTGTTCGCCCTGCCCGGGGCTCACGCCTGCTCCCCGCTGGCCAACTCCTGCGCGTACTCGGGGTCGATCCGGGGATAGGCTATCAGTTTCAGTCGGTCCTGGATGAGGAACCAGACCAAGGAGTAGCCCCAGACCAGGCCCACCCACAGCCAGCCGGCAGAATGGAGGAAGATGCCCAAGGCGGCAATCAGCGTTGCCAACGCCTGGGTCCCCGCTACCGCCGCCAGCAGGGTCCAGGAGGGAGCAATAGACCAGAACGGCCCCCGCGTGCGTGCCGCAAACACGGTGAAGTGCCCGCCTACCGAGAGGCTAAGGTACAGGGAGGTCTGGACGACAGGCAGCGCCAGATGAAGAATCGAGCGCAGCAGGTATAGCAGACCAAAGGTTGAGAGCAGTCCCACCACCCCCAGAATGGTCGAGAGCCACAGCACCACCCGCATGTTCCACTTCTCGGGACGCCGCGAGTAGGCGGTATGGTCGTAGGCGATGGAAATCATCGCCACGTCATCCATGACCGCCACCAGCACGATCATGAATGCGGTTACCGGGTAAAAGTCGAAGATCAGGATCGCCGCGGCGACGAAGAGCAGGATGCGAACGGTCTCCGAGATTCGGTAGAGCACGTAAGTGACCATGCGCTGGAAGGCCTGGCGGCTGAGACGGATGGCCTCGATGATGACCGAGAGCCCGGGCTGCAAGAGTGCGATGTCGGCTGCCGCCCGGGCCGCGTCAGTGGCACCGCTCACCGCGATTCCCACGTCCGCCTTCTTGAGCGGCGGGGCGTCGTTCACCCCATCCCCGGTCATGCCCACGATGTGCCCCCGCCCCTGCAGCAACTCCACGATGGTGTACTTGTGCTCGGGGAAGACCTGGGCAAAGCCGTCCGCTTGCTCGATATCCTGGGCCAGGCGCTGCTTGTCCTTTTCCTCGCTCAAGATGCGTGCATCCAGGATGTTGGTGCCCAGCCCCAACTGGCGTGAGGTCTCGCGGGCGATGGCCACCTGGTCGCCGGTGATCATCTTGGGGTCAATGCCCATCTCCTTGGCCGCAGCCAGAGTCTGCCGGGAGTCCGGCCGCGGCGGGTCGTAGAGCGGCAGCACCCCCAGGAACCGCCATCGCCCCTGCTCATCCGTGCGCGCCACCCCCAGCGACCGGAACCCGCGCTGCGCGAACTCCTCCACCGCCTGGTTTGCCGACCCTTCTACCTGTGCCCGTTCGGCCGCCAACTCCAGGATTACCTGGGGCGCGCCTTTCGCAACCTGGAGGGTACGGCCGTCCTGCTCAACCACGGCTTCCGTGCGCTTATGCACCGGATCGAACGGGCGAAACTCGGTCACGTGGTAAGCCGCCAGCGCTTCCCGGTGGGCCACCCCCGCGATCACCGCCAGGTCTATGGGGTCCTGGTCCTCCTCCCGCGAGGCCAGCGCGGCGGCGGTCACCACCTCCTCCGGGCTCACCCCCGGCGCGGTATAGGGGTCGCCCAGGGTCAGCCTGTTCTGCGTCAGCGTACCCGTCTTATCCGAGCAGAGCACGTCCACCCCCGCCAGCTCCTCGATGGAGGCCAGGCGGGTCACGATGGCCTGTCTCCGCGCCAGCCGGCGGGCACCTGTCGCCAGGGTGACCGAGAGCACCGTGGGCAAGGCTACGGGCACGGAGGCGATCGTCAGCACTAACGCAAACTCGAGAATCCTGAGGAATGCGGTGTGCCGCAAGAGCGCGGCGACTACGATCACGACCGCGAGTGCAGCCGCAATCAGGATCAGGTAGCGGGTAATCCGCAGCACGGCCTGCTGCAGGTGGCTGGTGGTCTTGGCCTCGGCCACCAACTGCGCGGTCTTGCCGAAGTAGGTGGCGCGCCCCGTGGCGACTACCACGGCGTCGATTTCGCCCTGCTTCACGATGGAGCCGGAGTATACGAACCCGTCGGGGCCGCGCTCCACCGGCAGTGACTCCCCGGTAAGGGCCGATTGGTCGACCTGTATGGGCTCACCCTCCAGGAGCACAGCATCCGCAGGGACGATGTCCCCCAGGCGAATGCGGATGAGGTCCCCGGGTACCAGCTGGCCAGCCGGAATCGTTCCCCATTGCCCTTCCCGCCGTACCCGGGCCTGGGGCGCCAGCGTTTGCTTGAGGGCGGCAATCACGTTTCCAGCGTGATACTCCTCCCAGAAGCCAACCGTGGCGTTGGTCAGCAGTAGGGCAATGATGATGCCCAGGTCCGTCCAGTGGCGCACTATCAAGGAAAGCACCGCGGCGATCTCGATCACGAACGGCATCGGGCCCCAGAAGTAGGAGAGGAAAGTCAGGATGGGGCTGCGCTTCTTCTCCGGCAACTCGTTCGCGCCGTACTGCTCCAGACGGTGCTCGGCTTCACTCTGGCTCAGCCCCTCGGCAGTGGTGCGCAGCCGCTGCATCACCTCGGCGCTGGAGAGCCCGCGCAGAGCGTTCACATCCGGCGCGGCACCTGCCCGCTCAGCCATGTGCACCTCGACAGTGCCTCAGAACGTGGCCTTTTACCGGCATTTTGACGGCAAATAAGAGGGGGATGCACTTGCTGGTGGCCGGACCACGCCACACGGGCGGGCGCGGAGGGTACAAGACCCGCCATCCGGAGTGGTGGAGAGGGACCGGCGGCCCGCCAGGTGTGCCCGGGGCAGCCAACCCCCTGGTACCGTATCTCACATCAGGGAGGGGCTCCTGCGCTCTGCCGCCGGGCGCGGGGAAGGGGGACGTTCATCGTAGCCGGGGGCAGGTGCCTCGCGATCCGGTGCAGTACGGACCGCGCCGCCCGCTCCAGCGAGCTCTTATGCTGGCGGGCAACCGCCTGGAGTGCGGCAAAGGCCTCCTCTTCGGAGAGGTGCCTGCCCCCGTTGGCCAGGGCGCGCATGGCCTGCCGAAACAGCGGCCAGGTGGCTACCGCCCGCTCGAAGCCGCCGCGACCTGCCAGCCGCTGGAAGTGGTAGAATCGGCGCTGGGCGTGGCGCAGGAGGCCGGATAGGTGGTTGCTAAGCAGAGGCTTGCTCACGCAGTCCATGGCGCCCACGCGCTCGGAGTCGTCGTGCAGACGGTCGCGCGCGGTGACTATCACCACCGGGGTGGGGCAGGTTTCCATGATCCGCCGGGTGGCCTCCAGCCCATCCATGTAGGGCATGTGAGCATCCATCAGCACCACGTCCGGGTGCTCCCGGCAGCAGGCATCCACCGCCGCCGCCCCGGTGCCCACCACTCGCATCACCTGGTATCCCTGGCGCTCCAATTCCCGCCGCATCATCTCTGCCACCAGCCAGTCGTCTTCCGCGACCAGTACCCGAACCGGCATCCTGACTCCTCTACGGTGATGTGTACCCCGGCAAAGTGAATCCTCTCCTGCTCGGGGGCCGGCTACATGCAACCATGTGGGGTGAATCCGACAACCACCTCCCACCCGGGATAGACAGCCCTAAGGGCTATAGTAGTTCCAGGTCATCTTGCTGCGGCGGTAGTGCTGCTCGCTCCAGTGCCGCCGCCCGGCGGAGGGCGCCGGGTCGGGGTTGTGGTAGATATGCAACTCGCTGCCGGAGAGCACCAGGATTTCCTCCCTGCTGTCCCCCGACACGTCCGCCACATACAGCCGGTCTGCCTTCTCCGGGAAACGCCGCCGGAACTCCCCGGTGATCGGATCGAATATCGCCACGTCCCCCGCCTGGTGGCGCGCCTTGGCCACCGCCATTTGCGGCAGGCGGCCGGTCCAGTCCAGGGTCGAGATGGTCTCGAGGCCCTTCGCGGTCCAGTCGGGAGGTGCCACCTGGTCCATCTCATACTCGGCGATCACCTTGCCCTGGGCGTCAAAAACGAAGGGCTTCTGGTGCTCATCATACCGGCTGCGGCACCAGATCTCGAGCCCCGGGCGGTGGGGGTCAAAGTCCCCCACCGCCGCGTTCTGTGGCTCCTGCCGCCGGCAGTCGGCCTCCCAGATCACCTCGCGGCTGTTGTAGAGGAAGACCCGCTGCCCGCCACCCTCCTCCAGGGCCACCACCTCCAGCCCCGGCAGGTCGGGCCGCACGTCGGCCACGAAGATCGAATCCAGATGCCCCCGTACCGGCAGCCGCACCAGTTCCCGCCCCTCGGGCGAGATGATGTTGCCCCCCAACACCTCGTCCCGCCCGTCGCCATCCAGGTCGGCCACCCGGGCGCCGTTGTGGGCGCAGGCGATGAAGTCGTCGCGCTCCCACAGCGGCTTGAAATGCCCCGCCGCCAGCCCTTCCGCGTCATACGCCGCCAGGTAGCGCCCCATCCGGTAGCCCTCGGCGTTGGTGGCCTGCAGCAGCAGGTCGCGGTCGCCCTTGCCCCGTAAGTTGCAGATCACCACATGCTCCCAGCGCTCGGCTCCCCTGGGTGCGGGCAGGTGGGCCTGCCAGCGCTCCCGGCCAGTCTTCCCCTCCAGCACGTGCAGGGTGCTGTCGCGGGCCAGAAAGAGCACCTCCGCCTTGCCGTCGCCGTCTATATCCCCCGCCTGCACCCCGGGGCCATGGTGGCCGGGCAGGCCGGAGGTCTCCGACGACCCGCCCACCTGCAGGTTCACCGAGGCGATCCACAACCTGGCGCCGTCATTGCGATAGGCCGCGATACACCCGGTCATGGTCACCAGGAAGTCCGGGCGCCCGTCCCCGGTGAGGTCGGCCGCCACCATGCTCCCCCCGCTGTCGTTAGCGGTGTAGCCGGGCACGTCCAGTCTGATCACGAAGGGGTTCTGGCCATACTGCGGCCAGGCCGCAGACTTGGCTCCGGCCGCCGGTATGCTGGCCGTCACCGCCAGGGCGAGCAGCAGCACCAGGAAGCAGGCGTGGGTGTTCACGGTTGGTCTCCTTCGGGCGAACTATGGGACCGCACTGCGACTTCGCCGTCGGGATGGGGAGCCCTGCGGGCGACCTGGCACTGCTACCGCCCCCGGCAGGAGGCCGCCGGCAATGGCCGAATGATGGCAGGTGCGCTTGCCCCTCCCCCGCGGTCGGGCGGCCCAGGATAACGCAAAGGGAAGGGCCATGCCGGGTTGGGTGGAGGCCTCGTTTTGGGGCCTGGTATCGGGTTCAGCCCTGCTCTTGGGGGCGGCCGTGGGCTACTTTGCCCGGGTGACCCAGCGCGTGGTGGCCGGGATCATGGCCTTCGGGGCGGGGGTGCTGATCTCCGCCCTCGCCTTCGACCTGATGGAGGACGCCTACGCCCGGGGCGGGTTCGATTCCACCGCCATCGGCTTCCTGGGTGGGGCGGCGGTGTTCACCGTGGCCAACGTGGCGATTTCCCGCAAGGGCGGCAAGCACCGCAAGCGCTCGGGCAAGCACCAGCCCCGTGAAGAGGAGCACTGCGGCAGCGGGATGGCCATCGCCATCGGGGCCTTGCTGGATGGCATTCCGGAATCGGTCGCCATCGGAGTCAGCCTGATCGCCGGGGGCGCGGTGAGTATCGTGACGGCGGGGGCGATCTTCCTCTCCAACATCCCCGAGGCGCTCTCCTCCTCCGCGGGCATGCGCCACGCCGGGCGTTCCCGGGGCTACATCTTCGGCGTGTGGGGGGCGATTGCGCTGTTGTCGGGCGCGGCGGCGCTGGCCGGCTATGCCGTTTTTCGGCACTTCCCGCCGGACGTGGTCGGCGCCACGGTGGCCGTTGCCGCCGGGGGTATTCTGGCCATGCTCGCGGACACCATGATCCCCGAGGCCTTCGCGGAGGCGCACGAGTTCGCAGGCCTGATTACCGTGGTTGGCTTCCTGCTCGCCTTCGCCATGACCAAGGTGGCGGGGTAGGGGAGGTCGCCAGCGCCAAGTGATACGTGGCAGGATGAGTCGCCAGCCTCTGGCTCAAACCGATAACTCCATCCCGTCGTAGGCCACCTCCACCCCCTCCGGCCCGGCCAGGGCCTCCAGTTCGTCGTGCAGCATGGCCGCGTTATGAGAGAAGTGGGTGATAACCATTCGCGTGTCGGAGGTGATGCTGCCCGCGGCGGCCAAGTCGTCGCGCAGCCTCAGCACTCCCTCCCAGCCCATGTGCAGCGTCGCGGGCAAGGGCAGCGCGCCCTGGGTGCACTCGATGATGGCCAGGTCGAGCCGCCGCCCGGACAGGAACTCCATCGTGCGCGGCCCATACAGGCCGGTATCCGAGGCATAGAGCACCGTACGCGGGCCTTCCTGCACCAGGTAGTTGAGTGCCTCTTCGGGCGGCGCATGCTCGGCCAGGAGGGGGGTGAAGGTGAGGTGCCCGGCAGGCACGGGCACGAAGGGCGCGACCTGGTTGGCCTCCAGCAGGCCCTGGCAGCGCTCCACCAAGGGCTTGAGGAGGTTGCACACGGTGGCGTTGCCATAGACCGGCAGCGGCGGGTGCACCAGGTCGTGGCCGAAAGGCGGGCGGACGTAGGCCAACTCTCGCCACGCAAAGTGGTCGTCGTGGGAGTGGGTGATGAAGAGGTGCTGCAGCCGGGAAAGGTCCAATCCGTAGCGGAGCAGGTGCAGGTAAGTATCCGGCGGGTAGTCGATCTTCCATTCACCGTCTATCTGCACCGAGGCCCGGCTGCGCAGGTTCTTGCCGCCCGCAGCACGGGCCCGGCGACAGGTCTCACACGCGCAAAAGATGCCCGGCCAGGCCTCGGCCGCTCCGCTTCCCAGGATTTGCAGGCGCATTCCCCGTCTCCAGCCACAGAATGCCGCCTCTATAGCAGAGCAGGCGTGGGGATGTCAACCGGAAGGGTTTGGGTGTGAAGTAGCATAGCGATTATGTCCCCACCGTTCATTTCTGGGCGCGCACACCCCGGGGGCGGATGGTTGCGGCCCCACCCCTGTCTTCCCCGCCTACAAACCGGGTGTTCTGCCGCTGCCCCTCGCCCTCTATCGCGGCGAAGATGGGGGCAAACAGCCGGGAGGGATACGATGCGGATCGTGATCACAGGGCCGTTCGATCAGAGGGTTAGAGAAAGCCTGGAGAATGACGGGCACGAGGTCACTCACCTGTCCGCCAATGTGGGCCGGCAGGAGTTAGCCGATCGCCTGGAGTGGGCCGATGCCTACGTGCTGGGGGGGTTCGAATATCTGACCCCGCAGGTGCTGGAGGGGGCCCGCGACCTGCGCCTGGTAGTCTTTTTGGGCGTGCAGCCAGAGACATTCATGGACCCGCAGGCCAAGCAACTGCTCGAGCAGCGGGGCGTGGCCCTGGCAGCCACAGGTGGAGATGCCTCCAACGCGGTCGCTGAATTGGCGCTGGGGCTGGCGCTGGCGGCAAAGCGTCACCTGGTGACGGTGGCCAACGACGTGGCCGAGCGCAAATGGCCGGCGGCGACGGGCACGGAACTGGCGGGGGAGACGGTAGGGATCCTGGGCATGGGCCGCATCGGACGCCGGTTGGCGGTGTTGCTTTCAGGCTTCGGGTGCCCGATTCTCTACTTTGACAGCCGCCGCTGGGAGGAAGATCAGCAGCACCACGCCGCCCAGGTGGATCTTGACCGGTTGCTTGCTCAGAGCGATGTAATCAGCCTGCACACCCCACTCACTGACGAGACGCGGGGGATGATCGGTGAGCGGGAGTTGCGGGCCATGAAGCCGACCGCGGTGCTCGTCAACACGGCCCGGCCCTGGCTGGTGGACCCGGTGGCCCTGCGCAAGGCGCTGGAACGCGGGTATCCGGCCGCGGTTGCCTTTGACGGCTACTACCTGGAGGGCGGCGAGTTGGAGCAGGCCATGGGCGACCCCTACCGCCTGCTGGAGATGAGAGACCGTTTCATTTGTACCAGCCACCAGGGGTTCAACACGGTGTCGGCGATCAAGCGGGCGAGCGAGAGCGCCGCCGGGCATTTGCTGGCGCTGGGGGAGCGCATGGGCGCGCCGGTGGGGGCATGAGGCGGGCCTTGGGCCGCAGCGGCAAGAGGGAGCGACGAGGCAGCGAACGTTTCGTTTACAGCCGGGCCTGCCGTCGGGTATAATCCGGGTGGAATGGCGGAAGAAGAAATCCTGAGACAGGGCTTCGACGATGACCGGGTTCGCGAGTTCGAGCGGATGCAGCAGGCGGACGATCGCGAGCGTTACCGCGAGTTGGACCTCGCGGCCAGCACCGCCTATCTACGCATGCGCCTGGGGGACCGCTTCCTGAAAGCAGGCAACGTCCGCCGCGCCATCGGCGAATACAAGCGTGCGGTGAAGATGGATGGGAACAACGCCGCATTGCGCACCCGGCTGGCCGATGCCTACGTACTGGCCGAGATGGTCACACAGGCCATGGCGGAGTATCGCCGGGCGCTGCGCACCGATCCCCGCTATGCCGATGCCTACGCCAGCCTGGGCGACCTCTTTCGCCGCTATGGCATGTTCAAAGAGGCGCTCCAGGAGTACGAGACTGCGGTCGAGTTGTCGCCCGAGCGCGCCTACTACCGCTTCAAAGTGGCAGAGGCTTCATGGGCTCTGGGCCGCCACGAGGACGCCATTAGCGCCCTGCAAGAGGCAGTGCGGCTGGCACCGCAGGATGCTTTCTACGAGTTTCGTCTGGCCGATTTGCTCACCCGGGACGGCCGGAAGGGGGAAGGGCTCGCGCACTACCTGCGCTCGGTCGAACTGGCGCCGCATGACGATTACTACCAGGTGCGCCTGGCCACCGCCCTGATGTGCGCGGGGCGGGTGCATGAGGCCATCCGCGCCTACCTGGCGGCCGTGAAGATGCGTCCCGATAATGCCACCTACCAGGTGCTGCTGGCTGATGCCTATGACCAGATCGGTGACAGTCGGCGCCGCGACCTGCTCCGGCGCATGGCCGGCGACCTGAACGAGTACGAACTGGAATACGTGGCCAGGCGCCGGGCGGAATACGGCGTCGCCACTGCCCCGTAAGCCCCACCGGAGGAATACCCCCCATGCAAGTCCGCACCCTGGCCCTGGGCCCGCTGCAAACCAACTGCTACGTGGTCTGGGACGAGGAGACCAGGGAGGCGGCCGTGATAGATCCCGCCGACGAGGCGCAGCGCATCCTGGCGTTGGTCAATGAGAAGCAACTCACTGTCCGCTACATCGTCGACACCCACGCCCATGCCGACCACATCCTGGCCAACTCTGCCCTGCATGAGGCCACCGGCGCTCCCGTGTGTGTCGGCGAGCGTGATGCACCCCTGCTCACCGACAGCATGGGCAATCTCTCGGCCTGGGCAGGCTTCCCCTACCGCGCCCGGGAGGCCGACCGTCTGCTGCGGGAAGGCGATGAACTGACGCTGGGCAACCTGACTCTCAAGGTGCTTGACACCCCCGGCCACACCCCGGGCGGCATCTCCCTGCTCGCTCCCGGCTGCGTCTTCTCGGGAGACTGCCTCTTTGAGGGCAGCATCGGCCGCACCGACTTCCCTGGCGGCAACACCCGCCAGTTGCTCGCCACCATCCGGGAGAAACTGCTCTCCCTGCCCGACGACACCATCGTCTACTCCGGCCACGGCCCTGCCACCACCATCGGCGCAGAACGGGAAGGGAACCCGTTCGTGTAGCCCGCTCTCTCCGGGCTGACCACCACTGCGAGCCAGTGGTACCACCCCAAGGCCGGCCGCCGCAAAGATGCAGATGGCCGTCGGGCTATCGGCGCACAGGTGGCGGCAAATTGCCCGAGCCCCCAGCGGTGCAGGTCCACCGGGGGCTGCATAGCGGCAAGGTCTCCAGGGGCCCCGGGCCCTCTACCCCTCCCTCACAAACTCCCGCAACGCCTCCTGGATGAGCGGCGGGGTAGGGTAGGGGGAGCCGCGGTGGACCAGGAAGGGCTCGGCAAAGGGTACGCCCGCGTCCCGCCCCATCTCCGCGTCAAAGTGCTTCATGTCCTCGATGTACTGGTCAATCCCGTGCTGGGCGCGCAGCCAGTCGCGCTGCGAGGCGTGGGTGCCCAGCATCTGGGCCTTCTCCTCGATCACCGAGGAAACATCCACCCAGAAATGCGGTCGCTGGGCGGGCCGGTTGCCGAAGTAGTCCACCCCGCCGGTGGGGGTGGCGAAGTAGTAAAGCGGTACCAGGCCGGGCAGGGGCGCCAGGTAGGCCGAGGGGCCAACCGTATAGTTGGGCATGGGGGCGTTGAAGATCGCCACCCGGGCGATGGCGCTGGCTGCGTCGTGGTCCGGCATGTAGTCTACCGGATAGTGGGTGAGCACGCAGTCCGGCCGCACCTGCCGCAGCAGGGCGGTGGCCAGCCCACGCGTGGGGTTGTCGTCATAGACCTGCAGATCCAGCCCTCCCAGGCAGTGGTAGGTGCCCCCGATGCGGGCGGCCGCCTGCCGGGCCTCCTCGGTGCGGCGGCGCGCAATCTCGTTGTTCTTCTGCTCCATGCTCCCGCAATCGCCGCTGGTGAGGGTGGCGATGTGGATGCGCCAACCCAGGCGCGAGAGCAGGATCAGCGTCCCCCCGCAGCGGAACTCGGCGTCATCCGGGTGGGCGCATAGCGCAAGCACGGTTCGTGGTTCGGACATCGGACTCCTCATGTAGGCGGATAGACGAATAGGCGAATGAGCGCATAGAAAGTGCTATCGGCCTACCGCCCTCTCTTTCATTCCCTCAGTTGCATTCCGCCACCAGCGGCCCCGCCAACTCGCGCAGGAAGAACAGGCGGCCGGGCAGGGTAGGCATCCAGGTGCTGGGCAACCAGCGGTCGGGGCCGTAGCGCAGCGTCACCCACAGGCTCATGCCCTGCCATTGCATGCCGCGGCCCAGCACTCCGTCGGCGCCGCCGATGATGCGGTCGGCTTGCAGGAAGAGCCCGGGGCCGATGGTGTTGGCGCGGGTGGGTACCAGCGTGGTGCGGCTCTTGAAGGAAGTGGCGGCATTCTGCTCGATGGTGAGCGGGTGCAGTTTCGCCCCCAGGCGGTGGGTCTGGCGCTTCCACTCCTCATCGTTCGCGAACTCGGCCGCAAAGTGCGGCTCCCAGAAGGCGATGTGGCAGACCCGCCCGATCCCGAAGACCACTTGCAGCAGGGCACCACCCTCCTTGAGCGCGAAGATGCGCTCGGGGTAGGTGGGCAGCTCCTCCCGGGTGGCGAAGTGGCGCTGGCGCTCGGGAACGGTCAGCCGCCCCAGCGGCCCGTAGAAGGCCTGCTCCATGGCGTAGCGAAAGGCGCCCGGGTTGTCGGGGGGCAGGGTGTTGCCTTCCCCGTCGCTCCACTCGTCCATGTTGAAGCCGTGCACGTGGTCGCAGGGCACGCCCCACTCCGTGAGGAAGTGCACCGCCCACCGGTACATGCCCATGGGCCCCACCGGCAGGATCAGGGCGAGCGTGCGCCCAGCCTCCCGCGCCCGGCGGATCTGCAGCGCGATCTCATGCCCCAGCATGGTGTCGAAGTCGGCCAGGGTCTCGCAGGGCACGGGCTGGAAGTCCGCGTGCCACCAGGACTGACGCTCGAGCACCGCCTCCGGGGGATGGGCACAGCAGCGGTCAATGCGCCGCAGGTCCCAGCCGGCGGGGTAGAACCCCTCCAGCAACGAGCCGGGCAGGGTGTTGATCAGGTCAATCTGCTCACTCATGGTGTTCCTCCGGGGTGGGCCGGGGGCTCCGCGCGGGCGGGGGTGTGGGGATGACCGACGCCGGGGGCGGGGCCGTGGGCGCAGGAGCCGGCCGGATGAACTCGATGGCCAGAGGATAGCGGTAACTGACCCCGTTGTTGGCCTGGATGCCGGCGATAATGGGGAAGATCACCCCCATGAGGTACAGGGCGCCCAGCAACAGGACCCCGATCAGCACCAGGCAGAGCACAAGCGAGATCAGAGCATAGATGACGAGCGAAATCTGGTAGTTCAGGGCGTTGCGGCCCTGCTCGTCGACGAACGGGTGGTCCTCCCGCTTGAGTTGCCAGACAATCAAGGGCCCCAGGATATTGCCGAAGGGCAGCCCGATGAACCCGGCCAGCGCCGCAAAGTGACACCAGGCTCCCCAGGTGCGGGCATTCCGGTCCAGTGCCTGCATATGGGCCCTCCTCCGGGGTGGCATCCCTCAGCCGTCCTATTCTGCCGGCTGGCAGGCAATCCTTCCCTTACCGCAGTGCCACCGACAGGCAGAGGTGTTCGCGCCGGCGAACCCTATGGAGCAGGAACACCTGCAGCCGTTCCCGCGGCCACCGCCTGGTCAAGGAGCAAGCACATGAGCGCAGCCCCCACCAATGCCCTCTTCCTCACCTCGCCGGCCACGCGCTGGCTGGACGCCTTCCCGCTGGGCAACGGGCGGCTGGGGGTGATGCTGTTCGGCGGGCCGGATCAGGAGCGCCTGGCCCTGAACCATGAGAACCTGTGGCGGGGGGTGACCCGTCACCGCACCACCGAGCCCAAGCACCAGCACCTGGCGCAGATTCGGGAACTGCTGCTGGCAGGTAAGTGGCAGGATGGCGCTGCCCTGGCCAAAGAGGTCCTGAGCGGCCACGAGCGCCGGGTGCAGCCCTACCAGCCGGTGGGAGATCTCACCCTCAGCCTACCCGGCCATCATGCGCCGGAGGGCTACCGCCGCTTGCTCGATCTGGCCGACGGCGTAAGCACGGTCGCCTACCGGGTGGGCGGGGTGACCTGCACCCGGGAGTGCTTCGTCTCCGCTCCCGACAACCTGGTGGTGCTGACCATCGTCGCCGACCGGCCGGGCAGCATCACCGGCACTCTCGCTCTCTCCCGCCTCGAGGATCCGGACTGCAGGCTCACCGCCTGGGCGCGGGACGGGGAGATAGGTCTGGCCGGGCGTTTCCCTGAGGGCATTTCCTTCGCCACCCAGGCGCGAGTCTTCGCTGGGGGCGGGCAGGTGCGGCCGGGGCAAGGGGCCTCGCTGCAGGTGGAGGCGGCTGAGCGGGTGGCCGTGATCCTGGCGATCGCCACCAGTTACGAGCAGGAGGACCCGGCGGCCTGGTGCGCCTCCCACCTGGAAGCCGCGCCGGCCGATCCTGCTGCCCTGCGCCGCTCCCATGAGCGCGAGCACCGGGCGCTCTTTGACCGGGTTGCACTCGAACTGGGGAGCGACGCTGCGCTGGCGGCACTGCCGGTGGACGAACGGCTGGCCAGACTGCGTGCGGGCGGCTCCGACCCCGCCCTGCTGGCGCTCTACTTTCAGTTCGGGCGGTACCTGCTGATGGCTTCCTCCCGCCACTGCCAGCAGCCCGCCAACCTGCAGGGAGTGTGGAACGAGGATCTGGATCCGCCCTGGCAGGCCGACTTTCACCACGACGTGAACCTGGAGATGAACTACTGGCCTGCCGAGACCTGTAACCTGCCGGAGTGCGCCGAACCGCTTTTCTCCTACCTGCGGCGGGCACTGCCAGAGGGGCGCAAGGCAGCCCGTGACCTGTACGATTGCGCTGGCGTCTACCTCCCCATCCAGACCGACGTCTGGGACCGCGCCACTCCCGAGGCCCCGGGTTGGGATGTGTGGACGGGCGGCGCGGCCTGGCTGGCGGAGCACTTGTGGTGGCGCTATGAGTTCACTCAGGACCGGGCCTTCCTGGCCGAGCAGGCCTACCCTTTCCACAAGGAGGTGGCGGCCTTCTACCGGGACTACCTGGTGCGCGACGCGCAGGGCCGGCTGGTCACCGTCCCTTCCCAGTCTCCGGAGAACACGTTCGTGGGCGGCGCGACCCCAGTCAGTCTGTGCGTGGCGGCCACAATGGACCTGGTCTTCATCCGGGAGGTGCTCGGGCGCTGCCTGCAGGCCTCCGAAATCCTGGGGGTGGATGCCGACCTGCGCCCGGTGTGGCAGGGAATCCTGCGCGACTTGCCTCCTTACCAGGTGGGGCGTTACGGCCAACTGCAGGAATGGCTGGATGATTTCGAGGAGAAGGAGCCCGGGCACCGGCATGTCTCCCACCTGGTGGGGGTGTACCCGGGCGATCAGATGACCAGGGACCAGCTGCCCGAGTTCTTCCGCGCGGCCCGCGCCTCGCTGGAGCGGCGGCTGGCGCACGGCGGTGGGCACACCGGCTGGAGCCGGGCCTGGACAGCCGCCCTGTGGGCGCGCTTCGGGGAGGGCCGGCTCGCCTGCGAGCACCTGGAGCATCTGCTCTCAGACTTTGCCACGGACAGCCTGCTCGATCTGCACCCGCCCCAGATCTTCCAGATCGACGGCAACTTGGGCGGTACCGCGGCATTAGCCGAGATGCTGCTGGGCAGCCATGAGGGTTTCCTGCACCTGCTACCGGCCCTGCCCCCGCAGTGGCCCAGCGGGCGGGTGACGGGCCTGAGGGCACGGGGTGGGTTCACGGTGGACATTGCGTGGGAGGGAGGCTGCTTCACCGAAGCCACTATCACCAGCCACCTCGGCACCCCCTGCCGGGTACGCGGCCCGCAGGGACAGACGCTACAGGCTTTCACCCCGGAGGGCAAGGCTCTCCCCGGGCACGAGGCAGAGGGCAACCTGGTGCTGCTGACCCGACGGGGCACACGCGTGGTGCTGAAGCCCGCGTAGTGCGAGGGTCCATCTGTACAGGAACTTGGCTAGCGGCCGCAAACTTGTATGGGCAACGGACTCTACCGAGAGTGAGGAAGGAGGCTGGAACGCTCGGCTAAACCCCATAACTGCTTCCAGTGAAGGGAGGCCCCCGTGAGCAAGAGAGCGTTTACCCTGATTGAGTTGTTGGTGGTGATCA
>Ga0315298_1001720_pt1 | contig 39143 bp, 34 predicted proteins | sample WHS_1_MG_FD_203077 | JGI IMG/M metagenome (GOLD analysis project Ga0315298, IMG submission 203077) | Extremophilic microbial mat communities from Washburn Hot Springs, YNP, Wyoming, USA - WHS_1_MG | ecosystem: Environmental > Aquatic > Thermal springs > Hot (42-90C) | place: USA: Wyoming... | reverse complement strand
AGTGGATCGATTTGGCTATTCAACACTCGCAGATGAAAATCAAACTTGCCAAAAAAGGCAAAATCAAGCTATCTTAATGGTTGAGAACTCGGTACTCTCAAGTATTTTTACATAAAAACGATTTCTGAGTCAAGAGCAACGCGAGGGGAACAAGATGCCCAAAATGGAATGTCCGAAATGCAAAGAAACATTAGACGAGATCATCAGGGTGATTGAAGTTCGGTGTCGCTTCGACGAGGAAGATGACGATTACCTGAAAGAGGCGGAAGGGGAACGATTTATCGACCTCTGCCCGAAATGCAGAACCGAGCTCGAGGTTTTTTGAGGATCCCTCAGAGATGCCTTATGTATCACGCCTTGAGAAAATTTACCCGCCAGTTGCATTGCGGAACCCCGAAGAGGACGTCCTGGAGGCCTTGCCAGGTGGGTCCCCTTGACATCTGTGCCGTCATCCCAGGCTTCACCGAGAGTGGAGTTTAGCAGAATTCGCCGAAGGAGGTATTTCGTCTCCTTAAGGTGCCGCCACAAGGTCTTTTTGACGCCCTCAGCGGGGCCCTTTGTGCAGGGATTTTTACAACATCAGGGTAACAGGCCGAATCGAGCTTCTTCGGATTGAGAAAGCTCGATTCATGGGAGATCGAAAACGGTTCGCCCTAAGGTGACGGGGCGCTCGAAGGAGGGACTTGAACATGAAGCCTCTTACAAAGTTCTTCTTGATCTTTTCTGTTCTCCTGGTTGCCGACTTCAGGCCCCTCATAGGGCAAGCCTACGGAGAGGAACTTCCCATTCGGCGGGTGATCCTTTACAAGCATGGTGTGGGCTATTTTGAGAGGATGGGCCTTGTCGAAGGCGATTCGGTCAGCGTCCTTCGATTCCGAGCCAAGGACATGAACGATCTTCTGAAAAGCCTCACGGTCCTCGATCTGGGCGGTGGCTCGATCCGAACCATCGCCTATGATTCGACGAAGACCGTGGATCAGCAGCTTGGAGAGTACACCTTCGATCTGAAGGGATCCCAGGGCCTTCCCGCGATCCTGGAACAGATGAAGGGAACCGAGATCGCCCTCAGTGTGGGGCAAAGGGAGTTGAGGGGGCGGCTTCTCTCTGTGGAGAAGCGATCGGAGAAGACGGAGAGGGGAGGGATCGTCGATCACTTTCGGATCGCTCTTCTCCTTCCTGAAGGGAAAGTAAAGCATTATGACCTTTCTGATATATCGGAGCTACGGTTCGTCCATCCGGGTCTGCAGAAGGAGATCGAGAAGTATCTCGAGGTGCTCTTCAGTCGGCATCGGAGGGATGAAAAGCGGGTCGAGATCCTCTCGAGTGGCCGAGGGAAGCGGGACCTGTTTGTGAGCTATGTGCAGGAACAACCTGTGTGGAAGGTCTCTTATCGAATTGTGGTGGGAAAAACGGGAGCCCCCCTTCTTCAGGGCTGGGCCATCGTCGATAACGTGAGCACGGAGGACTGGGAAAACGTCGAGCTTTCTCTGGTGAGTGGGCTTCCGGTTTCGTTTGTGCAAAACCTCTACGATCCCCTTTTTGTGAAACGACCCGAGATCAAGGTCGAAGGAGAGATCGCAGCCCTTCCGACAGTACCCGAGGCGGGGAGGCTCCTCGAGAAAGACCTGTTGGCGGCCAAAAGGGAAACCTTGCCGAGACCGGGATTATCTCAGTTGCGAGCCATGGCGGCTCCCAAACCTGCGACACCTCGTCCCGACCTTTTCGCGGGTATGGAGCAACAAGCCGTGGAAGCGGTGGGGCAGGAAGCCGGAGCCCTCTTTGTCTACCATATCCAGGAGCCGGTGACGATCCGACGTGATCGTTCAGCCCTTCTCCCCATTGTGAACGCAACGGTTCAGGGTGAGCGGGTGGCCTTGTACAATGAATCGGTCCGGCGCGAAAATCCCATGGACGCGATCCGTCTCAAGAATACAACAGGCCTCACCCTCGAAGGTGGCCCGGTTACGGTCATAGATGAGAACACCTATGTGGGCGAGGCATTGCTGGGGACGCTCAAGCCGGAGGAGGAGCGTTACGTCACCTTTGCTGTCGATCTCGGGACTCGTGTCGGGTCCCGCCATGGAGGAAGTAGAGAGCAGGTCTATAAGGTGACGATTGCCAACGGTATCATGACCCGACACGTGAAGTTGCGGGAGACGAAGATCTATTCCCTGGAGAACATCGAAGATAAGGCTAAGACCGTGATCATCGAGCATCCCCGTCGCTCTGGGGATTGGCGTCTCACGGAAACACCCCTGCCGCGGGAGGAGACGGGGAACGTCTATCGCTTTGAGGTCAAATTGGAACCTAAAAGAACCCGAACCGAGAAGGTCGATTTCAAGGTGGTCGAGGAAACCACGACCCGAACAGAGTACCGTCTGATGGAGGGTATCGGGGGGGAGGAGATCGTCTTTCTTCTTCAGCAACGGTTGATCGACGACAAGACTCGGGCTTTCCTCCAGCAGATCACGGCCCTACGGTCCCGCATCGCGGAATTGAAGCGGCGAATCGAAGAGATCCAGAGGGAGCAACAGGCGGTTTTTGAGGATCAGAGCCGTTTGCGAGGCAATCTCCAGTCGCTCGGTCAAAGCGAAGAAGAGCGGATGCTACGAAGCCGCATCGTGAAACAGTTGAATCATCAGGAGGACCGTCTTGAGGCGATCCGAAAGACCCTTGGAGAGATTCAGACCGAACTTCGGGCCAAGGAAGAAGAACTGAGCCGCCTTGTCCTGAATTACTCCTTCGAAACCCGCTGAAGGGTTGATCAAGAAAGACACGAGACCCATTTGGCAAGGCTATGGAGCCCTCTTCCCAGGGCTTTGTTATCCCGCCAATGCCCGCATGATCTTGTGAAGCGGCATGCAACTGGATGAAATGCTTGCGGTTGAGAGACAATAAGGCTCGTCCTTCGGATTTAGCAAAAAATGGGACTTCCTCATCAGAAAGGGATTGATTTCCTTGCCCGGCCTCTTGCATAGTCAGAACGTCATGCCCGAGACGCCGAAGTTCCAGAACAGCTGGCAGGGGAAAGTTTTCGTTGGCATAAAGTCGAGCCATTTTCAAGCAGCCTCATGCTCTCCGATTTGACGATCGATCTCCTCCCGATGGACACGATAATATGCCCATGCATTAGCCAGATCCTCGGCCCTTAAAGTCGGATAACAACGAAGCAACTCTGCCTCAGAGGTTCCCAAGCGTCTGGCGCGCACAAGCACCCACACGGGGATTCGAGTGCGCACAATGCAAGGGTCCCCTCCGCACACTCCCGGCTGACTGTCAATACCAGGGAAGGCATCTCCCAGGTCCTGAGCGATTCGCTGGAGAAGTTGAGCCTTCTCGCCTCTTGTCAAGTTGGCCAGAAAAGCTTCGACCGCTTCAATCTTGTTCACAAAGCATCCTCTCCCTTCTTTTTGTGACTTCGACTTTCCAACTCGGAAACTTTCTCTCACCCTGTGAGGGACAGGCAACCAGAAAAATTTTCCCATTGCTCCACAGTGTTGGAAAGGACTCTCTTGTTGCACCGTCAACGGGTCCCCTCCATGGTGATCAGGAGTCACAATGGGATGACATCATTCTAACGAAGAGAGACTCAAAGCGTCAACCCTGATGTTGCAAAAATGCCAGCATAAAGGGCCCCGGTGAGACACCAAAAGAGGGCTTGTAACGGCACCTTAAGGAAGCAAAATGTTCGCTTCGGCCAACTCTGCTGAATCCACACTTGGTGAAGCCTATGATGACCGTAGAGATGTCAAGAAAACCCGTTTCACAAGGGCTCCAGAGCGTCTTCTCCGGGGCTCCGTTATATCACGGACGCGTCAACACAACTCGATTCGATGAGGAGTCCCGCCGTGACTCGGATGGATTCAAGAAAGGGCCCTTTTGGCGCGTAGAGAAGTCAACCGAACGGACCGAGCACGTAACAAGCCCTTGAAGCATCTTGCCCTTCTTCTTGACAGATCCCGCTGCTCGATATTATGGTTTGCGGAAAGATCGGATTCGGCATGAGGGGGTATCTTCTCTATGACCACCCTTGAAGGAAGCCAGCCCTGGTACCGTGAGGTGAGCCCGAAGGCATGGCGCCTTATTGCGTAGGGTTGATCGCGCTCCAATACGGTTTAGGAGGTGGCTTCCTCGTTGCGCCCCTGGCTCTTGTCATCGCGGCAGCAGGCGTTGCCCTTTTCATTCGTGAGACCAAAGGCCAGGAACTTGCGGCATGAAGAAGCCCTTTTCAGAGGGGTCTTGATTTGGAAAGGAGACATATGGCTACCGTTGCTTCATCCGCTTTGCGGGTTCCTCACTCTCGTATTCGTGAGCTGGCAGAAATCGCTATGAGCATGGAAGGGGTGATTCGGCTCTACTTCGGCGAGTCCAATCTTCCTACACCGAAATACATCCAGGAAGCAGCGACGAAGGCCCTGGAAGAAGGGTACACCTTTTACACGGAAAATGCGGGTTTACCAGGGCTTCGCCAGGATCTGGCCGCCTACTATCAGCGGCTTCAGGGCGTTGAGCTTGACCCTCGTTCTGAAATTGTGATCACGGCCTCGGGCGTTCAGGCATTGAACCTGGCGATTCGATGCGTCCTCGATCCGGGAGACGAAGCCATTGTCCTCAGTCCTGCGTGGCCCAATCACTCGGCGAACGTTCGTTTGGCAAACGGCATTCCCGTGGAGATTCCTTTGGTTCTTCGTGGCGAGCGCTACGGCATCGACTTCGATCGCCTCGACGAGGCGGTCACGAGGCGAACCCGGCTCCTCATCTATACCTCCCCGTCCAATCCGTTGGGCTGGGTGGCAACCGAAGAAGAGCAGCGGGAACTCCTGGAGTTTTCACGGCGCCACGACCTCTGGCTCTTGGCCGACGAGGTCTACGATCGCCTCTATTACCGGGTTTCGGAGCCGGGGATCCCCGCTCCTTCGATCTTACGGGAGGCAACCCGTGAAGACGCCGTGTTGGTAGCCCAATCCTTTTCGAAAGCTTACTGCATGACCGGTTGGCGAATCGGATGGCTTGTTGCCCGTAAGGATCTTGCGGAAAAGGCGACGCAACTGAACGAATTCATCGTCTCCCATGCCCCAAGCTTCGTCCAGCGGGCTGCCCAAACGGCCCTCGCTCAAGGGGAAGAGGATTTGAAGAAGATGTTGGCCACGCTTCGGAAGAACCGAGACTTCTGTCTCGAAACCCTCCGGCGGATTCCTGGCATCACGGTTCCATCCCCTGATGGGGCTTTCTATCTTTTTCCAAGGATCGAGGGGCTCACCGATTCGTTCTCATTTTGTCGGAGACTTCTCGAAGAGACCCGCGTCGGGTTGGCTCCGGGTGTGGCCTTCGGAGCCGGAGGAGAAGGCTCCGTGCGTCTCTGTTACGCGGCGGAGCGACCCCTTTTGGAAGAGGCCATGGAAAGGCTCGAGCGCTTCTTGCGCTGAGGGCTTCCTTTCCCCCTCGAATATCCGGTCCTTCGGGATCGTCAAAAGGAATGACTCTGTTCCATAACGGAGAAAAGCCTGAGTTTCAGAGGATGAGAAAATGGCGAAGCGACCCAAGGGCATGGACACCTTCCGGATTTTATGTGCGGTTTTCCTGACCCTCTGGCCTGTTTACGGCCTCAGCGAGTGCGAGACCCTCGCGGACGAATCCTTCGAGAAAAGATTGATCGTCCTCATCAACGATCTCCGGGTGAAAAACAGGATGAAACCCCTTCGGGTTCAAAACGAGCTTATGCTTGCCGCGCGAGCCCACAGCCGCGATATGGCGTGTCACGAGTTTTCGTCCCACAAGGGTTCGGACGGCTCTTCTGCGAGCGATCGCGTCATGGCCCGGGGGTACTCTTTTGTCGCTTTGGGAGAGAATATCGCGACGGGCTTCAAGACTCCGGAAGAAGTCGTCCGGCAGTGGATGAAGAGCCCAGGGCATCGAAAGAACATCCTCAACCCCTCCTTCGCCGAGATCGGGAGCGGTTATGTCCGCTCGACCCGAGACCCTCTTCAGTCCTACTGGACAGCGGTTTTCGCCAAGAGGGGATGACCTCTGAACCCTGGTTCATCCTGGAATCTCCCTTTTTCTTTCCCCAAGTCGGTGTCTTCACGGCCCGCGCTTCGGCCCCTTACAAGGTTAGCGACGTCGTCTCTGAAGCGTACCCCAGAGGATCATGGCAACGGTGAAGGCAGAACAAAGCCAGGCAAAAAGGTCTCCATAGAGGGTGTAAAACGTTTTTCTCGTTGAGAGGCGGATCGTTTCCGTCAGGGCTTCTTCGGTGAAAATACCTCCCGTTTCGATGATCTTTCCCGTGGGATCGATGAAGCCGCTCACCCCGGTGTTGGCTGCACGGGCAATGAAGACCCGGTTTTCGACAGCCCGAAACGTGGCGATCGAAAAGTGTTGATACGGCGCCGACGTTCTGCCGAACCAGGCATCGTTCGTAATCGTGACGAGAAACTGGGCCCCCTCGCGGACAAACCGCCGGCAGAGATCGGGAAAGATGATTTCAAAGCAGATGACGACCCCGAACCGGCCTTGAGGAAGGGAGAAGAGGTGGATTCGGTCGCCCGGTTTGAAGTTCCCGATCCCTTCGCCAAGAGAACCTAAGGGAATGAGGTCGCCGAGCGGCACGTATTCGCCAAAGGGGACCAGATGAAGCTTGTCGTACTTTCCCACCAATTCGCCCGAGGGCGAGACAAGATAGGCGCTGTTGTAATGGATGGGCTTTCCCTTTTCGATCTTATAAGAGGGGCTCCCGAAAAGGAGGAAGGCCCGGGTTCTTTCGGGAATACTTAGGATGAAGGGGTGATACTCCGTGGCATCCTGAAAAAAGAAGGGTGTGGCGGTTTCGGGCCAGAGGATCAGATCCGGTTTTTCGTCCGCTGCCCTCAAAGAGAGCTTTTCGTAGATTTTCAAGGTTTCTTTTTGGAACGAAGCATCCCATTTGATCGATTGGTCGATGTTGCCCTGCACGACCCCAACCCTTAAGGAAGGTAGGCTGGAGATTTCTCGACGAAGGGCTGCCTGCTTTCCGTAGCCATAGATCAGAACTCCAAGGAGGATCACGGCGCAAAAGGCGATCTCTCGGGAAGGGACCCTCTTTTTGGGCCACTGTTCCAGGACCGTGAAGAGCGTGGCATTCACCAGGAGGATCATGAAGGACAGGCCGTAGACTCCTGTGATGTCGGCGATCTGAATGAAAGGAAGATTCAGATACTGGGAGTGGCCGAGGTTTGCCCATGGGAAGCCGGTCAGGAGAAAAGAACGGACATATTCGAGGGTAACCCAGAGCGCGGGAGCGAAAAGGACCGTTTTGATTCCCAGGCGGTTTTGGATCCAGCGGAGAAGCCAGGTAAAGGTCCCCATGTAACAAGCGAGGTACATGACGAGAAGAAGCAGGATCAGCCCGCTTAAGACGATGGGGATGTATCCATAGGTGTGAACAGCGACGATCACCCAGTAAAGGATACCCAAGAAGGAAGTGAACCCCGTGAGGAATCCGAGTCGGAAACTCGGCCACAATTCCTTCCCTTCGATCGCCCAGAGGAGGGGAACCAGGGCGAACCAGGCGAAAAACTCGAGATCGAAATGGGGGAAGGATAGGATAAGGAGGAAACCCGAGCAAAGGCTCAGCAAAATGTCCCGTTTTTTCATGCCCCCCATCATAAGCAATCGCCGATAGATTTTCAAGAAGCTCAGGCGTCACGTCATCTCGGTCGGAACGAAGCAATCCCGTTTCTTGCCGGTTTGGGTTCCTCTTCGAACCAATCGGAGCCTCTTTGGCGAAACCCTTGGAGATTTGCTAAAATGAGAAACGATGAAGATCCTTCTTGTCGAAGATGATAAACATATCGCCCGGTTCGTAAAGAAGGGGCTTACGGAGAACGGTTTTTCAGTCGAGGTCGCCTTTCACGGCCAAGAGGGCTTAACCTTCGCGCTTCAGAAAAGCTACGACCTTGCCATCCTCGACATCCTTCTTCCCGGCGTAGAGGGAACGGAGATCCTGAGGAGGATGCGTGAGCGGGACATCCGGACACCCGTCATCTTCCTGACGGCCAAGGACACCGAAAAGGACATCGTTGAAGGCCTTAACCTCGGCGCCGACGATTACTTGGTCAAGCCTTTTTCCTTCAACGAGCTTCTGGCCCGGATACGGGCCCTTTTGCGGAGAGGAAAGGTGGCAGAGCCTGCCTCCCGACTCCAGATCGCCAATCTCATTGTCGAGGTGGAGGGACACCGGGTCTTTCGGGACCGGACGAAGATTGAGCTTACGCCCAAAGAGTACGCCCTTCTCGAATTTTTCATGAGGCATCCAGGCGAGATCGTCACCCGGACGATGATCTCGGAGAAGATTTTCGGCTATCACTTCGATACGGGCACAAACATCGTCGACGTCCATGTCTCTCATCTTCGGAACAAGATCGACAAGGACTTCGAGCCCAAACTGATCCATACGGTGAAAGGGGTGGGATATGTTTTCGAAGAGCGGTCGTAAATGGTACCGACGGGTGGACACGAAGATGGCCCTCTGGTATGCGACGACCTTTCTTTTCTCGGCCCTCCTGATCTGTGGGTTCCTCTATTATCGTCTGGGGCACCAGCTTCTCAAAGAGATCGACCGGTTTCTTCTCGACGAAACAAAGGAGATCCATGGGCTTCTATCTCGCCCCGACGCTCAACTCCCTTTCGCTCAGTTCGAAGAGGAGATCAAGGGGAGGAAATATTACCCCTTCTTCTTTCAGGTGTTGGACATAGAGGGCAAGCCTCTCTACACATCGGCCTACTGCCGGGAGGTGGGATACGTCCCGAGCGCTGAGATCTTGGCCCGTGCGAAGGAGAGAAAGGGAACTCGCGAATCGGTTCATACCTCGCGGAGGAGAACCCCTTTCCGTGTCATCAGCACGCCTTTTTACAAGGACGGAGTCTTGACGCACATCGTTCAGATCGGGACCCCTCTTCACTTCGTGCGAAAGAGCCTTTCCAACTTCAAGGGCAACATCCTGGCCGCGGTTCCCATCATGTTGGTTTTCGGATCCGTAGGGGGTTGGATGCTTGCCCGGAAATCTCTTGCGCCTATCGGCTACATCGCTTCGAAGACAAGAAGCATCACTTCCGAGAATCTCGGCGACCGACTGACCCCTCGCGGAACAGGCGACGAGATGGACGACCTCATCCAGACAATCAACGGCATGATCAGCCGCCTCGATGAATCTTTCAAGCGGGTGGCTGAATTCACCGCCGATGCCTCCCATGAGTTGAAGACCCCTCTCTGTGCCATGAGGGGCGAGATCGAGGTCGTACTTTCAAGACCAAGGGCTCCCGAGGAGTATCAAGAGACCCTCGCCCGTCTCCTGGAGCAATTTGATCAGCTCAACCGGATGATCAATGACCTCATTCTTCTTTCGAAGATGGATTCGGCCCAGGCTGAACTTCGAATCGAACCTATACGACTCGATCTTCTGCTCGAAGAGACCGGAAGCCTCTTCCGAGTCCTGGCGCAGCAAAAGGGCCTTTCCCTCCACGTAAGAGGTTTGGAAACGATCACGGTGCCGGGGGATAAGCTTCGTCTCCAGCAGCTCTTCGTGAATCTCATCGACAATGCCATCAAGTATACCTCGGAGGGTCTCGTCGAAATCGGTGTCGAGAAGACCGATGAAGAAGCCGTCGTGAGCATTCGGGACACCGGGATCGGGATACCGAAAGAGGAGCAGGAAAAGATTTTCGGCCGGTTCTATAGGGTCGATAAGTCCCGCTCTCAGGAGACCGGAGGGGTAGGGTTAGGGTTAAGCATCGCCGAATGGATTGTCAAGACTCATCGTGGCAAAATCGCGGTGGAGAGCGAGCCGGGGAGGGGTTCGATCTTCACTGTCTTCCTTCCTCTTTCCGCCGAGCAGGAAACCTCCGCCTAAACCGCACAGGGGACCGAACGACCGGGAAGGAGCTTCATTCGGAATCGCCTCTTTTGTAAGGGTCGAGAGCGCAGGAGCTCCCGGATCTCCGAAAGAAGGAGGACGGAGTAATCCATCTCCCGGAGCCTTTCAAGAAGATGGAGGAAATGGGAAGCCCAGATCCCCCCTTCCACCTCCGCGTGGACCGGAAGGACGTGAATCCCGCCGCCTCCGAGGATTTCAAGGATTGCCGGGACGGCCTTCTTGGGACCCAGCTCTTCAAGACAGGGAAGGTCGGAGGGGATCTCCATCAAATCGGACGGATCATGGATGAAGGGCTCTGGAGCTCGAGTACAGCTCAGGTATTCGAAGGGATAGGCGTTGGCGATCTCGAAGACCCGTTCGTCCACGAGCCAGCCAGGAGCGCCGAAAGAACGAGGTTCTTTGCCGACGATTTTCCGATAGGCCGAGATGCCCTTTTCGAACCAGTCCTCGATCCATCCGCAGGGCCGAACCAGAAGCTCATCCTGCCATCTTCGGTGATCCCATGCATGAAACTCGACTTCATGGCCTTCGGACAGGATTCTCGAGACAAGATCGGGGAAAGCGAGGCCGATCGTGGGCGAGGGAAGAAGCGTTCCGTAGAAGGCGGTTCGGATGCCGTAGAGACGGGGGCCTTGGGTTCGAAACATCTTTCGAAGAAAGAGGGGATTCTTCAAAAGCTGAAAGAGGGCTCTGCCGGAAGAGTCGGGTCCCATGCTGAGGAAGAAAGTTCCCTTCAGCCCGAAACGGGAGAGGATGGAGAGGAGGCGGGGCACGCCGGCCTTCATGCCCCGGTAGGTGTCAACATCGATCTTCAGACCGAGGATTTTCTCTCTTCCCAGGGCGTTCAAGACGGTTCTTTCTCTCCTTCCCACTATCCTTTTTCACTGCGACCAGCACGGGTCCTCTCCGGTTTAAAAGTTCCCTGAAACACATGAGGAGTGTTCCCCCAAGCAAAGGGAAGGGTTTCATTCTCATCGAGAAAGGCGTAAAGCGTTCTCTTCAAGGCTTCCTCGAGTCCGACCTTCGGGAACCAACCGAGCAGCCTTCGAGCCTTTTCGATGCTGGGCTTTCGCACTAAAATGTCCTGATATCCTTGGCCGTAGTAGGATTCTGCCGAGGTTTCGACGATCTCGGAGTAACGATCGTCTCTTTGGTGCCGAGGGTGGGCCATAAAGATCGTTTTCAGGAGATGGGCAAGCTCTCTAATCGAACATTCATTCTGTGGGTTTCCGATATTGATGATCTCATTTCTTGCACAGCCGTCCTTGTTTTCGAGGATTTTCATGAGGGCGTCGATGCCGTCATCGACGTAGGTGAAGCATCGTCTCTGATATCCACCATCGACAAGGCAAAGTGGTCTTCCCATGAGGAGGTCTGCGATAAACTGCGTCACCACGCGGGAACTGCCTTCTTTCGCCGTGTCGAGAGAGTCGAGCCTCGGCCCGATCCAGTTGAAGGGCCTAAAGAGGGTGAACTCGATATCTCCCCGACTCCCGTAGGCGTAAATGACCCGATCGAGCAACTGCTTGGAACAGGCGTAGATCCAGCGCTGCTTCTGAATCGGTCCCAAAACGAGGAAGGTCTCGTCTTCCTTGAATTCGGATTCTGTGGAGGCCCCGTAGACCTCCGACGTGGAGGGAAAGACGACGCGCTTGTGATACTTGACGCACTGCTTGATGACGTTGAGGTTCATTTCGAAGTTGAGCTCGAACACACCGAGAGGGTTCTCGAGATAGAGTTTGGGGGTGGCGATCGCCACGAGGGGAATGACGACATCGCACTTCTTCACGTGATATTCGATCCACTCCCTGTTGATGGAGATATCCCCTTCGAGAAAAGCGAAGCGGGGGTGTCCGAGTACTCTTGAAAGCCGGTCGAAGGCGAGATCCATGCCATAGACCGACCAGTCCGTTTCTTTGAGGATTCGATCGACCAGATGGTGACCGATGAAGCCGTTGACTCCGAGGATCAGGATTTTCATTGTAAGACCCTTCCTTTCCGAGGTCTAAAGTATTGGAAAAGGCTCTGTTCGCCCATCCTCTGATGGGTTATCTCGACGTCGAGGAGCCGAAGCCGACCCGAACCTGCCCTCACATAGACTTTTTCATCTTCGATCTCGACGGTTCCCGGGGCGGTGACCGATGGAGGGGTTTCTTCGGGCTTTGCCCACCAGATCCATAGTTTTTCACCCTCGGGAAGATAGGTGAAGGCTCCGGGGTACGGATCGGTGACAGCCCGGATCAGGTTATAGATGCGCATGGCCGGCCACCGCCAGTCGATCCTTCCATCCTCGGGCCTTCGACGGCCGAAGTAGCTTCCGCCCTGCGGGTCCTGGGGAACGCGAGAAGCCACCCCCCTCTTCAGGAGAGGCAGGGTTTCGTGGAGAAGTTCTCCTGCTTTCGCGCAGAGCTTTCGATAAAGGGTGAAGGCGGTGTCTTCGAATTCGATCGGAACTTCCATCTGGCCCACGATGTCTCCGGCATCCGCTTTCTCCACCATGTGATGGAGGGTCACACCCGTTCGGGTTTCTCCGTTGACCAGAACCCAGTTCACAGGGCTCCTTCCCCGGTAGGCGGGTAACAGAGAACCGTGAAGATTGTAGGCTCCTGAGGTCGGGAGGCTCAGGATCTCTCTTCCAAGGAGGCTCCGATAGTAAAAGGAAAAGAGGATCTGGGGCTTCGCGGCTGCGATCCTTTCCACCCAATACGGCGTATTCACGTTCCCGGGACAAAAGACCTCGATTCGATGGGCCTTCGCCCAATCCGTGACCGATCCAAACCAGATCTTCTCCTGGGGGTCGTCCTGATGGGAGAAGACAGCCAGGATTTCGAACCCTTCCCTTTTCAGAGACTCCAGGCCCACGATGCCCATATCATGGTATGCAAAGACGACTGTTCTCATGAGTCTCCTTCTTGGCAAAGGTTTTAGAGGCCCTATCGGATTCTTCTTTGACGACCTGAGCCGCATGAATCTTCTGGATCACATACTCGGGTCTCTTTCGAACTTCTCGGTAAATCCTGCCGATGTATTCGCCCATGACGCCCAGGGCGAAGAACTGAAAGCCCACAAAGGCGAAGAGGAGGGCGAAAAGGGTGAAGACTCCTTCTGCAGCCCACCTTGCACCATAGAGAAGCCGCGCGACTCCCAAAAAAGCCCCAAAAGCGACTCCAAAGAGGGCCATCCCAATGCCCGAATACATGATCGTCTTCAAAGGAAAATCGGAAAAGGAGGAGATGAGGTCGAACAGTAGGTTGATGAGCCTTCTTAGGGAATAGTGAGACGCACCCCCGTGCCTCTCCTCGTGGGCCACCTCGATCTCGGTTACCCGCTTGGCAAAGTAGGTCGCCAACGCCGGGATGAAGGTGGCCTGTTCGTGGCAGTTGACCATTCGTTCGACGATGTCACGGCGGTAAGCCCGAAGCATGCATCCCCAATCGGTCATGTTGCATTTTGTGATCTTTCTTGCCACAACATTCATGAGCTTCGAGGGGAGGGTTCGCAGGATTGAATCCTGTCGGCGGCTCCGAACGGTGCCCACGACGTCAAAGTTCCCCTCCTCCATGGTTCGGACCAGTTTGGGGATTTCTTCCGGAGGGTTCTGCAGGTCCGCGTCAAGGGTGACGATGATTTCGCCCTTCACGATGGAAAACCCCGAAAGGATGGCGGCGTGCTGACCGTAGTTTCGGGCGAGCTCAACCACCTTCACCTCGGGATAGAGCGTGAATTCTTTTAAGACGTCCAGGCTCTTGTCGGTGCTCCCGTCATCGACGAGGATGATCTCGTAGCTCCTTCCAAGGCTCTCCATCACCCTTCGGAGGCGCTCCATCAGGGCTCGAAGGTTTGGCTCTTCGTTGTAGACGGGGATGACGAGGGAAATATGGAGTTCTCTATCCATGGTTCAAGATCTCCTTCACCGCTTCGCAGACGTAGGAAACGTCTTCATCCGCCATATCGGGGAAGAGGGGGAGGGAAACGATCCTTTCAGAGGCCCTCTCGGTTTCTTCCAATGTTTCTCCCTTGACCCGGAATCGCTTTTGGATATAGCTCAGCCGATGGTTCGCAGGAAAATGGATGCCGTAACCAATCCGGTAATGGCTGAGCCTATTCATGAAGGTTTCCCGATCCATAGAGAGGACCTTGACGACGAAGAGATGCCATGCATGGACGTGAGGATAAGGGGGAACCCCCGGCAGCTCTAAGCCCCTCACACCCTCGAGTCCTTCCCTATAGAGAGCGGCCAAATGGTTTCTTCGGTGGTTGAGTTCGTCGAGCCTTTCGAGCTGGGCGAGGCCGAGGGCGGCCTGAAGGTCGGTGAGGTTGTACTTGAGACCGGGCATTTGGATGTCATAGACAGGGTTTCCGCCCTCTCCGTAGCGTTTCCATGCGTCTCTTTCGATGCCGTGAAACCGCAAAAGCCTTAACTTCCTCTCAAAATCGTCCCCACCATAGTGGACGATCATCCCGCCCTCCGCGGTCGTGATGTTCTTGATGGGATGGAAAGAGAAGATGGCGATCTGGCCGAACCCTCCCGCCGGTTTGTCCTTGTACTGGGTTCCAAGGGCGTGGGCAGCATCTTCGATCACAACCAGCCGGTGTCGATGGGCAACTTCCAAGATCTTTTCCATATCCGCTGGAGCACCCGCGAAATGGACAGGGATCACCGCTCGAGTACGATCTGTGATCTTTTCCTCGATCTTCTCAGCGCGGATCAGGAGCGTCTCGTAATCGACGTCGACAAAGACGGGTCTTGCGCCGGAGAGGGCGATGAGGTTAACCGTCGAAGCAAAGGTCATCGAAGGGGTGATGACCTCATCCCCTCTTCCAATTCCCAAGGCCCACAGGACGAGATGCATGCCTGCGGTTCCGGAACAGACGGAAGTCGCATGAGGGGCCCCTGTCATTTTACGAAATCGTTCTTCGAAATCGCGGCAGAGAGGGCCCGTCGTGAGCCAGCCGGACTTGAGGCATTGGACGACCTTTGCGATCTCCTGCTCACCGATGCTTGGTCTGCTTAAAGGAAGAAAGTTGTCTCTGATCTTCATGGAAGGTCTTTTTGCCTCCTATCCGAACCGTAACCGAAAAAGCGAGAAGGTCTCATTTCGCCAAAGGAGGTCGAGGGAGGGCGCCCTTCCCTTGAGCTCCTCGATCTTGTCCTTCCCTTTGGTCACCACGTAAAGCTCGCCTCGCTCCTTGCCGAGTTCGTAGAACTGGTCCACCCGAAGAAAATAGCGGGCCTTCTCCTCCGCCTGAAGAAGATCCCTGCCCGTGGCAAGCTCATCGGGTCGGCCCACAATGGGTGTTCGTATCTTGCAGTAAAAAGGGATGCCCCGGAGATAGATCCGATATTGATAAAGATCGTGGCCAGCCGGGACGAGCCTCTTGATCGCTTCCGCCACAGGAAGGCTCGCCTTATAGGGTCGAAGATAGCGTGAGAGGGGCAGGATCGAAGCCGCGAGAAAGACAGCAGAAAGGACATATAAAACCAGGAACCTGTTTCGTTCGGCCTGGGCTCTTGCAATCAAAAAAGGTGTGAGAAGGATGACGATTGTCGGTAACAAGACCAAGAGCCACCACTCGGTGAGAGGGACATTGGCGCTTCTTAGAAAGGGAGGGATCCAAAGGGCCACCGCAAGAAGGATCGATTGGGCAAGGATCAGGCCCCTCGTAAGGAGGCGATGCGACCTCCTTTGCGGAGAAGGATTTTCTGTTTCTTCTATCCCCAGCGTCCGGCCAACGACGACCGCCAAGGGAAGAAAAAGGGGGGCGATGTAAGTCGCCATCTTCGAAGAGGAGATCGAGAAGAATAGAAAGACGAAGCCCATCCAGCTCAAGAGCAAGCCGTGCCGTACGGTTTCACAAAAGACCTTTCTTGTGCCGGGACGAACCAGGGCCTCTACAAGATGGGCGAGCCAGGGGATCATTCCGAAGAGAATGACCGGGATGTAATAGAGGAAATGGACGCTTCCATAGGCGTCGGTGGTATATCTTTCGAAATGCTGCCGGACGAAGAAGTACTGGAAGAAATGGGGATAGGCTCTTTGCACGAGGATGAACCAGGGGCTCACGATGGCGGCAAAAAGGACAATCGCTAACGGATGAAAGAGCTTTGGTAAACTCTGCCACGCCTTTTCGCTGAGAAGGTATAGAATGAGGATGAGCAAAGGGAAGAGAATACCAATCAAGCCTTTCGTGAGAAAGGCCAAGGCCGCAAAAAGGTAGAAAAGGTAGAGCCATCGCTTCTTCTCAGAACCCGTTCTGAAATACCTGTAACCGGACCAGATCGAAAGACCCAGCAGAAAGGTCAGGGGCATATCGAGTAGGTTTAGCCGTCCAAGGATGAAGGGATAAAGGGAGGTGCTTAGGACTGCGGCGCTATGAAGGCCTGCCCTTTCGTCGTAGAGGGTATTCCCAATCCGGTAGACCAAAAAGACACATCCCCAGGCACAGAGACCTGAGAAGAGACGAGAGCTGAAGGTTCCCTCGCCAAAGAGCCTGAAGAAGAAGGCTGTCACCCAATAGGCGAAGGGCGGCTTTTCGAGATAGACCACATGGTTCAATCGGGGAATGATGTAATCTCCGCTTTGATTCATGGAGCTTGGGATATCGCTATAGCGAGCTTCATCGGGCTCGGTGAGGGGAAGGAGGGGAAGAAGCAACACATAGAGGACCAGCGGTGTCACCACGAGAATGAGCACCTTATCTTTCGGATAGCTTATCGTTTCTCGTTTCAAGGTCAAAGATCCCTCTCGACCGCTGTCAGGAGACCGCCCTCGAAGCATAAAAATCCCCGGCTCCATCATGGCTTGGTGCAACGGTGAATTCTTTTTGCCCTTCAAGCTCTAACCTTTAGCGTCCCCAGGCTATCGCCCTACGAAACCACTTTAAAACTTTGCCGAGGCCTCCTGAACGTTTGCGGGGAGATTATCCAAGGAATTATAACCCAGAGCGATGAGGATTCGATGAGTGGAGGATTAAGATTTCTTCATCAAGGGTTCTTTGTGGGGAAAAAGTGGGGAATTTGGAGCCGACGAAAGATGAGGACCACGTAAGAGGTGGCCTCGACCTCAAAAGCGGGCGGAGAGGACAAAGATCAGAACCCCGGCTCCGTGGCGGGGGCCACCGATGAGGATCGTTCGTCCCGAGGAGAGACGGACCTGGGTGCTCAGAATCGTGGCGCTCTCTCGCATAAGCTTGATCTTCAGTTCGGCCATCTTTCGATACTCTCCCACCAAAGTCACCTCCATGGTCCTCCCGGGGTGGACCTGAACTACCGCGGGACGGTTTCCCGCGAGGTTGAGATTCACATCCTTGAGAAGGCGATAGCCCGAAAAGTTGAAGAGGGAGCCTAATTGGTCGCGGACGTCTCTCAAAGCGGGGTCGTTTCCCGAGCTGACATTAGAGGCCTCGATGATCCGAACCCGTGCCTGAACCTGGGCGAGGGCGAAAGAGGGGAGAGATAGACATAGGAGGGACAAACCAATGAGTATCAAGTTTTTTCTTTTCACGAAGCAGGGACCTCCTCGTCCGAGCGGTCGAAAAGCCATATGATCGTCACGTTTCCTTTTTCGCCTTCATAAATCATCACATTGTAGTCGGCACTCTCCACATATTCCACAGACGAGATCTTCAAAGGACTCTGATCTTCCAGCAAAACGGGACCCACGATCAGGCCGACCACGATGAGCGCTGCCGCCATGGCGGGGATCCAGGCCCTTTTCCATGAGAAAAGAGAGGCCTTAAGCCGGTCGCCAAAGGATTCCCACCACGGCAGGGGCTCTCTCTTCTCGATTTCCCTTCGGATCTTCGTCCATGCCCTGTCGAAATCCGCCCTCTCCGAAGCCTCCTGGATCGGGAGTTTGATGAGGGTCCCGATTTGCGCTGTCGTCGAGAGCAAATCCCGACACGAAGGGCACTGAGAAAGGTGGTCCTCGATCAGCCTTCGTTCTTCCTCTGTCACCTCTTGATCATGATATCGTTCGAGCAAAGCCGATACGACCGAGCATCGATCCTTCATGAGTGGCCTTTCTTCCTCTCCCCTGGGTCCGTTTTCCCCAACAGAGGACGGACTCCAACCTTCAACCTCAAACCTCAAACTGCCGCTGGTTTAGGCCGTATAGCCTCTCCAATCCCCCCATCCCTCCGATCTCCGCCGCCCCGGGTTAACCCCATTGTTGCAAAATCCCTGTACAAGGGCCCCGGTGAGGCCTCCAGGGTGTCCTCTCCGAGGTTCCGAAACGTAACTCCGCCGGGTTAACTTTGTTACAGGTTCTCACCTTTTTTAATCTAAATTGAGCGATTTTTTGTAAAAAGCCTTTAATTATTAGTCATTGCGAGCACCCAAAGGGTGCGTGGCAATCTCATATAAAATCGAGATTGCTTCGGCTTCGCCTCGCAATGACTAACTTGAATCGCTCGATTTAGGTTTAAGATAGTCTTTCACGGCCTCCTGAAGCTTCTTTCTTGCGTAGTGGAGCCGCGACATGACCGTGCCAATCGAACACTGTGTCACTTCGGCGATCTCCTGATAAGAGAGTCCCTCCACCTCTCGTAAGAGAAGGGTGGTCTTCTGATCCAATGGCAATGTTTCGATGGCCTTCTTCACCGTCTGCTCTTGTTCTTTTTGGAGCAGGAGTTTTTCCGGTCCCTTTCCAAGGTCTTCGATAGGCTGAGGGGCTCCTTCCTCATCGAGGCTCAGGGGTATGGACTTTCCTTTTCGTCGGGTGTGGTCTATCGCGGTATTGATAGCCATCCGGTAGAGATACGTGTAAAGGCTCGACTTTCCCTTGAAGCTCCCGATGGTACGATAGAGCTTAATAAATACTTCCTGGACGATGTCAAGGGCCTCTTCGCTCTCCCTGACCACCCCGTAGGCGATCCGGTAGACCCTCTTGTGATACTGGTCGAAGATCCGTCGAAACGCTTCCTGATCGCCCTCCTGAACGCGGCGAATCAGTTCCACTTCGTCGTGGCCCATTCTCTTCTTACCTTCTTTAGACGCATAAGGGGCTTAGATATTCAAGAGTCGTCAGTCCATTATCCTGAATTACGGCTCCATATGCAAGGGGTAGCATTGATGGCGGCATCCTAACGACCTTCTTGGGCCGCTTGATTTTGGCGATCGTTTGCCTATATGATTAGACGGTAAAGCGCGGGGATCGCTCGTTTCATTGAGAAGATGCTTCAGGAAAGACGTTTTTGGAGGTGGCGATCCGACTTCCACCTTCTGGGAAAGGTAGGCCCCTTTGTCGAAACTGAAAGAAATGGGTATGTTGATTGCCGGTTGGTCTTTTCTCGTACTGGGTGTCATCGGGCTCTTTCTGCCGATTCTCCAGGGGGTTTTGTTTATCATGGTCGGGCTGGCCCTCCTTTCCTCTCGAAGCCAAACCATCCGGCGTTTGACGACCTATCTCGAAAGACGTTATCCCGAGCATCACAGAAAAGTTGAGATTTTGAAGAAGAGAATTGCGCGATGGCTCGGATTCGGAGGGGGCAGCGTCGATCAAGGGGCGCCCCCTTCGGCCTAAGGAATTTTTCAGGGGGCGGTGACAAATTCTTTGACTCTGCTTGGGAATGAGAGGGAGGAGGCGATGACGGCAAAAAGTGGGATTCCTGAGAAGATCGACCTCGACCGATGGCTTTCTCACCTTCAGTACATTGAGAACCGGGTGAAGAAGCTCACACTCCTCGCAAAACTGAGCCAACTTCTCAATTCAACCCTCGATCCCTATGAGATTCGAAGGATGGCGATGGAGGCAGCCTGCCAGTTGATCGATGCCGAGGTGGCGTCCCTTCTTCTCCTCGACAAGAGAACGAAAAAGCTCTATTTCGAGATCGCTTTGGGCGAAAACGAAAAAACATTGAAAACCCTTACCCTCAACCTTGGCGAAGGGATCGCAGGTTGGGTTGCGAAGACAGGGAAACCCCTCCTGGTCAATCAGCCCGAGAAGGAGCGTCGGTTCCTTCGAGAGATTGACCGCAAGACGCGGTTCAAGACAAGGAATCTCCTCTGTGTTCCCGTCAAGGCCAAGAGAAAGGTGGTTGGCGTTCTGGAAGTGGTGAACAAAAAAGGGGAGACCGGGTTTGACGAAGGGGATCTCTCCCTTTTGACTTCCTTATCGGATCAGGTGGCCATCGCCCTCGATAACGCTCGTCTTTACCAGGAACTCGAGGAGACCTTTTTCCAAACGGCTGAATCCCTGGCCGAGGCAATTGAACAGCGAGATCCGTATACAGGAGGACATACCCGGCGGGTGGGTGAGTACAGCCTGGCGATAGCGAAACACCTGAAACTGAATCGCCAAGAAAAGAAGTGGCTTAAGATCGCGTCGGCCCTCCATGATATCGGAAAGATCGGGATTGAGGACCGTATCCTCAGAAAACCCGAGCGGCTGAGCCGGGAGGAGTTTGATACGATCAAGCTTCACTCGAACATGGGAGCGGAGATACTCAAGCATATCCGGCAGTTAAAAGAAATCATCCCCGGGGTGAAGTACCACCACGAAAAGGTGAACGGTGCCGGTTATCCAGAGGGCCTCAGAGGTGAGAAAATCCCCCTTCTTGCCCGAATTGTCGCGGTAGCCGACACCTATGATGCGATGACCACAGACCGGCCCTACCGGCCAGCCCTTTCGAAGGAGGAGGCTGTCCGAGAACTGAAGAGATGTGCCGGTACCCAATTCGACGAAAATGTGGTTCGTGCTTTCAACCAGGCCTATAGAAGAGGGGAGATTTAATCGACGGTGACCCACAGCGAGGGAACCTTTATCGATCGGATGCTGGAGATCTGGAGGCGATCGCGTCAGGTCTCTTCGTGCATGACGAGCATTCGAGTTTTTGAAAAGAAGGAAGGGCAGTACCAGCCCTTTCCTGACAGTCTGCATAGGAGTTTGAAGGAGGTCCTTCGGCAGAGAGGGATTGAATCCCTCTACACCCATCAGGCTCAGGCGATCGAAGCGATCCTTTCAGGAAAGGACGTGGCGATTGTGACCCCCACGGCCTCGGGAAAGACCCTGTGTTATAATCTCCCTGTCTTACATTCCAGGTTGACCTCACCCCGCTCGAAGGCCCTCTACCTTTTTCCCACCAAGGCCCTCTCCCAAGATCAGATGGTGGAGCTCCAGAGCCTCATCAGCGCCTTAGGAGAGCCGATCGCCACCTTTACCTACGACGGGGATACCCCCCAGGATGCCCGACAGGCCATCCGAACCCGAGGGGATGTGGTGATCACGAACCCCGATATGCTCCATACAGGCATTCTTCCTCACCACACGAAGTGGATGTCCTTTTTTCAAAGCCTCCGATTCGTGGTCATTGATGAACTCCATACCTACCGGGGTGTTTTTGGTTCCCACATGACCAATGTGATCCGACGCCTTGACCGGATCTGTCGTTTCTACGGTTCGCGGCCCCAGTTCGTCTGTTGCTCGGCAACGATCGCAAACCCGAAGGAGCTGGCCGAGAGACTTCTCGAACGCGAAGTGGTCTTGATCGATCGAAACGGAGCACCTTCGGCGGAGAAGATCTTTGTCTTCTATAATCCTCCTGTTGTGAACCCGGAGCTCGGTATCCGCGGAAGCCCCATCCATGCTGCCCGGCGCTTGGCTGCGCCCTTCGTCGAGCGCGAAATGCAAACGATCCTCTTTGCGGGGAGCCGCCTTCAGGTGGAGGTTCTCACGAAGTATCTGAAGGATCGGTTTGAAAAACGGCTGGAGGACAAGGGGAAGGTTCGGGGCTATCGGGGAGGATACCTTCCCAAGGCAAGACGGGAAATCGAAGAGGGCCTTCGAAAGAAAGAGGTGAAGGCTGTCGTTTCAACCAATGCCCTTGAACTGGGCGTTGATATCGGAGATCTCGACGTTTGCTTCATGGTGGGATACCCGGGCACCGTCGCGAGCACCTACCAGCAGGCAGGCCGCGTGGGAAGAAGATCGGAGAAGTCGCTGGCTGTTCTCATCGCCGGGAGTCAACCGCTGGATCAGTTCATCATTCAGAATCCGGACTATTTCTTTGAAAGCTCTCCTGAACACGGTCTGATCAATCCGGACAATCTTTTGATTCTCCTCAGCCATATCCAGTGTGCCTGTTTTGAGCTTCCGTTTTCGGACGGAGAACGTTTCGGCCGTGAAGACCTTCAGGAAATATTGAAGTATCTTGAGGAAAAGGGGACCCTTCACCATGTGGAAGGGCGATGGCACTGGACCCAGGATGCCTACCCGGCAGAGAAAGTGAGCCTTCGGTCTGCTTCGGAAGAGAACTTCGTCGTCGTGGACGCGACGAAGGCCAAGGAAGAGGTGATCGCCGAGGTCGACTTCATTGGCGCCCATACGACCCTTTACGAGGGAGCGGTCTACCTCTGTGAGTCGGAGCTCTACGCGGTGGAGAAACTGGACTATCCCCATCGCCGAGCCTACGTGAAGAAGACCCAAGGGAATTACTATACGGAAGCCATCGACTATACGCATGTCTCCATTCTTGAGGGATTCGAAAGAAAGTCCTTCCAAGACACGGTGTGCGAGCATGGAGAGGTCAAGGTCGTCACCCGGGTCGTCGGCTATAAGAAGATCAAATTCTATACCCTCGAAAATCTGGGCTACGGCAAGATCGAGCTTCCTGACTTGCAGTTTCATACGACCTCTTTCTGGGTCACCTTTCTCAAGGCGCTTTTGGATCGGCTTCCTTATCCTCGGTGGGTGCTGATCGAGGGGATTCTTGGTTTGGGCTATGCCTTTCATTCCATCGCGACCCTTCACCTCATGTGTGCCCCCCATGACATTCAGCATTGTGTGGGCGACCGGGGAGCGAAGTGGTTCTTGAGGTTGTCCAAAGACTCGAGAGGAATCTATTCGTCCTTCAGGGGGGGCGAGGAGATCTCCGCCGAGGGGTTGGAGGTCTTTGAACCCACCCTTTTCGTCTACGATAATTACCCCGGAGGGATGGGTTTCAGCCATCAGCTTTTTGACGATACGGAAAAGCTCTTCGAAAAGACCTTGAAACTCATCTCGCAGTGTCCATGCGAAAGGGGATGCCCTTCCTGCGTGGGACCCGTAACCGAAACGGGGGAAAAATCGAAGGAGGCGGCATTGGGGCTCTTGGGAGAGATCCTGAAGTGATCCGTAGCCCACGATTCCCTTGGGGAGAGGCACCCCCCCTTCCGTCGTTGCGAGGCACGCGGTGCCGAAGCAACCTCGGGGTTTATTGGTATGTTCATGTTCGTTTGGTTAAAGCGGCGCAAAGTAAATCTTTCTCTCCCTTGGAGGAGAGGATCGAGGTAAGGGGGCACCTCCAAGGCACCCTCACTCACCCCACCCCTCTCCCGCCAAGACGGCAGAGGGAGATGTCTGTCATTTCTATTTTGAGAAGATTAGTATTGCAACGTTAGGGGAAAGATGGCTTTGTTGGATTGGGGTTTCACCCTATGGATCTTCGTGATCGATTGAAGATGTTGACTTCCATCTCCACGGCCGATTCGAAAGGCAAGGAGGAAAGCAAGGAAGAGCGGATCCGTGCGCTTCGACAGCAACTCGAAAGGGTCCTCGAACCGAGGAAGGTTTACCGGAGAAGGGAGACGATACCGATCGAAGAGCTCGTGCCAGGCAGGGTGGTTTCGACGGCTCATGGCCAGACGTTCCTTTCTGAAACGACCTTACCTTCCGATTTTCGATGCGGGGAGATGGATCTTTGTCAAATCCTCAACGTTCCCACCTATCCGGCCCATCTTCTGGCTCGGGACGAGCGGTTGAAGGCATTGGATCTTCGGAGAGCCCTCTTTCTCGATACGGAGACCACAGGTCTGACGGGCGGAACCGGTACCGTTGCTTTCATGGTCGGCCTCGGCTTTTTCGAGGGTGAAGGGTTTACGGTCCATCAGCTCTTCATGCGGGACTATTCGGAGGAGAGGGCTTTGCTTTCCCTTCTTCAAGAGCTGTTGAGACGATTCGAATTTCTCGTAACGTTTAACGGAAGGTACTATGACGTTCCCCTTCTCGAAACGAGGTGCATCCTTTCGAGGGTCCAGACGAGGATCGCGGAGATGGCTCATTTCGACCTTCTGCCCCCTTCTCGCAAGATCTGGAAGGGAGCCTACGAGAACTGCCGTCTTGTGACGCTCGAATCGAAGCTATTGGGCATGGGAAGGGAAGACGACATTCCCTCTGAGTGGATCCCTTACCTCTATTTCGACTACATCCAATCCGGTGATGCCCGAAAGATCCACCGGGTCTTCTACCACAATCGGATGGATATCCTCGCCATGGTCGGCCTTGTAGGAAGGATCCATTTGGTCTATCATGATCCCGAAGCCGCGCGACCCCGAAAAGGAGTGGAGCACTTCGCCCTGGGAAGGCTTTTCTGGGATCACGGGTTTTTGGATCGGGCCATCGTTGCTTTCGAGACCGCCCTGAATCGCTGCGACGACGATCTCGCCTGGGAGGTGATGCGGTGGCTTTCCATGGCCTTCAAAAAAACAGGGCAGAGGGATAGGGCAAAACGCCTGTGGGAGGAGATGCTGACCTGGCCCAACAAGAAGGATGTTTTCCCCTATGTGGAGCTGGCCAAGTATTGGGAGCATCGGCTGAAGGATGTGGAAAAGGCCCTCGAATACGTGGAAAGGGCTTTAATGGAAACCCCGTCGCACCAGACGAGAGAGATCGAGCTCCTTCTCCACCGCAAACAAAGACTGGAGGAGAAGCGTTTGAGCAGGACGAAAACGTAAGGAGTTCCACGCGGATTTGGAATCGCCTCATATCCGCTTGGAAAAACAAACAGGAGTGGGCGCTGTTCTCATACAGAGTCGAGGCCGTGGGTATGGTTGATGATGGGATGGTACTTTCTGTCGAAAGCTCGAGATTGCTTCGGCACTTCGTGCCTCGCAATGACGAGAAGGGGAGCACCTCGCAATGACGGGGGGCGAGTCCCCTGCAGTGACGAGGAGGGCCTCTCAATGATCAGAAGGGGAATGCCTCGTAATGACGAGAAGGGGAGGGCCTCACCAGGACGAGAAGAAAACCGCTTCGCCATGACGTGAAGGAAGGTGCCTCGACTAACGACAAGGGAAACTTGTTGCAACGACCACAAGGAGAGCGCCTCGCGACGACGAGAGGGGAAATCTTCCCAGCGACAGGAAGGAGGACCCCTTACAATGGCACGAAGGAGAAGACCTCGTCAAGCCGAGGGAGGAACCGCGTTGCGATGAAAGGAAGGAGAAGTCCTTGCAATCACGAGAAGGAGAGGACCTTGCCATGACCCGAAAGGGAGGGCTCGCGAGGGCAACAAAGGGAAGTCGTCGCCATCCCCCGCTTCGTCATTGCGAGCGCAGCGAAGCAATCTCGGGGTTGAACTTCCGTTCCAAATTTGTTTCAGGGCGTCGTCTAAACTTCATCTTTTGAGATGCTATTACTATGCTCATATTAGTCTGGATAAACAAAGGGGAAACAAATCTTCCTCTCCCCTTGGGGAGAGGACCGAGGTGAGGGGGCAATTCCAAGGGAACACCCTCACCCCAGCCCTCTCCCGCCAAGGCGGGAGAGGGAGATGTCTGTCATTTCTATTTTGAGAAGATTAATAAATGGGGTTCAGTATCGGAAGTTAGGCCATGGGCCATATCGACCATTTTTGTTCATATCGACCTCAACGTGGCCCAATGCCTCGGCATGTTGAAATCCAATAACCCCTTTGGGTCGAGGGTATGCCGAGCTCAGCCTTCGTGCAGAAGGAAATGCTTGTCACGTCTATTTTGGGAAGATCGATATGCTGGACTTCTCTTTGAAGGTTTTCTTGACCGTTGCCAAGCTGGGAAGCTTCACTCGGGCTGCTAAGTTTCTCGATCTCTCTCAGCCCGCTGTGACCCACCAGATCAAGAGCCTCGAGAGCCTGTTGGGAACCCGCCTTTTCAACCGGGAGCAGAACCGCATTACCCTGACCGAATCGGGTCAGATCCTCCTCAGATACGGCGAGGAGATCAGCCTTCTCTATCAGAAGGCTACTCAGGAGATACTCGAGATCAACCGTCGAGTCGCGGGCGACCTTCACATCGGCGTGGCTTCCCTTTTGGCGAAGTATCTTCTCCCCAGGATTCTTGCGAACTTCAAGAAAGCCTATCCCGAGGTGAACCTTTCCATGTCCGTGGGAAACAGCACGGAGATCCTCGAATCCCTCGAAAATGGGATGATCGAATTGGCGATCCTGAGCGAGCCCCTTCCCACGAAGAGCCTGATCGCTTTCCCTTTCTATCGGGATCGTTTGAGCGTCGTCGTTCATCCTAAGCACCCCTGGTGCAAACGAAAGGAGATCACCGTGGCGGATCTCTCCCAGGAGGATTTCATTTCCCGGGAGATCGGATCCGGAACCCGGGAGGTTTGTCTAAAGTCCCTTTCGGCCGTTTGCAAAGGCCAGAAGCTCAAGACCGTGATGGTCCTTGGAAGCACGGAGGCCATCAAGATGGCCATCATTGGAGGGATGGGTTTTTCGATCCTCTCCCGTCTGGCCATCCGCTCGGAGGTGGAACTGGGACTTCTCAAGGAGGTCCGTCTCAAAGATGTGGAGATGGTGAGAGATTTCTTCGTCGTCTACAAATCGGAGAAACACCTGAGCGTTCCCGCCCTGAAGCTGAAGGATTACCTCAAGAGCAAAAGAGAGCTATAGAGTATGGCTCTTCTCTCCGCCCGCCGATAAAAATCGTTTATCACGCCCATAAAATTTATGAGTTTGACTTTTCCCCTCATAACATGAACGTAAAGAGCAGGAGGAGCCTATCATGGTATCAGGCAGCACGAAGGCAAAAGTTCGGCTCATGAGGGAGTATTTAGGCCGTCCGGGGATTGCGGTGGGGGTGGGGGCAGGGGATGCCCTCACAGCCAAACTGATCGAAGAGGCGGGGTTCGATTTTGTCTGGTCGAGCAGCCTCTGCATCTCGGCTTCCTTCGCTGTTCCCGATGCCAATCTCATCTCCATGAGCCAATATTGTGAAGCGGCCCGGAGCATGAACGAGGTGATCTCGATTCCTGTGATCGCCGACTGCGATACGGGTTACGGGAACGCCAATAATGTGATCTATGCCGTGAAGAAGTTCGAGCAGGCCGGGATCGCCGGCATTTCGATGGAGGATAAGAAGTTTCCCAAAGACAACAGCCTTCTCGAAGGAGGGCGGCAAGAGCTCGCTCCAATCGAAGAGTTTGTGGGAAAGATCAAGGCCGCCAAGGATCATCAGGAGAACGAAGAATTCATCGTCATCGCCCGAGTCGAGGCGTTGATCGCCGGATGGGGTCAGGCGGAAGCGATGGAGAGGGCCCATCGTTACGTGGAAGCCGGAGCGGATTGCATCCTGATCCACTCCAAATCGAAGAGTCCGGATGAGATCCTCGAGTTTGTCCGAAACTGGGATCGGCCGACTCCCCTGGTCCTGGTACCGACCAACTATCCCTCTCTCACCTTCAAGGCCATTGAAGAGCTCGAGAAGGTCAAGCTTGTGATCTGTGCCAATCAGCCCATGCGGGCAGCCGTGAAGGCCGAGGAGGCCCTTCTCAGAGAAATCCGTCGGGCCGGCGGGATTCACACGGTCGATCCGATGATGGTTCCCGTGAGCCGCATCTTTGAGCTCCAGGGCGTGCCGGCCATGAAGGAGGCCGAAAAAAAATACTTTCTTTCATGAAAGGAACTGGATGGAGGCGCGAAAGATCGGGTTCATCGGGCTTGGGGAAGTGGGAAGGACCTTTGCTCGAGCGATGAACGAAAACGGAGCAGAGGTTTACTATTTCGATGTCGTAAGAAAGAATTCCCACGAAGGGATTCCTTTTCTCCCTATGGAGGAGTTGGTTCAGAGGTGCGACGTGCTCTTGGTCACAGTGGTCTCCCAGGCTGCCGTGGAGGTGGCCCGTGAGGCCTGCCGCCACCTCAAACCAGGGAAACTCTACGCCGACCTAAATTCCACTTCAGGCTCCGTGAAGAGGGAGGTGGCAAAGATCATCGAGGCATCCGGGGCCGATTTTGTAGAGGGGGCCATTCTCAGCGCTGTGGGAGAAACGGGAGCAAAGGCCTCGATCCTCGTTTCGGGAAAGAAGGCTGAGGCTTTCGCCAGGTTGATGAACGAGCTCGGATTGGTTCATGTCAGATACTTTTCTCCCCGTGTGGGTGATGCTTCGACAGTGAAGATGGTTCGAAGCATCTTCTCCAAGGGCATGGAGTGTCTCCTTATTGAGATGCTTGTTGCGGGCAAGAGGGCCGGAGTTTCGGATGACCTGTGGAAGGAGATCGTCCAGTTCATGACAGAGCACCCCTTCGAGCGGGTGGCGGAGAATTGGATCAGGACCCATCCGGTAGCCTGTGAGAGGCGCTACCACGAAATGATTCAGGTCGTGGAGACGGTGTGGGAAATGGGCCTGGAACCTATTATGGCAAAGGCTGCGGTCGATTTTTTCAAGCGGTCCCTGGCGGTGGGGCTTCCGCAGGCCTTTCCGGAGAAACCGGCCAGAAGCTGGGAGGTGGTGGATCGGCTGGGAAAAGAGCTGAAACCGTAAAGACGGAGGCGCTCCCGCGGTTTTCTATGGAACCGGGAGCGGTGTAGAAAAGTTCAAAGAAAGGAGGTCCACGAAGATGGGAAGGTTGTCGAAAAAGAGGATGGTGGTCTTATTGGTAGTCGGGGCCTTGGGGGTGATGGGTTTGAATTCGGCTTTTGCCGCCTCCTATCCGGAGCGGCCCATCACCTACATGATCGCCTTCAGCCCGGGAGGCGAATCGGACGTAACGGCGCGATTGCAGCAGAGGTATCTGGAGGAGGATCTAAAGGTTAAGTTCTTGATTACCTACAAGACGGGTGGAGGAGGTTCGGTTTGCTGGGCTGAGCTGGTGAGATCGAAGCCCGATGGCTACACGATCGCTGGCGTAAACGAACCCCATACGATTCTTCAACCGCTTCAGAGGACGGATACGGGATACAAGACAGAGGATTTGACCCGGATCGCCTGCTTTCAATACACGCCCTCTATTTTGATCGTCCGGAAGGATAGCCCTTTCAAGACGCTTCAGGATATGGTAGAGTTTGCGAAGAAGAATCCAGGGGTCGTGACGATCGGGGGGACAGGCACATGGGCCTCGACCCATTTCGCTTACCTCCTTTTCGAAAAGGCAGCAGGTATCAAGTTGACGTATATCCCCTATGCAGGATCAGGGGCTACCAAGCCCGCCATTCTGGGAGGCCATGTCTCGGCGATTGTCGGCCATCCCACCCATGCGGTGGAATTGGGCGACCAGATTCGTGTCCTCGCTGTGTGTGCAGAGGAACGGTCGAAAGCCCTTCCGAACGTTCCGACCTTCAAGGAGCTGGGATATCCGGGTGTCGTCGAAGGTTCGTATCGAGGTGTGGCAGCCCCTCCGGGAACTCCCAAAGAAATCGTCGAAAGGTTAGCGAGCGCATTCAAGAAGATCAATTTCAACCCCGAGTTCCAGAAGAAAATGACGGAGATGGGGTTTGACCTTCTCTGGTGGGGACCCGACGAGTACAACGCGGAGATCAAGAAGAGAACGGAATATTACAAGAAGCTGCTAAGCGATTTCGGGTTCAAAAAATAGTTTCCTTGAGGAAGGCCTCTACCGGTTCCCCGGTCAAGGCCTTCCCCTTGTCAATCATGAGATTTGTTGAGGGAGTACTCACCCGTGGTTCTCGAGGGGCTTCTTGCTATCCTGAGCGTGAAAAACCTGATTTACGTCGCTCTGGCGACTGCCGGGGGACTTGCGATCGGAGCCCTGCCGGGACTGACCGCGACCATGGGGGTAGCCCTCCTCGTTCCTCTCACCTTTACGATGGGGCCGATCTCGGGGCTCGCTGTTCTCGGCGCGATCTACATGTCCGCTATCTATGGCGGTTGCTTCTCGGCGATCCTTATCAACACGCCGGGAACTCCGGGATCGATTGCTACGGCCTTTGATGGCTACCCCATGGCAAAAAAAGGGGAGGGTGACAAGGCCATCTTCGCCGCCACGTACGCCTCCATGATCGGAGGGCTGCTAAGTTTGGTGGCCCTTTTCTTCCTCTCTCCTCCTCTGGCCAGAGTGGCCCTGAAATTTGGTCCTCCAGAGTATTTCTGGCTGGCCATATTCGGAATGACCGTCATATCGAGCCTTGGAGAGGGTTCGGTGATTAAGACCTTTCTTTCCGGAGGGATAGGCCTTGTCCTCAGTTGCATCGGTGTGACCCGAATGGGAGGAGAGCTTCGTTTTGGATTTGGGTGGCACGAGCTGCAGGGAGGAATCGAGCTCGTGGCGGCCCTGATCGGCCTCTTCTGCATTCCCGAGGCCCTGAACTTTATGGGCATGTCGGGTTCTTCGATCTACGATGTTGCATTCGTCAAGAAGAAAAAGGGGGTCTGGTTTTCCTATATTCGGGAGTTCTGGGGAACCCGGGTGACGTTGATCCGATCGACGCTGATCGGCATCATCATCGGGATTCTTCCTGGAGCCGGAGGGACAATCGCAAACGTCGTGGCCTATAATGATGCCAAGACCTATTCCAAGAAAAAGGGTTTTGGGAAGGGGATCATGGATGGAGTGGTGGCGCCCGAAAGCGCCAACAACGCGACCGTCGGTGGGGGGCTCATTCCAACGCTCACCCTTGGCGTGCCGGGGACGCCTGTGGATGCCATCATCCTTGGTGCTTTAATGCTTCATAGCCTCCAACCCGGACCGCAGCTCTTCCAAAAAAGCGGTGTGGTCGTTTATTCATTTATGTGGGCCCTTGTCATCTCGACGTTGATGATGGGGGTAATCGGCCTCTCCATCGGGGTTGCCACCTATCGGGCGGTCTCGAAGGTTCCGACCCGCTATCTTGCTCCCACCATCATCTTCCTTTCGATCATCGGTTCCTATGCTCTTCGGAACAGCATGGCCGATGTTTGGATGATGTTGGCCCTGGGGCTCATCGGATATGGGTTCAGGATGCTGGGCATGTCAACAAGCGCCGCCGTCCTCGGTTTGGTCCTCGGGCAGATCTGCGAGGAGGGTTTGGTCCAGGCTTCGATCCTGTCGCAGGCTTCGAGCTTCTACCGGGTCTTTTTCCTCCGGCCTATCTCCGCCCTGCTCATCCTTCTGTCCATTCTCACCCTTTTCTGGCCTGTGATAGCAAGCCTTCTTGCGAAGAGAAGAAGCCGAAAGGAAGACCATGAAAGAGCGAAAGGTTAACACGGATCGAGTCTCGGCCGTCCTCGTTCTCATTTTCTCTGGGATCTTTCTCTGGCAGCTTCGATATGTTCACTCTCCCCTCGATGTGATCTTTCCAAGGACGATTCTGATCGGGATGGCAGCCCTCTCGATTTTCCTTTTCGTCCGTTCCTTCCTTCGCAAACCCGATCCCGAAAGCATCAAGAACCTCTTCGGTGCGGAGAACCGAGGAAAGGTTCTCATGGGTATCTTGGGGACCCTCCTCTGGCTTCTCCTCATCCCCTATATGGGGTTTGCAACGACGAGCGTCGTTGCCCTCATCGCTTTTTCGATTGCCCTGGGGAAGGGGTCTGATCGGACCCCGAAGAGGCTTCTATCCACCGTGATCGTAGCCTCGGTGATCGTTTTTCTGATCTATTGCTTCTTCTCCGAATTCATGGAAGTCCAGTTGCCCAAAGGAGTCCTTTTCTAATCCCTCATTCCAATCCCTCATGCTCGGAGCGTACCCAAGAACGATGAAAATCGCTGGCTCCATCATGGCAGGGGTGAATTCTTTTGGCCACTCGTAGGGCAAGCCCTTGTGGCTTGCCGGAGGGGCCCCTGCGCAATGCCGCCACCCTTCGGGAAGGGATAAACCCTGGTTTTTGGCCATTCGGAGGGCAACCCTTGTGGTTTGCCGGAGGGCGTTGGCGGCAAGCGGTGAGCCCTTGCCCTGTCAAACGATGGGGTTTTCGATTTCTATTTCCTTGGAAATTCTCTGTCGTAAAAAAATCATTGACAACCTTTGTCCATTGTCATAGAAATGAATCGTCCACGATTTGCTTTCTGTAGGGGCGACCCTGCGCGGTCGCCCGTAGGCCATGGGGTTGGTGGTTTTTGGCCCCGGGGGTTGCCGTTTTTCCGTAGGGGCGACCCTATGCGGTCGCCCGTGGGCCATGGGGTTGGGATTATCCGCCCCACAATTCCCCCCTGGGCACCCGCGCAGGGGTGCCCCTACAAGAGATGATTTGGTTTCGGGTTTTGTAGGGGCGACCCTGCGCGGTCGCCCGTGGGCTGCGGGGTCAGAAACATCTGTGGGCATCAAGGGCAGTATGAACACTCTCGTTAAATGCCGCCGTCGGTCGATTCGATTACGGGGATACGATTATTCGACCATAGGTGCGTATTTTGTGACGATCTGTGCCTACAATCGCAAATGCCTCTTCGGGCAGATCGTCGATGAGCAGGTGCAATTGACGGACGTGGGGGAAATGGTGCGGAGGTGGGTAACAGAGCTGGAGAGGAAATTTTCGTCCTCGAAGGTCGATACCTATGTGATCATGCCGAATCACTGGCATGGCATCATTTGTTTAGGCCAGATTGAAGATTCATTATCTGGAATCGATCGGGGGCAAGGGGCTCTTCGGATGAGTGACATTGTTGGGTGGTTCAAGACCATGACCAGCAACGAATACCTTCGTCAGATTAGAGTGGAGATACATCAGCAACCTCTTCTGAGATTGTGGCAACGTAATTACTACGAGCATGTTGTCAGGAACGATGACGAGTTAAATCGAATCCGGCAATACATTGCGGATAATCCGATCCGCTGGGAAGAGGACCGAGAGAACCCCGCAGGCCACCCAAAGAGGATGGTCGAGGGGTGGCAGGTTTGATTCGACACCCGGAATTCCACGGTTTTTTGTAGGGGCGACCCTATGGGGTCGCCCGTAGGGCTGGGGACTGGGATTATCCGCCCCGCAATCCCCCCTCGGGCACCCGCGCAGGGGTGCCCCTACAAACGACGGGGTTTTGGTTTTGTGTCTTGTGGTGACGGTGTTTTTGTAGGGGCGACCCTATGCGGTCGCCCGGTGGGCGATGGGGATGGGATTATCCACCCCGCAATTTTCCCCCCCGGGCACCCGCGCAGGGGTGCCCCTACAATTGATTGGGTTTTTGGTTTTGTGTGTCGTGGCAACGATGTTTTTGTGGGGGCGACCCTATGTGGTCGCCCGTGGCCCGTGGGGTTGGGATTGTCGGCCCCATAATCCGCCCGGGTACCCGCGCAGGGGTGCCCCTATCAAGCCGTTGACAAGCCCGCCGTAATGTCCTAAATTATCCCAATATATGAAGCGTACTGCACGAATATCGTAGATTTTGTGCAGTTTGGTGTTAAAAAATGAAAGAAATCCTCCTGACTCACAAGGCTGAGCGTGACGATCTTCTGAAAGGTCAATATGTATCGAGACAAGGACTCGAACAGACGACGGAGCACTTTCAGAGCGACCTGATCAAGGTGATCGTAGGACCTCGGCGGGCTGGCAAGTCTGTCTTTTCGGTACAGATGCTAAAGGAAGTCGATTTTGCCTATTTGAACTTCGACGACGAAAGGCTAATAGCGGTTTCCGATTACGATGAACTTCTTAAGGCAATCCGTCAGGTCTATGGCGGGACGAAAACGGTCCTTTTCGACGAGATTCAGAATCTCGATCGATGGGAGCTTTTTGTCAACAGACTGCACCGCCGGGGGTTCAACCTCGTGATCACGGGGTCGAATGCTCATCTGTTGAGCCGAGAGCTTTCCACCCATCTGACGGGTCGATATGTGGAAATTCAAATGTTGCCCTTTTCCTTCTACGAATTCTTGAAGGCAAAGGGTTTTGGGTTGGATGAGAGATTCGAGCTCAAAGAGAGACAGGGGCTGCTGTTAAACCATCTGGACGCTTACTTGCGGGGGGGAGGTTACCCCGAAGTAGTGGTCAAGGGGCTTGAGGCCAGAACCTATCTGGCTACCCTGTTCGAAAGCATCCTATTTAAAGACGTGGTAAAGAGGTACGGTGTAAGATACTCGAAGAAGCTCGACGATCTGGCCCGCTACCTCGTTACGAACCATTCGAACGAATTTTCATATAGCAAATTAAAGTCGATCCTCGAATTCAGAAGCGTTCACACGGTCGAGAACTATGTGGATTACCTAAGGGAGGCCTTTCTCATCTTTCCCGTGGATCGTTTTTCTCACAAACTAAAGGAGCAGATGAGATCTCCCAGGAAGGCTTACGCGTTCGATACCGGGATCATCCACGCCATCAAGTTCGAAGGGGCTCGCGATTATGGTAGGATCATGGAGAACCTGGTTGCCATCGAGTTGAAGAGAAGGAAGAAAGAGTTCTATTACTATCGGTCTGATTCGGGGAAGGAAGTCGACTTTGTTATTCGAAAGGATTTGAAAGTCGACCAGTTGGTTCAAGTCAGCTACAGTGTGGACGATCTTACAACGAGAAAACGAGAGCTGAGTTCCCTGGTTAAGGCCGGGGAAGAGCTTGGATGCCGGAACCTGGTCGTTCTGACCTGGGACCATCTGGCCGAGGAAAAACATGGAGGCAGCAAGATCGCGTTCATCCCCCTGTGGCGGTGGCTTCTCGGCTTGTAGAACGTGCAGGCAGATAGGGCAAATAGACCGGGTTTAAGGTTTTTTTGTAGGGGCGACCCTGTGGGGTCGCCCGTGGGCGATAGGGATGGGGATTGTCCGCCCCACAATCCACCCCTGGGCACCCGCGCAGGGGTGCCCCTACAATTGGTGGGGTTTGGGGTTATGTGTGTCATGGTAACGGTGTTTTTGTAGGGGCGACCCTGCGGGGTCGCCCGTGGGCCATGGGGATGGGATTATCCGCCCCGCAATTCCCCCCTGGGTACCCGCGCAGGGGTGCCCCTACAAGAGATGATTTGGTTTCGGGTTTTCGTAGGGGCAACCCTATGGGGTCGCACTGAGGGGGCTCAGGTTCAATTCGGATGCGATCCTGGTCAGTTTCTCCATAACGGAGGGTAAAAGGGGAATCCCCCTTCGAAGGCTTTCCGCCTTCTTTTCGATCTCCGGCTCTCCGGGGATGAGAATCCGATCGACCCCCGGCTCCCTGGGGGATGATTTCACGTCCTTGACCAACAGGTCAAAATCCCTTTCGAATTCCTCCGTAGAACGAAATCCCCTCAGTGATAGGGCGCCGAAAAAGTGGCCGATGTTGGCCTCCGCTTCGATTTTGGACGAGGCCAGGCGGCTTCCGAAATGGGCCCCCGACAGAACGCCCGACAGAATGTCCACGAGAAGGGCAAGCCCATACCCCTTGTAGCCTCCTGTTTTCGCCTCCCCCCCAAGGGGATACTGGAGCACGGACATGGGGACGACACCGTCTCCGTCGAGAAATGGCGCCACAGAGGGATAGACCCATCCTTTCGGGATTTCCTCTCCCTTTCGCACGGCCACATCGAGTTTTCCGCTCGATACCACGCTCGTCGACATATCCAGGATGAAAGGTGAATCGCCACGGCGCGGGATAGCGACGCTTAGGGGGTTTGTTCCGAGGATCCCCGTTGTTCCTCCTGTGGGAACGACTCGCGGCGAGGCATTGCTCAGAGCAATGCCGATCATGTCCTGCTTAAGAGCCATGGAGGAGTAGTAACCTGCAATGCCGAAATGGTTGCTTCGGTTCACGGTGAGAAAGGCGGCGCCGAACTCTTGGGCCCTGGATAGGCAGGCCTCCATAGCCCTGAAGCCTACAACCATTCCCAGGCCATTTCCTCCGTCGACATGACCTGTCGTAGGGGTCAACCATTCGATGTCGATCTTGGGCCGTGCTTCTATAAGCCCTCTCTTGATGCGATTGTAACAAGGGAAAAGGCGAGCGACTCCGTGGCTGTCAAAACCTCTGAGATCGGCTTCGATGAGCACATCGGCGGCAATTTTAGCATCCTCTTCGGGAACCCCCATTTTCTCGAAGACCGTCTCCGTGAAACTTCTCAACCGATCGGGGTTACAAAAAACCGCGTCGATTTGGGACGACATGACAAAACCTCCCTGCTCGGATCTCGAAAGCGTGAATGGAAATATAAAACTCGGGTCTTAAGTTTGTAAAGCCTCATGTTGCAATAAACCCTGCCCAAGAGCTCCGGGGAGAGAACCAGAGAGGGCTTGGAGCGGCACCTCAAGGAGGTTCCGCACTAGGGTTCCGCTACCTCTTCTGGACTTCACGCTGGCGGAGTCTGCGACAGCCGCTCACGTGTCAACAAAGCCCCCTTGACAAGGCCTCCAGGGCGTCCTCCCCAGGGCTTCGTTAAAAGCCACGAGACCGGAGGAGATGTTGCCCGCCCGTTGCATTTTGGAGCCCTCTATGCAGGGATTCTTGCAACATCAGGGTTGACAGAACCTTTACGACTTTTTATATTTAAGCAGAAGTTTTTACCGAGAAATCGAAGGGATCGGGCAGCTCCGGAAAATAGGTGAACCAATGCGGATTCGGTAGAGAAAGGAGGGAGTTGGGATGCCGACGTATGAGTACCAGTGCCTGAAATGCGAGAAGGAGTTCACGTTGGTTCTCAGCATTAAGGAGCACGACGAGAAGAAGGCGAAGTGCCCCAAATGCGGAGGCAGGAGACTGAAGCAGCTCATTACCCCCTTCACGGCCAAGACCTCCCGAAAAAGCTAAAGGTTTTAAATCGAGGTCCTTGGTGGACCAAAAGGCCACTTCCATTCCACTAAAAACCCCCGAGAAGATCGACTTCCGGGGGTTTTTTGTTGGCGGCGTGAAAGGCATCGGTCCAAGCTCGATCGGTTCTTCTCGACCTCTCGGACTTCGGGCCTTTCGCCTCAGGTTTAGAGCCTCAAGCCCTTCAACCCTTATGCGATGTGAGCCTCTTGCAAGGATCTGGTTTCTCCGCTCTCCTCCAATGATTTGATCTCTCCGCGGATACCGATCTTCACTTTCTTAAGTGGGATAAGTTTCTTAGAGGCCAAAAGAGCGTCCTCCACAGCCTTTACCAGACCGAAACAGCAAGGCACCTCCATGTAAGGCACGGTAATGCTCTTGAGGGAATTGGTTTTGAAGATCTCGGTCAGTTTCTCCCTGTAGTATTGGGCATCGTCGAGCTTCGGGCACCCAACGACCACGGCTTTATCCCTCAGAAAGTCCTGATGGAAAGAGGCATAAGCAAAGGGTACACAGTCAGCAACGACGAGAAGGTCCGCCTGCTCGAAATAGGGAGCCTTGACAGGGACCAATTTCAACTGGACAGGCCAGTGAGAGAGCATGGAGGTGGAAGGTGTCGCAGGCGGTTCCTCTGTTCTGGCCTGAGGGGATCTGAACTGAATCGGCCTCGAAGAGGGGCACCCCGTGGTCGGTTTAACAACGGGTTGGGGTTTGGGTCTATTTGCCTGTTGGTGCAGATGAGCCTCAACGGCCAGCTCGTCGAACTCCTCGGCCTCCCGTTCAATGATCGTGATGGCATCCTGAGGGCAGTGGCCCAGGCAGGCTCCCAGCCCGTCACAGAATCGTTCACTGATCAGCCTTGCCTTTCCATCGACGATCTTCAGAGCACCCTCCGCGCAGTTCGGGATGCAAAGCCCGCAGCCGTTACACTTGTCCTCGTCAATCTTCACAATCTTTCTTGTCGTCATCGTCATTCCTCCTTCAATCGGTATCGTGGTTGGATAGAGTTCCTTCGGTTCGACCCGTTGCCTCTATCACTTGATAGGAAGAATAACCTTTCTAACCCCCATCTTCCTTGATGTAGATCAAAAACTCAAAAAAAGAATCGGCGACCCCTCTAAAAAAACCGGTCTCGGAATAAGGGGATGGTTCAACGGTGAGGGGGTCGGTCATTGCGAGCACCTGCAGGGTGTGTGGCAATTTCGCTGGAAAAGGCGAGATTGTTTCGGTTCCCTCGCAATGACGATTCTAAATCGGAATTTGGCTCAAGGGTGGAAGGTGTCAAAGCGGCTCCTTTGTGGTACAATGCGGTGGCATCGAAAGGAGGGTTTCCGTTGTCTTGGCCTGCAGTGGCTGCCGTGATCTTTTGGGGTTGGTCGTTCATTGCCACCAAGGTGGTGATGAAAGAGATCCATCCCTTTGTTTTTCTCCCCTTTCGTTTTGCCATCGGGGCCTCGATCCTCCTGGCCATCCAGTTGAAGCGTGACAGGAGTTTTTGGAGAGCCTTTTCCCCTCGGGATTGGATCTCTATCCTTCTCCTGTCCTGCGCCGGGGTGATCGCTCTCGGTCTTCTTCAAGCCTATGGCTTGCTCTATACCAGCGCAATCCATACGGGATGGATCATCGCCATCAACCCCATTCTGATTACCATCGCGTCGCGACTCTTCCTGGGAGAACCGATCACCCTGCGAAAGACGTTGGGTATTGCCCTTGGCTTTTCGGGGATAGGACTGATCATCTCGAACGGCGAGTTTTCTTCGGCGATCTTTCGGTTTGGTTCGAGTTTTGGGGATCTTTTGGTTTTCGCGAGCGCAATCGCCTGGACCGCCTACACCGTAGGTGGAAGGGGTTTTCTCTCGCGGTTCTCTCCCCTCTCCTCGGTTACCGTTGTCCTGGTCGTAGGCTGCCTGGCTCTTCTTCCCTTTGGCATCGTCACGGGCCAGTGGACTCATGTCGCCCATTTGTCCTTCCGGGCTTGGGGAGCTCTCCTTTTCTTGGGAATTTGCTGCTCGGGTTTGGGATATCTCTTCTGGTATCGGGCTCTCGAACAAAAGGATTCGAGCGTGGTCGGCATGTACCTCTATCTCGAACCCTTTTCCACATTGATCGGCGCTCTTCTTCTCTTGGGCGAGGAATTGAGGCCCATCACTTTGCTCGGGGGAGGCCTCACGCTCTTGGGTGTCTATCTGGCCACCTGGAAGGCGAAAGGAAGGTAGGAAAAAACTTGAGCCTGATGTTGTAATACCCTCCCCAAAAGGGCCCAATGATGGCGTCAAAGAGGCCTTGTTCGGAATCTTAAGAAGGGAAATACCCACGTCGACGAACGCTTCGGAACTCCACTCTTGGTGAAGTTTCGGATAATCGCACAGATGTCAAGGAGACCTGCTTGTTAAGGCCTTTAGGGCGTCCTCTCCGGGGCTTCGTAATGCGACGAGCGGGTTGACAAGATCCTTTGCAAAGAGTCATAAATTTGAAAACCCTCGGTCAAGGAAGAGATTTGAAAGGTGAACGATCAGCCGAAGATTACCGTAGGTATCCTCGATCGCCGGAAAGAAATCTGCGGATATCTTCATGGCGATTTTTTTCTTGCGGGGTTTGGTTCGGTTTCGGGTCGATTTTCGATTCGAGCCGA
>Ga0315298_1001718_pt1 | contig 39164 bp, 45 predicted proteins | sample WHS_1_MG_FD_203077 | JGI IMG/M metagenome (GOLD analysis project Ga0315298, IMG submission 203077) | Extremophilic microbial mat communities from Washburn Hot Springs, YNP, Wyoming, USA - WHS_1_MG | ecosystem: Environmental > Aquatic > Thermal springs > Hot (42-90C) | place: USA: Wyoming... | reverse complement strand
GCAATAATACGTGCCTTCCAGAGACATTGAAGTCATGGTTACCATAATGCACTTATGAAAACAAACAGCAAGATTTAAATTTTGTCAACAAAAGCCTTCATCTAATTGTTCTATTAGTTGCTGTTAAAAGAAAAAAGCCACAGTGTGAGGAATGGCTTATGCTTGGGCTTTGACCTTGCTTGTTATTTGCTCTATTCTTTTTAGGCTTTCAATTATGTTGTGGGCTTCTTTCAGCACTGTTTCTTGATCCTCTACGCTTAAACTCTTCATTATTTGGTCTACGTCTTCATGTATCTGTTTTGCCTTTTCGACACCGTTCACTGTAACCAGACACACCATTGCTCTTCCTATCTTACGCTTCACGCTTTTATGCTTTAGCAACTCACATGATTAAGCAAGGCGAAAGTTATAATCAAGCTGAAAAGGAAAATGATACACCAATTCAGCAAAGCAGAAGTCTACCGTTTAATCCCTTACATAAAGGCAGTTCATTTTTGGTTACCTGTATGGTGCCTTACATGGTGATAAAATCGCGTTCCAGTGGAATATGTCCGTTTTTAGATAATGTCCATTGCAAGGAGCATAGATTTCTTGTGGTTTCATCGCAAGCATTTACTGGGGGGCACAACAGGTGAAAGCTCAAGAGCGACTGCCTCTCGAGAAGATAATGGACATGAGCCCTGATGTTTGGCAGAGGCTTCCATTTTGGGCTAAAGAGCTGCTGGAAATGCTTAAGAATTCTGGTTCATAATGATGCTGGATGAGTTGGCACTTATAATTGTTTCATTTTAGGTTGGAATATTATATTCTTTAGTTTTTTGGCTAGCATTTTCCTGAATTCTTCATCTTTCATTAAAATGTTCATGATGTTGTCCGCTGTGGTTCTTGCTTCTTCCATTTCGAATGCTGCTTTCACGTCTAGGGCTAAGCCGCATTTCATGCAGAACCTAGCGTCATAAGCGTTTGTGGCTTTACATCTCGGGCAAATACGCGGTGTTAGCTTTGGCTTCTCTTCGGTTTGCTTTTTAAGTCCATAAACGCCTAGAATGGCGTCGTCGACATCTCTTCCTGAAAGGTGCACGTATATGCTTGGCATCTCTGAACCCTGTTTCCAACCGAATATCTGGTTCATCTGGGCTTCTGTAAGCTTACCAGCCAGAAAGGTGGCTCGGCTGTGACGGAACTTATGTGGCGAAACACGTTTCTTCAATCCAGCCTTTCTGGCTGCGACTTTTAATATTTTGGCTAGTGCTGGGTAGCTCATGGCTTCGTAGCGGTTAACTGTTCCCATGTTAATCCATAATGGGGCTTCGGGCTTAGCCCTAAGCGGATGATTCTGTATCCAAGCCTGAAGGTAGGGTGTGGCTGCAACTACTACAATTCGCCTCGAGCCAGTTTTGCCCTTCACCATAAGTGCTGTGTAGCCTTCCTCGAAGGCGACATCTATAATCCTCAGAGAGCCAAGCTCGCCGATTCTTGCTCCGCTTTCATAAAGTGTAATTATGAAGGCCTTGTCTCTTAGGCTGTCCGAGGCTTCAACAACTTTCATAACTTCTTCCTCTGTTAAGAGCTGGTCTGGCAGTATGGCATCCTTCTCCTTAAACGTGGTTTTGATCCATTTCACCTGTGGCGGGTATTCTTCGCCTCCTCCCAGCCAAAGGTAAAAGCGCTTTAGGGCTACTTTATAATCGTGTTTTGTCCAGGCTGAGTATTCGCTTCGTTCCAAAAGGTTGACGACGCGTTCCACATCTGCCCTATCCGCTTTATCAAAGTCCTTCCCGAACCATTCAGCGAGCTTCTTGAGAGACTGTAGGTACTTGACAACTCTGGCTTTGCCTAGGCCCTCAGAGAAGCAGTATTGTTCAAACTGCCTAATGAGCTGCGCGTTTCTGGCTGAAATTGGGTTTTGAGCATCTATCTTGCGTTCAGCATCGTGCAGTCTCTCATCAAAGTCATGTATGTCTAAACGCTGCTTCATAGCCATCGGTAATAATTAAGGAAATAAGCGCTTTTATACTTTTGGTTTAAAGCCTCGGGCGGGATTCGAACCCGCGACCACCGCCTCATTGTAGCTAAAGTTTACCAAGGCGATGCCCCACCAGGCTAGGCCACCGAGGCGCATTCCTCCTTTTAAAAACTTTCAACAGAAGATTTAGAGCTTTCGATTGTTTTCATCCGGGAAGGTTAGAGCTTAAATCATCGATTAAACTATTAATAGTTAGATGTGTGGAGAGAATGGCAAACTTTTTCTTCTTTCTCCCTTCACAAAACCATTCCCTCCATGAATGACAACTGTTTCTTTATTAAGCTGTTTTAAAAGTTAAATAAATGTAAGAGAAACTGCCAATTCAAAATTTGAAAATTTAGACATGCGGGGGTGTCCGAGTGGTCAAAGGAGGCAGGCTTAGGACCTGCTGCCATAGGGCTGCGTGGGTTCAAACCCCACCCCCCGCACTTAATCTCGATTAAGGGTTTAAAACTGTCAAACTTGGCAAGTGGAACGTCGTGAAAATGCAGACTTCCCTTCTTCCGAGAGGCTTTTCTAGCTCAAATCTCGCAAATTAAAAGCTTCATTTTCAAGAAAACGAATGAGCTTATAGGCACTATGTACCGCTCAATACGAATGTGCCACTAGCATTTTGAATAGTCACGGTCACAAAAGCGTTAATTTTGAGACTAGCACTTGGATGAGCATAAGCATCTGTCACGTCAAGATTGATTTGGTGAACTGTCTTTATGATAACGAATTCTTGACCAACAATAAGTGGAAGAATTAAGGAAAGCATCATTGTCAATATATTTAAAATCAAAGTATGCTTCTTGACGAATCATTGTGCACGAGCAAATCTTTTCTTTTTTCTTGGCATGACTTATTCTCAGAGGACAACTAATGATTAGAATCCTATTTATTTTTTGCACTGAAAGTTGTCAAAATTCAAGAAAAAGAAAGAAATTAGTATGGAGTTAACTTATTTAGATAAAATTTTTCTAAATGGTTGTAACCTTTATGAATTATGTGATGTGACCGTATGAAGAGGGTTTACGTCTGCGGAAGCTTCAAATTTTTGAGCCAAATTGAGGAATTGGAGAACATGCTTAGGAAGGAAAATATAGAGTTTGCAACGTCCAAGAGTTTGGACGCTCGGGGTATTATGGGATGTTTAGAGAAGATTGACCAAGCTGATGTTGTTTATGTAGTTAATCCTGGCGGTTACGTTGGAAAGAGCGTTAGCCTTGATATAGGGTATGCTTATGCAAAAAACAAACCCATCTATGTTCTGCATCCAATAGATGACCCGCCAGTAATGAACCTAGTAAAGGGCGTCTTATCCTTCGAGGAATTAATTAACCTTCTTAAGCATGACGAAATTTTAGAAATGTGAGAAGAAAGACTCATTTAGGAGCTTCAAATTTTTGCCACCTTTCTATTTCCATGTCTAATTTTCTTTCAACGGCTTTCCATAAGTCAACTCCACAGACTCTGGCACAAGTATAAGTGGTTATCACAACATCCGCTAACTCATCACCCAACTTCGCCCTTATTTTCTCAACATCATACCTTTCCCTTCTAAAACCCACAAGCTTGAAAACCAAGTTTATTGCTTCCCCCGTTTCTTCCGCTATCTTTGCAGCTTGAAAAATAGGATGCTTCTCTGAAGCTTTCTCATTAAAAAGCCTGAACAAAGTTTCAAACTTATCTTCCATCCCCCCAACCCCTCGATTTGTTAATGTAAGCTTCTGCCCATAAATGCTTTCTGAACGTATTACGTGACAGTTTTAAATGACAGCATAAACCTAACCCCCCGCACTCAGTCTTACTTGAAGGTTTAAAACTGTCAACTTCGAGAAAAATGGAAAACACTCATGAGCTTTTTGAAGTTTAAATACGAACTAGCGTATCGTAAGGTTTAATATATATTGTGTCTATTAGATTTAATGATGGATATGAAGGTTATCAAAACCGTCACCCCATATTATCCAGTCATAGCTGGCTTGCTGGAGATTGCACTCGGCTCTTTCGGTATTTATATCTGTCTTCTTCAAATGGTGGCGATAGGTGGTCACCTTCCTCCATCTCCTTTCATAGCAGGTGGGCTCGTTGCCTCATATCTTGGGTTTATTGGTGGTCTTAGTTCACTATTAAAAAGGTACCATAAACTTGGAATATTCGGAGCCTACACTATGTTCGTGTGGTTCGGTTCTTTGTTCTTAATACCCTTGATTCTCAATACCAATGTATTTGGTGCTCCATTTGCATCAAACACGTTTCCATCAAGCTTACTGGAGTTCGCAGAGTACATAGCCGTTTTTGCAGTATTATTGCTTCTACCATCGCTTCTAAGCTCCGTTCTTATTGAAAAATCAAAGGCGGAGTTTGTTTGAGCAAATTACCAAAATGTCAAGGCGTAGGTAATATTTCGAGATGCTCCAGATAGAAGATTGTGTTGAGGTTTTCTGCTTGTTCGCAGTGGACAATTACTTTAGCGGAATAATCTGTGGCGTTTATGTTTTGGTAAGTTGATTCCAGATGATAGCTTCCCACAGGAACAGCCATGAAAGTTGATTCGCCTTCCTTTATCTCTTCTATAAATTCAGTTGTTGTCCACTCGAAAGGTCTATAGGAAGAATTTGAGCTTGGCGGTTTAAGGAAGTAGAATGTTACGATGACATTTTTTGCTGTTGCTGTTCCATTATTTCGAATTTCAATAAGTGTATAAGTATAGGATACGTAGAAATCAGCCAACTCAAAGGATGGTTTGCCTTGCTGCCTACCATTGATAATGATTAGATTGTACATGGGTTGTGTAAGACTAATAGTGAGAGCGATTGTGCTTAAGATAACAGCAATTACAGGCAAATTTGGTCTAGTTTTCATCCACCGAGGTAGTGTCAGTTTCGTTAACTTCACAAAGACCAATACATAAATAATGTCGATAACAATGGCGGTTAAGAATAGATAGCTGTAAACCTCAGAAACCGAAGGTATCGAATCGATAAAAAAACCAAAATTTTGACCACCAGCAACAAAATTCAAGAATCCAAAGTATAGAGTTAAAAAAGTTATTATGGTAGCAACCAAGATTGCACATTTTTGTTTGACCTTGAACAAAAGCAGATAAGCGAAAACAATTGCTGGGATATAAAATATTAAAGCGCCTAAAGCTCCAAAAGGCCAGCCTAAAGGATTCTGCTCAGCGGCAACTCCTAGAACATCAATGGCATAGTAAGTGCTACCGATGTCAAATATCCAACAAGCAAATGAAACGCCATACATAGAAATCAGAATTTGCCTTAACCTATCCAAACGATTCACGTTTTTCTTTCCTATTTTCCACTTCCAGCCCTCATAGGCTACAATTGAAACAGGAATTACCAGAATCAGAAGAAAAAGCAGAGCCGCCAAGGTCTTTCCCAACACAAAAAACGTGATGACATTCAAGATCCAAATAATAACTGTCATCACGAGAAAGCCTTTAGCAAAATCGCTTAATGAACCCATAGTGTCACCTAATTCAATCCACCTTTACCCTTAGTGCCTAATTAAAAACTGTGCGTCCCTACATGCTATACATGGCATCCGTCAAGCGAACAGAAAAGTCTAAACCCCCAACAGAACTTGACAGTTTTAAACGACAGTATAAACCTAACCCCCCGCACTTATCTACTGATGCCTGATTTCTTAACGAGAAAGAAGGTTTTCATTTGTTTAAGATGAGCCAAACATTCGTGATAAAGTTGGAAATAAGAAAATTTTAAATTCGCGGAAAAATGAAAATTTAGCAGAATGCTTAAAGATTTTTTAGCAAAATTAATGATGCCCTTTACATCCATATTATTAGCCAGTACCATATATGCACCATATATGTTAAAACTGAAACAAGCTTTTCAGCAGATACAACTCTCTGGGAGGGCCGAGGCGTTTGGGTTTGGGCTACAAGCTTCAGCTCAGATCCAAATGTTGGTCTTTACAAATACATGACGCGTTTAAAAACTTTTCAGAGATTGGTCTCAACTTTATATTGTTTCTTGTTAAAAGCAGTGATGGATGGCTATACTATAACAGTAGCATAGGACCTATTGACCCAGGTTATAAATGGGATCCGTTAAGAGTGGCAGTTGAGGAGGCTCACGGGTTTTGGTTTAGAGCTTCACGCGTGGTTCTGTGTTTTTGCGGACATTAAGTTCGCTCAGGAAAGGCCTGATTTAGCAATGGTAGATGTTAACAATGTCGTTTCAACCGAATGGGTTTGCCCAAAGAAGGAGCAAGTCCGTAAATATATGAAGAACTTGATCAGCGAGGTTGCATTCAAATATAATGTTGACGGAATCCACTTAGATTATATTCGCTATCCTGACAGAACTTATTGTTATTGTAACGTGTGTCAAGAAAATTGGATTAATGAGCATCCTGAAATTTCATGGCCTCCAGAACCTGCAAATCCCACTTTCATACAGTTTAAGCAGAAACATATCACAAGCTTCGTTGAGGAAACACGCATGATGCTTAAAGGCATAAACCCAAAGATTAAGCTTTCAGCCGCAGTTTTTCCCATCCCTGAAGACGCTGCAAACAATATGATGTACACTAATGTCCCTTGTCAATTTGGAGATTGGTTGGAGAAAATTTTGAAGACCGTTAAGGGAAAAACTTTGGTATATCCCGGCATAGGACTTTATTTACTTGCTGAAGCTTCAAACCCCAATGATGCGCTTAAAGAACAGGTTAACAAAACCCGCTACGTCAACGTAACTATCAATTGCTTAACCTTGAAAGCTGATGGTTATGTGCTATTCCGCTATAAGTATATCGACTTGTTTGGTGAGGCCCTCAAACAATTAAACGCCCAGCAAGCTCTTCCCCCACACAGTGAGGAGTTCCCACCGGAAATAGAAGAGCCTCTACAAATACCCTCAGATGTTGAACCGCATCAAAGCGTTACCATAACGGTTAACGTTACAGATTATCCAACACGAATTAATAATGCGACATTATGGTATAAGGCTAATAATGGCACAGTGTGGATTACGACCATGACGCAAATATATCAAAATACCTATCAAGCAATTATACCTGGATATGACAACTGTATAACTATAGCGTATAAAATAGAGGCATACGACGTCCTCGGAAATAAGGCGGTTAAGGATAACGACGGATTATGGTATACCTATCATGTTCCAGAGTTTCCATTAATAATAACCTTATTACTTTTTATTTCCCTAACGACACTTGCAATAATTTTAACTAAACATGCGAATAGAAGATTCTAAAAAGAGTTGTTAAAATTATTCTGCGCGCATGGTTTTTGAATAATTGTTTTGCTTTAGTATGTTAGGGTTGCTATGTTATTTGCAGTTAAGAAAAATGGAAGTAATCAACGATTTTGATTTTAAATTAACTAACAGAATAGCATCCTATAGGTTTTTATTATATGAATTTTATTGTGCCAGTGAGTCGCTGTATTGTGATATATCTGATGCTTGCAATATCTCCCTTCTCTTCACTATTTCTTTGAAGTCCACGTAGCCTCCGCCTACAATTTTCAGTTTCGCCTCGATTTTTTTGTTTTTAATTTCTATAACGTTATAGGAGTTGCAGAAGAATCCTCTCAGTTTTTCGCATGATATACTTCCTGCGTGAATTACGAGTATGTCTTCGATTCTCCATCTCCATGGTCTGTGGCGGTGTCCGCAGAGAACCAAGTTCGCCTTTGACTTTACGAGGCTTCTTAGGACATCGCCCGCATCAACAATTGTTATTTGGTCTGCACCTGTGTCTGGAACTGGGATTATGTGGTGGTGGAGAGCTACAATTTTGACCTTGTCTTTATATTCATGGAGGGTTTTTTCAAGCCAAAGGTTTTGTCTATGACCCACTTCGCCGTCATCTCTGTCAGGTCTGGCTGAACTGAGAACTAATATAACTGCGTCGTCGACTTCTGTTACTTGAGAGAATGGGAAAAATTCTTTAAATAGTAGATAACCTGTTGAGCGATAGTCATGATTTCCACTCACGTAAATGACCTTATCTGCCTTCAGCTTTTTCAACTCTTTAACCGCAGTTTCAAACTCTGATATTAAACCGTTTTCGGTTAAATCTCCACAAACCAAAACCACATCCGGAGACAATTCGTTAATTTCTTTAATGGCAGCCCTAAGGGTTTCTTTTCGAAGCATTGGACCGCAATGGACATCTGAAATTTGAGCAATTAGCATATTTTCATTCTCTACTTGCGAGTATAACAATGTAATCTGCCGTGTCAGCGCACATATCCGCTGCATGTTCAATAAACTCAACTAAATCATCAAATATTACCATGGCGCCGCAGTTCACTTTGTCCGAAAATTTGGTGAACAAAGCCTTCGTTTTCAAATATTCCTCATCAATTTCATGCTCAATCTCTTCCACTTTCTTGGCGCCTTGCATGGCTGCTGCGGCGTCCACTGTTATTTTTTCAAGGCTTCCGCGTAAGGCGTGGGCGCAATCCACTAATGTTGAGGTCATGTGGACTGTGCTATCCCACAATTCTTTTGGAACATTTGTGTCTCCAAGCATTTTTATGCATCTCGCCACGTCCTTCACGTGGTCTGCGAGGGTGTCAAGGCGCTTTACAAGGTGCATTAGGTCTTCACGGTATTCCGCAAATAGGGCTGCACCCTTTGATAGTTCTTTGAAAACTTCTGTTCTTAGGCTGTCTACTTCCTTTTCCACTTTGAAGAGATTTTCGATGCTTTGGAATGCTTCCTTCTTTTTTCCTTCTGACATATTTTTTATTGCCTGATATAGCAGCGTCACAGTGTCTAAGGCTTTGGTTATTTGTTCTTGCGCTAAGTCTAAAGCCTTTGTTCTTCTGCGTCTCTCAAACCATGCATAGCTTCTTTTTTCCAATTTTGCTCCCTTTTTAAACTTCTATTTTTGCTGTCTCCTTATAACCCTTCTCCAAATTCACTTTTTAAAGAGATTCGGATATCCACTGGGAGGTTGTTTTGCCCTCCTTATTTATGACGTATTCTTTCTTGAAAATGGGGGCCTCTTTCTTGTATCTTTCTACGGCTTCTTCTAAAACTGGAAAGACGTTTTTGCGGTGGGAACCAGCAACTATAACGTATACTATTTCTTCGCCAACGTTAAAATCGCCGAGTAAGTGGTGAATTTGAACGTTTACTATGCCATCTCTGCGCTCTAAATCTCGGCAAATTTTAGCCAAAACCTCATTTGCCTTCTCTTCGTAAGCTTCCAACTCCAATTTCTGAACTTTTTCGTTTTTTAAAGTTTCTCCGCGAACCACCCCGATAAACAAGGCGATTGCTCCAGCCTTCTGAAAATTCGGCAAATTTTTGACACTTTTTATCGCTTCTGAAAGGGAAAATTTTCCTTTTTCATGAACTCCAGCGAAAGTCTTCATCCTGAACACTCCAAGATACAATTGCTTAGTTTTCTATTAAATGTTAATATCGTCTCTTCAATAGCATGCTGCTAAGGTTATTAAGTAATCGATAATAGGCTTTTGTTTTTTCTTGAGCTGATTGCATTGTGATTTTTGAAAATTCTATGGTGTCGTTTGGTTTGGCTTGTCCAAGCAAAGAGGTGTCTGGAGTAATTGCCACGGCAATTTTTGGATAGCCACCTGTTGTTTGGGCGTCCCGCATTATCAGTATTGGTTTTCCATTTTTTGGAACTTGAATTGCTCCGGGCAGGAGGGCGTCTGAAACTATGTCTGCCTTTGCTTTGTGCTCTATAAGTGGTCCTTCTAGTCTGTATCCCATGCGGTCGGCTTCTGATGTGACTTCATAAGGGTTTGATAGGAAAGTTGTTATTCCATTTTCAGTGAACGTGTCAGCTTGTGGTCCCAGTACAACATGGACAGTAAATTTGCCAGTGTATTGCGGTATCAGTTCTTCTGGCATTGAGTATTCCGTTTTAAGGGATGAGGTGGCGAATCCTTCAATTACGTCTCCGCTTTTTAATTGTCTGCCGTTTATGCCTCCAAATCCGCCGCGCACATAGGTGGATCTGCTTCCAAGCACAAGCGGTGTGTTTATTCCTCCCTTTATGGCGAGGTATGCTCGGCATCCGCTTTTCATCTTGCCGAAGGAGATTATGTCGCCTTCTTTCACTTGTAATGTTTGCCACATGGGAACATTTGCGCCATTGATTTTTAGTTCCGCTTCTCCGCCTGTTATTGCAATATGGGTTTTTGTTAAGGCTTTAAGTTCTGGACCTATTAGAGTTATTTCTAAACAAGCGTCGTTTGGGTTGTTTTCCACCAAGAGGTTTGCTGCAATTAGGGAGAAGGTGTCCATGGCGCCGGAGATTGGCACGCCATATTTTAGATAGCCAAATCTTCCCATGTCTTGAACTGTTGTGAATAGTCCTGGTTTTAGAACTTGAAAAACCTTCATTTACTGCTCCTCTGGGGAGGTTTCCATTCGCCTTTCAAAATTGCTTCTTCAATTGTTTTGAATTCGCTTTTGGAAATTGGTTTAAACTTCACTATGTCGCCTGGTCTTAAAAGGGTTGGTGGCTGCTGAAGGGGATTAAATAGTTTAAGGGGTGTTCTGCCAATTATTCGCCATCCGCCTGGTGCCTCGCAAGGGTATATTCCCGTTTGTTTTTCTGCGATGCCCACGGAACCCGCTGGAACTTTTAGTCTTGGACTTTCAAGGCGTGGTGTTGCAATTTTGTCTGGAACTTCTCCTAAGTATGGGAAGCCAGCGACGAATCCAATCATGTAAACCCTATACTCCTTTTCAGAATGCAACTTCACAACCATTTCTTCTGTTATGCCATGATATTGGGCGACGAAACCTATGTCTGGTCCATATTCTCCACCATAAACCACTGGAACAACTATTCTCCTTCCTTCAGTTTCAACTGCTAACTTGTTAAGGTTTTTTTCTATGTCTTTGATTTGAAAGACCAGTTGCTCATAGGTTGTTTTTAATGGGTTATAACGGATGAGCAAAGACCGATATGTGGGAACTGTTTCTTCAACTCCTACAATGTTGGCTTTTGAAAGGGCTTGATTTAAAGCTAAAACTTTTTGGTTCGCTTCGGGACTTATTACGTCGCTAAACTCGATGATGAGGGCGCTGTCGCCAAAGGGCAGGTAGCGTGGAGAAGCGTAAATTTTCGCTTGCATAATTAAGCCTTTAAATTGCTAAATAAATTTGCCAACGGGCATAACTTGGATTCCAGACTTAACCAGTTCCTTCTTTAACACTTCTGTTAGTTTTATTGCTGTTGGAGTGTCGCCGTGCACGCAAATGGTGTGCACTTTTCCTAGGGTTACGGTTTCACCGTTAAAAGCTGAAACCTTTCCTTCCCGTAATACTTTGATGGTTCTTTCAAGAACTAGTGATGGTTCTGTAATGATTGAATTTGGCTGTTTTCTTGAAACGAGGCTTCCATCAGCGTTGTAGGCTCTGTCGGCAAAAAATTCGTGTGCAACTCGCAATCCCGCTTCTGTGGCAATTTTGGCTAAGACTGATTTTGGAGGTGCAAAAATTATGAGGCTTTTGTCTAAGGCTTTAACTGCGTCCACAATTCCTCTGCTTGTTTCTTCATCTTTCACCGCAGTATTATATAAAGCTCCATGAGGCTTCACGTGCTGAAGGTTTAAACCAGCGATTTTTGCGAATCCTTGGAGGGCGCTGACCTGATAAATTGTATAGTTTTTAATTTCTTCTATGGTTAGGTGCATTTCCCTTCTTCCGAAGCCGAGGAGGTCTGGATAGCTTGGATGGGCGCCCACTGCAACGCCATGTTTTTTGGCTAGGTTGACGGTTTGTGCCATTATTATCGGGTCGCCCGCATGGAATCCGCATGCTATGTTTGCTGATGTTATGTGGGGCATTATTTTTTCGTCATTTCCTATTTTGAATGCTCCGTAGCTTTCGCCTAAATCGCAGTTTATGTCTATTTGAAGTTTCAAATTTATCCCCTGACAAGTTTATAATGAAACGTATTTTCTCATGTCTTCTACGGCGGCGGAAGGCACAGGCAAATCTTTCATGGTTAGCAAGCCTGGCGGCGCCTTAATCACCTTTGGAATTGCGTTGACAACCATGGCTACTGTGCCTATATCGCCGTGAACGCATGGTTGAATCTTCTGTTTTATGTTTGGGATTCCATGGATTGTTATGGCGTCATATTCCTCTTCTGCGCCTATATACGCTTGAAAATCGAGAACTATAACCTCTTTATTCTTGATTATTCCCTTCGCCTTTTGTCTTAAACCCGCAGCTTGACCAGCCATGACTTTTATGTGTTCGCTTTCCACTGGTTTTTTGGCGATTACTGGTTCAACTGGTTCAGCTACTATTTTATCAAGTTTCCATGCTAGGGCGTCAGCTATCAGCGCAATAGACTGTTCGAGTCCCACATGTCCAGTAATCTGTCCACTTTCAATTTTCTTTTGAAATTCTTCAACGGTTAAGCCAGCCCCAATTTTTTTCTGGAATGGTAAGCGTCTCGTAGCAGCATTCATGACTCTAACAGCCTCAATTTTCTCTATTTTTTGGCAGACAGCCGTAAGCGTTATCACAAGAGTGTCCATAAGGAAACCTGGGTTTATGCCAGTCCCCAAGACTGTTACGCCGTGTTTTTTGGCTATAGTGTCCAGTTCTTTTGCGATTTTTGGTTCAGTGTAGTAGGGGTTGGAGAGTTCTTCGCATGTGGATATTACTTTGACGCCATGTTTTATGAGTGAGGCTAATTGTTGGCGTGTATCCTTTAGAAAGGAAGATGTTGCGTGGATGGCTATGTCTGGTTTGGTTTTTGAAAGAACAGCGTCAACATCATCTGAAACTTTTACTCCAACCTTCTTGTTTATGCCTAAAACTTCTCCTAAATCTTTTCCAACCTTATCCTTAGCAACGTCAATAGCCCCAACTATTTCGACGCCTTCCTTTTCAAGCAAAAATTTTGCAATTAAACTTCCGACAGCACCAACTCCAAAAATGGCAACTCTTACTTTTCTCATTTTCATCCCCTTTTAGCGTTTGTGATTTAGAGTGATTGCTTATGTATAAAAAGATGTATTTTTGTTATGCGACATCCTTAACGTTTTAAAACTTTACATTTGTAAAGTTTATATCTGTGGGTTGCCTTCCAATAATTGAAAGCCATCACGCACAGCAAATGAAAGTTAGGGAGACAAAATGGGCGAACCGAAAAAGAAAGAAAAGCCACATGAGTCTGCTGCCAGCAATGTGCCAAGAATAGGTGTCTATGTCTGTCATTGTGGCACAAACATTGCTGGAAGTGTTGATATTAAAAGAGTTGTGGATTATGTATCCAAACTTCCAAACGTTGTTGCTGCCAAAGATTACAGATATCTTTGTTCAGATCCTGGGCAAGCGCTAATTAAGCAAGGCATCAAGGAATTTAAACTTAACAGAGTTGTGGTGGCGGCTTGCACCCCAGCACTTCATGAATTAACCTTCGCTAAATGCGTTGAAGATGCAGGGCTAAATAGATACTTGGTTACAATAGCAAACATCAGAGAACAATGCTCTTGGGTGCATATGCATCAGCTTGAAGAGGCCACCAAAAAAGCCATTGACATAACCAGAATGGCTGTGGCACGGGCATCTTTACTTGAACCGTTAGAGGTTAGAAAAGTTCCAATTAAAAAAAGTTGTTTAGTAGTAGGCGGAGGCATTGCTGGTATCCAAGCAGCGCTTGACCTTGCCGATGAGGGATTTGACGTTTATCTTGTTGAAAAGAGCCCTAGCATTGGAGGTCACATGGCTCAATTTGATAAGACATTTCCAACAATGGATTGTTCCTTGTGTATATTATCTCCGAAAATGGCGGAAGCAGGGCATCATCCACATATTAAATTACTTACAAACAGCGAAGTTATCGATGTAAAAGGTTATGTTGGAAACTTTAAGGTAAAAATCCTCAAGAAACCCAGATACATTACAGAGGAGTGTTCAGCATGCGGCGAGTGCTCAAAGGTTTGCCCAGAAACTGCACCTAACGAATTTGATGAGGGCTTGTCAACTAGGCATGCCATTTATATACCCTTCCCACAAGCCGTTCCTCCAATATACGTCATCGATGGAGAACTCTGCCTAAATAAAGACGTTATAGTATGCGACAAATGTATTAGGGCTTGCGAAAGAAACGCCATAGACTTCCTCATGAAACCTGAAACCATCGAGCTTGAAGTTGGCACAATTATCGTGGCAACAGGCCACGACACGTTTGATCCATCAGATTTAGAAGAATATGGCTATGGAAAATATGAAAACGTGGTAACAGGACCAGAATTTGAAAGGATTCTCAGCCCTACTGGACCTACCGAAGGCAAAATAATAAGGCCTTCTGACAAAAGGGTTCCAAAACGCATCGCCTTTATACAGTGTGTTGGGTCAAGAGATGAAAAAACAAATCCGTATTGTTCACGGGTCTGTTGTATGTATGCTACAAAGCAAGCCCTACTCATTAAGGAGAAAGTGCCTGATGCCAATATTTTAATTTTCTATACTGATATGAGAACATTCGGGAAGGGATACGAGGAGTTCTATAAGAGAGCCCAGAGTGAAGGAATTCGCTACATTAGGGGCAGGGTTGCAGAAGTAATTGAAGACGCAAAATCAAAAAATCTAACCCTTCACGCTGAAGATACTTTACTTGGAGTTGCCGTTGAAGCAGAAGTGGATTTAATTATTTTATCAGTTGGGCTTGTTCCAAGAATTGAAATGGGGTCGCTCTCTACAATACTTAACCTTTCAAAAAGCCCCGATGGCTTCTTAAGGGAAGCCCACCCAAAACTTCGACCCGTAGATTCGCTTGTTGACGGCATATTCCTTGCTGGAACAGTCCAAGGACCAAAAGACATACCAGACTCCGTGGCTCAGGCTAGTGCTGCAGCCCAAAAAGCAAGTATTCTTATGTCGGTTGGAGAGACTGAAGTTGAAGCAATATCTGCAGAAATCAATAAAGACTTATGCAGCCGCTGTCTAATCTGCATAGGCATATGCCCATTTAACGCATTAACATACGATGGAGAGAACATCGAGGTCCTTGAGGTCTTATGCAAGGGATGCGGTGCTTGTGCTACTGCCTGTCCAACTAAAGCCATAAAGATGAAGAACTTCACTGATACGCAGATATTAGCTGAGCTTAAAGAATCCTTATCAAGCCCGCCGGGGAAGGTGTGACGAAATGTCGGAAGACATGGCAGTTTTTAAGGATTTAAACTTTAATGTATGCATGCAATGCGGTAAGTGCAGCGGTTCATGTCCCCTCTTCTCAAAATCCTCATTAAATCCAAGGAAGCTTATGCTTGAAATAGCTTACTTAGTGACCCCATTAACGACTTACCCTCCATTAAATATTCGTGAAAGAAGAGATGTTTGGGATTGCACAACTTGTTCCACTTGTTCCTCTTATTGCCCAAGAGAAGCAAAACCATTAGACGTTATTATTGGGCTTCGCGCTTTTCTCCTTGAACAGGGACTAATTCCACGTACATTGGCGGATGTTTTAGAAGCAGTTTACAAGTACGGAAATCCTTGGGGGTTAAGTCCAAGCAAGAGGGATATGTGGGCAAGAGAATTAAAAGTAAAGTATGCCTCTTCAGAGAAGAAAAATGATTTGCTTTACTTTGTTGGGTGTGCCGCATCTTATGATACTCGAGTGCAAGAAGTAGCCAAAGCAATAGTTGGAAACCTAAATGCGTTAGGCATTGATTTTTCAATACTTGGAAACGAAGAAAAATGCTGCGGAAATGAAATCTACTCTCTCGGAGAAAAAGGACTTTTTGAAGATTTAGAAAGGCAAAATTTGAAGCTTTTTGAGCAATATAATGTGCAGGAAATTATTGTTACATCACCGCACTGCTATAACGCTTTCAAAAATAGATATGCTTTAAAGAAGGGACTCCAAGTTAAACATTACACGCAATATTTTGCAGATTTAATCGACTCTCAAAAGCTCAAGTTTTCTAAAAGAATTGAAAAGGTAGTAACCTACCATGACCCTTGCTTTCTAGGTAAGCACAATAATGTTTACGATGAACCACGAAAGATAATCGAAAGCATTCCAGGAATAACTTTCACTGAGTTTAGCAAATCGAGAAAGCGGAGCGTTTGCTGTGAGGGTGGTGGCGGCCGAATGTGGTATGATGTTTTTGGGGGACGCCTTGCTGAAAAACGTGTTAAGGAAGCTGTTGATTTTGGGGCAGAAATAATAGCAGTTGCTTGCCCCTTTTGTCTTTTAACTTTTGAAGATGCTATAAAAACAACTGGTAATGAGGGAAGAATTCAAGTCAAGGATATTATGGAGCTGGTTAATGAAGCCCTTTAGGTGATTTTAATATGTTAGCGAAATTTTGGAGAGTTCCTTTAGACGCTGAAAAAATTGTTCGGCCGAAAGCAGAAATTCACATACTGAAAGACCAGTGTAAGGGATGCGGCTTTTGCATTAATTTTTGTCCCAAAAAAGTTTTAGAGGAATCTGAAGAAATAAATGCGAGGGGAGTTCATCCTCCAAAAATTGTTGACGAAAGCAAATGCATCCTCTGCAGTTTTTGCACATCAGTTTGTCCAGATTTTGCAATTTTCGTCGTTGAAAAACCATGTAAAGAGGAATGTTAAACATGAGTAAGAAACGATTAATCCTCGAAGGCAGCCACTTCATGAACGGCGACGTCGCCTGCGCAGAAGGAGCCATAGCCGCTGGCTGCAGATTCTTCGCAGGTTATCCCATAACGCCGGCAACCGAAATTGCCGAACACTTAGCTCAACGCATGCCTGAAGTTGGCGGAATATATGTTCAAATGGAAGATGAAATAGCGTCTATAGCAGCAGTTATAGGCGCATCTTATGCGGGCTTAAAGGCTATGACAGCCACTTCTGGACCTGGCTTCAGTCTAATGCAAGAGAATATCGGATTAGCCGTGATGACAGAAGCCCCATGCGTTGTTGTGGATGTTATGCGTGGGGGACCAAGCACTGGACAGCCCACACTGCCTGGACAACAAGATGTTATGCAAGCCAAATGGGGTTCCCATGGAGATTATGAAATTATAGCCTTAGCGCCTTCTTCTGTTCAGGAAATGTTCGACTTAACCATTGAAGCCTTCAACCTATCTGAAACCTACCGGGTTCCAGCAATATTGTTGGCTGATGAAGTTGTTGGGCACATGTGGGAAAAAGTTGTGATTCCTCCCGCTGAAAAGATAAAAATATTGAACCGAAAAAAAGCCAATGTTCCACCAGAAGCTTATGTCCCCTTCATGCCTGACGACGATTTGGTTCCGCCAATGGCTTGTTTCGGAGAGGGCTACAGTTTTCATGCTACGGGCTTAACCCATGATGAGCATGGTTATCCTCAAACGTCCAGCTCTGAAGCTCAACAAAAGCTTGTGCAGCGACTTTGCGATAAGATTAGGAAAAATGCTGATAAAATAATTAGAGTAGAAGAGGTTATGCTTGACGACGCCGATGTTGTGGTTGTAGCCTATGGAATAGTTGCCAGAGCCGCACTAAGCGCCGTGAGAAAGGCTAGAGAAAAGGGAATAAAAGCTGGGCTTCTACGCCCAATAACGTTGTGGCCTTTCCCAGAAAAGCATGTGGCAAAAATTGCCAAACAAGCAAAGGCAATAGTTGTTCCAGAAATGAACTGTGGCCAGTTAGTGCGGGAAGTGGAAAGGGCAGCAAAAGAAACCCCAGTTGCTTTTCTCTCTAAATTGGGAGAGGAGCCTCACACTCCCATGGAAATTTTTGAGGTAATAAGGAGGAATGGCTGATGGAAACTGAAATGGTGCATCCCCTTGCAAAATATCTAAGAGAAGCTATGATGCCCCACATATGGTGTTCAGGATGCGGCAACGGCATAATCCTAAACTGTTTTGTTCAAGCGGTGGACGAGCTGCAAATGGACCTAAACAAGCTTGTGGTTGTTTCTGGCATTGGCTGTATTGGAAGGGCGGCTGGATACGTCAACACCAATTCGTTCCACACAACTCATGGACGCCCCATAGCCTTCGCCACAGGAGTAAAATTGGCGAATCCAGAGCTTGAAGTGGTAATTATAAGCGGGGATGGCGACCTCTTTGCCATAGGAGGAAACCACTTCATACATGCAGCCAGAAGAAACATAGGAATCAAAGTCATCTGTGCAAACAACTTCAATTATGGAATGACAGGCGGACAGCAGGGACCAACAACGCCCATTGAGGCTTTAACCACCACAACCCCGTACGGAAACATTGAACACCCCTTCAATCTTGTGCATTTGGCAGCAGCCTCAGGCGCCACTTATGTGGCTAGGTGGACGACTTTGCATGTGCGGAGGCTAACGCAGTCTATTAAGAAATTGTTGCAGAAAGAAGGTTTCGGCTTTATTGAGGTTGTTTCGCCTTGTCCAGAAATTTTTGGTCGATACAACAAGATGCGAACTGGGCTTGAGATGATGGAATGGTTTAGAAAAGCTTCCATGGTGGAAAACTTTTCCGACCCAGCAAAAGCAGAAATTACGCCTGAAAGAATTGTGGTGGGCGAATTTGTTGACATAGGAAAAGTTAGTTATGAAAAGTTGCTTTATGAAAAGATAGCTGAAATTAATGAGAAGAAAATGCGGTGGTGATTAAATGCGGGTTGAAATTAGATTTGCAGGTTTCGGCGGTCAAGGAATCATTAAATCTGGAATAATAACGGCTACGGCAGCATGCATCTATGGCGGAAAAAATGCCGTTCAAACTCAGTCTTATGGTCCAGAATCAAGGGGCGGAGCATGCAAATCTGAAGTTGTAATTTCAGAAGAGGAAATAGACTTTCCAAAGGTTGTTGAACCCGAAATACTTGTGGTAATGTCTCAACACGCCTACAATGAATATGCAGAAAACGTGAAACCCAACGGAACAATAATTTTGGATCCAGACATGGTTCCCCACGAAAAGGAACTGAAAAATGTTAAGGTCTATAAGGTTCCAGCTACAAGAATTGCTGAAGAGCTTGGAAGAAAGATAGTTGCAAATATTGCCATGTTAGGCGCCTTTGTTGCCATAACTGGCGTTTTGGATAAAGAGGCTGTTAAAGAATCCATTAAAGTGAATGTGCCGAAAGGAACTGAAGAACTGAATTTAAGGGCTTTTGAAAAAGGATACGAATACGGAAAAAACCTTTTGAAAGGTTAATGTCACCCAGCCTTTTGAAGATGCTGCTGCGTTATAACTTTCGATTTTCTAATACCCACATGTCTTAGTGGCGCAATTTTTTTGGCTTCATTGTATATGTCTGATGCTATTTTCCCCAAAACCATTTCTTGGGCGAACTGGTCTAAAGTGAGGGTTGAAGCTTTTTCCTTGACAATTTTTTCCATAATAGCCCTTATGCTTCTTTCTTGAGCTGTTCTTATTCTTGAGAGGGTGAAAGCGGATACAGCCACTCGAATTTTGTATCCGTCTTTTGTGGTTAGATTGAATAGTCCGTCAACCTTTGTTGTTCTCCTTCTCACCAAACTTCGTAGGTAGTCTCGTGAATATTCATGTCCCTTAAACATGGTTTTGGCAGTTTTTCCATCAACTTCTGTTATTTGGAAATATATTTTTAGATATTGATGTGCAAAATCGCCAGTAACCTCATAAAGGGTTGAGTCAATAACCCTTCCTACGAGTTTTTCTGGCTCGTCGGCTGGTACGCTTCCAAGCTCAACGTTTCCGAAGTATGGGGGCGCAATTGTTGTGTACCAGGATTTGCTTCGCCATTTATCCCTTACACGTTTTGTTTTTGAAGACACATTTATCCTCCAAATGTAGCTTGAAAATTCGCATTAGGGTATTAAAAGTTTTACCGTTTGGGTTCTATTTTTGCTATGTCACCCATGTATTTTCTTAAAACTTCTGGGACAACAACTGAACCGTCTTCTTGCTGATAGTTCTCAAGGATTGCAACAATTGTTCTGCCAGTGGCTATGGCTGTGGAGTTCAAGGTGTGCACAAACCCTTTCGGTGGTTCACCTTCTTTCTCTCTATATTTTATGTTTAATCTTCTTGCTTGGTAATCGGTGCAGTTGCTGCATGAAATTATTTCTCGATAGGCGTTTTGCGCTGGCATCCAAGCCTCTACGTCATATTTTTTTGCTGCAACAGTTCCTATATCACCTGTGCAGCAGTTCACAACGCGATAGGGCAAGCCAAGCTTTTGCACGAGGTCTTCAGCGTTTTTTACAAGTTCTTCGTGAATTTTCCATGAGTCTTCTGATTTGCAGAAAACAAACTGTTCAATCTTATTAAATTGGTGGGTTCTGAAGATTCCGCGGGTGTCCTTGCCGTGGGCTCCAGCCTCTTTCCTAAAGTTTGTGCTAACTCCAACAAGTTTAAGTGGTAATTCATCCGCCCGCAAAACTTCATCCATAAACATTGCCGCCATGGGATGTTCTGAAGTTGCAATAAGGTAAAGGTCTTCGTCTTCAATTTTGTATAGGACGTCTTCAAAATCGCTTAGGGCTACTACGCCTTCGTAGGGTTTTCTTCGCATAAGAAAGGGCGGTTCTATTGGCTTGTAGCCCTTCTTAACCATCTCTTGCAAGGCAAAATTCATCAAAGCCATATCTAACAATACGCCGTCATTTTTTAAGTAGAAGAATCTGGCTCCAGCAATTTTTCCAGCCCTTTCAATATCCATTATGTCAAGGCTTAACCCCAAATCAATATGGTCTTTTACGGGAAAGCTGAATTTTGGAATTTCACCCCAAGTTCGCACTGGAACGTTGTCATTTTCATCTTTGCCGAAGGGAACCGACTCATGTAGAAGATTTGGAATGCGCATTAAATAATAGCGAACCTTCTCTTCATACTCAGAAACCTGCTTTTCCAACATTGTAATTTCAGCGTCCATAGCCTTTCCTTTTGCAATTTCTTCTGCTGCATCCTTTCCCCTCTTTTTCAAAGCTGCAATTTCTGTCGTTATTAATTTTCTTTCATGCCGCAGTTCATTTAGCTTAGTTAAGCTCTGCCGCCATTTCCCATCAAAATCAATCAAAGCATCTAACATCCTTATGTTTTCAGGGTCGCCTCTTTTCATTAGGTTGTTCCTTACAAATTCTGGGTTTTCACGGATGAGTTTGATGTCCAGCATCTCTTGCACACACAACCTTCTAACCTTAGCTTAAATCAATATTTTTACCTTTCCCGGAGAAAGACAATTTTGACAAAAATCTAGAGGGGGTATCTAATTTAGCAAAAGAAAACAACTTAAAATCTCTTCATCATCTGAATTGTTTTTTCTGCTGTGGATGTGCAAAAGAGCAAATCGTCAATTGTGGCTATGAACGTTGGAAGCTTTCTCCCACATTTTATCTTTGTAATCACCCTGGTTTTTTCCTTAATCGTTTTGATGGACAACCCAGCTGGAGTTTTAAAATTGTCTGGGGAAACAGCCTTGGCTATGACTTTTGCAATTTCTTCGTCATCGTATTCGAGTATTATTTCAGCTTCTAACTTTCTCACCCCTCAGTTGCTTTCCAATCAATTCGTTAACAACCTTAATGAAAACATCAATGTTTTCGATGGGAACTTGTGCTCCAGCAGCAATGTTATGACCGCCTCCATTTCCTAAGCATTTCTCCGCTGCTACTTGCATTACTTCGCCTAGGTTTATGCCCCTATTCGTCATAATGTCTATGGTTCTTGCTGAAAATTTCGCCAAGCCCTCCTCTTCAACATTGGCGTATGCAATTAATGGTTTTTCGGGGTTTGGAAGGCTTGTTGCAAGGATAGAAGATATTGCGCCCACAATTTTTTCGTTTATGAAGTTTTCGCCGTAAACAACGTAAATGTTTTCCATCTCCCTCATCCTTTCAGGCTTCTCCATTATCCATCCAAGATACTTGTTTATTGTTCTCCTATATTCTTCTAAAACCTTGTTTGCTTCTTCCAGAGCTGAGCCTCTGTCGCCCATGCAGATTGAAACTCCAAGACTTGGCTTTTCCATGCGTCCAGTAGCATTCAACAGAACAGCAAACTCCCTTGCATCCCTAAGCGGAGTCCAAGGTTCTTCCCGCGTTAAAGTGTAAACATGACCAATCAAGTTTGTAACTTCATATCGTAAACCCTTCGAAAGCAAATAATCTGCCAAGGCTGAACAAAGTCTTTTCTTCTCATCATCGGAAAGGTCTCTTAAGGCCCGCCATTTCTCGCCATGCTTTGGCTTAATATCTAAACTTGCCAGAAAAGCCAAACTTTTGTCCTCTTCTCCGCTTATGCCTGGAATAAAGGGGTTTGTTGTAGAAGCCAAGGTTTTGTGGATTGGGCGGGTTTCCCTTCCAAAAAATATCAAATCCCTTTCAACAGTCAAAAGCCCAGCATTCACAGCATCTTCAACTATTTTTTCGTTAACTCCGCCAAGCTTTCGCTGGTCATACTTATCCTGCAAATCTCCGAGGGCTCCCACAACAGCTATGGGCGCCAAATCCACATTTTCCTTATCAATGGCTTTAGCCACAAAATAAGCCACACCAGCACCGCTGATGTCGCGGGCTCCATCAATCCCATAAGAATGGGGGTTCACATGCACGATGTTAGGTTTTACTTCTCCCACAATTTGGTGGTGGTCCAAAACTACAATTTTAAACTCTGAAAGTTTATCACCCAACAAATCAATGTAACCGCTTCCAAAATCTGATAAAATTATTGTTCTGGGCTTTTCCGAAAGAATTTCCGCAAAAATTTTTTCATCAACCCATTGGGTTATGCGAATTCGAAACTTTGCATCAAGCCTAAACAAGGCTTTTCCAATTATCCCAGCCGCAGCAACTCCATCAGCATCTAAATGCGAAAAAACCTGTATGAATCCATCTTCCTTTACAGTTTCCAAAATAGTTTCTGCTGCTTGCGCTGCGGATTTCAAAAAATCTGCTATATGGTCTTTTTCCGCCATGGCAATCACTTTAGGCTAAGAAGCTAAGTTATTTAAAGATTTAAACTGTATTAGGCAAACGTATGGAGATGGTTAATTAGGTTATAGAGGCTATTTTTGGCTCGTATTTCCAGTTTGGCGGCAAAACTCCCTCACGCTTGTAATATCGGGAGAGTTTATGGATTTTCGCCTCTAAAATTTGAAGCGCCCTCTTATTATGCAAATCCTTCCTATTCCTTTCCAAGTGGGTGGCAAGGCTTTCAGCCTTTTTCAGCATATTCGCCAAGTCTTCTGGCATGGCTGGTGCAAGCCCCGCATCTTTAAGTATTTTTGTTATTGTTTTGCCCGTTATCGGCTTTACAAGTGGAATTGCATATTGGTCTCTCAAGATTGTTCCTATACGGCTTGGGGGATTTCCCTCCTTTGCCAGTTTAATCACCAAAGCCTCCACCTCTTCTGGCTGATATTTGCACCAGCTTGGAGAACGCTTGCTAACCGGCCTTACTTGGTGAGATTTTCCCTTTTCTTGTTTCGGCATTTTATTTCCCTTTTATCCCTTTAAGCGTGGTATGAGCGAGGTTAGACGAATATTTAAAACCTTCGATGGCAATTTTCAAGCTGACTTGTGAAAACGAACCAAAGTGAACAATTCATTCATAACCTTCAAAGGTTGGTTAACATCTTTAAGCTCCACCCTAGAATAAGTAGAGCGTCTCATGTAGGGATACGGAACAGCATAAAATCCTCTTACGCCTGGGCTTAGGGGCGTTATGGAGCCATAGTTGAGGATTCTTGCGATGGGACCCTGATTCATAATTATGTCTGTTATTTCTGAGTAGGCTATTTCCCTAACTGATATTGTGATAAATTTTCTAAATAATATGATGCGGCGGTTAGTTAGAATGTAAAGGTGTCCTCGAACGTAAAAGTATCCAACAAAAGCCATCAGAGCAAAGAAACATGCAAACACTATTATGATTACGTAGATAAAAAGCCAAAAGTAAGCTTCCATAGACTGAGCATATTGGGCAAGTTCTCTAATTGCGGATCCCAAGCTTATTAAGAGTCCTGTTGCGATGAAAGATAGGATGGATGTGAATATAGAAGCATAACGCCTCTGCAGCCTCATTATTATTTTCTCATCTTGAAGCAGTGACACTTGAGGCGGAATGGTTTCCTCAACAGTCATTAATTTTATTGCCCCTCTGGCTGTTTGGCTTTCACCAACTTCGCTATGCTATCCCTAACTTCGTAGGGGTTTCGCACGCCAGAAAGGGAAAATATGGCGGCTCCCATGGGCATTATCATTCCAGCCGTTATCGGAGAAACCCTTCCATAATTGAAGATTCTGCCAATTGGTCCTTGATTAACGATGAGGTCTGTTATTTTATCATGAGTAACAGTTCTTAACAGAATCCCGATGAATTTTCTGAACATTATGATTCTTTCATTAGTGATTATGTATCGATGCCCCTTAACGTAAATGTAACCCAAACCATAAAGAAGCGGTGGAAGAATTGCGAAGAAAAATAAAGCCAAGGGAAACATAATCCACTGGTTTTCTTTGGGGATGGCAAAGTTTAGAATTAGGAATGCTCCAGCAATTACTATAAGCCCCACAGTTGCTATGCTGACAAAGGATACGTAGGTTCTTCCCAAAACCATCAGTATCTTTTCGTTTTGGGCTATAACAATCTCTTTTGGAACAAATAAATGGAACCCTTCAGAAAAACCTTCAGTTTTCTCAGCCATTTACATCACCATGTTATAAATAAAGTCAAACCTTCATCTCGTATTATAACATTTTCTTTTATACCATTCAGCAAACTTTCTCAAAGCTTCAGCCCTATGCGAATACCTATTTTTCTCCTCAACACTCATCTCAGCAAAAGTTTTTCCTCCACCACTTAACGGCTCAAAAATCGGGTCAAAACCAAAACCTGAACTTCCTCGACGTTCCTCTTTTGTTATTACGCCTAAAACCTCACCCTTAAAACATAATGGCTCCAATTTTGAAGTGCAATAGGCTATGACCGACTGGAATTTCGCCTTTCTATTTTCAATATTTCTCATGAGTTTCAATATTCCCTTGTTTCCTATAGTCTTGTATACGTAAGCAGCGTACGGTCCCGGAAATCCGTTTAATGCTTCTATGAATAGTCCAGCATCTTCTGTGATAACTGGCAAATTGGATTTTTTGAAAGCATCTATAGCGCTTGCTTTGGCGATTTCTTCTAGGCTTTCGCTTTGAATTTCAAAAGTTTTGACCCTTAACATGCCAACGGCGATTTTGTATTCAGCTAATACCCTGCGAGCTTCGTTAAATTTGTTGATGTTGTTTGTTGCGAAGAATATGAATTTGCCTTCTAACCTAAAACTCATGATGGTTCCCTTTTTCTTTCAGCCACGTATCTTCCTCTCCGCTCTATCTCCCTTAGTTTCTCTAAAATGTTTTTTGCAGTTTCAACACCCACAATCCCAGTATATCCACGGATTATGGCGTTAAAACATTCTTCGGTAAAGCGAAAATGGGTGCTTTGGAGAGCCCTCTTCATAAGATGCAAATCCACTCCCCTAGCTTCCAACTCTTTACTCTTTTCGCCGAGTCCAAAATCAACAAAGAAAATTTTTCCTTCCCGCGTCAATATCATGTTTGATGTGGTTAAATCGCCATGAATTATCCCATTTTCATGAAGTCTGCCTATTAACTCACCAATTTTTAGGCATAAACTTTCTCTTTTCTCTTTTGAGGTTTCGCCTAATAACTGTTTAACTTGCTTTCCTTCAACAAATTCCATTATTATAATGGCATTTTTCACGTCGACGAGAAAAATTGTCGGCGTTGGCACTCCAGCCTTTTTTGCTTCATGCATCAACTGTGGCTCGTGGATTGTCCTGTAAACTCTAATCTGCTCGTCCAAAATTTTTGGGCGATACTTTTTAACAAAACGCTTTTTCATTACGACTTTTCTGCCATGCCAATCTGCAAGGTAAAGGCTGGCTTCTGCCCCCTTCTTAATCAACACAGGTTTCATTTCACCCATGGAACCTCAACTTCATCTAGACGCCACTTTAACTTCACGAAGCTTTTCTCAATAGGCGTGAGTAAACCACTTTGGTAGGCTAACACTCCAGTCCAAGCAATCATAGCTCCATTATCAACGGCAAATTGACTTGGCACTACGCAAAATTTTGCATTATGTTCTTCTGCTATGGCCTCCACCATGCACTGTAACCTTTTGTTGGCAGCCACCCCGCCAGTTAGTAAAACCTCTTTTTTCTCTGTGTGGGCTAAGGCTCTTTCAGTAACCTCAGTCACCATGGAAAAGGCTGTTTCTTGAAGACTATAACATAAATCCTCAAGCTTATGCCCGCCCTTTTTTAGCAGATTTACCGCTGCCGTTAGTAAGCCGCTGAAGGAAGTGTCCATACCCTTAACAGTGTATGGCAAAGGAACCAATTTCTTCCCCTCTCTTGCAAGTTTTTCAACAATGGCGCCGAAAGGCATGCCTGGACTTTGGCGAAGACCAGCTTCTATGGCGAATGCATCCAAACAATTTCCTAAAGCTATGTCCAAAGTTTCGCCGAAAACTCTGTAGCGCCCAGAATCAAAGGCTGAAACAATGGTGTTTCCGCCAGAAACATAAAGCGTAACTGGATCCTTAACATGCTTTGTTAATTTTCCAATTTCAATATGGGCTATGCAATGGTTAACTCCTACGAGGGGGAGGTTTAGATAAGAGGCTAATGCGCGGGCTACGGTTGCGCCTGTGCGGAGGCATGGACCTAAGCCTGGTCCTTGAGAGAATGCTATGACTGATAAATCTCGTGGTTTTAATCCAGATTTTAGGAAGGCTTCTTCCAAGACTTGGCTTGCAACTTCAGCGTGGTGTCTTGCCGCTTCTCTGGGGTGGATGCCGCCTTTTTCTGGTATGTAAGCGCTTATTATGTTAGCTAAGATTTCGCCGTTGAATGTGGCTATTCCAACGCTGAAGTCGTCGGCTGTGGACTCTATTCCTAAGCAATAGTGTTCGCCAGTCTTTTTATTCCTCATTTATCTTAGTCCTTCATCATAATTTTCTATAAACTGGAACATACATCTTTTTATTTAAAATTGCATATATTATTAGTGTTAAAAGTTTGGAATTGATGAAAATGCCGAAACGCAATGATTTAGAACAGAAAGCGCTTCAATACATAATGAACACCGGATTTGAGGGTGTGCTCCAGTCAGAACTCTGGCGGAAACTGGGAGCAAGCAGCAGAGAAGGGTCAAGGATAGCCCTAAAACTAGAAGACAAAAAGCTCATCCGCCGAGAACGGGAACTCCGCGATGGAAGATGGACTTATAGGCTTTATCCAAGAAGGGTTCCCGCATCCATAGACTCCATAGCTGATGTTCCATGTCTCAAATGTGCGGACAGCACAAGATGCGACCCCTCAAGCGCAATTTCGCCACAAACATGCGAAAAACTTACAGAATGGCTTCTATCCACAGCCAAAAACGAGTCTGGTATTTTAGGTGACAGCTAGTTTTGCCAAAAGCCTGGTTACAAGAAAGAAAGAGAGACTATTATTATAAGAAGGCTAAAGAGGAAAAATACCGCTCCAGAGCAGCCTACAAACTCTTTGAAGCAGCCCAAAAATATCACTTCATAAATTATGGCGATGTTGTTGTTGATTTAGGCGCTGCACCAGGCGGTTGGGTTCAAGCTGCAAGAAAAATTGTTGGAGGAAAAGGATTTGTTTTAGGGGTTGACCTCAAACCTATTGAGCCTTTTCCTCAAAGCAATGTTAAAACAATTATAGGAGACATAACTGAAGAAGAAGTCATAGAGCAGATTCTGCGGATGCTTCCAAGAAAAGCTGACGCTGTGATTTCAGATGCTTCGCCAAATATTTCTGGAATATGGGAAGTAGACCACGCCCGCCAAATAGACTTGGCGCAGCATGCATTAAAAATTGCCATGGAAACCCTTAGGCCTCCTGGAAATTTTTTTGTAAAAGTGTTCCAAGGCGACTTGCTCGACGACTTCGTTAAGAAAATGAAAAAACATTTTGAAATTGTAAAAATAGTGAAGCCTAAGGCGAGTAGGGCTAAAAGTTCTGAAATATTTCTTTTGGGAATGCGTTTAAAAAGGGAAGATTAGACGGCAAATATAAATTCTCTTGAGTCCTTCTTAATAGGCAAGGTGGAATGTTTGAAAATCATCGCTGCGGATTCTTCTTCAGCCATATTAAACAGCAAGTTTGAGCCCTTATCCATTGTGGCAGCCGCTTCTGTTCTTGTCAACCCGCCTTATAAAGAACCAAGCATGTGTTTGGCTGAACCGATTTTTGCGAAAGCCTCCAATGGGCATGAGGTTGTGGTGCATGAGGCAGAACTTTGCAGAGCATTGTTAGAAAAAGTGAAGGCTGACGCGGTGCATTTGGACATGTCTTTGGGAGCGGTTCCTCTGGAGCAGTTGTCGCCAATTCAATTCGCAAATATGAAAATCTCAAGCAAAGCGAGGCGGAACCTTATAGGAATTCTGCCTAAATTGAGAAAAATTGCTGGCGAAATCACACAAAAATATGGAGTTGAAGTCCTAGCCATAGGAAAAGAAAGCATTCCCGTAAGAATTGCAGAACTAACAGCGGGAGCTCACGCAATTTTATACGCATGCGAAAAAGCTGTTAAAGAGGATCAAACGGTCCTTCTGGGATTGCCCTCTAAATGTCAACATACACTTTCAGAAAATAGAGTTTACCTTAACTCTCTTATGCTTGCTGAACACGACGTAAGAGGTTATGCAGAAGACACAAAAGAGATTTTGAAAAAAGTTAATATCACAGACATGTTAAACCCAATTGCAAGAGGTTTCAGAATCCTAAAAATAACACCGAAAACATTAACATAAATGGTGATTCCACATGAGTTGGGATTTCTGGAAGAGTGCTTCGCCTCTCGTCAGAAGAATCATAACAATTGCTATCGTTTTCATTTTTGCCGTAATCATAACCACTGTGGGAACATGGGCGCCTATTGAAGAACAAGAGGCAAAAGATATAGATAATGAAATGAACCAAACCGTGAATTCATTGAAAACAAATGATGCTCTACTGCAATACATTTTTGGAAACAACTTTATGTTTACTCTCATAATGTTTATACCCATAATCGGCGTCGTTTTCGGAGCTTATGTACTCTACAGCACTGGAGCTGTTATAGCCGCAATTGCCATTTCCAACCAAATTCCTCCAGCCCTAAGCCTAATTGCTTTATTTTTAACCCCTATTTTTTGGTTCGAATTCGCAGCCTATTCAACGGCAATGGCTGAAAGCCTCTGGTTAACCTATCGCTTATGGCAGCGTAGAGGTAAACATGAACTCGTAAATGCATGCAAATTCATTTCGGTTTGCGCTGTGGTTCTTTTAGTGGCTGCAAGCATAGAAACAATAATGATTTATTCAGCCCCATAATTACATTAAGTGTCGTTATTTCATCTACTTTTTCCGTAAACCTTTGTGATTTCTAGGCTTATGTCTAATGCTTTTGGGCTGTCTGTTATTTCACCTAAACTTACAATATCAACACCTATTGATGCGTATTCGATAATGTTTTCTGCTGTTATTCCCCCGCTAGCCTCAAGCAGTACCTTTCCAAAAAAGCCCTTTTTTCTTAGCAGCCTAACTGCTTCCTTTATTTGTTTTGGAGAAAAATTGTCCAGCATGATTATGTCTGCTCCAGCCTTCGCAGCCGTTAGCGCATCCTTAACGCTTGTAACTTCAACCTCGATTTTCTTGCTGAAAGATGCTTTTTCTTTGGCTTTTTTAACAGCCTTTTCTATGTTTCCAGCCACTTTAATGTGATTGTCTTTTATCAAAACCATATCGTCCAAATGAAGCCTATGCGGGTCGCCGCCACCTAAAAGAACAGCCTTTTTGTCAAAGTATAAGAGTCCAGGCGCCGTCTTCCGAGTGCATGCAACCTTAGTTTTGAATCCATTTTCTTGAAGCTTTTCTACCAGTTTTCTCGTGGTTGTTGCTATGCCACTCATTCTTGAAAGAATGTTCAATAATGTGCGTTCCGTTGAAAGTATAGTCCGTGCGTCTCCGGAAATTTTCACTAAAACTTGTTTCTCTTTTATTTTTTCTCCATCCATAACTAAAGCTTCAACATTAATTCCCAAACTTTCCAGAAGAATTTTTGCCTCCTCAATTCCAGCAGCAACTCCAGCCTCTTTTGCCATTACTTCTGCTTCCGCCTTGGTTTCGGGTGGAACAATTAATGTTGTGGTTATGTCTCCTTGTCCAACATCTTCAGCAAGCATGTTCCGAAGCTTTTCTTCCAAAATTTTACGAGGTATAAACATACTTGACCATAATACCTATTTAACTTAAAATATTTGCTTGTTCTCTGCAATTTGAATTATTGTTTCCACAGCCTTCTGCAATCCATCATAATTTAAAACTTCTTTCTGAACCTCTTTGATGTGTTCTGGAACTGGGCTGTTTAGGATGTTCTCAACATTTTTCAAAAGTGTTTCTTTACTTAATTCTTCTTGCTGAATGGTTTTCGCCACTCCCAATTCTTCGGCCTGTTTTGCATTGCTAAGCTGTTCAGTGTGGCTTGGTGTTGGTATAAGTATCATTGGTTTGCCATAGCACATGCAATGCGTTATGGTTCCATGTCCAGCTCGACTTATAATCATGTCAGAAGCCTTCAAGTATTCGAAGCGGTTTGGAATCCACTTATAAATTGTTAGGTTGCCGTGGCGTATTGGTTCGTTGTCGGCGTTTGGATAACCAAGCGACATGACAACCTCATAATCCTTCGGAAAATCCAAAAATATTTTCCTCAAAATTCCAATCAAAAAGGCTCTTTCTCTTATTGGTCCGCTTATTGGCGCGAAAATAATTGGCTTGTTAAGGGGCAACTTCAACTTTCTGCGCAGTTCTTCTTTACTTGCCAATTGGTTTGGATGTACTGGCAGTATTGGACCTATCAGCTTCACATTTTTTCTATAAAATTTTGGGATGTTAAGGTTTCCAGCACATATTGTGTGTGGTTTAGGAAAATCTGGTATTAGAACCATGTTTCCGCTTGTCCAAATTTTTCCAATAATTGTAAGGGTTATGAAATCTGCAAACTTTGCTAGGCGCAGAAACCGTTTCTTCCTTGGAATTATCAATTGGAACTGGTTTAAAATGCAAATTCTCGGTATCCCCAGAAGTCTTGCTGCTAATAGGGGGGAGATGCGGGAATCCGAAACAACAATGTCTGGCTTAAAACTTTCAATGGCTTGAACTTCAGCATTCACCTGTTTTAGAAGCGTGAAAGAAGCCAAAAATGGTCCTGGATTAACTGCCGTCTGTTTGAAATCCACCGTTCCGTCGGGTTTGACTTGAAAACCAATGGGAGGAGCTTTTATTAGAGGTAATTTTTCTCTTTTTATGTATTGTATTCCTTCTCGGTAAGTGGAGAAAACCACTTCAGCCTTTCTTTTCTCTAAGAGTTTCTTTGCTATGGGGACGCTTCTCCCAACATGTCCTAAACCGATTCCACAAGGAGCAAAATAAACTCTCATGAAACTATTTCCCGCCGAGGGCTTTAAGTTTAACTTCGCCTCTCGGTTTTTCTTCTTCAAAAATTATAGCCTGAAACTTGTAAATTCTTGTTCCTTCCAGAAGCCAATTATCCGGCGGTAAACCAGCCTTTATACAGCATTGACAAAGAAATTCCTCCTCATCCCATCCCCATTCAACCGGCACCTGTGGCAAAAGCAATCCTTTAAATGGTCCCCTTTCCACAATTAATCCGTCTATTCCAACCCTAATTTTTGTTGGATAATCCTTAGGTTTTTCAACCTTAATGAGTTGAGGAGGCGTTAAGACACTTACTTCAAAAACAACCTTCTCAAGTTCCCCTAAAGAAAGTGGATAAAACCGTGGGTCTTGGGTTGCAGAGCTTATGGCTGAGTCAATCAATGCCTCTACCAGTGGATTTGTCGGGTATGGGTATCCAATGCAGCCTCTCAACTCTTTTTCTCCGTTTACTATGCTGTTTATTGTGACGAAAACTCCGCATGGTTGTAGAAGTTTTTCTGCCGTATTTTCTGGGATTTTGATGCGTTTTCTGTTCTTTAGGTATTCTTCTACAGCTTTACGTGCAAGCTCAACTAAAAATTTTCCTTCTTTCAAGCTAAGCTCAAACGACAATTAGTTTTCCCCAATTGTTTGATGAATATTCTGTTGTGTAAATTGTGGTTTTAAGCTTTCCATAGGGGCTAATTTAAAAGTTTTAGAATTTTATTGATTCTTCCCTTGTTCCATCCTTTGTTATGAAAAGAAAATCTATGCCGTCGCCGCTCATTATGTCTCGGCTAATGGCGGATTTTATTGCTCTTATGACCAACTCTCTTGCTTCCTCCACAGTCATATCTTCTTTGTATCCCTCTTCCAAAACTCCCATGGCAATTTCTGTTCCAGAACCCACAACCGCATACTTATCTGGTATCACTGAACCCAGAACGTCTAACACATAAAGGGATGCTCCTTCATCATCTATTCCGCCTACAATTGTTTGTGTTATCAATGGTGCTAATCTTCTGGCGAAAAGCAAATTTGACATGAGCTTGGCTGTTGACCTCACAGATATTGGTCTGTTAACGTCTAAACCGAAAAGGTTGGCATAGGCTTCCACTTCCCTTACAAGAATCTGCATGTCAGAAACCAATCCCGCACATGCAGCACCTATGCGGTCTGTTATTTTGAAAACCTTTTTGCCACCCTTACTAACAACCAAGTAACCATAAGAAACACGTTTTTCAGAGGCTAAAATAACGCCGTCTGAACAAACAACGCCAACTGTTGTGGCACCTGGAACCCAAAGATATTCGCTTCGTTGTGCTTGTCCTTCCATACTCTCACCTTTTCCGTGATATACACAAGCAACTTATTAAACTTAATCATAAAACTCTTTAAACTTCTATCGTTGTTATGCCTAAAACAGTATTCAACCTTTTCAATTGTTCCCTATAATCACCATAAACCATAACATGATGATTTCCAGATGTTTTGTGGATAAATTCCTTTGGATTGGCAACTTTCACTTTAACAGTCACTCTGCAGTACTCCTCAGCATCCATGTCCGCACAGTCTACAATTATCCCCCTCGCAATTATCATACTTTTCAAGTCTCCACTTAAACGGCATATAGTAACCACTTGTCCCTTCTTCATTTCAACAAAAGCCGTTAGGCTACCAGTGAATTTTTCTCTATGATATCGTCTCAGCGTATAAGGCATAGCGTTTGCGTTGTATCCTTCCATTTTTCGAGGGCATACACAATGGCTTAAAATTAGCACATTGTCTTTAACGTCAACAAATGTATTTCCCATGAAACACGGTTTGTCCGCCAAATTGTGGAGAATCACCATTGATAAGAGGGAGATTATGTCTGCTTCGCATGCTGCTGGAAACCCCTCATCCCTCAAGTTGGTGTATGCGAAGCATGGAACTGGTAATGGGTTGTCTCCATAAGCCATAGTTAATGCTTGCGCATTTTTCTCTTTCAGCAAATCCTTCATGACAAAATAAAGTTTTGCAACACTAATCAAGTCCTTTTCTTCCGGTTCAACAACTTTTTCTGCCTCTTTCATCCATTTCTCCACTAACGGTTTAACACGTTCATCATCCACGCGTTCCCATCTTCGAATAACCTCTTCACTTTCCACATATTCAAGCGTAATCCCAAGCTTTTCTTTAATTGCTTCAACGCCTCCACGAACACGGCATATGAATCTTTGCCAATGGGGATACTCAGCGTTTAAAACCAATATTTTTGTCTGCTCCATCCTTTTCTTTGCCGAAAGAACTCCCAAATAGCTGTTTATGTCTTCATAGTCTACGGCAACCCAAACCTTTTCTTTGGGATAAACGTATTCCAAAGCATCCAAGGGATTGTTAACCATTCCCTCATCATTGAAAAGAATTATTGGGATGTCATAATCCGAAATTTTCTTTATGCAATCACCCAAGCCTAAATGAGGCTTGTAGAGCAGTATGCAATCCACCTTTGCCAAATTTTCCTTTAAAATGGGAACATCCTTTTCATCATTAACAACGGAATGCTCTAATATTTGGACGTTAATTTTCAAATTTTCTCTTAGCTGCTCCATCCTTTTTTCCATGAAATTTTCTTCAACTTGACCCTTTCTACAGACCAAGACTGGAAATATTTTAAGAGGTTCCGTGAAATGCACTCTCATTTCTCCTTTTTAACAAGGTGAAACTTAATTTTGCTCATTGTGAACCTTTAAAACATTCTTGACATAAAACGTGCTTTTCTACCTTTATCAGTGGACCACCAGTAATAAGCTGCGTCAAGAATTTTGGAGGATAAACTTTAACATCTACTCGTATATATCCTAAGGTTTTTCCACAGTGGTCGCATTTTAAAAGTTCGTATGAAGCCATACCCATATTTGTCGCCACAAAATGTTAGTGAGCCTTTAATAAGAATTTTTCTAAATAAAAACAAAAGCTGCACTCTGGAAAGCATGGCAACAATTTACCAAACTGATGTTTTCAGCTATAGGTAATATTGGTCTAAGTTGCCTTTCCAATTCTCATACTTATATTCTGGAAGCGCCTTCACGCGGCAGATGGGTTTGGCTATTATCTCCCTAACTTCGAACTCTTTAAAGAAGCCTCCACTGTATGCTGTCTTCACGACTAAAGCTGTATCTAAACCTTTATAGGTGCCAGCGCAAGAGACAACTTCTTCGCCAGCGTCCACTTCTCCTGCATCTGTTGCCATGACAGCAGCTTCTATGGCTATTTTTGTTCCTGCCCCAAATATTTCAAGGGTTTTGTCGATTATGCCTTCTAGGGTTGGAAATTCCCAATTTATTGAGCGGGTCGGCGGCGCAAAGGGTCTTGTTCCTTGAACGATTTTTACTCCATTTTCTTCCAGTTTCTTCAATGTTTTCGCATATTCTTTTCGCTTTAACCCTATTGGTATATCCCCTTTCGGACCCCATGTTGTTGCCGGATAATGCGTTACAACAATCAGTTTTATTTTTGTTCCTTTAAATATGTTAAGCGCTTTTAGGGCACTTCTTCCAGTTTCCGAGGCTATAACCACCTTGTTTAATCCTTTTTCTTCGCATCGCAATTTTGCTGCATGCAAAACTTTTTCGGTATTCACTTCACCGCAATATCGAAAATATGTAATTCTCCTTTCAACATCGCCTTCCATCTGCAACACCCAGAGCTAAAATACTCACTAATCTAATAATAGTTTAAGGCTTGAGTGAAATGATAAACCTTTACATCAAAGAAATGGAAAATGTCTGGTTTGGAGTTGCCTTTGACGGCGAAGAAATTTTTGCTACAACCTTTGCCTTTAGCCGACAAAAGGCTCTGCAAAGTCTTTTGAGGAGCATTCCATTCAATGTTCCCTTCCAACAGTTAGAAAAGCCCTCAGATTTTGCCGAGCACACTGTGGCTGTTTTAAAGGATATTTACGATGGGAAAGAAGTCTCAACAAATTTCTCCCTAGCCACAAAACATTTGCCAAACTATACAAGAAAGGTTATAGAGGCTACACTTTTAATTCCAATTGGGTATGTAACCTCTTATGGAGCAATTGCTAAAGCGGTGGGCGGAAGTCCAAGGGCTGTTGGTAATGTTATGGCTATGAATCCTTTTGCGCCAATCGTTCCATGTCACAGAGTTGTTTGTTCGGACTTTACCTTAGGTGGGTATGGGGGCGGTTTAAACGTTAAACTTCAAATCTTAAGGCGGGAAAGGAGAGGTTATACATCTAAAAAAGAAATTTCCATAAGCGGAAGGAAACTGCTTCTATTTCCAGTGGAGTTTGTGTTGGAAAGGGTTAAGTAAAAGCCTTCAAATTCTTCCTCACTTCATCAAGGTTTTTCATGCCTATAACCATTGCATCTACAAAGTCAAGTTGAGCAACAGCCTTTATCGCTTTTTCATGATTTCTAACAAGCCAAGGAAGACCATTCCCAAGAACCTTCATTGCAATGACTCCTTTGCCATTCTCATGGGCTGCTTTGAGAGCTTTAAACATCTCATCCATTGTACCATCTTCAATGGGTATGTATTTTTGGAATTTGTCAATTGTGGCTTGGCTGATTTTAGTGCAAACAGCCATCATGACATCCACATCTTTGAAGTTAGCCGCTTTTTCTGCGACTTTAACGCTGTGGGTGGATATGCCAATTGCCTTCACAAATCCGCTGGCTTTTAAATCTTTCATCTCTCTTAACACTCGAAGGCGGTCATTAATCCAATCATATTTAACGTAATGCAACAAGAAAATGTCCACGTAATCTGTTTGAAGTTCTTTAAGGGAACTTTTAAGGCTGTTTTTTGCTTCTTTGCCGCTTTTGGCATACGTTTTAGTAGATATTACGACTTCCTTTCTTTGTATTTGCTTTAAGGCTGAGGCAATATGCGGGTGGCTTCCATAATCATCAGATGTGTCCCAAAAGTTTATTCCAAGTTTAAGGGCTTCCACCAAGATTTTGGCACCTTCTTCGGCTTTTATGTTAAGTGTTGGAACTCCGAAATCGAATGTTCCAAAACCAAGTTTGGAAACCTTCACCTCGGTTCTCCCAAGGTTTACCATAGGAATGCTTTGCATAATATAGCGCCCATGTATGTTCTTATAAAAAGCCCGTTTCCTTTAGAACTTGCAATACTTCAGCATCAGCCTTCTTCATGGGTTCAGTGGCAGTTTTGCGTTGTATATTGTTTGAATAACGGAAGTCTGGTCCTTGATTGGAGTATTTTTGGTAATATCCCTCTTTTCTAAGGGCATCATCCATATGCTTCAAAAACGTTTTTATCTCTTCATCCGAAGGGTCTCGATAACTGTTTATGTGAAGAATTGTGGATAGAGGCAATCTCGGTCTTTTTGGAGGCTGTTCGTCTGGATAACCAACACAAAGAAGCGTTAAAGGCAAAACCCCTTCTGGCAACTTCAAAATACTTATAACTTCTTTGTCTGCAAGAGCCCCGCCAATATAAACAGAGCCTAAACCCAAACATTCAGCCGCCAATGTCATGTTTTCCGCTACAAGAGAAGCATCAATAATGCTCATCAACTTTATGGCGTAACCACTCTTTTGTTTGAAGCAGTGAGCCGCCTTTAAGTAATCTAAGGTTTTACCTAACCTTCGAACATCAGCACAAATCACAAAAACTACGGGCACATTTTTCATTTGTTTTGAAGCCCAACAAGCATCCAAGATTTTTTCTTTAATTTCTAAGTCTTTAACCCAAATAATGGAGTATGTTTGAAGGTTGCATGCACTTGGGGCGCGCTGACCAATTTCAACAATTTTCTGCACAGTCTCTTCTGGAACCGATTTAGAACGGAATTTTCTGATGCTTCGTCTATTAGAAAATATGTTCAGCAATTTTGATGTGGAATTTTGCCTCATTTGCGATACCAGTTTAAGCCTAAGCTTTTCAGTGGTGATATATATTTTGCTCTTACGTGTGAGAGTGCAATTATAGTAAATGATAAATGTCGGGTGGACAAACCAAGAAGCGAGGGATTCAATGGTTAAACGTGGGCTTTATGTTGGACGCTTTCAACCCTTCCATTTAGGACATCTGGGCGCCATAAAAGACATTTTGAGAGAGGTTGACGAGTTGGTTATAGTCATTGGCAGTGCGCAATACAGCCACCGCATTGACAACCCCTTCACTGCTGGCGAAAGGCTTATTATGATTCGGAAGGCGCTGGAAGAAGCCAAAATAGACTATTCGCGGGTTTGGATTGTGCCTGTGCCCGATGTGCATCTGCATATGATGTGGGTTGCGGCAGTGGAAGGTTATACTCCCCCTTTTGATGTTGTTTATTCTAATGAGCCCTTGACCCGCCGACTTTTCTTGGAAGCCAATTATCAGGTTAAAGCCATACGTTTTCATGAGAGGAAACTTTATTCTTCAACTGAAATTAGGGCGAGGATGCTGAAGGATGAGAGTTGGGAGAAACTTGTTCCAAAAAGTGTTGCCGCTTTCATAAAGGAGATAGATGGAATTAACAGACTTAGGGATTTAACTAAGAGCGATAAAGTTTAACCTCATCCCCAACCTCTATTTTGAAAGTTTTTGCAGCATTGCCTTGATTTATGGAAATTTCCAAAAAATTGTGGCTTCCAATGATGGCTAACGGCTTTTGCGCCCCAACTTCGGCATAAGCTTTGCAAAGCTTCAACTTTAAATTGGCGCCTTTAATTTCCAAACTCACCATATCCCTAATCCTCAATGCTTTAAGTTCTTTTTCTCGAAAATTTGTGATTACATTTCCAAAATCATCCACATGCAAAACTTCACCAAAAAATGCGCCATCCCGCTGAACCACCTTCGCAAATTTTGGAATTACAATTTCTCGAATTTCAGGTCCAAACTCTGATGGCTGTGTTCCTTTTGTTAAGTGGGCGGCTGCTGGAGCGAAAACGTCTCTTCCATGAAATGTATTGGAAATTTTTGGCATCATAAATTTTCTGTTTTTTATCTCGTAAATGTGTTCTATCCCTTGATTTTTCGCGGCTAAAACTAATACGCCGTTGTCTGGTCCTATGTAAAATCCCCTTTTTGTCTGTATAAGTATGGGACGCCTTCGTGTTCCTACGCCTGGGTCAACAACAACAACGTGGATTGTGCCTTTTGGAAAATATGGGGAGGCAGAAGCCAAAACATACGCGCCCATTTGCACATTAAACTTTTCTATTTCATGAGTTATGTCAACAATTACAGCATTTGAATTTATGCTTAGAATTACTGCTTTCATTTCCGCCACATAGGGGTCCTTTAAACCAAAATCCGTTGTCAAAGTAACTATTGGATTGAGCATGCTGCTTCTTTATTAAACGTTAATGCACACACAAAAAAAAGTTTTTGAGGCTGACTTTCGCTTGCGCTCTGCCGAAAGGCTCGCTGGCGCTCGCAATGTTCAACCAAGCTGAAAGTCAGCCGAAATAAGGCTGGGTGTGTGCTGAATGGATAGAGATTTACTAAAGTTCAGCAGAAAGCTTCTTTTCTATGATAATATATAATAATGGGATTAGTTAATTAGTTAATTAACTAATTCTTTTTCTGAAATCAGCGTATCTTAACTATTTTTCACTCCCACCAATGCGTTTCTATCCCTATCGAACGAAGCAATTTCTTTTTCCTTTGTGAGCAATATTGTGCGTAAATTAGAAGAGGCAAGGAAAACGCTATTCCTAAACCTATGAGAATTAATCCAAATTCTCTGT